>JACCDW010392377.1_pt1 | contig 30948 bp, 61 predicted proteins | sample 7449781 | NCBI WGS metagenome assembly JACCDW01 (sample SAMN15323449, study PRJNA562643) | freshwater metagenome | isolation source: river surface water | place: USA:Blue River Watershed | collected 2017-08-18
AGAGAAAAACTAGTTGCGATTTATGTATTGCGTATGGTTGCAAATGGTGCTAGGGTGAGGGTATGTGGATCAGAAACTACATCAATGAGATAGAAGAATACCTGACTGAATCAGGAGCAAGTGCCCAAGAGCTCGAGGCATTTGAGGAATATACGATCGCACTTAAGAACCGAGATGAGCTATTGGAGATATATCCGGGGCACAGTATTTTTCAGGCACCAAAGATTGACAAAGAACTACTTAGCGATTACAGTACGAGAATCATCCATTACGAGGTCGAGGTTATGGGAAGTCCAATCTACGAAGATCTAAAAAAGAAATACGAAGACCAAGCTAATTGGCCAGAATTTTTAAAGGAGGGAGCACACATGCACATCACTGACCGCGGATTTGAAACTGCGAATGCAGGATGGTATCAGAATTCCAAGGGTGAGCTATTTCACTACGACGGAACGATCTGGGATAACGTTCCGGAAGAACGGATTGCAAGTTTGGAGTACTTGGGATGAGCGAGTTACCTGAGGGATTTACTCTACAGAGAGAAGGGGTGGCGGTTAATTCAATCGGTCAAGTATATCTGCTTAGTAGAGACGGAATGTGGAAATCGTATGAAGACACCATCCAACTAGGCAAGGAAAGGTCTATAGATATGACTCTCACAAAAGAGTTTTTCCCAGGCTGCCTCAATAAAGAAAATGACATGATCTATATCCGAAGAGTAGGTGGCCGCTTAATGTGGATCGAAGCAAATCGAATGACTGGCACTGAACCTAAGTGGAAAGAGCTAACTCCTAATTTGGCTATTGTCAAACAAGTTGAAAGCATGGGCGAAGCTGAAATGCCAGAAGAAATCGAGAAGTTATTGGCTGAGAGTGAGAAAGTGGAAACACACAAAATTGGCTGGTATCAGGACCTGAATGGGAACTTATATCAGTTCGATGGAAAAGAGTGGATGGGCAATATCCCTTCCAGAAAACAAGTAGAGACACTAGAATATCTAGGCTAAGCACGAGAGGAAAATATGCTAAAACCTAATGCAGGACAGATGCGAGGATTCAGAATTGTCCGGGATCCAGACGGCATCTTGCTAAACCCATTTGAGATTATGGGAATGAAGTACGGATATGTGATCACCTACGGTGAGGGATCACCTGCAATACACAACGGTGAAGACTGGGTATCAGTTTTGACTGGAACCGAAACCGAGTTTGCAGAAAAGCTCCAAGAACTACTAGTAAATCAGGGCACAAAGATTGCTCAAGTTGCTAGTTCAAATCCAATTTACATGGAGCTAGCTGCTCAAATGAATATTTTTGCGGGAGCTCCAGCAGGAGCATCTTCTAGTCAAACAAGTTCAGATTCAACTCCTACCTACTTTAAGAGTTAGTATGTCCTCATTTTTAGATGCGTTTGATGTCAGTGAAGAGAAGCTCGAGCTACTCGATAAAACGATTGCTCAGGACCCAAGACAAAATGACAAGCGTATCTGTATCTGTGGACACTCGATGTCTAGACACAAACGAAGTGAAGACACTGGAAGAATCGAATGCAGACCAGCCAGGTTTGATTGTCCATGTAAACACTCTCGCCCGGTAATTGAAGTACCAAACACTAAATATTTTTTGAGCAGGACTTTAGGTTCGGGGGAAAAACATGCCCTTACCCGAGGAATATTCTTGTCTCAAAAAGCTATAGCCGACGAGTTCAATCAAAATGCAAAATGGATCATAGATCTAAAATGTGATGATTGTGGGGAGGAGACCAAAGTCTTCCCAGTTATGTGCGACTCAGACGGATATCGACTCTATGAAGCAAAAATAGATGGCAAAGACCCAGATCAGGGGTACTACTATCTCTATTGCGCAAAGTGTCGGGAAGTCTATACAGACAGCGACGAAGCAAATGCCAAGAGGAATGCTAAGGGCCTTACTTTAGTCGTTGACAACACAGCAACACCTTCCTAGCAAAACCTGTGCTAGGATGCAATTACCAAAACTAACGTTAGGAAAAATAAGTTATGGCAAAAATCTCAGGATGGGAGAAGTTCCGCAAGGCGGTAACTGGGTCCTACAGCGAGAAGTTGACTTTGGCTCTAGCTCAGGAGGCGGCAGAGGTTCGCCGTGCCCAGCTAGCAGTTGACAAGTCTCGAATTGAAACTAAGAAAACTTCTGCCGGAACTGGCAAGGTTGCTTCAGGTGACAAGAAGAAGCCAGCTGCCCCAAAGAAGCCAGCGGCCAAGAAACCAGTAGCTAAGAAGCCAGCTGCTGCAAAGAAGAAGGCCTCAAAGTGAACAAAGCAGCACTCGAGTCTTACCTAAGAAATCTTTTGGGTCAGGCCATTGGAGCAATCGTGATTGTTGGACAGACATCGGGAATTGTTTCTCCAGTCGAGTTTGGTGTAGGGGAGTGGCTACTTGTAGCTAACGCTCTCTGGGCATCTGCAATTCCAACTCTACTTCGTTGGATCAATAAAAAAGATCCAGCTTTTGGTAGAGTGGCTGAAGTATTAGCAGCTGAAGTCGGTAAGAAGCTTGCCAGCGAAGCCACTAAAAAGAAGCCAGCAAAAAAGAAATAGATCAAGAGTAAAATCGGGATTGCAATTTTAATTGCAGTCCCGTTTTTATTTAGGTAGAATCTAACCGTGCCGTTATTACAGTCTTTTACTCCCGAGGTCAATAACCCTCCCATCCAAAAAGAGGGCTATCTCCTCTTCCTCGATCAAAATTTTGGTGGATTTTTTGAGCATAAAGATAAAATCCCAAAAGAATATCTTTCTTATTTAGTGCCTAAATCTGACTCCCCATTGATGACAGACGAGCTTAAAGTCTATATTCCTTTTTACAGACAGATGGGGCACTTTATGCTAGAGACACTGTCTGAAGTTACCAAGCAGATAGAAATAAGATCCGGTTGGGTAGGCCTAAATCTTGTAGTCCAACCAAAATCAAAACTTGATTCAACGGGGGACCAAAGTTTAATGGGGACGGGTGCAACAGTAATTGATTATTTTCTTGATGCCCTAGAGTCCACCGGCCAAGTAAATTTGATTAAGTTAAAATATCAAAAAACTTTAGGCCCGTTAGAGATTTTATTAATACCAGCAAAAAACATTCAAATCTTTGATTCAATTTTCTTTAATGTATCAGACATAAAAAGGGTCCGAAAATTTTGTAGGTCTTTGCCAGACATAAAACCATCGACCAATAAAAAAATATATCTCTCTAGAAGATCCACCCAAGACCGACAGATTATTAGCATCGAGGATTATCTGGGGGTTAAAGACAACCCACACATAGATTTCCCTGGACTGGCCGCTCGTATTTTCTTTGAAGACAAAGTAGAGAATTTTTTGAGGGACACCGCAGATTTTGAGATAATCTGTCCAGAGAAAGAGTTTACTGATTTTAAACATCAAATAGAGACAATTAGCCAAGCAACGGTTTTGGCATCTTCTACCAGTTCTGGTTTACTCAATATGTTCTTTATGCCAGAAGAATCTAGCGTTGTTGAGTTAGTCACTCCGCTAATTACTAACCTGGGGGAAGACGAGGTACAAACTCAGACCTATCACAGTCAGTACTCAATTGTCAGCCATGCATTAGGCTTTGAATATGTAGGCATACCTCACAACAGATATGCCCCGGATTTGATAGACAGGATAAGGAATTCAATGTGGTACTCATTCCGAGGGAACGTGTAGTAGAATGTTTTTACCCTGCGGTGTGTTTTAGGAAGAAGGTCTTGAACGGGCCGAAAGAATGGACACATCGCAGGACCAAGTTTGTTTCCGGGAGAGGGAAACAAAATAACCCAAGCTAGGGTTAGGAAAACCGCCTCAACATGGTAAAGTGTTGGGGCGGTATTCTTTTTAGGGAGATCAGTGAGAGACGACGTAAAGCTTTATTGCTTAGATGCTACTGACAAATTTTTAGATCCTGAGAGCGTCAATCTATTTTTTGTGAACCCTTCATATCTTGGCTCTGCCCTAGACGAGTATGGAGGAGATCCCGAAGATCACATCAACAAGGTCGAATCTGTAGATGACTACCTAGCCAGACTTTTAGTTTCTGTTCTTCGAATGGGGGAAGCACTGGCCCCTAACGGATCAATATTCATGATGCTTCAAAATCAATATAACATAGTCCCAAGATTGTGCAACTTAGTCGAAAGCCAGACAGACCTAACCGTTGGTCAAATTTTTGTCTGGGACTTTTCCTCCACTGAATTTTTAAAATCTTTGAACTACGAAAAGATGGGACTCATAATCCACTTCTACAAAGAGTCTTTCTATGTCGATCCAGCCAAGAGGGAGTATGTGGTCAAGCTACCTTTGGATCCCCATAGCCTATCTAGATATGACTCCATCGGGTTTACCGGAAGCACTATCCCCGAAGAACTTTACGAAAGATTTATACTTGCGTTTTCTAAGGAGGGGGATACAGTTGCAGATATATTTGGGGGAACTGGAACAGCCGCCGTGGCAACACTCCGGTTGGGTCGAAAAGTTGTATACAATGACATCTCGCCAGACCAATACAGAATCACCGAGGCTCGAATTTTAGATATGGATAAACATGAAAACTAACTGGACAAAGATCCCAATAGTTGCAACCGATTTGGGGGTTTCAGTTAAGACCGTCTATAACTGGATCGAGTCTGGAAAACTATTTATGCCTCAAGCCGGGTATGTAGATCGAGACGAGGCCTTTGCAGTGTGGGTTAATCAACAAACTCTAAAAAGCGTTAATTCATACTTCATGGCGATTAAAGGTATCAAAAGAGATAGCAACGGACGATTCTCCGGCAAGCCATAATGAGTGGTTTAAAGTGGGGGAAAGTGGAGTCGTTCTTAATAAATGTCCAAAACAGGAGCGCTCTCCCTCTCCACGCGCAAAAAAACTTTCCAAAAATAATCACCAACTTTTCACGAATGTACAATTGATGCCATGTCAAGTAACATTAGCGGCGTCTACCCAACTCGGTTCGCCAAATTTACCCTACAATTGACGGAGACGGCCCTGTCACAGTCCTCTCCCCAGTTGGCAGGGTCGTCCTTTAACGCTAGGGGCGTTTAACATGGCCGACACCCCAATTAACCTATCCGACCTCGTAATCGACCTCCCAGTAGCGGCACGCGCCGATTTAAGCGAGCTTGGCATCGAAGAACTCGATAGGGGCGTTTGCGAGGACACCTTCCAGAACCGCGCCCTCCTCAGAAGATCCAAGCTTATTTGGGAAACCGTTTACACCCAGGACGGATCTTCGAGCGGCCTGCTCAAAGTAAGGTCCGCCGATTCAACCCGCGAGCGCCGGATCCAATCGCTTTCTGAAAAACGCCCGATCTTGGTTAACCCAACCGACAATAACTCAGACTACCTAACCGGCCTGGATCTAATCGCCGAAGAGTCAACGGACTACCTGGTTCCACCTTGGGTTCTGGGCGCGACTCGTAAGTGGTTGAAGGAACAAGAAAACGGTGGACCGGCGTCTGACAAACGCCAGCCTGCCGCCCTGCCTCACCGCTGCCGCCAAGTTAAGTTCGACGGAATCCGCTGCATGCTATGGGCGTCTGGCGCACCAAAGGATGACGGCCTGTGCCGAATACACCTACGCAATCTCAAACACAAGACCTCCGACGACATCGAACGCGCCCGTGAAAAGTTGATGCAAGCCGCGCCCTTCGCTGTTGACAAACTCGAAGAGCTCATGGAATACGCTGAGAGCGAACCGGTCAAACTAAAAGCCGCAACCGAGATCCTCGACCGAGCTGGGGTTAGGGGCGGCTACGAAGTTGACTCTAACCTTAACGTTGAAGTTCGGCCTGCCGCGGAGATCATTGCTGAACGGCTTGACCGATTGGCGGCGGGTGCTATACAGGCCGCGGCACGGCTCGCGCCCGATAACTCTGTGATAGACGCCGAGGTTGTGGTCGAAGATGTCAAGTCCCCCTTGACAGAATCTGCTTTGATCAACGGACCTACTCAAACTTTTAACGAATCATTAAAAGATGAAGAGCGGCCCGCGCTCGTTAACCAGGAAGATAAATAACCGATGAGAGATTATGATGCCTTGGTCGAAGCGGCCCGCGCTCACTATGAACACCTGAAAACGGATATCAATAACAGCAAGGACCGCGTTGAGCACATCCGCCTAACCGCTCTTGCAAACGAAGCGCATCACCTGTTAACGGATCTGCTTGCTTTTAGAGTTGGTTTGGTGTATAGTCACACCGCTTTGGTCGACGGACCTACGCTAAGCGATTCTCTTGTTGAACCGATTGAGCCCCTGGACTTACCAGAGTTCAAGTCACCGTACACTCCGCCCGCGCCTCTGCGTTTAGAGTAAGGACCGCCATGACCGGGGAGCTTTCATTCGGGGACATCCAATCGCTGGGGTATGAGACGGAGGAGATCTTGCCCCGCGTTTTTAAACTAAAAAACTTTGTCACACAGGATGAGCTGGAGGAACTTTTCACGGAAGCAAACAGCTACTCTGAAGAAGACTGGAACTACCGGTACCTGGCGGAGATGCGATTGCACGCTCTTGAAAAGTTTGGCCGGGATGACCTCGAGAATCTAAAAGCTGAAGGCTTGTTGGAAATCACTGACAACTTTGCTGATAAAAACATTTCTGTTGCAAACGTTCAGTTGATGCAAACATTGCACAGACGCTGCGAAGAAATCTTCAACAAGGTTGGGGGGCTCGACGTTACTGGGTTCATCGTCTTCCAGAGACTGTACGCCGGGACTGAACTAATTTCCCACTTTGACAAATATTCGGACAAGCTTGTAGAATATGCAGCTGTGCTATATTTGAACAATGATTACAATGGCGGCGAGCTCTTCTTTCCGAAGTTTGATTACGAGATTAAGCCGGAGCCAGGAACGTTGATCATCTTCCCCAGCACAGAGCAGTTTGAGCATGGAGTGCGTCCAGTGAAAGAAGGTCCCGTTCGTTATGTCATCCCAGTTTTCATCAAAGCAAATCACCCGGATGGTTCGATGGCTGGTTGGGCAAATTTCGGGTAGGATAGGTTTTATGAAACTAAGAAAGTCTTCGGGCCCAGCAGCTGCAGCAGAACTTTTCATGAACGCTGCAAAGAACTACCGGGGGTACCAGGCAGATCTTGGTGGCCGCAATACCTTCGGCGAGCGTGTTGGCTACAACGCTCAGCCATGGAGCGGCGCGTTCATTGATGTCTGCGCCCGCGAGGCCGGCTTGAAGATTCCCTCCTTCGTTTACACACCAGCGGCGCTCGCAGAGTTCATCCGGGATGGAAACTTTTCACGAGAGGCGCGACCAGGCTCCATCGCAATCTATAACTTTTCATCAAACGTTGGCCATGCGGCCGACGCATTCGGCATGCCCCATTGTGGAATCGTTGTTGATGTCCGCGAATTTGGGGACACGGGACGTTTCATCACTGTTGAAGGGAACACCGTAGGATCCACGGCCTATGAACAGAAGGACGGCGTCTATCAGAAGATCCGCTCCATCAACGAGGTCCTAGTCTTCTGCCATCCAACAGCAAACGGGGGGCGCCCAACTTTTAACGAACGGTTAATGAAATTCCTGGATGGCGGCCGGACCAAAGTTGAGTCGAGTGAACTCAAGTTTATTGATGAGGCGGCCCGCAATCCTCAACAAATAAAGATCGATAAAGAAATCCGGCCCGGAGACCGTAACAAGAAGATCGAAATCATTCAGCTAGCCCTCGCAACGGTAACCGACATTAGGGGCGTGCAGCCTGGCAAGTGGGACTCAGTAACCGCAGCGGCGTGCGCTAGGTATCAACGAATGATAGGATATGTTGGAAAAGACGCAAACGGCCTGCCCGACGTAAACACGCTGAAGAGGCTCGCGAAGGATACGGGGTTGTTCGAACTTGTTAGCTGATCACGAACCTAATAACCGCACGGGTAGGAAATATCCTGAACGCAACAATGCTGTCATGATGACGGTGTACACTCGAGCTCCAGAGAAGTGGTTGTTGGTCGATCGAGAAACGGGCGAGGTTTACGAAGGAAACGATCAAGGAAGCTGGGATCGATACATTCCAGATCCAAGCATCACGGATGAGGAGAGACTGAAGAATGTCAAAAGAATTCAACATTGATAACTATCGATACGTAGAACAGCACATCGGATTCTCTGAGTGGCTGCAGGCCTACAAACCTCAACCGAATCACATCAACCCTCAGGCGCGGCTAAGCGGCCTGCTATACGAACATGACGGCCCGGAATGGGATCACATTGTCCAGCTGCCGGTACACCAGTTCTGGACCGTATACGACGACAACGGCACGCTCATGATCCGCAATGGATACCAGGTACGGGGACGGATCGGATACGTTGTCACGCACAGCATGCACAATGCGCACGCCACGGTAATGATCGACGGCCTGACCCAAGAGATGTTGGATCACCGGCTCGGATCTGAAGAGCACTAAACTTTTAACGGCTCGTGAATGGGCTGAAGGGACCACAGGGCCCACAGGGACCACAAGGCCCGCAGGAACTTTTAACGGTTCGTGAAAAGTATAGATGGCAGCGGCTGAACAAACTTTTAACCGGCGAGCGCCGATTTGACAAACCGGCCTGCCTGTAGTAAGCTCGCGATACGTTCTCAAGGAAAGGAACCTCATGACCGAGACATACACGATTACCCGCCTAGAAGGTTGGACGGACGAGCAGTGGAACGAGATTGTCGAAGCTGTTGAAGACACGGTTGTTGCTGTAGCGCGAGACCTAGGACTGGATGACTAAGCTCATCTCGCCGAAGCAAGCCGCTAGGTTGGTCCACGTTTCTTACCCAACAATTCGCTATTGGGTAAAAACGGGACGCCTCAAAAAGTACCCATACCCAATGTCCCAGCGATCAAAAGAAATTTACAAACGGGACGCCGGCGTGCGTTGGTTCTTAGTTAGCGAAGAAGAAGTTAAGGCAGTCGCTGCCGGCAAACTTTTTAACATTCATTAAAAGTATAGATCTAAAACTTTTTAACACGCCGAAAAATAAATAGTTGACAAAAAAGTTTTTTATGCTACAGTGACTGCATGGACCAATTACTTAGATCTAAAGATCGTAAAGTCGCGAATTCGATTATGCCATCTGGCAAACAACCAAGGATTGCTAACACGTTCGGCCTGCCGGCGGGTGTCGAGTACTCATGCCCGGGCGCCACTAGTATCTGCAGCAAGATCTGCTACGCCGGTAACCTCGAGAAGATCTACAAGGGCGTTAAAGAAAAGCTGGTCCACAATTGGAACTTACTGAAGGACGCGGAGCTCCAGACTATGGTCGGCCTGCTTGATGCCATGATCAATGAATTTGAAGCGGACTGCGAAAAGTGGGAATCCGAAAAACTATTCCGCATTCACTGGGACGGAGATTTTTTCAACATGGATTACGTACGGGCCTGGCGTGAAGTGATCGAACGGCACGCGGATGTTCAGTTCTGGGTTTACACGCGTACACACTATGCGGTGCCCGAATTGATCGGCCTGCCTAACCTGGGACTCTATTTCTCGACGGATGACGACAACCTGGAGCTAGCGGATGGACTGAAGAAAACATACGGCGTGAAGCTAGCGTACCTGTCGAAAGATTTCGCGGCCGGCCAGGCTGTGATCAAGAGCATGACGGGACGGCCTGGAGCTAAGTGTCCGGAGAATAAAAAAGCGTTACCGTTGATCTCTGGAGAAGGGTCCGCGTGCGTACGGTGCGAGCTGTGCATCTTCCAGAAGACGGACGTGGTCTTCAGCGCCAGCAAGAAGTAGATTCTAATCAATGCACCAACGGTGATTGTATTCTAGAAGGGTGCGATCACTAGAAGTACATTTATTCGAAACGGAGCGAGACGTTGATCTCGCGATCAAAAGTGGTACCGCGCTGCCGGAGCAGATCGCGAGTACTAAGTGCATAGACTGCAGCGACATTGCCGGTTATGATCATGAAGACTTTCGGCCATTCATACTAGTAATTGATGAGAATGATCAAGACTGGATCTTATGCTGCAGTTGCGCCGGTCCGATCCTTAGTTATGTTGATGCGTTCTTTCCTCCGGTTGTCCGGAGTCACTTTGGCAATGATCTGGATGATGGGCTCGATCTTTTTTAGCGTTATAAAACTGTTATATAACTGATCCCGACACGCCTTGCGTTGCTCGACCATTTCCGATAAGCTCGGGTTTGTTCGAGAAACGAAAGGATAAAATGACTACTCTCGCACCTGCCGCTGTCGTATCTACAACTCCCGAAGTTGTCGGCAAGGCAATTTATTTAGAAGTAATACCTGTATTGGACGCAGAAGGAAAACCAATTATTCCGTGGTATGGGGGTAAGGATAATGTGAAGCAAATAATTATTTTCCCCCGAGGAAAAGACGCAACTGGCAAAAATGTTGAGCCACACATTTACGATAGGACTATCTCTAAGCACTATCCAAAAGCACAATGGAATCGCACTCAGATTCACCCAACCCCAAGTAGGGCAGAGTTCGCCGCTAATGGTGAAACTAGCTATCGAGGACTTACACTCGAAGCACCAACTCCTGCCGAACTAGAAACTTTGCCAGAGGAAGTCCAAAAGGAGTTTTACGCTAATGGGATCGAAATGCGGCTGTATCAAGAGCTAATGTATGAGAAATCCACGCACAATTCCGAAACTGGAAACTATGATGTTGTCGCACTCCACGCTTGGAAAGTTGTTCGCAAGTTCGTAGTCGAAATTACAGACAAAGACCTATCAGACATTTACAATTACAAAACTCCGCAGGCTGTAATTCGCAGAATAACAAAAGTTCGAGTATCGCTCGGACTGCCAGAAAAGTTAGTTTAGAGTTAGTCAGGAAAGGATAAGAAAATGACTACAAAGGTAAGCGTTCCAAAAGAGTTCGCAACAACTGAAAACCCAGAGTGGGAAGCACTAAAATCATTAGTTTTGGAAGCTGGTGTCCAAAAAACACTAGCGACCCCAGAGCTAGACAAGCTACTACCTGTATCAGGCAGAGCAACCCTAAGAGCAACCCCAACTAAAAAGTCTGGTGGCACTACTGCTAAAGTAGAATCAGCAGACGAAGTTGATGTTGTAATCGAGGAACAAGTTTTGGTAGAACAAATTAGCGTGGAGAACCTAATTGGTGACGAAGCGTATGAGCGACCAAATGGAGAGCTTTACTATGCTCGAAATTGGGAAGGTCACTCCGACATAGAAGTTCTACGCAAAGCACGCAAAAACAATTCCTATGTCCTACTTTATGGAAACCCTGGAACTGGTAAGACTGCCGCAGTCGAAGCCGCTTTCCCAGACGAACTTTACACAATTCTTGGTTCTGGTGATACAGAAGTTGCCGACCTAGTTGGTTCTTATGTTCAGACCCCAAGTGGCGGTTTCGAGTGGATTGACGGAAGTTTGACTAAAGCCGCAGACGAGGGCAAAGTTCTACTAATTGACGAAATTGGTTTGATCGACCCAAAGGTTCTTTCAGTTGTCTATGGACTAATGGACGGCAGGAGAGAGTTAGTTGTAACTGCCAACCCAGAGCGAGGCACTATCAAAGCCAAAGAGGGTTTTTATGTTGTCGCCGCAACTAATCCAAATGCCCCAGGGGTTCGACTAAGCGAAGCACTACTTTCCCGATTCGCAATTCAGGCAGAAATGACTACTGATTGGGCAAGAGCCAAAGCACTTGGAGTTCCGAACGCCGCAGTTGTCGCCGCCCAGAACTTGTCTAAGAAAATGGAAAATGGTGAAACTAGCTGGTCGCCGCAAATGCGAGAGCTACTAGAGTTCCGTAAAAACGCAGAAGTGTTTGGAACTATGTGGGCAGTTCGCAACTTGCTTGCCGCCGCACCTGAAATCGACAGACCTATTGCCGCAGATGTTTTCGCTCGAGTATTCGGCGAAGCAGTCTTGCCTGCTCGAATCTAGGTGAGCTAATGGCACACTACAAGCCAGAACGCAGAGCAACTACTCGTAAAAACGAAATGTTGCCAGAGTGGTATCGAGTATCCTCACAACTTGGTCAGCTAGTCAATGGTTGGTCAGGTCGAAGTGACTTGGCTGTTTATTGTGGAGAGAACGCCGCAGAGGGCGAAGCTATTGCGGCACTTTATCACGATTCAGCCGAAATCGAAGTCAATGTAACTAAGGCTTTCGGTTTCGCAACGCCAGACCAATTAGGCAACTTGCTCGACAAGAATACGCACTACGACAACCCCAAAGCTATTGGAGTTATCTATCACGAAGCACTACACGCTCGACACTCGAACTGGGATAGAGAACTACTTACCAAAGAGCTAGACGCAAGTGAATCGAGAGCATTTTTATTGCTCGAGGAAGTTCGTATCGAAGCTCGAGGAATTATCGAAGTTCCAAAGAATAAATTGTTCTTGAGAGAATCAGCACTTGCTTTCGCACTAGAGGAAGTCAATGAAGCAACACTCCAAAACATTTCCCAAGTCTGGCAGTCAGGTATGCTCGCAGTTTTAGCTATGGGTAGGTTTGATGTTGGAATCTTGGAACTAAGTGATGTTCGACTAATCCACGCACGCTTGATCGAAAATCTTGGTCAGGAGTTGTTTGATAACCTACGCAAAATCTGGATTGAGTTTGCTGGACTAAAAGTTTCCCAAGTAGAGCGAGGTATGGAACTTGCTCGAGAGTGGGTAAAGCTAATGAAGCAGGCAGACCCAGAGGGCGAACAGCAGTTCGGCGAAGCAAAAGCTGGCGAAGCTGGCGAAGCTGGCGAGAGTGAGCAGTCTGGTTCGCTGTCGGAGTTGCTAAGTGAAATGGCAGACCAAGTTGGTTTCGACAATGCGGAAAGTCTGGCAGACCAAAAGACACTCGAGGAGTGGGAACAAGAAGCTAAGTCGAGAAGTCAGACTGCTAAGAATCGTAATCTAAAGAAGCAGACTGCCCAGAAAATCTTTGATAAGCAAAATGACGCAAAAGGTTCTGGCTCGAACTCCGAACTAAAGGAATCGAGAAACCCAACTCCGCAGGAGAGAGCCGCCGCAGTTACTATCGCCAAGATGTTAGAAAAGGCGAAGTATCGTGAGAGGTCACTCCACGAAGTTCGCTCGACAATTCCGCAGGGCAGACTAAACGCTAGAGCCGCAGTCCAAAATGCGGCACTTGCGGCTCGAGGTTCTATCGAGAGAGTTCCTGCTTGGGATAGGAAAGTTCGTAAGCACACAGACGACCCAACACTACGGCTCGGAATTATGGTAGATGTTAGCGGTTCTATGTATAACGCTATGGAAGCTATGGCAACTACGGCGTGGGTAATGGGTGAAGCTGGTCGCCGAATCCAAGCCAAGACCGCTATGGTGTATTACGGCTCGGGTGTATTCCCTACACTCCGAGTTGGACAACGGCTCGACCAAGTTCGAGTATTCACCGCCGCAGACGGAACTGAGGAGTTTCAGGACGCATACTCCGCAATAGACGGAGAGCTTGGACTGACTTATGGTGACGGCGTGCGTATGTTGGTAATTGTTTCAGACGGACAATACCGACCAAGCCAAGTCGAAGCAACACGCAAAGCACTAATCGAGTGTAAGCAAAACGGCGTGGCTGTCTTGTGGATTACGCCAAAGGGCTTGTGGGGATACACGGCTCGCCAGATAATCTCCGAAGCCAACTGGGGTATTCACCTAGACGGCTTGGAAGTATCAGAGATAGCGTTACAGGTTGGTAAAGCCGCCGCCGAAGCGTTAGGCAAGGTGAGCGTAGCCGCCTAACCGCAACCGACAAGTTTCCGAGTGGGTATGTTTCTTATCCTTTCTGCCCACTCGGAACCCAACGGGTACCCACTGGATCAACTTCCTTCCTTTCTAATTTGAGGTCCGGTGGGTACTCTCATTTCTGCTGCAGAGCCGGAATATAATCCGCGGCGCTCGCGATCAGTACTTGACTAATGGGGATCAATGCGCTAATCTTTTTCTGTAGGGCAGAAGCCGGTGCGGCTCGCTGAAAAGAAGTGCGATTCTAGATCAAGAACTTAGTTCCCTACATTTTTAGATCGCGGGTTGGCCAGGCTTTAGACACGCCGCAAAAAAAGATTTGGAAAATGTCGGCCATCCTGCTACACTTTTATCACCCAAAGGAAAGGATAAAAATTATGGGTATGGATGTTTATGGCAAGAACCCTAAGTCGGAGATGGGCGAGTATTTCCGCCGCAACGTTTGGGGATGGCATCCCCTCTGGCAGTATGTGGAAGATACCCATCCAGAGATTGCGGAACTGGTCGAGTATGCTCACAGCAACGATGGCGATGGTCTTGGCTCGGAAGACTCCAAGAAACTCGCCGAGTTGCTTTTGGCAGACTATGAATCTGGCGAGGCTTTTCGCTATGTCGAAGAACGCAACAAGTATCTTTCGGAGTTGCCGCTTCTTGATTGCGAGTGGTGCGATGCTACTGGTATTCGAACTGATGAAGTTGGTATCAAAAATGGTTTTCCCGATAAAGAACTTTCTCCCGAAGTTCAGGCTATAACTGATAGAACTACTGGCTACTGCAATGGCTGTAATGGAGTTGGCAAGCGACAGCCTTGGGAAACCAATTACTATCTTGAGCCAGATGATGTAAAAGAGTTTGCCCTCTTCCTAAAAGATTGTGGCGGTTTCGAAATTTGCTAGACCAACCCCTTCGGGGAAACACCTGGGCAGGTGTCTAAACTGCCCAATTTTTTATGCCGCAAAATGGATCGCGGCACGCCGAAAATAATTTGCAAAATGTCCGGCCCCTGTGGTAGCGTGGATCTACTAGGAAAGGTCATTCCTTCCCTTCCTAGTTTCTTGTGTGGTTGGTAGGAAAACCCCGCTGAGTTTTTTTGTTTTCTCCGGCGGGGTTTTTCTTTTTCCGACACGGCTTGCTTTTGTCTGATCAGTGTGTTAGTGTTATGGCAAGGAAAGGATGATCATGAAAAGTAAATTGTTTGATGTAAATGTTTATGTGATCGACGGCGTGGTCAATGTGATCTTTTATAAATTGATCTACTCCGACGCACTGAACGGATCTGTTGTTGGCGCGGACACTAGTGAAAGTGGCGAGGCAGGCAGGCTAGCGATCAACATTCATTCGCAAGACTACGACGAGATCGAAGCGATCCGCTACGCGCTGGATTGCGATAGCTACGACGACCGACCGCTGAACGAGTGGGAAGAGTTTGACGAGTGGAATACGAGCGAGTGGTTTATGCAAGGTGATACCCCAAAAATTTTCCGCGATTTTGCGAACGGCCTGCAAGAATACGAGCCAGAGATTGGGCACGCTTGGGAGCCATTCACCGAGCACGGTGAGACGACGCGCACGGTGTTCCGTTGCAGGTGTGGAGCGTTAGCATGAGAATACCGACACGGGTACTAAACGCGGGACGCTGGATCTTGCCTGGACTAACGGATCGAGGTGAGATCTCAGCTTGTCGCAGGTGCGGTAATCAGGTGATCTTTGACGGACACTTAGTTTCGCCCGGATATGCGGCGTACTGCCCTTGGCATGACGAAGATCTCTACAGAACTGAGATTGTAGATTATGACTTTACAAGTTGGAGAAAATCCATAAGAATTTTTGCGGCGGAGATTGACTTTCGCTCAAAAATAGCTATACTCAAAATGCGACTAAGGAAAGGATAAAAACTATGGGCGCACGAACAACTTGGGAAATTAGAACCTATGAGGGTTCCCCATCTATTTACCTATACTCACACTGGGGCGGAGAGTCAAAGTGGGAGCAAACTATTCGAGCCATGAGAATTTGCGAGCCACGCTGGGGAGACCCTAGTTATGGAGCGCGAATTTTTATCAGCACCATAATCGGAAATCAGTGGGAGAGTGAAACTGGTTTTGGAATTACTGCTGGTGCAGCTAACGATAATCCATTCGAGGAAGAATACTTGCCAGTGATTGTGGATTTTGGCAGGCAGGTAGTCGAGACGCCTTACTCAATTCATAATTTTTCTGATTTTAGTGGAGAGAAAGTAAGTTTTCTGCTAACCTAAATTTACGCGGGTCGAGCGGCCCCCAATTTGCTCCCCGCGTAACGAGCCCCTGGTTTCCCCCAAACTAGGGGCTCAACCATTTATGGTGGAGTTTTGCTGATCAGCATTTTTCAGAAAATACGATCAGTTACGCCGCGGCGACACGCGGAAAAAATAATTTTGTTTTTTGTCGCCGGTAGCCCTATACTTTAGTTAGAAAGGATACACACTATGAACTATGAAACCTGGAGCAACACTTTCACCCCTATCGAGAATGCTCTGAACAGCAACGCTCCTTATGGTGGAACTATGTATGAAACCTATGGCAGCGAGTTGGATTTTGTGAAAGCTACAGACCCACAAAAAATTTGGACGCTCAGAGAAGAAGATGGTTCGCTATCTATCACTGCCGGTTATGGCTGGGTAAATCGACTTGGTTATTTCATCACTGCTAATTCTTGGACCAACACCAACGACAGAATTATTCTCTCGGAAGAAGTCCAATGCGACTGCTACAAAGAAGATGGCTATCTTGATAAGTTTGGTGGTATCCAAGATGGCGACCCCGATTGCGATAAGTGCGAGGGTTATGGGCGATACGAAAACTATCTGGGCTAAAAACTAAATTCCGGCGACACGCTGGAAAATCCAATTTGACAATATCAAAAAAACGACTATCATCAAACTATCAACAGGAAAGGATAAAAATGACAATTCAAGAAATTATCGAGGCTATCAAGGAGCGAGCTAACGAGGCCGAAGAGTGTATGCGAATTTCCGAGGCTAATGGCTACGAGGAATACGATTATCACGAGGGGCGGTTCGAAGCCTATTCAGTTCTAGCCACTTGGCTTGAGGCACAATTTTTTGCTGGTTCGCCAATTTCTAAGTAGGATAAGACTATGAAATTTCACGAAGCACTTGGTGCGGTAATCCGAGAAGAAAGACTTGGGCAGGAAGTATCTTTGCGCGAAATCGCGAAAGCTGGTTTTGTTTCTATGGGTCACTTATCAGACGTTGAGAATGGACGCAAAGAGGGTTCTTCTGCTTTTATCGAAGCGGTTGCTAAAGCACTTGGTGTTCCAACTTATGAACTTGTTATCGAGGCAGGCTATCGAATGGCTGAAATCAAAATTCCCGATACCTATGAAGATTTTATTGACGACCATTCGCCCATTCATACGACAGCTCACTAAGAGCTGAAACCCAAAGCCCCGGTGGTTCGCTACCGGGGTTTTGCATTTAGGATCCTTTTTTGTATTGATCGCTCCGTTACCAACTTGTTATAAAAAACTTATGGCGACACGCTTGCGCAAAATTCGAATATCGATAAGCTTTGATTGTCGAAGAAAGGACAAAAATGCCAAAGTTTTACGTAGAAATGCGAATTGATTTCGCAGGAGAAATTGAAGCAGAAAACGCCGAAGAAGCGGAGACGCTTGCTTGGACAAGTTGGGGCGATACAATGGACAGCCCAATTCAGTACGACAACGTTTATTCAATCGACGTCGAAGAAATGGAAGAAGAAATCGACGAAGATGAAATCGAATTTGAAGAAATCAAAGAAGAAATGGAAGTGAAGTAATTATGGGTTTGGATATGTATCTTTACGCTCGCCAATATCTGACTGGATATGAGTGGGACAAAAATGGCGATATGCAAAAGCTAACCAACGTTGTTGGCAATTTGGATTTTGCGGTTTCAGAACTTGAGAGGCCAAGTGTTTCTATCATGTTGCCGGTTGGCTACTGGAGAAAAGCAAATCAAATTCACAACTGGTTTGTAAAAAATGTCCAAAATGGCGAGGACGACTGCAAAGAATATTCGGTGGAGCGAGAAGAGCTACAGGACTTGCTCAACGTTTGTGAAAAGGTTTTGGACGACCCTGACTTGGCGGAAGAGCTGTTGCCAACGTCTAGTGGGTTTTTCTTTGGTTCCACAGACTATGACGAATACTATGAGCAAGAGTTGCGAGAAACAGTTATCTTGCTGACAAAGCTATTGAGCGATACCCGACTAAATTCCGGCAACGTGGATTTTGTTTATACGTCATCTTGGTAGTGAGTAGTGGCAGTGCCGGTTCGCCGGCGCTCGCCACGATCCTAAATTCTGTTATAAAGCTGTTACCAAAAATTGCTACAAAATGTCACCCCTAAGAGTTAGTATCTAAGTAACCCAAAAGAAGGAAGGTTATGGAAACACAAAAGTTGGTTAGCGCTCTCATTGGTCTAATGGAGAGTAAGAAAGAAGTCCTGAAGGACCTAAACATTCTGTATGGCTCTCTCTCTGACTTGATAGTAAGTCCTGAAGAGCAACTGCAAAGTATCAAAGAACTAACAAGAGCCGACGCTCAATTCGAAATGGCTCAAGAAATTTTGGAAATTCTAAAAGAGGCGGTTCTCTAATGGGCCGTTCTTATGCAGAGGGTATCGCCGCGGCTAGTATTCCACTGGAAGAGCAGATCCGGATCCACCTAAGAACTAATCACTATCCACCGGTTCCGGAAGTTATGGTTCCTGTTTGTATCGCGGCTCTAAATGCTGCCGCGTGCGACGAGTGGGACAAACTAATTCCATTGCCAGAGGGAGTTGGCTACAGAGGACTAAACGCGGCTCCGGTTAGCGCGATAGTGGAGCAACATCACTTAGACCCCTGGCTTGACAACGAAGAAGAATACTAGTAGTGTTTGAGAAGAAAGGATAGAAAATGAATATCTCAAAGTTAGAAAAAATTGCCGAGGGAAAATACAAAGTCTATTCGGCAAGCTGTTCGGAGTGTGGTGATATCGCGGCTATCGAAGTTGATAGCAAATGGGTATTCGATATGCACCAAGGCGGAAGAGTTTCTGATCTAATGCCGTTCCCGAAATACTCAATGGCATTACGCGAAAAGTTTATTTCTGGTTTGTGCGAGCCTTGCTGGAATAAAGTTATGATGGGCGCAGAATTAGTTGCGGAAAACCTAAATAGCTGATAACCTTAGAGAAACAAGAAAGGAAAAAATGTTGTCTAAGTCTTGGCACCTTGAGCAGGATGGTATTCAGTTGCCGGTTGTGTTTGTAACTATGCGTGAAGCAATCGAATACGCCGAGAAAAACCTAAAGGGCGAATACCTAGTTGTAAAAGAGCATCACCTAGAGGGCATAACAAAGCGCCCAAGATTAGTGGGCCAAAAGTAATACGCTTGACAAAAGCGAAAGTACCTAGTAGTTTATAGATAGCGAAGAGAAAGGATAGAAATGAAAAAATTCGCTGTTATCAAAGTTGATGGTGTTGTTGAGCTACACGAAGTATCTGCAGAAGCAGAGGGCGACTTCCTGAGCGAAGCAGTGGGCGGTTGGTTCCAGTCTGTACCACTTAGGGCAGAGCTGAAAGATTACTGGCTATGGTGCCACGAAGAGGGAAAAATTATCGGCCTAGCAATGAACTCAGTTGCTACGGCACTATGGATACTTTCCTACGGTCCTAGCGACATAATTCACGGCAACATAGTTATCACTGGCGGTATTGATGAAGAGGGAGAAACTCTCGGACTTACTAACGACCAAATTGCTAAGCTTGAGGAAATACTGGAGCTGGTATAGACTCAAAGTCTGGGGGAGGTTTGCGGTGAGCTATCCTTTCTTCTAATCAAATAAATTCACCGCCAGTCCTGAGCATGACTGACTAAAAGGCTCAATTTTTTATTCGCGACGCTCGCCGGATCATTAAGGATCGCCGGCAATGTTATAAAGCCGTTATAAATAAATACTCGAAAATGTCGCTGGTCTTTGCTAGGTTTCTATTACCAGAAGAAAGGTAGCTATGAAGAAGCTAGAGCTGATTGAGCTGTTCAATTATGAAATGGACGAAAAACTAATTATCTTGGACAAACTTAACCGAGAAGCTGAAATCCGTAAAAAAGATGTCGAGGAAATCCACACTCGCTTTCATAGTGGCGAAATCAGGACTTTAGAAGAAGCAGAAGAACTGGCAAGAGAAGCTGACCAACACATAGCTCGAATGGAAGAAATCCAAGAAAAAGTCCGTCTGATGATTGTGGAAATTATGTTCGACATTAGGGCAATTCACGAAGCGAAAGATTAGGTGGTGGCTCGATCCAAAATTAGTTTGCGACACGCTTGACTAATTTCCAAAACAAAGTAACCTAGAACCAAAGAAAGGATAGAAATGCTGACCAAAGGAAGAAATCGAAATGCTGAAATGGCTTTCGAAATGGCAACGAAGCTAGTCACCAAAGAGCAGTTTGCGGATAAAGATTACCTGAACGAATTGTGGGAAAAGTGCCACTCGGACAAAGATGTTCTTGACGCCGTAAATCTTTACCTAGCAAGCAGTTCTAGCTACGCACCAAAAGCAAAAGCAAAACTAATCACCGAACTAGAAAGGTTGGTGGCGTGATGACTTACTTAGTCGAGAGAATGGAAAAAACAAAGACAAAGCTAATTGGCTATGTTGGAGTTGATGCTGGAATGTTAATGATTACTGACCCTTGCTATCTGAGCTACTGGAAAGATACTGAATACAATGTTGGCGAAGCTGGAGAGTATTCATATGGCGGTGTCTGTAAAACTACTGATGATGAAACCCTACAAGGCGGACAGCTGAAGTATGAAATGGGACACGATGGAATTGGTGTTGTCTTTAGGTCTGGTCTTGGTGATGGCTATTACCCTGTCTATGGACACTACGCAGAGGTAGAGGGTATGGGGGAACGAATTGTCAAAGTGGAAATTGTATTTGTGGAGGAGGAGTAATGGCTTGGGTAGCAGATGACGGAAGTTATGGTGGAGGTAATCACCTATCATTCGAACCAAACCAACTAACAAACGACCAATGGGCAAAGCTTGTTGAGATGTCTGATGGTGACAGGTATGAGTATGTCGAGGCAATTTTGAGTGGCAAAAATGAAGTTGTTGCTGAGATAGAAAAAGACAATTTTGGGGAGGAATGATGGTGGCTGATCAAAGAATGGTATTTATTGTCTGGAAAGATGAACCGGAAAGACCTATTAGCACCTGGGTAATGGTGGGCAAAAAATGGACAGAGGAAGATGAACACGGAAAGTTCTTTGAGTATTTTGCCACGGAAGAAGATTACCAAAATGCTAAGAACAAAGACAATGACGAACTAGATTATTGGATTGTAGATAACGCGACGATCCACGAAAAACTCACCACCAAAGAAGCTTGACAAATACCAAATAGCCATTAGGCTTTAAACAAAGAAAGGATAGAAAAATGGCTAAGCAATATCACTTTATAGTCATAGTAAATGAGGACGGAACTTTCGAAATGGACTACGACACTTCCATAAACTTTGACAATGGAGATGTCTGGAACGAAGAAGAAAACCAATGGTATTTCCACACAGACAACGAAGTCTTTGAGGGCTACGAAGAAGCAGCTGATAGGTTAGAGGCACGCCTATCTGGCTCACCCTTAGACAAGCTGAAGGATAGATAATGGAACTTATTTTACAGCTAGTTCCTATCGCATACTTACTTGCGGTAGCAATCCCACTAATCACCACGGACATTAGCGAGCGCCGACTACCAAATAAATTGGTTCTGCCCTCAATTCCAATTACTTTGGTTTGTTGGATTGCTTTAGCAGTAATTTATGGCTTATGGCAACCACTATTTGTTGCGCTCGCTTGCGCCCTCCTTGTTGGAGTTCTTGGGTTTGTAGCAGTAGTTGTGGGCGGTATCGGTATGGGAGATGTGAAGCTGACATTTGCTTTGGTATTGGTAGTGTCTTGGTTTAGTTGGTGGCTTGGATTGCTAATTCCTGTTCTTGGAGTTGGTATTGGATTGCTTGTAGCTTCTTATGAGGTGTTTGTTAGGAAACAGCTGAGAAGTTCTAGTATTCCGATTGGGCCATTTCTGATTGGCGCTTCTGCCCTTGCGCTTGGCTTGGCGGTGATGTAGTGGCTACTTTTGCTTATGTTCGAGATCTAAACGAAGGGATCCCCTGGATCGCCGAATACCCGAGCAGGAAAGACTTAGATTTGGATTCCCCAGACTTGAGCCACTCTTATCGGGTTATTCATCAACACTCATTCGAACCGGAGGATTGGAATTATCCGGCGCTCGCTGATGGTGAAGTCTTGCTTTTTCATAATAAGTTTGGTCTTATTATTGCCCAAAGCATTGACCTAAACTATTTTGATGTCGAGCTTGACAGCCAAGGTTCTGTGTAGTATTTTTTTACTTATGAAACCAAAAAGCAACAGCTGTAGGTATGGGCACAACAATACCTATCACTATGTAACCAAGTCTGGCAAGAATAGAAGCCAATGCCGAGTGTGTAAGAAAGAGCAGAGTGTTGCCTCTAGAGTTGGTCCAAAGTCTAAGCACGCACCCGCTATGGTGGCTAGGTATGACCTAAAGATTATGGAAGCCGAAATCAAGATTGCGGAAATCCAAAAAAAGATTGAGCACCTAAACAAAATGCGAGACAAATACGCGGTCAAAAATAATTAGAAAGTTTGGCGTGTCGCTTGACAAGGTTATTGTCTGATGTAAGACTTTACTCAAGAAGAAAGGATAAAAATGAAATACACACTTAGAAGATTGGTTCTCTCGGTAGTCACAACCCCGATTGTTTTGGTGATGTATGGCGGATTGTATTTTGGTCTGGCACTACTCGCTAACTCTTACGCAAGCATTGGACTATTCCTAAGTAACCTAACAGCGGTTGCTTTCGGTTGGGTGATTGCGGTAACATTTTCCAGACAGATTTTCGATTTCATTGAGAGGGCAGGAGATTAGTAATGGCTACCATTGTAAAAATCAAAAGATTTACGGACACCTGTAAGCGTGGGCATAACCGGTGGGGAGAGTTGCCCCCAAGCCGCGGCAGGACTGGAAGGTATTGCCTAGATTGTGGTATTCACCGGACTCTTAGGGAAAAAATGAAAAAAGGGATTTCAATTGGCCCTAAAGGTTTTGCCATACTAGACAAGAACATAGATTTCGAGATTTCTTACCTAGAAAATCAAATTGCGGATTTAGCCAATCAGATTGTAGAATTGCGGAAGAAAAAAGTTTCATTACGAGAGTATTACGAGAAGAAAAGAAAAGAAAGGAAAAAAGCAAAATGAAAAAAGGCAGACACGCTAAAGGTGTTGGCAGACACGCGGACACTAGCCGAAAGGTGAAGATGTTTGGAAAGCCTAAGGGTGGTGGCAGACACGCCAAGCGGTAAAAAGTAGTTTTAGATTTCCCCGATAATTACGGACAGCGATCCGGATCGGGGATTTTTTATTAGTGGGTTGTTATCAACTTGTTATCATTTCTTGCTTGACAAGAGTTGGGTAGGGGAATTAGTCTTTGGGTATAAGAAGAAAGGACAGAAATGGACAGCACACCACTAATCGAATACGCCGAAACTCAAAGCGTGGGGGGTTCAGGTTATCCCTACGCCTTTGGTTGGGTATGGGCAACCCTGTCAGAAAAACAGCAAAAAGCAATTCTAAAAGAGGTTGCTAGGCGAGTGGCAGAAGAAGAAGCCAAAAAGTAGTTAGCAAAAAGCAACCCCGCCTAACAGCGGGGATTGTTTTTTGGATCTAATCGGATCTCGGCGTGTTGCTTGATAGTGTCACCCCCTTATGGTAAGTTTTAGATACACCAAAGAAAGGATAAAAATGGTGGGTTCAGGGCAGTTGCTAGCAAGCCTAAACATTAGGACAATTGTTTCTATGGTTTCCGGTGAAACTTATGTAGAGCCAAATTTACTTATGGAAAGCCAGGAATTTTTGGATCAACTGGCAAAGGCAGATAGCCTAGATGAGTTGCTTGCTTGGGTAGATGAGAATTTCTAGCCGGTAAAAATTCCCCCCGTAGAAATGCGGGGGGATTTTTTATTTGCGGTTGATAAACGCCGTTATCAAAATGTTATAAAAAACTTTGCGGATTGGCTTGACAAATAAAAACCACGAATTAGGCTTGCTACACAAGCGAAAATGCTTGATAAAGAAAGGAAGCCAAAATGGCTAAAGCAGTAAAGGTTGATGTTGTTTCTCTAATCGAGGAACTAGCGGTTGTCCGCGCCGAGAAAGATGTTCTGGCAAAGCGTGAAAGCTCAATTCGCAAGGCAGTTCTAGAGGCTACTGGAAATGTTGCCACCCCGATTGCTAATGACAACGGCGAGGTTATCGCCGAGATTATCGCAAGCGTGCGCCGTTCAGTTAGCGATTGGGATACTTTCGAGGTTGCCTACCCCGAAGCCTATAAGGCTCTAACCCGCTTTACTGATGTTCTAACTCTTACCCTGCCGAAAGAATAAGGCAGACCAAAGCAACCCCTAGCCGAAAGGTTAGGGGTTTGTTTTTATTCACGGCTAGTAATTTTCGATCGAAAATCCCGTTGCCAAAATGTTATAAATTTTTATTCGACACGGCTTGACAAATTAGAACCTATGCTGTTATGCTTATTTCATAAGCCGAAAGGGGGTTGAGATGTCAGAAAGCAGAAGAAAGAGCCTTGAGAAAGGTCTCGCAGAGCACAAGCAAGCACTCGCGGTATGTATGTCAGACTACCAAGCTAAGCGGTTGCAAGATGCTATTGCCTCAATTGAGAGAGCATTAGCTAAGGGCTAAGCCCCAAAAAATTCCCCCTAGCCTTGCGGTTAGGGGGTTTTTTATTGTCTGCCAAACCCCGCCGAGATCGATCCGACACGCCCAAAAATATTTTTTAGAAATGCTTGACAAATAAAATTCTGCGGTTATGCTTATTTCATAAGCCGAAAGGCTTACTAAGAAAGGATAGAAGAAATGACAGTAATCGCTAAAGAATGGAATGGCTCAAAGGTTGCTTATAGCTTTGACCCAGAGCACGCCGTAGCAGTTGTTCGCTACTACGAGACCCTAGTGGCTAATGGAACTCTAGCCGGTTTCGAGGTTGTAAATGTCTAAGTTGTCATTCATTGGAATTGTTGGCGGTGTTGTTGCCACGGTGTTTGCGGTTGATGGCTATTACCTACTAATGGACAATGACCTAAGCGAGTTTGGCTTTGCGGTATTGCCTTGGATTATTGGCTTGGGCTATGCGGTTTGCGGTTTAGCCATTGTGGCTAAGTTAGTGACAACCTATCGCCGATAGTCTTTGCGGTTTGCGGTAAGCCCCTAGGTATCCCCTAGGGGTTTTACTTTTTACTTTTGATAAACAATGATCATTAGAGTTTTTATTGCGGACCCCGCCCCCAAACAAGCAAAATAAATCTTGACCGGTAATTTCTTTCTGCCTTGGATTATTTTTTAGGTGATTAGTTTTGATTACCCCTCTGCGGTAAATCAAAAAATGCCCCTGGTTAGCCCTGTAATGCCCCTAGAACTGATTGACCCTCACAAGAATACCAGCTTACAATTCTGACCCCTTAGAACCCAACCTAGCCTCAATTAGACAATAGACAAGCAACCTAACTAATGAATTGTTTTTTGATTAGCAAATCAAACAACATAAACAATTACCCCTCTCCAAACAAATAATTTTTCCTAAAATCTCAAGAAGCAATGCTTGATGACCGAACCCCCGTCAATTTAGGAAACAAATTTCACACTTTCCAAAACATAGCGCTGCCCTCTCACCCGTCAAAAGCAGTTGACGTTAAGGTACTAGTTTTTATCTAAGTGCAGACGTTTAGGTTATCTTGAAGCCGCCGCAATTTATTAGGAACTCCGCGAAAGAATCGAGATCCGATTCTCTCATCCAGTAACTACAGACAGGTGGTCTTGCTTTTCCAGTGCCGCTGCATTTAATGCACTGAGAAGATCCAGCCTTTAGTATCCCTATCCGATTAAGGCCAAATCCAAGACATCGAGGACAGGTCGTGTCTTCTAGCGAATCTAGGAAGGCGTTAAATTCCTCAACATACTTTCGGGCAACCCCGCTCTCTACATCGCTCTTTATTAGCAGCCCCAGCTTTTTTGAATTCTCCCCAGAAAGTCCATCGCCATCGTTTGAGTGACCGTATTTGACAGCATCGGCAATTTCTGGGTATTTGGTTTCCACGTACTCCCACAAAGGATGCCAAATCCAAGCGCTCCTGTTAAAGATTGACAGCTCTCTCTGCTCTGGGTTTTCGGCAATTAATGAAAAAGCCATTAGCTTCTCTCGAACTTCCCTGGCAACGATGCACTGCTGTAGCCATTGTTGTAAATCTTCAGATTCACATTGTCTCCACAGTCCCAGTAGTAGCTCTCTGGGATCTCCCTAAACTCGGAGTCATTTTCACAGTGGTCCCAGCTGGCCGACTTGTGCTCGACTAGCTGTCGAATGTCAGCTTGGTCATACACAGTAGCGGCGTCTCGGAAACTTTCTAGGCTCTCTAAGTTTTTCATGTAGTCAATGTATGAGTAGTAAGTTTCTAGTATGGACGCAGTAAAAAACTTACCGTCAGTTGTTCGGGCACTACTAAAAACTCTATCATGAACTATGTCGGCAATTTCTGACACCCAAAGGTTGCCAGCCGTGGAACCGAAAAACCAACTACAAAACGTGTAAATTCCGTCGCCGTCAAACTCTTTGCAGCCAACAAAGCTTTTCGAGGGATCGAACCAAGAGTCTAGAGGGACAAGACACCTAGCATCGATGTCTGCATACACCCCGCCAAATTTAGCGATGCAGTGGAACCTCCAGTAGTCCCCCTTAAGAGCTCCCTTAGTTATTCCCCTGTACGCGTCCACCCGATCGGGGCCGTAGTGCTGATCTAAAAACTCTATGCAATCTTTTTCGCTCATGTACTGATATTCCCAGCCCGGATTTAGATCTATCCAGCTGCGCCTGATGACCTCTATGTACTCTGGAATGTCAGATTCTTCAAAGTTACACGTCTGCCAAATCTTTTTTGGGATAGCCATGCCACCGAGTATAGCACCCCCCTTAATTTAAAAATTACCCCCTCCCCCCTTTTAAAAACGCCCCTATTACCGGCTCCCCAATTTTTAGAAAAAATGCTCAAGGGTACTAAAACTTAGATTAATGTTCAAAAAAGGGCGTTTCTCTCCCTAGTACCATAAAACAGCACGTAAAATAGAACCTATGTCTCGAAGAACAGCACGTGGACAGCAGCTCCCCCCTCACGAGGTGGAGTTCCTAAACACGCTCAAGGGAGAGCAGCGCATAGAGCGCGTAGCGGCGTTATTTAACGCAGGGTGGTCCCTCCAGACCATCGGGGATTCGCTACAACCGAGGCATCCAAGATCGACCGTTCGATCCTGGGTCTTGAAGGCTAAGGGCCTGAATTTAACAGACGCCCCTATTCCGACACCAAGACTAAAAACTCCAGAAGGCGGGTACCAGAAGGTACGCCCTGAGTCTCCAGGAATCTCACAAGGTGACCTAGACCAGATCCGCCATCTGTCTCCCCTGGCTAGAGGCTATCGTTCACGGATGGCTTCGACCTCAGCTCCTGCCGTTGCAAACCAGCGTCTAACAGACCTGTGCAAGAGGCTCCACCAAAATAACGTCTCGGTCCGTGAACTGGCCGAAGCAGCGGGCGTAACGTACCGCGCGATGTACAAGAGAATCAAGCTTTAATTTCGATTTGACAAACAAAAAACCAATCGCTATGGTTTTTAATGTGTTATTCTGTTAGACGGAGAGCACACTCTGACACTAAAAGTCTGGGGTGTGCTTTTTAGCATCTCTGGATCTTTTGTGCTAGAGTGCAAACCTATAACTGAATAGTCGAAATAACCACTAACAAGAAACGACCGAGTACTAAAGTATTCAAATTCTGAAAGGTAGGTCGCCTAATGGAAAAAAGGTTCATTGCATTAAGCGTGATTGCGCTAGTGATGACAAGTTCTTCGGCAGCATTTGCTGAGCTAACACAGCCCAGCTCCGTTGGCGAAGGACAACAAGTAGTTCGACAAGCAACAGTCGAACCTGAAGTGATTTCTACTCCTCCTACAAAGGAAGTAGTTCCCATTTCAGGACCAGTAGTAGTATCAAGTCTGAAACTCGGACCAGTAGTATCGCAAGAAGCGGCACCACTGGGCTCGGTTCAGTGGTTGGTTGAAGAAAAAGCTAGACAAGACAAAGTCGAGTCAGAAGCTGAACAAAAACAAAGAGAGTTAGAAGCAGAGATCGCAAGACTTAAAAAAGTCGCTTCTAATACTGAAACCCTGAACGAAGCAATAGCCGACGCTAAAAAGTATGTCGGCAGGACCCCGTGGGTGCTGGGAGGATCTACCCCTCGCGCATGGGACTGTTCAGGACTAGTGCGGTGGGTTTACGGACATCTAGGTATGGACCTGTACCACAGCGCTTCCGTGCAGAAGTTCGCCGGAACCTTCGTTGAAGAGCCCGTAATTGGAGACATAGTGGCGTTTAGCTATGCAGGCTACAGCCGTGCTTTCCATGTCGGTATCGTCACAGGACCCGACGAAATGTTGCACTCTGGAGGCAAAACGGGAGACCGGACTGAAATAGTGTCCATCAGCCGCTGGGCAAAAGGAAACGGCAATGTTGAGGTTACATACACTCGACTTGTAGAAACAAACAACTAGAAACCGAGGGGCCCCTCTCTCGGGAGGGGCTCCTCTTTCTAGTTTGACAAATAAAAATTTATGCAGTACCATCAAAAAACAAATGATAAACACAAAGGACAGAAAATGAAAAACGTTTATAAGAGCATCGTTCTCGCAGTTGTATTTGGAAACGCAATTGCTTTTCCAGTTGTTGCATACATATTCCCTTGGGACACATATTTGATCGACCCAACTCCGTACTATATTCTTCAGGCTGAATCACTCGGTCTTCTAATTGCTGGGTGCATTTTTGTATACGAGTGGGCCAAGTACGGCGAGAAGCCAAAGTTTTTCACTAAGCTAAAGCTCAAGACGAGCAAGCTTAAGGGTCTAACTCCACCTTCGAAATCTAAATAATACAAAGGTTGCATATATCCGCTACTAGTGCTAAGATGAAGCCATGGAACTTCAAACATTCATTTCATGGCTCGGATACAGTGCCATCGTTTTAATCATCGCCGGACCGGTTTTAGTACGCCTGGTTCGAAACATTGCGGTCGGACTAAAACTCCGTAGACGCCGCAAAGCCACACCCGGACCTCTCCTCGGAGTTGTCTACCCTCAAACGACAAAGAAAGACAAAAAGTGAAACTCTATCTATTCCTCAGATCCATCGTCTGGACTTCCGTCTTTTCGATCGCTTCAATAATTGCGTCCATCGTTTCAGCTTTGCTGCTAGCGCCGCTGCCATTAGTAGTGGCGTTTGGTATTAGTGCCGTAGCGTTTGCCACCCTAAGCACGAAGGCGAACTAGCAATGCTATTTGAAATTATTTTTATTGTTCTAGGAATGTTAATTTTTTTGTGGTTGACAATATCGCTTTCCGCAGTTATTATTACTCTCATCGGTTCGCCAGCAGATATGCATGACGTATCGATTGACGACACAAAAGGAAATGATGCAGCTAAAAGTAAAAAATTACGATGACCTCAGGGATTCGCTAGCAACCAGCGGTTTGTTTGATATGACAGACTGCGTTGTCGAAATTAGATGTCCCATGGACTCGGATGTAAATGAGATCAAAAGAATGACTAACCTCATTGAATCTATGGTTCATGTAACCGATGTTCAGGTTGCGTCAACTTATGAAGATTTGGCTACAAGTGATTACACAATCACCCTGACTGAAGATACTCAAAAGTTTAAAAGAAAATTTACGACAAGAAAGTAGAGAGATGACGACCGTGAGTGACGAACAAAAATACATCAAGAAGAATCAGCGTTTACCAGAATCAATTCGCAAGGCATTCAAGAAAGCCGCCGACAATACCGAACGCGACTACTTGATTAAGCAGCTGGTTGATGCCAACTGGACCTACGAAGCCATCTCTAATGCATCCGGTCTTACCCGAGAGCGGATCCGTCAGATTGCTAACGCTAACGAAGCGCTAGCTAAGGAGTTTTCTTTCGACCTTGGGGTGGAAATTCCAGAACCTCCAAAAAAGGAAGAGCGCCCGAAGCGCGAGTACGTTGAGCCGTCTCCAGAGACGCTAGCCCGACTACTTGAGCTGCAGCCTTACGCCCAGCAGGTTCGAGCCAATGGCAAGAAATACCGCGAAGAGGCAGAGGAATACACGCGCCTACTGAACCACGCTCATAAGGTTGAAGGAGTAACTCTTTACCGCTTAGCAAAGCGCCTGGGAATTACTAACGGCGCTATTCGGTTCCGTTTAGTTAGATATGGATATCTCAAGGCTAAAACCGCGAAATCCAAGGTTTATAACCCAGTTATCAAGCAGAACAGGGCTATCTAAAATTAGGAGCTTTCAAGATCATTTTGATCGATCCGAAATTCAGGAGAGCTTCGCTATGCTGGTAGCAGCTCGTGTAAATCAGATTCTTGCCGGTGAAGCCAAGCCTTTACAGTTTGACAAAATTGGCGGAGTCTACTACACAACAGAACAAGAAAATTTAATGTTTGCAGACACAATTGCTAGAGCAGTCTGCGCAAATCTAGAAACAGGAGAGGAAAAGTAGTGAGCAACTACAACGTAAATGACAGCACTGCAAAGTGCCCGGTTCCGCACGGAACTGCAGGTGGAGCTAGTGCATCACTTGGTACCACAAACAATGATTGGTGGCCAAATCAGATTAGCCTAGAGCCGCTACTTCATCACAACCCAAAGAGCGATCCAATGGATCCTGACTTTGACTATGTTGCAGAGTTTAAAACTCTAGACCTGAGTGAAGTTAAGGCTGACATCACTGAGGTTATGACTAACTCTCAGGACTGGTGGCCAGCAGACTACGGCCACTACGGACCGCTATTCATTCGTATGGCATGGCACGCTGCGGGAACCTATCGTGTTTCTGACGGACGTGGTGGCGGTGGAGAAGGACTACAGCGTTTTGCTCCACTTAACTCATGGCCAGACAACGTAAACCTAGACAAGGCTCGCCGCTTACTGTGGCCAGTCAAGAAGAAGTATGGAC
>JACCDW011684710.1_pt1 | contig 30941 bp, 33 predicted proteins | sample 7449781 | NCBI WGS metagenome assembly JACCDW01 (sample SAMN15323449, study PRJNA562643) | freshwater metagenome | isolation source: river surface water | place: USA:Blue River Watershed | collected 2017-08-18
CTTATGGATTCTTGGAACGCTGCCGGTCGTGGCAAGCCAAAAGATGACGCCAAACTCTGGGCGCGATTTAAGGTTGCACAGGATGCATTCTTTGCTGCAAAGAATGCCGACCTAGAAAAGCGTGAAGTCTCAATGGGTGCAAACCTCGAAAAGCGCGAAGCGCTACTACCTAAGATTGAAGCTCTCGTTCCATTTACCGATGTGAAGGCTGCAAAGAACGAATTCCGTGAATTGATGCGCGAGTGGGAGAAGATCGGCATTACTCCTCGCGATAAGAGAGCGGCAATGGATGCTCGTGTTCACGCTGTTGAAAGTGCAATCAAGGAAGCAGAGGCCGAGCTTTGGCGTAAGAGCGATCCTGCAGCAAAGGCACGTGCTGCCGATGTGGTTGCTCAACTCTCATCTGCAATTGAGAACTACGAAGCAACTGCTGCAAAGGCGAAGGCTGCTGGAAATGAGAAGAAGGCTAAGGAAGCCCTCGAATCTGCAGAAGCTCGTAAGGTCTGGCTCGCTGAAGCTCAGAAGAACCTGGCTGAATTTAGTTAACTGCTAATTTCGATAGACGTCATAGACGCCTTCAACGCTGCGAACTGCAGCCAACACTGAGTCCAAGTGGGTGGCATCTGCCATCTCAAAGGTGAATTTGGAGATCGCAACGCGATCTTTTGATGTACTCACCGAAGCGCTCAAGATATTTACATGCTGCTCTGAAAGAGCACGAGTCACATCTGCAAGTAAGCGTGCACGATCTAACGCTTCAACTTGGATATTTACCAAGAAGAGTGAGCCAGCCCCTGCCAGCCAACGCACCTTGACGATTCGCTCGGATTGATTAATGCGCAGATCATCGCTGTTGACGCAATCGCTACGGTGGACTGATACGCCACTGCCCTTTGTAATAAAGCCAAGGATCTCATCGCCTGGAACAGGTGTGCAGCATCGAGCAAGTTTGACGAGGACATCCCCCACGCCTTCAACCTCAACTGCAGTGCTTGAGCGCCGAGTAGTTGGCACTCCGGTTGGAATGTACTCAATCGTCGCCTCCGGATGTGAATCTTCAACGCCAATTGCTGCAACAAGTTTTTCAATAATGGATGCTGCAGAGACATGCCCGTCACCAACGGCGCTATAGAGCGCATCGATATCTGGATACCTTAAGTCGTGAGCAAGTTCTAAGAGTGCATGGCCGGCGAAGATCTTTTGCAATGGAAGACCTGCCTTACGCATCTGACGCGCAATAGATTCCCGACCAGCATCAATCGCCTCTTCGCGTCGCTCCTTTGAGAACCACGCTTTGATCTTGGACCTAGCGCGAGGGCTCTTTACAAAGTTGAGCCAATCTCGACTTGGACTTGCGGTCAGCGACTTATTGGTGACAACCTCAACAACATCACCGTTGGTAAGTTTTGTCTCAAGAGGGACAAGACGTCCATTGACTTTTGCTCCAGCGCATCGATTACCGACATCTGTATGAACTGAGTAGGCAAAATCAACTGGAGTTGATCCTCCAGGAAGTGCGATCACGCTCCCCTTGGGAGTAAAGACGAATACTTCAGGGCTTCCTAGATCAAAACGGAGAGCTTCCAGAAATTCTGAAGGATCCTCAGTCTCCTTCTGCCACTCATGGAGTTGCTTCAACCAGATCATCTCTGGGGTATTGGCCTGTGCATCAGACCCTTGTTTGTACTTCCAGTGCGCTGCGATACCAAATTCAGCACGGGAGTGCATCTCATATGTGCGAATCTGGATTTCAACGGCTTTGCCGCTGGGACCGATTACCGTTGTATGAAGTGATTGATAGAGATTGAACTTTGGCATCGCGATGTAATCTTTAAAGCGACCAGGTACTGGACTCCAGCGAGCGTGGATCGATCCAAGTACGGCATAGCAATCACGGACATCATTGACCAACACACGAATGCCGACTAGATCATAAATATCGTTAAAGTCACGGCCGCGAACTACCATCTTCTGATAGACGCTAAAGAAGTGCTTCTGTCTTCCTGTTACTGTCGCTTCGATTGAATCATTGGCTAGATCTGATTTAACCGATTCAATGACCTCTTGAGTAAGTGCTTGTCTGGCAGGACTACGTTCTGCAACCAGTCGCGAAATCTCTGCAAACTTCTTTGGTTCGAGCACTTCAAAACTGAGATCTTCCAGCTCCCACTTAAGAGCATTCATTCCCAATCGATGAGCAAGGGGTGCGTAGATATCGAGAGTCTCACGCGCCTTACGGAGAGCGCTCTCCCCCGATACGAATTTCCAGGTGCGCGCGTTATGAAGGCGATCTGCCAATTTGATGACAAGTACTCGAATATCGCGCGACATCGCGATCACCATCTTGCGAACAGTTTCAGCCTCTGCCGTAGGTCCATAGGTCAACTTATCTAACTTGGTTACGCCATCGACAAGGTCTGCGATGTGATCCCCAAAATCACTTCGCAATTGATCTAGCGAATACGGAGTATCTTCAACTGTGTCATGCAACAAAGAAGCAATGATCGTCTCTTGATCAAGGCCCAACTCAACGAGAATCTGTGTAACTGCAACTGGATGAGTGATGTACTCCTCGCCAGATTTACGCAACTGCCCAGTGTGGGCTCTCTTTGCAACCTGATAGGCACGTTCGACCTCGGGCAGATTTGCTTGTGGATGGTGTTCTTGCAGCCCAGTAAGGATGGGCTTCAGGAGTTCATCCATAAGAGATCGCTCTACTTGCGACCTTTACGCTTTGGTTGATTGCGTGGGCCACGACGCTCGGCAACTGTCGCGCCTTGTGTCTCAACAGCAACTCCTGAAGTTGAAGTACCGACTGCCGCATTACCACGAGCGTTAACTCGCTTTGCAAGAGCGATCATCGCCGGTTCTTTCTCTCGAGATTGGGCGAGAATCGCAGGTGCGATAAAGACAGAAGAGTACGCTCCCACGATCATTCCGATGAAGAGTGCCAGAGCGATATCTTTAAGAGTTCCCGCACCTAGAAGCGTTCCGCCAATGACCAGAATCGAGGCAACGGGAAGCAGTGATGTCACTGTCGTATTAATCGAGCGAACGATAGTTTGGTTAACAGCGAGATTGACTGCTTGGGAATAAGTCTGCTTACTTGTCGATGTAATGGAGCGGGTATTCTCATTTACCTTGTCGAAGACGACAACTGTGTCATAGAGCGAATAGCCAAGGATTGTAAGAAATCCGATTACCGAAGCTGGCGTCACATCAAAGCCGACAAGGGCATAGATGCCGACGGTGATGAGAACGTCATGGACCACTGCCACGATCGCAGCTATCGCCATCTTCGAGTTGAAGGTCATCGATAAGAAAATCATAATAACTATAAGGAATGCGACGAGCCCGTAGAGAGCCTTCTTGGTAATTTCCTCACCCCAGGATGGACCAATTATCTGAGTGTCAATGTCGGCTGCCTGCACATTGAAGTTAGATGTGATCGCTGCCTGAATATCATTTGATTCTTCGGCATCTAGAGCACCTGTCTGAAGGCGAATCTTGTCATCACCAATCTTCTGAACAATGAGTTCTCCATCAAAGCCAGATCCCTCAATTGCTGAGCGTGCCTGTTCAACAGTCGCCGTTGTTGAGGTGAAGGAGAAGGCAGAGCCGCCTTTGAACTCAATTCCTAAGTGAAGTCCTTGCGTAGCCAGCGTTCCAATCGAAACCAAAACAAAGAGTGAGGAGACGATGTACCAACGCTTGGCTCGGCCAACAATATTGAATGACTTTTCACCGCTGTATAAGCGAGCACCGAATCCTTTTGTTGATGACATATTAAGCCTCCATTGGTGTTGTTGGACGAGTAACGCCAGAACTCTTATTTGAAAGTCCCGAGAAGCGATGACCTGAACTAAAGAACTTGGTCTTTGCCAAGATTGTCATCAGCGGTTTGGTGAAGATAAAGGTGACGATCAAGTCAACAAATGTTGTAAGACCGAGCGTGAATGCAAAGCCACGAACTCCACCGACTGCAAATAGATAGAGAAGGACGGCTGCAATGATCGTCACAGCGTCGGCCACGATGATTGTGTGACGGGCCTTTACCCATCCACTCTCAACGGCTGAGCGCATTGAGCGACCTTCACGGATCTCGTCTCGAATACGTTCGAAGTAAACAACGAAGGAGTCAGCGGTAATACCAACTGCAACAATGATTCCCGCGATACCTGCAAGAGTGACTGTAAATCCGATGGTCTCACCCAAGACGAGAATCAGTTGATAGATAAGGACTGCAGCCGCAGCCAAAGACCCGGCTACCACCAGTCCTAGACCTCTGTAGTAGAGGAAGCAATAGAGAACTACGAGAGCCAGACCAATGGCTCCTGCCAGCAAGCCCGCACTGAGTTGGTCAGCACCTAGCGTTGGAGAAATTTGCTGAACTTCTCCCCGATCAAATGCAAGCGGAAGTGCTCCGTACTTGAGAACGTTTGCAAGATCTTGAGCTTCCACTTGAGTAAATGATCCAGTGATCTGCGCGGTACCAGAAGGGATTGCTTCATTAATTCGTGGAGATGATTGAACAATTCCATCGAGAACAATTGCAACCTGGTTTGTTGGCTCTGGAAGTGATGTCACGCGAGCTGTCAGCGCGCCAAATGCCTTGGTACCGTCGCCATCGAATGTCAGCGAAACTGTCCACGCGTTTCCTGCCTGTGGATCAAGTCCGGCGGAGGCTTCGGAAATCTGGCGACCGAGAACTTCAGCAGGTGCCAAAATGTATTTGGTTCCGCCATCTTTAGAACATGCAGTGATTGCTGCCGCAGGATCATCAGTTCCTGTTCCCTGAAGATTTGTGGGATTGGTGCAATCTAGATTGGCAAATGCTTGATTGAGCGCTTCTGAGACTCCAGCAACAGGTGTTGCCACTGTAGATGTATCGACCCCTGCTGGAATTCCAACACCGGATGCAAGGACCTGGCGGAAGCGGAGTTCGGCAGTCTGTCCAACGAGCTCAACAACTCGTCCACCACTTTCTCCAGGCACAGAGATAACAATCTGGCGATTTGTCCCACTTCCCTGAGCAGTTACCTCACTCTCTGCAACACCGAGTGAGTTCACGCGCTGGCGAATAATCTCAACTGCCTGATCAATTGCCGCTGTGGTGACATCGTTACCAGCTGCTGATGCGCGCGGCTGCAAAGTAACGCTCGTTCCGCCGCGTAGGTCAAGACCTAGACGCACTTCATTGGCATCGGTCACAAATGCCGTTGCTCCAAGAGAGATGAAGATCAGCGCAAGAATCGCTAGAGAACGCCCTGGGCGGGTTGAGCTCTTAATGGGTTTCTGAGGTGTGGACATAAGAGCAGAGTCTAGGCCACATCACGCAGTGGTTAGGATCAAAAGGTGATGTGAGATCACTCGGCAACGGGATCAAAGAGCGTTGCTAAACCCGCTGGAACTGGCCGTCCGAGGTGGGAGTAGCCAAGGGCCGTAGCCACGCGTCCCCGAGGAGTCCTGGCCATAAATCCATTGCGGACCAAGAAGGGTTCGGCCACCGCCTCAACGGTCTCGGTCTCTTCTCCAACTGCGATCGCTAAAGTGGAGAGACCCACTGGTCCCCCGTTAAAGCGATCAATCAGAGCAAGTAGTACAGAGCGATCGAGGCGATCAAGGCCTTGCGCATCTACCTCGTAAATATCAAGCGCTTCATGGGCATGCTTCTCGCTCAAAGTATTTGATCCTTGCACCTGCGCATAATCGCGAACGCGGCGAAGCAGCCGGTTAGCAATTCTCGGTGTACCACGAGAACGACCAGCGATCTCTGCAATCGCGCGTCCATCAATTGTCAGGCCGAGAAGTTCTGCACTGCGAGCAACAACTTTCTCAATCTCGGGTGCGTCATAGAAATCAAGATGAGCCGTAAAGCCGAAACGATCACGCAATGGACTTGGCAATAAACCTGCACGCGTTGTTGCACCGACTAGCGTGAAGTGTGGAAGCTGCAATGGAATAGCAGTTGCACCTGGACCTTTACCGACGACAACATCGACGCGGAAATCTTCCATGGCCAAATAAAGAAGCTCTTCAGCTGGTCGTGGCAGGCGATGGATCTCATCAAGGAAAAGAATCTCACCTTCCACAAGGCTAGACAGAATTGCGGCAAGATCTCCGGCGTGTGTAATCGCCGGACCGCTTGTGATGCGAATAGGCGTATTCATTTCGGCGGCAAGAATCATTGCAAGTGTTGTCTTACCCAATCCTGGAGGACCCGAGAGAAGAATGTGATCTGCTGCTGCCCCACGATTGCGTGCAGCGGTCAGGAGAACACTGATCTGCTCGCGAACTCGATGTTGACCGATAAATTCATCGAGTGATTTTGGGCGAAGAGCATTCTCAGATAGGGATTCATCCTGACCCGCAGATGGGTTAACGATGCGCTCTGGGGAATCGGTCATGGTCTTCCTCCAGCTAGGGCTGCCTTTAAAAGCTCTGAGAGATCAGAGTGCGCTGGATCAATTCCGCGATTTGCATAGTCGATAGCTACGACTGTGAGTGCGGCATCAGCCTCGCGCGCTGAGTAACCGAGTGAGATCAGTGCTCCAGATAGTTGATCGCGCCAGAGCGCAGCCCCGACTGGTGCAGCTTTTCCTACGTGACCTGCATGATGCAACTTGCCTTTGAGTTCAAGAAGAATGCGTGATGCACCTTTCTTACCAATACCCGGAACCGATGCCAAAGTCTCGACAGATTCACTCTCGATTGCACGCGCCAACTGCTCAGGGCTGAGATGAGCGAGAATGGCTAAAGCAACGCGTGGACCAATGCCACTAACAGTCTGGACCAATTCAAAGGTATCTCGCGAGTCATCATCGCTAAAACCGTAGAGTGTCATCGAATCTTCACGAACAACCATCGAGGTAAAGATGGTCAGTGAGCTACCGAGGGTGAGCGAGCCGCTTGTAGTTGGTGTGACGTGAACGAGATAGCCAACGCCTGAGACCTCAAGGACGATTCGATCTGTTGCCAGGGAACGTACTGTGCCTGTGAGTTGAGCAATCATCTCTTCACCAACTTTGCAATACGCGACTTCTCTTTAACGAGCGCTGCCTCAATCTTGCTTGTGGCATTACCACGCCAAATGTTGCAGATGGCTAGAGCTAGCGCATCGGTGCTATCAACCGGCTTAGGTGCTTCCTTGAGCGAAAGAATTCGTACCACCATATCGGCAACCTGAGATTTATTTGCGCGTCCGTTGCCTGTTACAGCAGCCTTTACTTCGCTGGGGGTATGCATTACAACTGGAATCCCCCGCTTGGCTGCAAGTAATAATGCGATGCCTGCAGCTTGGCCGGTACCCATAACGGTTCGAACGTTATGCTGCGAGAAGACGCGCTCGACTGCAATGACATCTGGTTGATACCGATCAAACCAGGAGATCAGATGTGATTCGAGCTCGAGAAGCCGCTGCTCTAGTGGAATAGATGCAGCTGTTTGGATTAGACCCACATCGACAAGAGTCAGTTGGGATCCTGCGCTACCGTGAACAACGCCAATTCCACACCGCGTAAGTCCAGGGTCAACCCCAAGAACGGTAAGGGCTGTTCGCCCTGCAGCATGGCTCATAACGAATAAGCCTAGAACCTAGTGAACCTTGACTAGGAAAGGCTCGCCATGACTTCATCAGATACATCGAAGTTGCTGTAGACGTTCTGCACATCATCGAGCTCTTCAATGGCATCGATAAGTTCAAAGACTTTAGTCGCACCTTCTGCATCAAGAGGAATGCTCATTGACGGCAAGAACGACGAATCAGCAGAGTCATAGTCGATTCCGCTGCTTTGCAGTGCTGTTCGAACGACCACTAGATCAGAGGCCTCGCAGACAACTTCAAATGATTCACCTAAGTCATTTACCTCTTCTGCTCCAGCGTCGAGCACCGCCTCGAGAATTGACTCTTCGGTGACACCATCTTTCTTTCCAACAATGATGACGCCTTTGCGATTAAAGAGGTACGAGACAGAGCCTGGATCTGCCATCGAGCCACCGTTTCGTGTAACAGCAACACGAACTTCAGATGCTGCTCGGTTACGGTTATCTGAAAGACATTCGATCATGATTGCAACACCGTTTGGGCCGTAACCCTCATACATGATTGTCTGCCAGTCGGCGCCACCTGATTCAAGACCGGCTCCGCGTTTTACTGCACGTTCGATGTTATCCGCAGGCATTGAGTTCTTCTTTGCCTTAGCAATTGCATCGAACAGGGTTGGGTTTCCATCGACATCTGGACCACCATTACGAGAAGCCACTTCGATAGCCTTGATCAGCTTTGCAAAGTTCTTCGCTCGACGTGAATCGATGATGGCTTTCTTATGCTTAGTCGTTGCCCATTTGGAATGGCCTGACATCTGACGAACCCCTTTAGTAAATCAATCCTGAGACTAAAAATCTATAGAGATACTTTATCGCTACTTGCAGACCTCATCAAAAAAGTAACGGTGGACCGCCAAATCATGCGTGAGTTCAGGATGAAATGAAGTGGCCATCAAGTGGTTCTGCCGCACGGCAACAGGATGGCTTTGGCCATCGGGTGTAGTCACCGAAGAAATGACTTCAACACCAGGGCCAATCTCTTCTACCCACGGAGCGCGGATGAAGATTGCGTGTAGCAAAGTTCCAGCAAAGTAAAGATCGGATTCAAAAGAATCTACTTGGCGACCGAATGCATTTCGACGAACTGTCATATCAAGTCCACCGAAAGTGATCTGACCTGCAACGCCATCGACAATTCGATCAGCTAACAAGATCATTCCGGCGCATGAGCCATAGGTCGGCATACCTGCTTTGATTCTTGCGCGGATCGGATCGATCAGATCGTAATTCTTTGCAAGAAGTGCGATCGCAGTCGACTCTCCTCCGGGAAGAATCAGCGCATCGACGTGATTGAGTTCAGAGATGCGACGTACCTCAACAACCGAATGACCGCACTCTTGAGCAGATTTAATGTGTTCACGAAAATCACCCTGAAGTGCAAGTACGCCAATATTCACATGATTCCTTTATTGCCTCGGACTTCTACCTACAAAAGGAAGAATTACCAGCCGCGCTCGGCTAGGCGATGTGGAACTGGGATATCTGCAACGTTGATTCCAACCATTGCATCTCCGAGACCACGAGAAACATCTGCCAAGACCTTTGCATCCTGGTAGAACGTTGTCGCCTTAACACACGCTGCTGCGCGGTGAGCAGGATCTCCTGATTTAAAGATTCCTGAGCCGATAAAGACACCATCTGCGCCCATCTGCATCATAAGTGCTGCATCTGCCGGGGTTGCAATACCGCCTGCGGTGAAGAGAACAACAGGAAGTTTTCCTGTCTCTGCAACTTCCTTGACTAACGCGTAAGGAGCTTGCATCTCTTTGGCTGCAACATAGAGTTCATCTTCGCGCATTGCTGTAAGGCGGCGAATTTCGCCACCGATCTTGCGCATATGGGTCATGGCATTTGAAACATCACCAGTTCCAGCCTCGCCCTTAGAGCGGATCATCGCAGCACCTTCATTGATTCGGCGTAGCGCCTCTCCAAGATTTGTTGCACCGCAGACGAAAGGAACTTTGAACTTCCACTTATCAACGTGGTTTTCGTAATCGACAGGGGTTAAAACTTCCGACTCATCGATGTAATCGACTCCGAGGCTTTCGAGAATCTGAGCTTCGACGAAGTGTCCAATACGAACCTTTGCCATAACAGGAATAGATACGGTTGCTTGAATCTTTTCGATCATATCTGGATCAGACATGCGAGCAACTCCGCCTTGCGCGCGAATATCTGCAGGTACGCGCTCAAGAGCCATCACTGCAACTGCGCCAGCATCTTCTGCGATCTTGGCCTGCTCAGCGTTGACGACATCCATGATGACGCCACCCTTGAGCATCTCTGCCATACCGCGCTTGACGCGTGCTGTACCTGTCTCTTGTGACATGAGTCCGACTCCCTGAATCTGTTGAATCCTCGTGAAGGCTTCTTAATCTATGGAGACCGAGTCTAGCGTGAATTGAGGATTCTTCTCGGTGAGAGCAATCCACACCTGGCCACGGGCCATAGGGATCTCCTCGCCCGTTGCAGTGCGCCACTGCGTTCCTGAGAGTTCATCTACGCGTGACCATATCGCTGGGAAGTACTGACCATCGCGTAAAACGTATCCATTGCCAGTACCGATGGTCTTTGAAAACGGTGTCACTCCCCCAAATTTATCTCCGTATTCGGAAGGAAGGATTTCGACGATTTGAATGAGAAATGTCGTCGGTCCATGTTGCACTCCTGTATCAGAGAGATTTGCAACGCCGTTATTTGAGATCAACCAACGCGATTCAAGTGTGCTCCACGTAACTTCATATGAGGCAGCCGGCCATGAGATCGTTGCATCTTTGATAGCGATGCCTCCAGATGGAAGATCACCAAAGCTCCAACCAATAGGTTTGGATGTAGCGATCTCACGGCCATCACTACGCACTTTCTCCATCAAGAGATCTGCGCGAAGGACCATATCTACAGGCGCTCTTCTTAACTCATCACGAGTGTAGATAGTTGGTGATTGACGCTGCGCACCATAATCATTGAGATTGGCTGCTGCAATAACTGGCAGCATCTTTGATTGCGCGCCGCTATAGGCGAATACAACTTTCCCGTATTGAGCAAGAATGTCTATATCGGAAATACGTGCGCTTCTAATAGGACCAATCCTGGTGGGAATCTCAGATGAGTAGATCGCCGCTAGCCGTGTTAGGCCACCTTCGACCTGCTCGATATAGACAACATCTGCCTTATCAATTCCGATCTGTGGGCGTGCTGAGACTGTGTCATCGATCTTTACCGCTAGAACCGGACCATCGACACCTTCGCGCCCAGAGAGTGAGTTATAGGTGGGCTCGGTAAAAATCTCGGTGATGGCATCGCGTGAAGATGTTGGCAAGAAAGCTGCTGCAATAACTGCCAATGAGATAAGGGCAAGGCTTAAACGCAGAGAAGTTTTCATTACTCACTCTCGCGAATCAGGAGCCAATCCCATGCGCGGGATTCAGATGTGACCTTGAGCTTTTCTCCACTGACTAAGGCCATCTCGTAAATTTCATAGATCTGGTTGGCAACGTGGCTCCAATCAAATCTCTGCGCGTAATCCTGTCCCGACTTGGCGAGCTCTTTGCGTTTCTGGTCATCTCGCAAAAGTTCGATGACAACCTTTGCTAGTGATTGTGAATCTTCTGATTCAAAGAGTGCGCCGTATTGTCCCGCACCAAGAAGGTCTCTGAAAGCTGGAATGTCGCTAGCCACTACTGCTGCGCCACCGGCAAGAGCCTCTGCGATGATGATTCCAAATGATTCACCACCAGTATTAGGCGCAATGTAGAGAGCGATCGACTTAAGGAAGTTTGCCTTCTCCTCCTCTGAGATTTTTCCTAAAAATTGAAAACGGGTACGAAGTTCAGAGTTAATATCTTCAGAGATTTCAGATGGATCACCGGGCCCTGCAATAAGCACGCGGACATCGGGGACGAATCGGGAGATGATCGGGATTGCATCGATTAGGACCTCTAAACCTTTACGTGGCTCTTCAAAGCGACCGATAAATCCGAGAGTTGGCCCCGACCAGCGTTTTTCGATAGTTCCCTCTCGATAACGATCGGCGAAGATTCCATTGGGAATCACGTGTGCTGTTGTATCCATATGTTCCTGCAGGGTGTCATAAGCAGCCTGGCTGACTGCAATCTTCTCGGTCAGTCTTTCGATCGCTGGTTCAACAATGGATGCGATGACTCTGGTGGTCGCACCTTTCTTTGCTTGTGCATGGAAAGTTCCAACGATTGGCCCTTCACTTGCCCATAGAGCCAGTAGCGAAATTGATGGCACCGCTGGTTCGTGTAAGTGGAGAATGTCGAAATTATTATCGGTCAACCAGTTACGAACGCGCGCAAATGCAGATGGATTAAAGAGTACCCGGGCGACGGCGCCGTTAAATGGAATTCCAACAGGTTTACCGGCATTAACTAAGTAATCAGGTAAATCAAATTCATCTACTACCGGTGCGAGAACTGAGACGAAATGACCCTCGGCGATAAAAAACTCTGCCAAATCGCGGACATGATTCTGTACTCCGCCAGGTGTATCCCATCCATACGGACAGACAAGACCAATACGCAATTTCTTCATCTGCGCTCCACAAAGTCACCATCAACCCAGATGCGTTGCATCATGTGCCAATCCTCTGGGTGGGCTGAAATGCCTTCAGCAAAATTATCTGCACAGAGTTGCACCGTTGCTTTAATTCTCGATTCTTCATCTGCCATATCCGGAATAGCCACTTGACGTAGATCCACATGGATTCCGCCCGTTGTATATGAAACAAATGCTGTCACCAGTGGTGCGTTGTTTCTGATGGCTAGGATCGCCGGTCCTGCAGGCATGCGCGCGATACCACCGAAGAAGTTCACGTCGATGCCACTGGCAGATAGATCGCGGTCTGCAACGAGGGCAATCAACTTTCCATCTTGTGCGCGATCGAGCAGCGCCGGAAAAGCTTTGGAATCCAAGGGTAGAACTTCCATGCCGATGGCTTGGCGATACTCGAGAAACTTTTCAAAGAGTGCCCGCGGCTTAAGGACCTCAGCGACGGTAACTAAGCGCGCACCTTTTGCACAGAAGTACGACCCAGCATGGTCCCAATTTCCTGCATGAGGAAGGGCGACAACCACAGCTCGCTCCTGATTGATTGGATCTAAGAGAAGATCTTCTCGCGAGACGGTAACCGTTGAAAGAATCTGATCTCTGCTCCAGTCCGGAGATCTAAAGGTCTCCTTCCAATAGCGCATATAAGACGAGAGTGCGCGATTGAGTAGATCTTCTAACTCATCTGGTGAGAGTTCTGGTTTGACTCTGGCCAGATTAGAGCGCAAACGCTTTACGCTCTTCCCATTTCTCTTTCCCATTATTCGAGCGATCGCTTCAAATAGTGAATCGGCAACCCTTTGTGGAGCTCTACGAATAAGTGACCAGCCCGCAAAGTAGGCCTGAGCCACGAGGAAATCTTTCATTGCTTCTCTATCAATTCTTTAGTGCGCGAAAGACAATCGCCATACGTTGAACCACAGTTACTACTCCGACAAAACTTAAGAGACCAAAACCTACAAGCAGTGAGAGATCAACTCCGAGTCCATAGAAGCCGATAGCAGTTAGCGAGATGACAATCCGCTCAGTCCGTTCGGCAAATCCTCCAGAGCATTCAATCGACATGCTCTCAGCCTTCGCTCTGATGTACGGGATCAATCCCCCCGTTACTAAAGAGATCAAGATCAAAATTGCGACAGTGTTATCTCGATCGACCATGTAGAGAAGTACACCTATAAGGATTGCTGCATCGGTGACTCGGTCAATCGTTGAATCGAGGAATCCACCCCACTGCGTTCCGGTGCCATTTGTAAGGCGAGCAATTGCTCCATCAAAGAGATCGCTCAAGGCAAATACGCAGATAACAAGAGTTCCAGTGAAGAGTTCACCACGAGGATAGAAGTAGAGCGCAGATGAGACTGTTCCAATTGCTCCAACGATGGTGACACCATTTGCAGTGACGCCTAAGCGGACAGCACCTTTGACCACTGGATTAATTAATCGAGTGACCTGTGGTTTCAAATGCGCGCTAATCATCGAGGCCATCGTAGGCTTTAACCCATGACAACTTCCACATCTGCGCCTGTGAGAATTGCCCTTTATGGCCATGTCAGCGCAACCCCGGCTGCTCTGGCCAAGGCTCTGGCTGATCGAGGCATTGATGTCGCCGCTGCAGCCGATGATCCCGCCCAGATCGACTGTGCGATCTTTGCGATCAATCCATCTGCTGGAATAGATCCAGAAACAATTGCGCTCTGGGAGAGCTTTAACGATTACGTAACTCCACGCATCATGGTCGCACTAGCGCTGCCTGGAGCGGATTTAGATTTCGACGATGCGGTCCTGCTTGCAAACCGCGTCTTCGACCAAATGGTTACACCGTATTTAGTCTTGCACGGCGATGATGGAACACCAGCTGCTCTCATCAGTCTTGATGATCTCTCAGTGCGAAATTATATCCAAGGTATCGCCGTCATATCCGAGAGCGATCCAGAACACCGCGAACTTGTCGCCGACTTTCAATCTGAATATCACGAGACCATTGAAGCAGCAGGAGAAGATGCCTTCGCTGCAGGACTTCTCTTTCCAGCAATTCCGGTAAATATCGATAACGGAATTGGGCTAGATATATTGAAAGATTACTTAGACCAACTTAAGTAGGACTACCAAGCAGCAGCGATCTCATCTCGAGTAATTGTGAGCAACTGTGGAAGAACCTTAGTCTTTCCAATAATCGGCATGAAATTTGCATCCCCGGACCAACGCGGAACAACATGCTGGTGAATGTGGGCGGCCACGCCCGCACCAGAGATCGCACCTTGATTCATTCCAAGATTGAACCCTTCAGGACGCGAGACGGCGCGAATTGTCTTCATTGCATGGGCGGTAAGTGCGAAGATCTCTTCACGTTCAACAACGGTGAGATCGGTCAGATCTGCGACATGGCGATAAGCGCAAATCAATAGGTGGCCCGGGTTGTAGGGATAAAGATTCATCACCACATAAGCACTTAAGCCACGATGAACAATTAGACCTTCTTCATCACTCATCTGTGGAATGTCGCAGAATGGACAGGAAACGACATTTCCTTCTAGTGGACGATTTTCTCCACGCAGATAATCAAGGCGATGAGGTGCCCATAAACGCGACCACGCATCTGGCATACCTGTTGAATCGATGTAATCCACGGCTAGACCTGTGTACGCGCGCGGACTGCTTCAGAGATCTCAGCGATCGCATCAGCTAGAGGAATGCCGTTCTTCTGCTCGCCATTGCGATAACGGAATGAGACAGCACCTATCTTTTGATCTTCCTCGCCAGCAATGAGCATGTAAGGAATCTTCTGCATCTGCGCGTTACGCACCTTCTTCTGCATGCGATCGTCAGAGGCATCAAGCTCTGCACGGATTCCGACAGCCTTCAGCGCCTTCACAACATCGCCAAGGTAATCAGTGAATGCATCTGCAACAGGGATTGCAACAACCTGTACTGGGGCAAGCCATGGTGGGAAGGCTCCTGAATAGTGTTCAGTAAGTACACCGAAGAATCGTTCGATCGAACCAAAGAGTGCGCGGTGGATCATTACAGGACGGGCACGAGTTCCATCCGTTGCCGCGTATTCAAGTTCAAAGCGTTGCGGCAATTGGAAATCTACCTGGATGGTCGACATCTGCCATGTGCGACCGATTGCATCCTTTGCTTGAACCGAAATCTTTGGTCCGTAGAAGGCTGCTCCGCCTTCATCATTGACGAGTTCAAGATTCTGAGCAAGAGCTGCCTTGCGAAGCGCATCGGTTGCCGCTTCCCAATCTTCATCTGAACCGACAGACTTTTCTGGGTTACGAGTTGAAAGTTCGAGATAGAAATCCTCTAGACCGTAATCACGCAAAAGATTGAGGACGAACGTAAGAAGTGAATCAAGTTCACCTGGCATCTGATCCTTGGTGCAGTAAATGTGAGCATCATCTTGGGTAAATCCACGTGCGCGAGTAATGCCGTGGAGAACCCCGGATTTTTCGTAACGGTAGACAGTTCCGAATTCAAAAAGACGCAATGGAAGCTCGCGATAAGAGCGTCCACGTGAGCGGTAGATCAGGTTGTGGAATGGGCAGTTCATCGGTTTCATGTAGTACTGCTGTCCAGCACGCTTGACCGTTCCATCTGCATGATGCTCTTCATCAAGGATCATCGGTGGATACATACCCTCGGCATACCACTCGAGGTGACCTGAAGTTTCGAAGAGGGCTGCCTTTGTAATGTGAGGCGAATAGACGAATTCGTAACCTTCTTCTTCGTGACGCTTACGTGAGTAATCTTCCATCGCGCGGCGAACGATTCCGCCCTTGGGATGAAATACTGCAAGTCCTGAACCAATCTCTTCTGGGAATGAGAAGAGATCTAACTCTTGACCAAGTTTTCTATGGTCACGCTTTTCCGCCTCCGCCAACATTTCTAAATATCCATTGAGTTCATCTTGTGACGGCCACGCTGTTCCATAGATACGTTGCAACATCGGATTCTTCTCAGAACCTCTCCAGTATGCACCGGCGCTACGCATCAGCTTAAAGGCAGGAATATGTTTTGTTGAAGGAAGATGCGGTCCGCGACAAAGATCAGACCAGACTGGCTGACCATCGCGCCCAAGGTTGTCATAAATGGTGAGCTCTGCTCCGCCAACTTCGACACTTGTCTCTTCGTTTCCACCAGATTTAATTCCAATGAGTTCACACTTATACGGTTCGTGCGCGAGCTCCTTCAACGCATCTGGTTCAGTTGTGATGCGACGACGAAAGCGCTGACCTTCTTTGACGATCTTACGCATCGCAGATTCGATCTTCTCTAAATCTTCTGGCGTAAATGGACGCTCTGGTTCAAAGTCGTAATAGAAGCCATCGCGGATCGGTGGACCGATTCCAAGACGAGTCTGAGCGAAAACTTGTTGAACAGCCTGAGCCATCACGTGCGCTGTTGAGTGGCGCAGAACATTGAGTCCGTCAGGAGATGCGATAGAGACGCCTTCAATGACATCGCCATCTACCAGATCGGTCCAGAGATCTTTCAGCTCGCCATTGATGCGAGCGACAACTATCGACTTATCCTCGGCGAAGATGTGAGTGGGGCGTTGATCTGATTCAACGCTGCGCGGTGCTCCATCGACTGTGATCGAGATAGTGGCCATGGGTTAAGAGTACCTAAAGAGTTGTAGCCAAATGGCGCAATTTGCTGCAGATGCGCTCGACATCTGAGTCAATCATCAATGATCGGGTATCTATTGCAGAGATGGGGCGTGCAATCTTTAGTGAACTCATAATGATTGCAGCATCACAGTGGCCAAGATCTTCCTGTTGTACTTCTCGGACTACAACCCCGCACTCCTCAACGGCTAATGCCCGAATTACACCGGGCAGCAAGCCTGCACTCATGGGAGGAGTAACCCATTGGCCATCAATTCGGAACGCATAATTTGAGGTCGCACCTTCTGCAACTCGACCCTCTCCGCCAATAACAATCAACTCGTCAAAGCCAGACTTCACTGCCTTCTCTAGAAGCCGCAGATTAGATGTATACGGATATGACTTATCTCGTCGACCGGGTTCATGGTCGCTCACCGAATGCGTTGCAACTCGGAAAGCCTCGGACTGGTCGAGGTATCCCTGATGTGTTGCAATAAATCTATCTGTGGAGAATGTGAAGCGAAGGCGGCCAACGTCGTGCGGTTCATTTGCTAACAACACGTCAACGGCATCGAAAATCACATCTTCATGTGGAATCGGAATCTGCAAGATTTTCGCCCGCGTAATAACTCTTCGCATATGGCGAGCCATTAATTGCACCCGACCACCCTCTGTGCGCATCGTTTCAAAGAGCCCTGAATCATGTGGCCACCCAGAACTATCCAGATATGCATCTGCATCATCTACTAGTGCGTCATTGACCCAAATCTTCACAGGGTTCCACCTGCGATTGCGATCAGTGTGCGTGCCTTGAGTTGGGTCTCTTCCCACTCTTTTCCTGGCTCGCTCCCCCACGTGATTCCAGCGCCTGTTCCATATCGCAACCATTCATCTCCGGTATTCCAGAATGTGCGAATTCCAACTGCCAGCTCCGCGCGATCGCCCTGTATCCAACCAAGTGCGCCACAGTAAGGACCACGCGGTGTTGGTTCATGTTTCGAAATTATCGAAAGAGCAGAACTCTTCGGAGCGCCACTTACCGACCCTGGTGGAATCGTCGCTGCAAGAATTTGCGACCAGGTAGTTCCCTCTTTAACTGTGGCCTGCACATCTGAGACCAAGTGTGTAAGGCCTGGATGTTTCTCTCTTCTAAAGAGCTCGCTCACTTCCACGCTTCCATCTCGAGCAATCTGACTCAAATCATTACGCATCAGATCTACAATCATCAAATTCTCAGCCTGGTCCTTTTCACCGAAATCATCTTGATCCCATCGAATCGTTCCCTTGATGGGAGAGGTAATGAGCTTGCTGCCATTGCGAGAGAGAAAACGCTCTGGTGATGCACTTGCAATTTCAAAGCCCGGAATCTTCATATAACTGGCAAAGGGAGCAGGGTTTGCATACTGCATCCGAGCAAAGAGATCAGATAGCTTCTTCTTCTTGGAATCATAGAGATGCGAGAGTTCACGACAAGCGTTGACTTGATAGACGCCACCTGCAGAAATCTCCTGGCGAATTGCATGGACATAAGAGATGTAATCAATCTCCTGGAGCGAACTTCTCCACGGCCTCTCTAAAACCGACCACTCGGAACCTTCGAAAGGTGAATCGACTACCTTCTTAAACTTTGCGAAGTGATACTTGCCTTCGAAGGTGATCATCACCGCCCAGAACCCGCCGTCTTCTAGGCAACTGGGGTCGTCGGTGAACTCCTTCATCTTTATGGCATGGCGATTGCCCATCCAGAATTGGTAATCGCGACCGAACATGGGGCAAGGCTACGCAGAAAACCGAGCGCTTTGGCGCATCGGCCCTGCCTACGCTAGATTTGCCTCCGCAGTTAATGCGGACGTAGCGCAGCTGGTAGCGCGGAACCTTGCCAAGGTTCAGGTCGCGGGTTCGAACCCCGTCGTCCGCTCGGAGAGAGCGCCGTTCATTTTGATGGGCGGCCTTTTTTATCCGCAGCAGTTTCAGAGCAAGAAGAGTTAGTTTCGTGGTGGAATGGCCGAGAGGCGAGGCAAGGGACTGCAAATCCCTCTACACGGGTTCAAATCCCGTTTCCACCTCCACGAAGTTTTACAGATACGAACGAGAGGATGACATCCGTGGCTGATGATCAATCAGTGCGCCCATGGGGTCGTTACGAAGTTCTTGCATCCTCTGATCGCCATCAGGTGAAGAACATCTACGTTCTTCCAGGAAAACGTCTTTCTTATCAGCGCCATGAAAAGCGCGCTGAACACTGGTTCATCGTTCAAGGTGATGCACGCATCACTTTAGATGGCGATATCTTTGAAATGTCAGCTGGTGATTCCATTGATATCGAAATCGGCGTTGCCCATCGTATAGAAAATTTCGGCACCTCAGAATTGATCTTCACCGAGGTCCAGACTGGTACCTACTTCGGCGAAGACGATATTGAGCGTCTTGAGGACGACTTCGGCCGCTCATAACTGCGCATTTCGACAGAACTAGCGTTCTGGTTATACTTAACCAACAACTGAATAAGACCCGAAGATTTACACCGTACGGACGATTGGCTCAGCGGTAGAGCACCACATTGACATTGTGGGGGTCACTGGTTCGATCCCAGTATCGTCCACCAATATATTCCAGAATCAATTATTGACTTGATCGCGAATCACTTCTTTTAGTAAAGATGTGATGACTGTAAGCGAAAATATGAATAACATCAAAATAGAAAGCATTACAAAAAAGCCAGGATCGTCTGCTTGCGGCGCCAGAATAAGAATCAAAATGACGGGTATTGCGGATGCAACTTTGAAGGCACGCAATAGGCGCCCAATCCACACGATATTACTATGCGAGAAAAACAGACCAACTCTAATGGCTTCTGTAATTCGCCAGAGGCAAATTAACGCTACTTGTCCACAGCAGAGTAATAAGCCAACCATGAATATCAAAGAGATTTCTAGCAAAAAAGAAAGTCCTTGCATCCGGCGCATATGCTGAAATTGTCCAGGGAAAGAAAATACTTGCAGAAGTGTCAGTCCCGAGAAGAGAAGAAAAAAAAGGACTTTTACCGCCGTAAAGCGTAACTCCTGCATAAGACTAGTTTAGTCGGTGGTGGGATTTTTTGGTAGCGACTCAATATATGGAATTCAATTTTGGAAAATGTCTACCCAATCGTGTAATATCTGAACCAAGTAGGAATTTCATCTATATGGATATGCAAATCAAACATATCCACGAGTCGATCCCAGTATCGTCCACCGTTGCATAACGGCACTTTCTCTATGATTACCAATGAGTACTGATAACTTCTCGCTACAGTTCACAAGTGCCAAATCAAGAGATTAAATTCAGCCCGGAAAACTTTTCAAAATTTCTTGCCTCTCGTAGAAGCACTCGTGACTTTCGACCAACACCAGTATCACCCGAACTTCTTGAAGCGATACTTACAGATAGCCTGACCGCACCGAGTTGGTCGAATACCCGACCTTTTAAGGTTGCTATTGCTTCAGGAGATATACGCGACCGAATTAGTGGAGAGTTCCTCTCTCGCTGGGGCGTGCTCTCCAAGATCATGCGAAAAGGTTTCTTAAATAAATTGCGCATTCTCTATTCTCGATATGGGCTTCCTACCAGCAATTTTTTAGTTGCTAAGCCATACCCTGCTGACTTGAAGCCACGAGCCGAACGAGTTGGTCGGGAGATGTATGAACACTTTGGTGTTGCGCGCGGAGATCGGACGGCTCGCGATGAGCAGTGGGCGCGAAATTACTCATTCTTTGGAGCTCCAGTCGAACTCTTCATCTATGTTCACAAATCACTTGGCATCTACGCGGCATCTGATGCTGGGTTAATGATGCAAAATCTCATGCTTTCAGCTCACTCTCATGGTCTGGGAACATGTGCCCAAGGTGCTGTTGCAATTTGGGATGATGTGGTGCGTAAAGAGTTTGATATTCCAAAGGATTACAGATTGCTCTGCGGAATTGCGATCGGATACCCGAGTGATTCTCCTGTCAATGATTTCAATGCCCACCGTTTAGATCTAGAGGATTTGATGTTGGGGCCAAAAAACAGATAGTTACAGCGGTAACTAGTTCGATCTTTGTACTCTCCATCTTCTGTTTGCTTATCCTAAAAAGTTTTTAATCCGCCTCAGGGTCTCCTCCTGGTACTCAGGAATCATCGACTTATGCTCGAGATTTGAAGTTTCATAGAGGTAGTTGAGAAGAACGATGCGACGCTGAAGGAAGAACATCCTCATCTCTTGGTCACTATATTCAGGAAGTGGAGCAATTGACTTATAGCCTTCCTTGAAGGCGGCATCTTGTTCTGGGGTATCAAAGTAATAAAGCGCCGTTGCAAAATCTTGGATCGGAAGTCCGAAGCCGCAATCGTCAAAGTCAATTACCGAGAGATGGTCCTGATTCCATAGAACATTTCCACCATGCATATCAGCATGAATGATCATGGGTGTGGCATTGAGATAGAACTTTGCCACCCCTTCTTTGATCGCCAAAAGTGCACGCGAAATTAAATCCTTGGCTGATACATCAAGAACGCTCTTTTCGCTCAAAAGGAAATCTTCTGTCCACCAGAGTGGATCGTCGAAAGTAGGCAGAGTTGCTCCATGGGGCAATTCAAATGCCGGGGCGATTTGGTGCATCGTTGCCATGGCAACTCCCATAGCTTTCAATTGATCGTCCGTGGGTTCATCTTCGAGCTCTTCGCCCTCAATCCACGAATAGAGAACGCAGTGGAGTGTTCGCTGCGAAGGCTCATGGAGGACAGAGGTGTAGAAACTTCCATCGTTGTTTTGAATCGGTTGAGGCACTCTGACTCGACCATCGGCTGCAATCAAGCGAACGAAGGCAATCTCTGCCATGAGGTTCTCAGGCGTACGCGGTGAATTTGTATTAATCCGAAGCGCAAATAGCTGGCCATCAGTGGTTTCAACCTTCAGGGTGGCGTTGTACTCGTAATTGATCGAGACAGCTGACTTCACAGCAATCGGGTATCGACTCAGAATATCGAGAGAAAAGTTCTCTAACTCTTTGATCACTATCTCTTCGGGTTGGTCAAAGAAGGCCGAACTCATCGTGAATTACTTTGCTGTTTTTGGTGAAATGACAGCAGTTCCCTTTTCGTGCGAATGGATTGTCATCACGTGGTTTGGCAGAGCTTTGGCAATTGCGTCGGCGAGCTTGCGCTCTTCTTCACGATCGACATCATCCAGAATCACTGTCGCTTTTGGTGAGAGTAGAGGGATCAGATGCTCCAACGCTGGGTAACGCGCATCAGCATTGGTTGAACTTGGTGGGCCATCGATCACTAAGAGATCAATCTTCGCTAAGCCCTTAAATGTGGATTTGGCGTACCACTTGTAGTTTCCTGCATAGCTCACTAATTCATGAATGCGTATATCAACACTGCGAACGCCATGGCTTGCAAGCATTCCGCGCGTCTGATTACCAAATTCTTGAGAATGATCAAGGCTGACGATCTTCTTGGCTCCACTCTTGGCTAAGACTAGGGAAGAAACTCCGGAACCGAGCTCAACTGTAAGGCGAGGCTTAACTTTTTTTGTTACATGCGCCAATGTCAGAAGAAAATCGGGTGAGGCAGCCCAACCACGTGAAGGTGGAAGAGGTGCAGAGAGTTTAAGGAGCGGGAGTAGTTGCTCAACCGCCTCAAATTGGTGATAGACGTGGCCCATCTCAGTCTTGATGCGTCCAGTATGCGCAGCAAGTTCCTTGGTTACTCGCTCTGCATTGCGATTTACCTTTCGATGTAACGCACGAATGCTGCGCACGAGATAGGCAAGAACTGCAATAGCGATAGCAAGGCCGGCAAGGATCACGATGTCGTTATTCACACGATGAAGTCTAAGGGAGATTAGGCTAAGGCTATGGCTTCTCTTCACGTGGCGATGGTCTGCCTTGGAAATATCTGTCGCTCCCCTATGGCGGCAGCAGTTCTTGCCAATAAAGCACGCAAGATAAGTGAATTAGAAATTATTGTTACGAGTTCGGGAACAAGTGGTTGGCATATTGGCGAAGGTCCACATCCCACGTCGAAGTTAGTCTGGGAGAAGGCTGGCTATAAGCATGACCACACCGCATCGCAATTTAAGGTCAATGATTATTTTGTCAATGATTACATCCTGGTGATGGATTCCAGCAACTACGAGAATGTACTTGCGCTAGCGCCTAGCGATGAGGATCGATCTAAGGTCTTCTATCTGCGTAGCTTCGACCCAGCGCTTTCCAAGATTGATCCGCTATCTGATGATTACTTCAAACTAGAGGTGCCAGATCCCTATAACCAGCCAGAAGATTCATATCAAGGCGTTCTAGCGATGATTGAATCTGCAGTCGATGGATTTATCGAACGAATTATTCAAGACCACGGCGCTTAAGCAACGGGGTAATCGTTGCTTCGCGTCCACGGAAGTTCTTGAACATCGTCATTGAATCGATGGAACCGCCACGGCTAAGTAGTTCTGCACGGAAATGATCTCCATTCTTGCGAGTAAGACCACCATTATCCTTAAACCATTCGACTGATTCAGCATCGAGAACTTCGCTCCAGATATAGCCGTAGTAACCGGCTGAGTATCCCCCGGCAAAGATGTGAGAGAAGTACGTACTGCGATATCGGGTGGGAACTGCGTGGTAATCGAGTCCGTAATCTTTGATTGCCTGCGCTTCGAAGGCAACGACGTCATCGACAACGTGGCCATCTTCGAGCGAGTGCCATGCAAGATCAAGGATTGCAGCAGCCAAGTAGCTCGTTGTCGCATGACCTTCATTAAATGTTGATGCACCTTGAAGTCGATCAATGAGTTCTTGTGGAAGTTGTTCGCCAGTTTCATGATGCTTGGCGTAATTAGATACAACTTCTGGCCAGAGGATCCACATCTCATTGACCTGAGATGGGAACTCAACGAAGTCGCGTTGGACGCTGGTACCTGATACTCGTGGATAGGTAACACTTGACAACAGCCCGTGAAGAGCATGTCCAAACTCGTGGAACAAGGTGACGATCTCATCGTAGGTAAGCAAGGTTGGCTGACCTGCTGCTGGCTTTGGAATGTTGAGGTTATTGCAGACCACAGGAAGTTGGCCAAAGAGGAAATTCTGATCGACGAGATTATTCATCCAAGCTCCACCGCGCTTTGAATCGCGAGTGTAGAAATCGCCGATGAAGAGACCTAACTTGCTACCGTCCTCATTGAAGACTTCGAAGGCGCGAGCTTCTGGATGATAGGTCACCAGATCTGGACGTTCCTTAAACGAGATGCCAAAGAGTTTATTTGCGGCGAAGAAGACGCCATCGTGGAGTACTCGCTCAAGTTCAAAGTAAGGACGCATCGCGCTTGAATCAATATTGTGCTTTGCCTTACGTACTTTCTCCGTGTAGAAATCCCAATCCCAACTGGCTAATTCGAAGTCACCTCCAGATGATGTGATCATCGCTTGGATTTCTGCGCCCTCGGCACGAGCGTTACGCACCGCAGCTGGAGCAATCTTTCGCAACATGGCGTGAACATTCTCAACGCTTCCAGCAGTCTGCTCGGCGATGATGTACTGCGCGTGAGTCTTCTTGCCAAACAACGTGGCACGAGTCGCGCGCAACGAAGCCATCTCAGTAAGGATCTTCTTGGTGTCGTACTCATTATCGCGATTTCCTCGAAGCAAAGATGCCTTCATTAGCGCCTCGCGAGTGGCACGTACTTCAAGGCTTTCGAGCATTGGGTTACCAGTGAAATTCACCATTCCAAGTAGGTACTTACCCTCAAGGCCGCGAGCCTTAGCTGCATCTGCTGCCGCCTGGATCTCAGCTTCGGAAAGTCCTGCAAGTTGGGCGACTGAATCAATGACTAATGCGCTCTCGTTTGTATCGGCCAAAAGATTCTTTGAGAACTGAGTCTCTAGAAGCGAAAGTCGTTCATTGATTTTGGTTAACTCATCACGCTGATCCTGCGTCAAGTGCGCCCCGGCGTAGACGAAGTCGCGATAGTACTTATCAAGCAACCAGGCATCTTCTGGCGAGAGTGCAAGTGAATCCTTCTTCTCGTGAAGGGATTTAATTCGAGAGTACAGGGCTGGATTGAGTTTGATCGCATCTTGGTGCGCCGATAACTTTGGAGCAATCTCTTCTTCGATCGCATCAAGGTTATCGTTGGTATCACTTGATGACTTGTTGTAGAAAACCATCAGCATTCGGTTGAGGATCTGTCCACTCTTCTCCAAGGCAACAATCGTGTTCTCAAATGTTGGCTCACCTGAGGCGATGATCGCCTCTACTTCATCAAGTTGTGCCTTCGTTCCTTCATAGAAAGCTTCCTTGTAATGCTCCTCCTTGAGGGATGCAAAATCAGGGAGCTCATATTCGAGAGTGCTACGTGAGAAGAATGGGTTCGTCGACATCGAAGACAACTTTCTAGGCGCGTGGGTTGGGACTTACATTCTGCTTCGGATCACGTTCTGGAAGTTTTCCTAGGGCGTTATCGATTGCCTTCATGACAGTAGCATCGAGCTTTACACCTGATGCTTTGACATTCTCCTTGACCTGAGATGGCTTTGTCGCACCCATGATTGCCGATGAGACATTGTCATTCTGTAGTACCCATGCGATGGCAAGTTGTGACATCGAAAGTCCGACTGAATCAGCCACAGGTTGTAACTTCTGCACCGCTTCTAGAACTTCTGGACGCATCCAGCGAGAGATCATTCCGGCACCGCTCTTCTTATCGGTGGCACGAGAGCCGACAGGTGGCTTAGCACCTGGCTTGTACTTTCCAGTCAGCACACCTTGGGCAATCGGAGACCAGACAATCTGTCCGATTCCTTCCTTGCGTGAAAGTGGAACTACTTCGGCTTCAATAACTCGCCATAGAGCTGAATACTGTGGCTGGCTTGAGACAAATCGTGAGTATCCGCGCGCATCTTGAATCTTAAGCGCTGAGGAGATTTGCTGCGCTGTCCATTCAGAGAAGCCGATGTAGTTGACCTTGCCTTGGCGGATCAAATCTTCAAAGGCTTGAAGTGATTCTTCGAGTGGGGTTTCGAAATCAAAACGGTGCATCTGGTAGAGATCAATGTGATCGACATTGAGACGCTTGAGCGATGCATGACAAGATTCCATGATGTGCTTACGTGAAAGTCCGCGATCATTCTTTCCCGTACCTGTTGGCCAGTAGACCTTGGTAAAGAGTTCATACGATTCGCGACGAATTCCCTTGAGCGCTTTACCGAGAACTGTCTCAGCGCGGGTACCTGCATATACATCTGCCGTGTCAAAGGTAGTGATTCCTAGATCGAAGGCGGTCTTCACACATTTGATCGCAGCTTCTTGCTCAACTTGCGAGCCGTGAGTGATCCAATTTCCATAAGAAATTTCTGATACATACATTCCTGTACTGCCAAGGCGTCTATATTCCATGTGGCCAGACATTACGCCATTTGCCTCTACAAACAAATAACCCTTCCGTGAGGCCAATGCTGCGCCCAAACCTGCATCTGAAGAGGAATGTCATTAGAATGTGACTACAGAAGGCAGCGCGTAAGCGCATAAGCCAAGCGCATAAGAAAGGTGATCATGGCGATGAGAATTCGCGAAAAATTCAACTCGGTCTGGCGTCACCTGCCCCACCCTTTTCAGTGGATAATCGTTTCAACTGTCGGTTCGACTCTCGTGCTTCTTGGAATCGTATTTATGTTTATCCCTGGACCGGGAATTCCACTTATTGTTCTCGGCGTTGCAATCTTGGCAACAGAATTTGCGTGGGCCGAAGTTGTCTATGCACGGTTGAAGAATGAGACTGAGAAATTTACTGCTCGAGCGAAGAAGGCTTGGAAGGGCAAGAAGAAGTAGTTCGTGTCTGTTAGATAATCTAGGCTGGATCCATGAGTGCCAGCCGATTGCCCGATGAAGACCTGGCTCATGTCACCTTTGTTGTCCTGGATCTAGAGACATCTGGCTCATCCCCTAAAACTGGTAGCGCAATCACCGAAATAGGCGCTGTAAAAGTCTGCGGCGGAGTTGTCATCGGAACATTTAAGACCTTCGTTAATCCCGGAACCTCTCTTCCACCGTTTATCACCGAGTTAACTGGGATCACCGATGAGATGTTATGGGATGCCCCTCCGATTGAGAGTGTGCTCCCGCTCTTGCTGGAATTTCTCGGTAGTGAAAAATCAACGGTCTTTGTGGCCCATAACGCACCCTTTGATCTCTCATTCTTAAGGGCCTCTGCGGCGCTCCATGGATACATCTGGCCAGCATTTCGCGTCATCGATACCGTGAAAGCCGCACGTTTTGTCTTAAGCAAAGATGATGTTGCCAACTATCAACTAGGGACTTTGGCTGCGTATTTTCGTACAGAGATCTCCCCCAATCACAGAGCGCTAGATGATGCGCTAGCAACTGTTGACGTTCTCCACGGAATCATTGAACGAATGGGCACATTCGGAATTACAACGATTAATCAGATGATGAGTGCTGGCAGTAAACAGCCGCGCAGTAACAATCAACGAAAAGTTAGCGTAAAGCCTCTGCCGCAATCTCCTGCGAAAGATCTACCCACTTCTTGAGAAGAGCAGTTGTAGCACCGCTATCTAGGGCCTCACTCGCCCGCTTCAGCCCACCTGTAAGTCGTTCATGAAGTGAGAGTTCGCGATGGCCATCAAAGGCGGCAATTGCAGCTGCTGCATTAAGCAGAACGGCATCTCGTGGGGCACCGCGTTCTCCTGCAAATATCGCAGTAGTAATTCGAGCATTTTCATTCGCATCGCCGCCAACTAAATCAGTAACTGGAGCACGCGAAATTCCGAAATCACTTGGCTCAACAAGATCACTGCGAATTTCGCCGCCGCCAATAGTTAAGACAGAGGTGGTCGACGAGAGGGTAATTTCATCCAGCCCATCATCGCCGCGAAAGACAAAGCCATCGACGCCACGGGTAGCCAAGACCTGTGCCATCACTAAATGCATCCGATCATCTGCAACACCGATTGCCGCCGCCTTTGGTTGTGCAGGATTTGCTAGTGGTCCAAGGATGTTAAAGACGGTGGGAATGCCAAGCTCTTTGCGAGCAGGTGCGGCAAAGCGCATTGCAGGATGGAAGATCGGTGCAAAGCAGAAACCAATTCCTATCTGTGCAACACACCGTTCAACACCTTTTCCATCGAGTGTGATGGCAACGCCGAGTGCCTCAAGGAGATCGCCTGAACCAGACTTACTTGATGCTGCGCGATTGCCATGCTTTACAACGCGCGCACCGGCAGATGCGGCGATGATTGCAGCAGTCGTTGAGATATTGATCGTATGTGCGCCATCTCCCCCGGTACCGACGGTATCGACTGCGCGCTCCTTAATTGAGATAGGGGCGCTATGGGCAAACATCTGAGTGACAAGTGCGCCAACTTCTTCTGAAGTTTCGCCCTTCTTCTTTAAGGCAAGAAGGAACTCTTTAATCTCGCCAACTTCTGCCTTCCCAAGAAGGATCGTCTCCATCACTTCAGAGATCTCATGTGCCTCGAGGTCTAGGCCAGCATCGAGACGTTGGATGTAACTCTCCCAGGTCATCTCTTCACCAACCTTCTATCGCCTTCTACTGCCTTGTCTGGCCCTCTCTGGCTCGCTCGAGGAACCGAAGTACTACGTGACGAGATTATGCCTTGGCGCGAGTAATTGATTCGCGCAATAAATCTGCGACAGTATGAGCAAGAGTGAATGGATCGATCGGATGAAGGACATTTGCCTCCGCACGGGACCACGTTGCCAACCAGGCATCTTCCTTGCGTGCTGTGATCACAAGTACTGGCGGGCAGTTAAAGAGCTCATCTTTGAGTTGGCGAGCAACGCCCATCCCACCCTCAGGAGCAGCCTCACCGTCGAGGATAAAGAGATCAATTCCGTGATCGCCAGATCTAGCCTTGTTATCGACATAGAGTCGAAGGGCTGGACCTGTCGCGAATTCAACGATGGTGTGCGGAGCAAGATCTGGAGCAACCGATGTACCAAGAGCGGCTGCAATATGGGCGCGGACGGTCAGGTCATCTGAGTAGACGACTATCGAGAGGCGACGGCCCGATTCTTCAGTCATAGGCGCATGCTACCGCGAGAAAGAGGCGATGTGATGGTGATCCGTTTCACCATGGGAAGTGACCAAATAAGCAGTAGATAAGGCGTAAGAAAGAGGTCAAAGGGGTCAAGATCGGGAATAATCGCCTTCATGACAAGCACAGTCTCCAGCACTCCCGCAGAGCCAGCCTCAATGCACCGGATTACAAAGCCCAATGTTGTAGCCGTCGGCACCATCGTGTGGCTCTCTAGTGAGTTGATGTTCTTTGCCGCGCTCTTTGCAATGTACTTCACCACTCGCGCTGTGCAAGGTCCAACAATCTGGGGTGAGTCAACCGAGCTTCTCAATATCCCATTTGCTGCATTTAACACAACGATCCTTGTTCTCTCATCTGTGACATGTCAGTTCGGCGTATTTGCGGCAGAGCGTTTTCAGAATAAGCGCGAAGGTTCGCTCCTACAGATTAGTCGCTGGGGAATGCGTGAATGGTTCTCGCTGACATTCTTGATGGGTGCCTTCTTTATCGCAGGCCAGGTATACGAGTATGCATTCCTAGTCTCTGAAGGACTCACACTTTCTTCAAATGCATACGGATCAATCTTCTATCTTGCAACAGGCTTCCATGGCCTGCATGTAACCGGTGGCTTGATCGCATTCCTCATTGTTCTGATCCGTGTAGCTAAAGCCCGTCGCTTTACCCACCAGCAAGCAACAACAACGATCGTGGTCTCGTACTACTGGCACTTCGTTGACGTTGTATGGATCGCCCTCTTCGCAGCAATTTATCTGATTAAGTAGATTGGGAATTTACGTGAAACGACTCTCTCGCTATCGCAGGCACCGAGCTGCGGCTCCTCTCCTACTTATCTTTGCACTCCTTGGAATTGGCACCACATTTCAGGTAGCAGGCGCTACAACTACATCACCAATGACCGCTGAAGAACGGACCGCAGCGATTGAAGAAGGTAAAGAGATCTTCCTTCGCGGATGTTCTTCTTGCCATGGCCTTAACGCAGAAGGTGGACCAATCGCACCATCTCTGATTGGTGTTGGAGCAGCCTCTGTTGACTTCCAAGTTGCAACAGGTCGTATGCCAATGGCAGATATGAGCCAGCAGGCAATGCGTAAAGCACCTGTCTATACCGATGAAGAGGTAGCAGCCCTTGCCGCATATGTGGCATCTCTTGCACCGGGACCTGAAATTCCAACAGAAGAGATGCTCAATTACGAGCGCGATGGTGAACTTGCAGAAGGTGGCGAACTCTTTCGCACCAACTGCGCAATGTGCCATAACTTTGCCGGACAAGGCGGAGCACTTACACAAGGTAAGTACGCACCATCTGTGATGGGTGTGAAGCCAGTACATATTTATGAAGCGATGATTACTGGACCACAGGCGATGCCAGTGTTTTCGGATAAGACGCTTACTCCTAAAGAGAAGCTCTCAATCATCAAGTGGATTAAGCATGCAGAGAAGGAGCCACAACTTGGTGGAGTCGCTCTCGGTCGCGTAGGACCAGTTACTGAAGGACTTCTCGTATGGACACTCGGACTTGGACTGCTGATTGGTATCGCAGTCTGGCTAGCAACGAAGGCGAAGTAGGAAAACTATGAGTAAAGAGATCGAAGCTATCCAAGATCCTGGATTACCAGCACATAAATTACGCCAGACCGATGTTGATCCAAAGGCTGCAGATCGTGCAGAGCGTCAAGTTGCAATCCTCTTTGGTCTCTCTGCTCTCAGCACCGTCCTCTTCATCTACTCATATCTCTTTATCTCAACAGATACATTTATCTTCATCCCATTAATGGGTGAACAAAACGCTCATCAACTCTTATTAGGTCTTGGCCTTGCACTGGCTCTACTCTTTATCGGACTAGGTGCTGTGCATTGGGCGAAGACCCTCATGCCAGATCATGAAGTCATCGCACAACGCCATGAATTTCGTTCACCAGATTCAGATCGTGAAGAGTTTGTTAAGACTGCTAAAGAAGGTGCAGCAGCTGCAGGTCTTGGTCGTCGCTCATTGATCAAGCGCTCACTCGGACTCTCACTTGGTCTAGTTGGACTCTCCCCGATTCTTCTCCTC
>JACCDW010843892.1_pt1 | contig 30938 bp, 26 predicted proteins | sample 7449781 | NCBI WGS metagenome assembly JACCDW01 (sample SAMN15323449, study PRJNA562643) | freshwater metagenome | isolation source: river surface water | place: USA:Blue River Watershed | collected 2017-08-18
ACGTACACCAGCAACTACCTGAACAAGCCTTTCCTGAAGATGGACTTGTTCCTGGGCGCGCGAGCGGGTATCCGCCTGCAGCAGGAGTTCGATCCCGACACCGGCAAGGCCCTGGAGCCGACCCGCCTGCCGGCCGTCCTGACGGGGCGGGCCGTGAGCGACGGGCTGACCTCCATCGCGGATGGCGCCTACTACCTCAACGGCGTGAAGCTTGACGCCCTGGACAAGGGACGCACGCTCACCGCCGATGACCTGAAAACCTGGATCAACGACTACACCGATGAAACCGGCGTCACGGCCTCGGTGGTCGACGGCGCCCTGGTGCTGTCCCGTGCCGACGGCGACACCGCCGACGCGGACGACATCCGCCTGGCGGCCGGACCCAATGGCTCGGCGCTGGACCTGGCGAATCTCGGCTTCGACAGCGCCGTCCACATCAACGGCGAAGCCGCCGACGATCTCCTGCTGTTCGTCACCACGGATCCGGATGCCGAGGCCTCGGTGGTGAAGGCGACAGCGCTCTTCGCCCAAGAATCCGGTGATGCCAAGCAGGCCCTTCGCGCGCAGTCCCTGGAAGTGCGTTTCACCAGCGCGACCCACTACCAGATCGTCGAGAAAGGTAGCAACGTGGTGGTCGCCGACCGGGACTACGACCCGTCGGCCGGCACCCTGAGCTATCGCGGTTTGACCCTCACGTTCTCCGCCGGCCCCCAGGAGGGGGACATCTTCAGCATCGACGGCAACCAGAACGGCATCGGCAACAACGAAGCCATGCTGGAGATGGCCAACCTCGAAGACAAGCGGCTGTCGCAGCTGGGCAACCTGACCATGACGGAGGCCTATATCGAGCGGGTCAGCGAGGTCGGCAGCGTGGCGCAGCAGGCCTCCATCTCGCGCGATGCGCTCCAGGTGGTCTACCAGCAGGCCCTGGAGGCCCGCGACGGACTGGCCGGTGTGAGCCTGGACGAAGAGGCCGCGGCGCTGGTGCGTTTCCAGCAGGCCTACCAGGCCAACGCCAAGGTGATGCAGGTCGCGGGTGACCTGTTCGATGCCATCCTGGCCGTCCGATAGAGGAGGGGACCGCCATGACCATGAAGATCTCGACGTCCTTCCTGTTTGACAGGGCCACCGAGCGCATGTCGGCGCTGCAAAGCCGCCTGGCCAAGACCCAGGCGCAGCTGTCGGTATCCAAGCAGATCATTTCTCCCAGCGACGCCCCGGACAAGGCGGCCGCGATCGACCGCCTGCGTGGCGAACTGGCCCGCCAGAGCGGCCACAGCGGGGTGCTCAAGGTGGCCCTGAACCGCTTCACCGCCGAGGAGACCGCGCTGCGCGCCTCCAGCGACACGGTCACCCGCATCAAGGAACTGACCATCCAGGCCGCCAACAGCACCCTGTCGCCGGACGACCGCAAGGTCATCGCGACCGAATTGCGCGAGCTTCGCAACCAGCTGGTGAGCCTGGGCAACACGCGCGATGACAGTGGCAACTATGTGTTCTCCGGTACCCAGGTCAGCACCCAGGCCTTCGCGTTCGACAGCGAAGGCAAGGTGTCCTACCAGGGCGACCAGACGCTGACCCGTGTGCCCGCGGGGGTGGAGCGCTCCGTGCTCTACACCCGTTCCGGGACCGACGTGTTCAAGCGCGTCGTCCGGGAAGACGCGACGGGCGACCGCACCAGCGTGAGCTTCTTCGACTCCCTGGAGAACCTGATCGACGCCGCCGAGAGCAGCGATCTGGCGGGTATCCGCCGGGGCGTGAGCGAGGCCGACCAGATGCTTTCCAACGTGAGCCAGGCGGTGGCCCAATGCGGCTCCGACCAGCAGGTCGTGCAGTCCCAGCTGGACGTGCTGGACCAGACCACGCTGCGCCTGAAGACGACGCTTTCGAGCATCGAGGACCTGGATTACACCGAGGCCGTCGCCCGCGTGAACAAGGAAATGACGGCGCTGCAGGCCGCCATGGCCAGCTTCGGCAAGATCGCCAGCCTGAGCCTGTTCGACCACCTGCGCTAAGCGGTAGGCGCGTCTCTTTCACCCACTTGCCGACATGGCCACGACCATCGACTCCAGCGCCGCCAGCACCAGCGCCAGCAATGCCAGCAGCAACATCGTCAACATGCTGGGGGCGGGCTCGGGCATCGACATCAAGGGACTGGCCCAGCAGCTGGTGGATGCCGAGCGCGCACCGCGTGAGAAGGCGATCAACGCCAAGATCGCCAAGTCCGAAGCCACGATCACCGGCTACGGCGCCCTGAAGTCGCTTCTGTCCGAGCTCAAGGATGCCTTCAAGCAGATCGACGATGCGAGCGAATTCCAGTCGATCGCCGTGACCAATCCCGCGGCAGACTCCTTCTCGGTCACCACCGATTCGAGCGCCTCGGCTGGCGCCTTCGACCTGCAGGTGAGCCAGGTGGCCTTGCCCCAGCAGCACCAGGTGGCCTTCGACTACCGTTCGCAGTCCCTGAACGCCGGGTCGGCCTTCACGCTGACCTACACCGACACCACCAACGGCGGTGACGCCCAGACGATCAATGTCACCCGGCCCACGCCCGCCGGCATCGTTGCCGCGATCAACGGGTCGGGCACCGGCCTGCGCGCCCAGTTGATCGATACCGGCGTGACCAACGCGGATGGCACCGGCACCGAGGTCTACGTGTCGGTCACAGGTCCCGACGGCGTGGCGTACACGCTGTCCTCCTCAAGCTCCGACGTGGACTTCGGCACGGCCACCCAGGACGCCCAGGATGCCAGGTTCACCCTCGATGGCGTGTCGCTCACGCGGTCGACCAACACCTTCTCCGACGTCCTGGACGGCGTGACGATCACGCTCAAGGACGTCACGGCCAGCGCCCAGCGCGTCGAACTGGTGCGCCAGACAGGCGATGTGGTGGCCAAGCTCAAGGACTTCGTCACCGCCTTCAACGCCTTCCAGGACTCGGTGAAGATCCTGGGAGAGCGAGGCAGCAAGGTCGAGACCTACGGCGGCGTGCTCGCCGGCAACTCCCTGCTGCAGACCGTCCAAAGGCTGGTCAACCGCTTCATCACCGACGACTCCAACACACCTGGCACCCTGATCAAGGCGCCACGCGATGTGGGCCTGAGCATCGATGCCAGCGGCAAGCTGGTCCTCAACGAAAGCAAGCTGGTCGAACAACTGGACGCCCGCTTCGACGAAGTGCTCACCATGTTCACCGCGGCTCGCAGCAACAAGGGCGAATACGGCGGCGTGAAGGCCGGCATGGCTGGTGAGGCCGTGCGTGACCTCACCGACATGCTCAAGACCGGTGGCCTGATCGACGAGCAAAGCAAGATCACCACCAGCCAGATGGAGGCGCAACAGGAACGTCTGGCTGACCTCCAGGAACGCATGCAGCGGGTCATGGACCGCTACATCAAGCAGTTCACCGCCATGGACGACATCGTCAGCGGCAGCAACAGCACCCGCAGCGGACTGACCAATTCCATCGACGCCATGAACGCCCAACGAAAGTGATGAGTACATAGGTACTCACTAAAGTTTTCCGGCGGCTGTCCGATTCCCGAAAGACCTCCCTTCCACGTGGGGGAGGGCTTGGGCCATCCCCTGCGCATTCGCTCAGTGAGGGTGGCCTCGAAAGGACTCGACATGAGCACTGAGATCAATTCACCTGTCGGCGGCGCGCTAGCCATGCGCGCTGCTGCCGCGCCGGCTGCGAAAGTGTCGGCCGATCACGCCGTGCCCGACGCGCACAAGGCGGTGAAGCTGGCCGTTCCCGACAAGCCGCAACTGACGATGGATCCGCAGCAGCGTAAACGCGAGCTGACCGAGGCGATCGAGAAGATCAACGCGCAGATGCGCGCTGACGGGCGGGCTTTGTCCTTCAGCGTGGATGAAAAGGCGGACCGCACGGTGGTCACCGTGAAGAACAGCGAGACCGGCAAGGTCGTGCGCCAGTTCCCCGACGAAGCCCTGTTGCGTGTGGCGCATCACATGGAAGACGTCAAGGGCCTGCTGCAGGACGCCCACATCTGATCGAAGAATATTTTCAGAAAAGCCTCAAGCGGTCGTTGCCAGATCCGATTCAGTTCGTAACAGGAAATCGAATTCCGGCTTTCTGTGGCAAAGGGCAGGTCCTACTCCTAGCGGTTCCTGCCGACCTTTTGAAATGACATTTGAAGGAGTAAGACCATGTCTGTGATCAACACGAACGTGCAGTCCCTGGTGGCGCAGAACGCCCTGGCTGTCAACAACCGCTCTCTGAGCAAGGCGATGCAGCAGCTGTCCACCGGCCGCCGCATCAATTCCGCCGGTGACGACGCCGCCGGCCTGGCCATCGCCAACAAGATGACCGCCCAGATCCGCGGCCTGAACCAGGCCGTGCGCAACGCCAACGACGGCATCTCCCTGCTGCAGACCGCCGAAGGCGCCACGCAGGAAGTGACCAACATGCTCCAGCGCATGCGTGAACTGGCCGTGCAGGCAGCCAACGACACCTATTCGGACACCGACCGCTCGGCCCTGCAAACCGAGTACGACGAGCTGTCGACCGAGATCTCCCGCATCTCCGACAACACCAAGTGGAACGACATGTACGTGTTCGACACGTCGGCCAGCGGTGCGATCGGAACCTCCGGTGTCGTGAACTTCCAGGTGGGCCTGGACGGCACCTCCGGCGCGACCATCTCCGCCACCTTCCAGGGCATCGACGCCTCGACGCTGGAAGTCAGCGGCCTGAGCCTGACCACGGCTTCGGGTGCACAGGATGCCCTGGACGCCCTGGACGACGCCATCGCCACGGTCGACACCTTCCGCTCCACGCTGGGCGCCAAGATCAACCGCCTGAACTACGCGGCGGACAACCTCACGGGTGTCGCCGAGAACACGGCCGCCTCCCGCAGCCGGATCCTGGATACGGACTACGCGGCGGCCACGACGGACCTGGCGCGAACGCAGATCATCCAGCAGGCGGCGACAGCGATGCTGGCGCAGGCGAACCAGCAACCGCAGACGGTGCTGGCCCTGCTGAAGTAAGGCGCACCGCCCCACGAAAAAGAGCCCTTCGGGGCTCTTTTTCTTTGCCTGCATTTGCCGGCGCGCATGAAAAAGCCGCCTGAAGGCGGCTTCATCAGGCGGGCTGGACGCGTCAGACGCGTTCGATCTGTCCGTTCAGGGGCGAGCAGGCAGCCCGTGCGGCGCCGAGGGCCACCTGGTAGGGGTTGCTCAGGGAATCCTGCGGTTCATCCTTGAAGTTGCTGCGGCGCATGCCGGTGTCGGTGCGGCCCGGGACGATGCAGCTGACGCGGATGCCGTCCGCAGCCCACTCCTCGCTCAGACCCTGGGTCATGTTCACGATGGCTGCCTTGGTGGCGGCGTAGATCACCGAGTTGGCACGCCCGCGGGTGTACGAGGACGACGCGAACTGGATCAGGGTGCCGCGCGACTCTTTCAGCGGTGCGTGGCTCCACTTGGCGATCCAGGCTGCTCCCAGCAGGTTGACGTTGATCTGGCCCGCGATGTCCTGGGAGGACTGCGCATCCAGCCGGTGGGCGTGCAGCAGGCCTGCGGCGTTGACGATCACATCCAGGCTGCCCAGGGTACGCCAGGCGTCGGAGATGGCCAGCTTGACCGCCTCTTCGTCCGTGATGTCGCAACCATTGGAGCGGGAGCGCGCGATGACGCGTGCGCCCGCGCTTTCCATGATGTCGCCCATGGCCTTGCCGATGCCGGCCGTGCCGCCGAAGATCAGGACGTTCTTGCCCCGCACGTCGATGCCGGGACGGTCCGCTGCCTGCGAGGAGGCCCGGATGCGGAACATTTCGTCGGCCAGCACCAGGTCGATCGGGTTGGTGATCTTGAAGTTCTCCTCGCTGCCGCGGACGATGCGCACCTTCCCCATGGGATGGCACTCGAGGTAGATGCCGCAGTCGTCGGTGAACTGGTCCAGCCGTTCCTCGCCGATCTCGGCGTAGCAGTTCCACAGGGTGCTGAAGCGGAAGGCCTGGGGCGTCTGCCCGCGCAGGATATGTTTCCGCTTGGGGATGGACTGGATGAAACCATCGCGCTCGACGATGATGGTGTCGGCCGTCGGGATGGCGACGTCCACCGCTTCGTGCTTTTCGAGCGCGTCGATCACGTCGTGGATGATCTGGCCGCTCACGAAGGGGCGGGCCGCATCGTGGATCAGGACGGTCTCGGGCGCCTCAGGCGCCAGCGCCTTCAGGCCCTTGAGGGTGGAGGCCTGGCGCGAGGAGCCGCCGGCCACGAACAGCGTGTCCTTCACCTCACCCAGCATCTCGCGCACCTGGTCCAGGGCGTCCACCGGCGCGACCACCGCGATGGTGGCGTGCGGCAGGTGCTGTCGCAGGGCGTCATAGCTGTGGGCCAGGATGGCCTTGCCGGCGATCCGGATGAACTGCTTGGGCTGCTCGCCGCCGATGCGGGAGCCGGTACCGCCGGCCAGGAGAATGACGGAATGGGTCTTAGGCATAGGCCACCTCGAAGGAAACTTCTTCCAGAAGGTCCTGCACCTTCGACGCTTCCTGCGCTTGCTCGAGTTCGTCGCACAGGCGACTCAGGTGCTCCAGCACGGCGGTGGACATCCCCATGGGGTGGTCGCGGTACTCGCGCATGATGCTGATCACCTTGCGCACCTTGGCCGGCTTGTTCGTGAGCAAGGAGGTGAGGGCGTTCAGGCGGGCCGTCATCATGAAACCCGGGTTGCCCTTGTCCACGGTGGACGGGGACTCCAGGTGCGACAGGTAGCTCGCGTCCGGTACGCGCCAGTCTCCGAAGTTCTCCTCCAGGTTGCGGGGAATGTCGTCAGGAACGTACATGTCCACGCCCAGGAAGTTGACCGGCTTGAGGTCGAAAGGCGTGAACGCGAAGCGCTGCTGGTGTCCGAAGAAGAAGTCGACGCCGGTCACCAGCTTGTCCCCCTGGGGGTAGTAGACAAAGATGTCGATCCAGGTGGCCGTGCGGTTATGCAGCACGGGGAAGTAGTAGGCGCGTTCGCCCTTGAGGAGAGAGACCGAGAACGTGAACTCGCCGCTCTTTTGCAGGGCCATGCAGATGTCGTACTGGTTCTCCCAGCCGATCACGCCCACGTCGATGTCCTTGTCGTGGGCCAGCAACTGGCCCTCGCGCTCGTAGCCCAGGAGCGTGCCGGAGACCAGGAAGAACTTCTGGCCGTTGTCCTTGAAGACCTGGGCCAGGGTACGCAGGGCCTCGGAGGCGCGACCGACGTCGAAGACCGGCAGCTGCTTGCGCTGCGGGCCGACTTCATCCTGCACGCCATCACGGTCGTGCTTCGTGGGGTGGCGGTTGTACTTCAGGATGATGGCGTCCAGCTGTTCGACGGCCTCCTGCATCCGGCCGCCCTTGCACAGGTTACGGGCGATGCTGACCTTGGTCATGCCCTTGGGCTTGGCCGCATCCAGCGTGCGAAGCAGGCGAGCGGCCTCGTCGTAGCGGCCGCCGGTTTCCAGGCAGGAGGCCTGCAGGTAGCTCAGGGAGGAGGCCAGGTCCTGGTTCTTGGACTGGGTGGCCACACGAACGAAGGCGCCGTACATCGCGGACAGGCACGCGTAGTCGACATCCACCTCGGGCCGTTCGGCCTTGTTCACGTAGAGGCGGTGCCTCTCCGTCAGCGTACGGGCGATCACCATGAGTCGCAGGCCCTCGATGCGCTTGGCGATCAAGGTCTCGACCATCAGAAGCGCGGACTCCCAGTCGCGGATGTCGAGCGTCAGCTCGAAGGCTTTCTGCCAGTCGTCCAGGCTGCCCGTGGCCGACTTCATGTGGGCCCTGCGCAGCGGGGCTTTTGCGATGCCGGCTTCGACCGTTCGGCGGACGATATGGGTGCCCGCCAGGTCCTGGATGCCGGGGTGCAGTTTCTGGTTGGTGATGGAATGATGGCAGTCCAGCCAGAACTGGGCACTCTCGGCGTCGATTTCATTGGCCACGGCCAGACTGCACAGGAACAGCGTCAGCACGTTCTTGCCGCGAGCGCGCACCTCGCGAATCGTCCCCTCGGACAGAAGGTCCGTCAGTTCAACCTTGCCCAGGAGGTCCAGAAGCTTGTCCTCCTGCTGGTGGATCAGGGCCATGTTCAGGCCGACCAGGGTCATGTGCATCTGCGGTGTGAGGGTCATGGAGTCTCCAGTCCGGTGGCAAGGATTTGCCGTCCCTGCAGGGGTCTGCAAGTTCCAAGCCAATAGCGGCGATTCAAAGGGGGCATCCGCTCGCTCCCAATCAAGGCGGGGGGTGGGGCAGGGCGTGATGACCTCACGCCGCCACGCCTGGCATGCCGATTGCGTACATCCCCGGTGCCGAGGCGTGCCGGCAAGTGATTGCCGCCCGTACTGCCGGCGCGGACAGCGCTGGCTCCTTGAAACGGAAACCTGGCAGGACGGACAGGAGACAACGAAGCCTCCTGCCGGTTTTGGAAACGATATTGAAGGAGTAAGACCATGTCTGTGATCAATACCAACGTGCAGTCCCTGGTGGCGCAGACTGCGCTCGCGGTCAACAACCGTGCCCTGAGCAAGGCGATGCAGCAACTGTCCACCGGCCGCCGCATCAACTCCGCGGGCGACGACGCTGCCGGCCTGGCCATCACCAACAAGATGACCGCGCAAATCCGCGGCCTGAACCAGGCCGTGCGCAACGCCAACGACGGCATCTCCCTGCTGCAGACCGCCGAAGGCGCGACGCAGGAGATCACCAACATGCTCCAGCGCATGCGCGAACTGGCGGTTCAGGCGGCCAACGACACGTACTCGGATAGCGACCGCTCGTCCCTGCAGCTTGAATACGACCAGCTGGCCGAGGAAATCAGCCGTATCTCCGACAACACCAAGTGGAACGACATGTACGTGTTCGACACCACCAACAGCGGTGCGATCGGTGTGTCGGGCGCCGTGTATTTCCAGGTCGGCATCGAGGGCACCTCGGGCAACACCATCTCGGCCTCGTTCATCAATCTGGACGCTGCGTCGCTGGGCATCAGCGGTGGTTCCGTGCTGTCCCAGGCCAGCGCGCAGTCGGCCCTGGACCTGCTGGACGACGCCATTTCGACGGTCGACACCTTCCGTGCAGGCCTGGGCGCCAAGATCAACCGCCTGAACTACGCGGCGGACAACCTGACCAGCGTGTCCGAGAACACCGCAGCCTCGCGCAGCCGGATCATGGACACGGACTACGCCGCAGCCACGACCGATCTGGCGCGAACGCAGATCATCCAGCAGGCGGCGACAGCGATGCTGGCGCAGGCCAACCAGCTGCCGCAGACGGTACTGACGCTGCTCAAGTAATCCTTCCGCACGTCTTGCGACGGTTCGCGCCTGCGCGCGCGTGCCGTCGCGGGCGTGCGCCTGCGCGTCCCGCCGCCGCCCTGCATGGCGGCGCGTCTGGCGTGATGGCTGTCCGACAGGCTCTCTGTCGAAATGCCGGCAAACCCCACGACTTTCCGACACGGGAGTTGAAAACAAGGGGGCTAATGCCGGGCCTTCATGTAATACCCAGGAATTCGCCCGTGACATGGCACGGGCGTTGCGATACGTCACCGGATTTCCCTTTTCTCAAGGACACCGAGTGATGACCGCAACGTCTGCTGATTGCCCCACGAACCACGCCAAGGCCGGCGTGCGGCGCGCCGTCTTTGTCGACCCCGCCAGCCGCCACCTGCTGGCCCTGGCCCAGCGTGTCTCCGCGGCCGATGTCACCACCTTGCTCGTGGGCCCCACCGGCGCCGGCAAGGAAGTCATGGCCCGGGTCCTTCATGAATCTTCCCCCCGCCGCAGCGGCCCCTTCGTGGCCGTGAACTGCGCGGTCCTGCCCGAGCAACTGATCGAAAGCCAGCTCTTTGGCCACGAGAAGGGCGCCTTCACCGGCGCGCAGCGCGCGCACAAGGGCCTGTTCGAGCAGGCCGAGGGCGGCACCCTGTTCCTGGACGAGATCGGCGAGATGCCCTTTCACCTGCAGGCCAAGCTGCTGCGCGTGCTGCAGGAGCGCCAGGTCACCCGCCTGGGGTCCGAGACCCCCGTGCCGGTCAACGTGCGCCTGGTCGCCGCGACCAACCGCGACCTGCGCCAGGCCATCGTCTCGCGTGAGTTCCGCGAGGACCTGTATTACCGCATCGCCACCTTCCGCCTGCGCCTGCTGCCCCTGGCCCAGCGCCCCGGCGACATCCTGCCGCTGGCGATGCAGTTCGTCTCGCAGCACCGCTGCCCCGGCCTGGAGTGGCAGTTCACGCCGCAGGCCCAGCAGATGCTGGTGCAGTACGCCTGGCCCGGCAATGTGCGCGAACTGGAAAACGTGATGCGCCGCGCCGTGGTGATCAGCGCCGATGGCGTGATCGGTCCCGCACAACTCATGTTCGACGACTGGCTGGACGATGCGCCTGCGCAGGCTGCCCTGGCCGTGCCCCAGGCCATGCCGCAGCCTGTGTCCATGCCCATGCCCCCTGCCGTCAGCGCCATCCCGGCCGCCCTGGTGCACGCGCCGCAGGCGGCCGACGCCTGGGCCGCGCCGGTTCAGGCCGCCGCCAGCGCATTCGATGCCGGCGATCAGGAAGTCCTGGCCGATGCCGACGAGCGCGCAGACGCCTGCGTCCCCGCCGACCTGCACAGTGCCGTGCGTCACAACGAACACAAGATCATCCTGGCCACCCTGGCCGCCACCTCCAGCCGCAACGAGGCGGCGCAGCGCCTGGGCATCAGCCCCCGCACCCTGCGCTACAAGCTCGCGCAGCTGCGCGCCCAGGGCCTGGCCTCGAACGTTGACCTCCAAGGGAGCGCCGCATGATCGAACGCGCCACGTCCGCAGCCAACATCCAGTCGATGCTGCAAACCATGCGCGCCCTGCAGGCCCAGGCTGGCGCCGACATCCAGGCGCCTGTTTCGCCCCTCGCGCCCGGCGTGCAGGGCCTGCAAGGGCCCCAAGGCACTGGCAAGGCCGGCTTCGCCGACCTGGTCAAGGGCGCTGTGTCACAGGTGAATGACGCACAGGTCACCACCCGCGCGATGCAGGCTGCCTACGAGCGCGGCGAGAACATTCCGCTGACCGATGTGGTCCTGAGCATGCAGAAATCGTCCCTGGCCTTCGAAGCCACCTTGCAGATCCGCAACAAGGTGCTCAAGGCCTATGAAGACATCCTGAACATGCCGGTCTAACCCTTTCCTGAGACGAGACACACGCCATGGCCACTGCCACTGCCACCATGCCTCCGGGCGCTGCCGCTGCCGGCACGCCGGCGGCCTCCGGCGCGCCCGCTGCGTCGCAGGCCCTCGTGCCCGCCACTGCCGAAGGCGCTCCCGCCAGCGCTGCGGGCGGCGCCCTGGTCCCCGCCACCACCAGCAGCGAACTGATTGCCGGCGTCCGCCGCGTCGTGGCGCAACCCGCGGTGAAACGCGCGCTGCCCGCCTTCGTCGTCGTGATGGCCCTGATCGTGTTCGGCCTGATCTACGCCTGGATGCAGGCCACCCCCTACCGGCCCATCATGCCGGGCCTGTCCGAGGCCGACCAGCAGACGGCCTTCGACGCGCTGCGCACCGCCGAGTTCAAGCCCAAGATCGATCCCCAGACCGGCCAGCTCACCGTCCCGGCCGACCGCTTCCACGAGGCCCGCATCTTCCTGGCCTCCCAGGGCCTGCCCAAGACCGGCGCCATCGGCCTGGAAGGCCTGAAGGACCAGTCGTCCATGACGACCAGCCAGTTCATGGAGCAGGTGCGCGTGAACGCCGCGATGGAGCAGGAGCTCGCGCGCAGCATCACGCAGATCGGCTCCATCCAGAGCGCGCGCGTGCACCTGGCCACGCCGCGCCAGAGCGTGTTCGTGCGTGAACGCGTCGCGCCCAAGGCTTCGGTGGTCATCACCCCGCACCCGGGCCGCGCCATCTCCGCCACCCAGGTGCAGGCCATCGTGCACCTGGTGTCCTCCAGCGTGCCCTACCTCACCCCCGACAACGTGGCGGTGGTGGACAACCTGGGCAAGCTCATGACCGAGTCGGCCGGCGACCTCAAACTGGGACTGACCGCTGCCCAGAGCGCGCACAAGCAGCAGCTCGAAGATCTTTACCGCAACCGCATCCAGCAGCTGCTCGCGCCCCTGGTCGGTGATGCCAACGTGCGCACCCAGGTGAACCTGAGCCTGGACTTCACCCAGATCGAGAGCACCACCGAGGACTTCGACAACCGCGAGAAGGGCCCCAAGACCCGCTCCGAGGTGCTGGCCGAGGACAAGGGCCAGAAGCGCGCCGCCGAGGGCGTGCCCGGTTCGCTGTCCAACACCGCGCCGGCAGCGCCGACGGCGACCGCCAGCGGCACCGCCGCCGACCCGTCCAAGGGCGCGACCGAGGGCCTGTCCACCTCCAGCAGCCGTGCCACCCGCAACTTCGAACTCGATCGCACCGTTCGCCATGTGCGCAATGCCACCGGCGGCGTGCAGCGCGTGAGCGTGGCCGTCGTGGTGAACGAGCGTCCCGCGCCGCCGCCGGCCCCCGGCGCCTCGGCCCCGGCGCCCAATGCGCCCAAGACCATCGCCTACACGCCCGAGGAACTCGAGCGCATGAACCAGCTGGTACGCGGCGTCGTCGGCTTCGACGACAAGCGTGGCGACCTGGTCTCCGTGGTGCCCGCGCGCTTCGAGGCGGACGTGCCGGTCCCGCCCACGCCCTGGTACCTGGAGCGCGACGTCCACCTGGCGTTCAAGAGCGGCCTGATCGCCCTCCTGTTCCTGGCCTTCCTGCTGATCGTGATCCGTCCCATCATGCGTGCCATGTACGAGACCAAGAAGGCCGCCGAGGAAGAGGCCGAGGCCCAGAAGGTCCTGGCCGACGGCGAGCTGTCCGAGGAGGACATGCGCATGATCCAGATCGGGGAGGGCGAGAGCCTGGAGGAAATCAAGGCCAAGCTCAAGCCCAAGCGCTCCAGCATCTCCATCGACATGCTGGACACCGCCAACACCTACGACGACAAGGTCGCCCTCATACGCATGCTGGTGGCCGAGGATTCAGGCCGTGTGGCCAACGTGCTCAAGGGCATGATCAAGGTCGCCTGACGACCGCCGGAGAACGACGATGGCCGATAAGAAAGACGAAGCCAAGGACAAGGACGCCAAGCCGGCGGACGCGAAGGCGGGGCCGGACGGACTGCCGGTCGCCGAAGACTTCCTCATGACCGAGGAATTGCGTGCCGAGCTCGATGCCCTCACCGGCACGCAGCGCGCGGCGGTCCTGATGCTGCTCCTGGGCGAGCAGCAGGCCGCGGAAATCATCCGCTTCCTGAACCCCAAGGAGGTCCAGGCCCTGGGCGCCGCGATGGTGTCGGTGGCCGACCTCTCGCAGGAGGCGGTCAACGTGGTGCTCGATGATTTCGTCGCCACCCTGAAGAAACAGACCAGCCTGGGCCTGGGCACCGGCGACTACGTCGAGAAGGTGCTCAAACGCGCCCTGGGCGACGACAAGGCCGCCTCCGTGCTGTCCCGGATCATGCCGGGGCAGGGCAGCAAGGGCCTGGAGATCCTCAAGTGGATGGACGCCCGCTCCATCGCCGACATGATTGCCGGCGAACACCCGCAGGTGATCGCCATCATCCTGTCGGTGCTGGAGTACGACGTCGCCGCCGACGTGCTGTCCTACCTGCCGACGGAGCACCGCGCCGAGATCATCCAGCGCGTGGCCAGCCTGGAGACCGTGCAGCCTTCCGCGATGGAGGAACTCGAGGCCATCATGAAGAAGCAGTTCTCCACGAACTCCTCGGCCAAGTCCTCCAGCTTCGGCGGCATCAAGGCCGCGGCCAAGATCATGAACTTCGTGAAGGTGGACCTGGAGTCCTCCATCATGGGTGGCCTCGAGCGCCTGGACGGCGACCTCAAGCTGAAGATCCAGGACAACATGTTCGTCTTCGAGAACCTCTCGGCGGTGGACAACCGCAGCATCCAGACCCTGATGCGCGCGGTCGAATCCGAGATGCTGATGGTGGCCCTCAAGGGCGCACCGGATGTCGTCAAGAACAAGTTCCTGGACAACATGTCGGGCCGCGCCCGCCTCATGTTCGTCGACGAGATGGAGGCCCGCGGCCCGCTGCGCATGGCCGACGTCGAGGAGGCCCAGAAGCAGGTCATTCGTATCGCCCGCAAGCTGTCCGACGCTGGCGAGATGATGCTGGCCGGCCGCGGAGACGACTTTGTCTGAGACCGCACGCCCCGGCACGGACGCGGCGCCGCGCTGGGTCCCCAGCCCCCTGCTGCAAGGCACCCGGGAGACCCCGCGCTTCCTGCGGGCGCCCTGGGATGCCGAACACGCGCACGCCTTCGGCCCTTGGCGCATCGGCGCCCGTACCGACCCGGCGCTGCCGATCGACGATCCCGACGCCGCCACCGCCCAGGCGCCTCTGCCGGAGCCGGCCGATGTGGCCCTGCCTGCACCCTCCGCCGTGTCCCAACTGGCCGCCGACGATGCGGTCAGCGCTGAACGCCTGCGCGAAGCCGAGGAACAGGCCCATGCCCGCGGCGTGGCCGAGGGCATCGCCCAGGCCCGGGCCGAGATGGCCGAGGAACGCGCCCGCGAAGGCGAGCTGCTGCGGCACCTGGCCATCGAGCTGCGTGCCCTGAGCGAAGACCCCGACCGCTACTACGAACCCCTGCGCCGGCTGGCCCTGCACATCGCCGAGCAGCTTGTACGCGGTGAGCTCAAGGCCTCCGGGCAGGCCGTTTCCCAGATCGTGCGCCAGTGCCTGGCGGCGCTGGATGCGCCGTCGGCCAAGGTGGTGGTCTGCCTCAATCCCGAAGATGCCGCCTTGCTCCAGGCCATGGCCCCCAGCTTCCTGGAAGGCCTGCGCCTGCAGCCCGAGCCGCACCTCTCGCGCGGCAGCGTGCGCCTGCGCGTGGACGACACCGTGCTGGAGGACCTGATCGAGCACCGCCTCGAGGCCCTCATGCCGCCCCTCATGATGCCCGCCAGCCGCGCCGGCGAATCGGTGCTGCTGCGGGAACTCATGCCGCGCGCCGAACCTGTGGCCAATCCCCTGGCATCGCCCCGGCGCGCCCGCGCGCCCGAGGACACCATCATCGACGCCACCTTCATGCCGGTGGATGAAACGCCGCCTGCTGCGCCCGCCGCAGGTCCCGCACCGCAGGTGCCGCCCACGTCCGCCGACCCGACATGATCGATTTCGCGCCCGAGGTCGAGCGCCTGCTCACGCAGCTGCGGGTCGACGAACCCCGAAAGAGCGGCACCCTGGTGCGCCTGGTGGGCCTGCGCATGGAGGCGCGCGGCATCATGGCGCCCCTGGGCGCCTGCTGCGAGGTCAGCGACCCATCGGGCCACCGCATCGAGGCGGAAGTCGTCGGCTTCAACGACCAGACCCTCTACCTCATGCCCTTCACCGAGCCCCTGGGCATCGGTCCCGGCGCCAGCGTGCGCGTGGTCTCCCACAGTGCCAGCGTCTGCCTGGGCAACGAACTGCTCGGTCGCGTCATCGACGGGCGCGGCGTTCCGCTGGATGGCAAGCCCGCCCCGCGCTGCGACACCCGCCTGGCCTTGCAGGGTCGTCCCATCAACCCGATGGAGCGCGGCCCCATCACCCGTGTGCTGGATGTCGGCGTCAAGGCCATCAACGGCATGCTGACCCTGGGCTGCGGCCAGCGGGTCGGCCTGGTGGCCGGCTCCGGCGTGGGCAAGAGCATGCTCCTGGGCATGATGACGCGCTTCACCGAAGCCGACGTCGTCGTGATCGGCCTGATCGGCGAACGCGGACGCGAGGTGCAGGCCTTCATCGAGGAATCCCTGGGCCCCGAGGGCCTGGCCAAGTCGGTCGTCGTCGCCGCGCCCGCCAACGTCTCGCCGGTGCTGCGCCTGAAGGCCACCCTGATGACGCACGTCATCGCCGAATACTTCCGTGACCAGGGCAAGAACGTCCTGATGCTGGTGGACAGCCTCACCCGCGTGGCCCACGCCCAGCGAGAGATCGGCCTGGCCGTGGGCGAGCCGCCCACCTCCAAGGGCTATCCGCCTTCCGTGTTCGCGCTGCTGCCCACGCTGATCGAACGTGCCGGCGTCGGCCGCCACGGGCACGGCTCGATCACCGCCATCTACACCGTGCTCGCCGAGGGCGATGACGCCCACGATCCGATCGTCGACCTGGCCCGCGCCTCCCTGGACGGCCAGGTCATGCTCTCGCGCCAGCTGGCCGACGCTGCCCACTACCCCGCGATCGACCTCAATGGCTCGATCTCCCGCCTGATGCCCACGCTGCTCGCGCCGGACGTCTTCAAGCGCGCCAACCGCTTCCGGCGCCTGTGGTCGCTCTATCAGCAAAGCCGCGACCTGATCCAGGTTGGCGCCTACGTGGCGGGCAGCGATGCCGATCTCGACGAGGCGATCCGCCTGCGGCCCACGCTGGAAACCTACCTGCGCCAGGACATGCATACCGGCATGGCCTATGGCGAATGCGTCGACGCGGTGCGCGGGATCGTCGGCGACTGATCTTCGGAGACCTAGCCATGAACGACATCACCTTGCCCCGAGATGCCTGGAGCCTGCTGGTCTTCAAGGCCCAGAACGAACTGGATGCGCGCCAGCAGCAGCTGGCCCAGGCCCGCGCGCGCCAGGTGCAGATCGAGGCCAGTGAAAAGCGCCTGGCCCACCTGCTGCAGGAGTACCGGCAGCGCCAGCAGGCCAGCCTGTTTGGCGGCCAGATGATGGCGGACAGCCTGAACGAGCGCCAGTTCATCGCGCAATTGCAGCGCCTGCTCGATCAGGCCATGCTGGCTTCTGCAGCGGCGGTGCGCCAGACCGAGGCCGATACGGCCGCCGTGGTGGCCGCCCGCCTGGAACTGGAAAAAGCGGAAAAACTGCGGGCCAAGGCTCGTGCCGCCGAGCGCGACCGCCAGGAACGCCGGTCGCAGGCCAGGCAGGACGAATGGACGATGATGCGGTTCGGGCGCCACCAGGACGCCTGAAATTTCCCCGCAGGAGGGCCGCCCGTGAACTACCAAAGGCTCCAGAAACGAACGCACGAACTGCTCGAAGGCGGTGACGGCCCCGCCGACCGGGCCAGCCGCTGGTGTGACATGGCCCTGGCGGTCCTGGTGATCGCCAACGTCCTGGCCATCGTCCTGGATTCCATTCCTTCGCTGCACCAGGCCTGGGGCCCGCAGTTCGATCACTTCGAGACCTTCAGCGTCGGGATCTTCACAGTCGAATATGCCTTGCGTGTCTGGGCCGCCGGTTCGCCCCAGGAGGGCGCTCCCGGCTCCGGTGGCTGGCGCGGGCGCTGGGCCTACATCAGCAGCTTCCACGGCATCGTGGACCTGATGGCCACCTTGCCTTTCTACCTGGAGTTCCTGTTTCCGGACGCCGACTTGCGCGTGCTGCGCACGCTGCGGCTGGTGCGGGTGTTCAAGCTGTCCCACTACAGCACCGCCATCGAGGACCTGTTCCAGGCGATCCGCGACGAACGCCGCTCCTTCATTGCCGCCCTGTACCTGCTGCTGATCGCGGTGCTCCTGACGTCCTCGCTGATGTACTTCGCGGAGCACCATGTGCAGCCGGACAAGTTTTCCTCCATCCCCGACGCGATCTACTGGTCGCTCATCACCCTGACCACCGTGGGCTATGGCGACATCACGCCGGTCACGTGGGCGGGCAAGGTGCTGTCCCTGGTCACCGCCTTCATGGGGGTGTGTACCGTGGCCTTGCTCACGGGTATCGTGGCCTCGTCATTCGCCAACCAGATGGCGCGGCGCAAGGCCCTGTTCGAGGCTCGCGCCCGGGCAGTGCTGTCCGACGGGCACATCTCCAGCGACGAGCGTCACATGCTCGAGCAACTGCGCAAGGCCTTCAATCTTTCGGCCCAGGAGGCCGACCGCCTCATGCGGGAGGCGGCCGACGATGTGCGGCGGCGGGAGCATCCGGCCAGCGAGGAGGCCGGGGCGCGTTGAGGGAGGGCCTCCAGGCCAAAAAGTGGATAATCCTGCGCCCAGGCCCGTCAGCGATCCAGCCCTGCGCCAAGGCGAACGATGGTTCGCCTTTTCCGTTTCTGGAAGAAAGTCCTCATGTTTGAATTCGTCCGCACGCACACCAAGATCCTGCAGTTCATCCTGTTCCTGCTGATCTTCCCGTCGTTTGTGCTGTTTGGCGTCGAGGGGTACACCCGAATGAGCGACCGCGGCGCGGTGGTCGCCAAGGTCGATGGCGCCGACATCCGCCAGAGCGAGTGGGATGCCGCCCACAAGGCCGAGGCCGATCGCCTGCGCGAGCAGCTGCCCATGCTCGATGCCAAGCTGCTGGATTCGCCCGAGGCCCGGCAGGCCACCCTGGACCGCATCATCCGTGACAAGGTGATCGCCGCCGCCGCGCGCGACGCGCGCATGGTCGTCACCGACGAACGCCTGCTGGCCACCCTGCAGCAGGACCAGAACCTGGCCGCCTTCCGCCGTCCCGACGGCAGCACCGACGTCGAGCGCCTGAAGCAGGCGTTGGCCCGTCAGGGCATGACCCCGCAGATGTACGACGAACAGGTGCGGACCGACCTCGTTCGCCGCCAGGTCCTCACCGGCATCAGCACCAGCGTCGTGCCGGCGGCCGCGCCTGCGCAGGTAGCCCTGGGTGCCTACTTCGAGAAGCGCGAGATCCAGGTCGCGCGCTTCGACGCCGCCGAATACGCCGCCAAGGTCACGCCCACCGACGCCGATGTCGAGGCCTATTACAAGGCCAATCCGCAGCAGTTCCAGGCGCCCGAGCAGGCCGCCATCGAATACCTGGTCCTCGACCTCGAATCCATCAAGAAGGGCGTCACGGTCAACGAGGCCGACCTCAAGACCTACTACGAACAGAACGTCGCCCGCACGGCCGGCAAGGAGGAACGCCGCGCCAGCCACATCCTGATTGCTGCGCCCAAGGACGCGCCGGCCGCCGACCGCGCCGCCGCCAAGGCCCGTGCCGAGGAACTCCTGGCCATCCTGCGCCAGAACCCTGGCAGCTTCGCCGACCTCGCGCGCAAGCACTCCAAGGACGGCTCCGCAGCCAAGGGCGGCGACCTGGAGTTCCTGGCCCGCGGTGCCACCGTGAAGCCTTTCGAGGACGCGCTCTTCGCCCTGAAGAAGGGCGAGACCAGCGGCGTCGTCGAGACCGAGTTCGGCTATCACATCATCCGCCTGACCGACATCAAGACCCCGCGCCAGCGCAGCTTCGAGGAGATGCGTCCCGAGCTCGAAGCGCAGATGAAGCAGCAGCAGGCCCAGCGCAAGTTCGCCGAGACGGCCGACGCCTTCAGCAACGCCGTCTATGAGCAGTCCGACAGCCTCAAGGGCGTGGCCGAACGCTTCAAGCTCGAACTGCGCACCGCCAGCGGCGTGCAACGCGCCCCGGCTGCGGGCACCGCGCCCGCGCTGGCCAATCCCAAGTTCCTCGCGGCGCTTTTCTCCGCGGACAGCCTGGAGAAGAAGCGCAACACCGAGGCGGTCGAAATCGCCCCGGGACAGATGGTGGCCGGCCGCGTCACCCAGTACGTGCCCGCGCGCACCCGCCCCCTCGAGGAGGTCAAGGCCCAGGCGCGTGAGCGGGTGAAGGCGGCCCGCGGCGCCGAACTCGCGAAGAAGGCCGGCGCCGAGCAACTCGCCGCCTGGAAGTCCGCGCCGGCATCGGCCAAGCTGCCGGCGGCCCTTATCGTCTCCCGTGAAGACCCGGCCCGCCAGCCGCGTCCTGCAGTGGAAGCGGCATTGCAGGCGGATCCTGCGGCCTTGCCCGCCTTCCTCGGCGTCGACATGGGCGATGCAGGTTATGCGGTGGTGCGCGTGATCAAGTCCATCCCGCGTCCCGCGCCCGCCGAAGCCGTGGCCCGCCAGGAGGAGCGTCAATACGCGCAGTGGTGGTCGCAGGCCGAAGCCCTGGCCTACTACAACCTGCTGAAGGACCGCTACAAGGTCAAGGTGACGGCCCCGGCCGCCACCGACGCGTCCAAGGCCGCCAAGGCGCCTTGAGCCCCATCGACGCGCTGCTGTCCGAGACGCCGGACGGGCCTTTCCGTCCTGGCGACATCGCTGCCGTCAAACCGATACAGCCGGCGCGCGGACCCTCCGGCCAGGCCGTCGACCGGATACGCCTGCATGACGGCCGCTTCTTCATCCTGAAAACCCGCTGCGAAGCGTCCGAGGTTCGCGCCACGCTGCTGGCGGCACAACTCGGCGTGGCGCCGCCCACCTGGGCTCTGGGCCAGGGCGCTTTCCTGCAAGCCTGGCTGCCTGGTGCGCCCCTGGCGCGCCGCTGGGGGGCGCGCACCGACCCGAAGGGTCTCGGTCATGCGCTGGCAGTGATGTTGCAAACGCTTCACGCCGCCGGCCTGGTCTACATCGACACCCTGGCGCGCCACCTGTATCCGGACCCTCAGGGTGGCTGGCGCCTGATCGACTATGGCACCGCCCTGGTCCTGGACGATCCCCAGGGACCCCGGGCCGAGGTCGAGGCCTGGTTGCGTGAAAACCCCGGCTCCCGCGCCGCCGGGGTCTCGGGCTCGCTCGCGCACCTGGCACGACTGCACGATTGGCTGGCCTGGCGCAATGAACTGCGCGACGCCCGCCGCCCCCTGATGTGGCCCCGTGATCGCCGGGCCTGCGTGGCCGCCTTCGAAGCCCGATATCCCCGACCAGAAGAGTAGGGAAGTCGATCAGCTACCATTGCCCAAACTATCCTGGGCAATGCGGCAAACATGATCAATTGGCTGACCAACGAACTGTTGCTACGCAAGCTCTCCGCAGCGATCCCCAGCGTCAGCTCGCTCCCCCAGCCTGCGCGCACCTCGCTCGAGTCGGGTCTGAAGCATTACCTGGAGGGCCGCCAGCTGCGCGAGCGCCACTACCGGCAGACCGGCGTGCGCGTCCCGGCGGTGTTCTCCCTGCAGATGCTCACGGCCTGCAACCTGCGCTGCGAAGGCTGCCATGTGTCGGGGGGCGAGGTGCCGGAGCATTTCGACCGCGCGCTCTATCACGCGCACCTGGCGGAACTGGAGCAGGCCGGTTGCCGGATGGTGCTGCTGATTGGCGGCGAACCGATGATCCTGGCCGACGAGGTCTTCGCCATCGCCGAGCGCTTTCCCACGATCACCTTCCTGCTTTTCACCAACGGCACCCTGTGGACGCCCGAGCGGCTGGACCGCCTGGCCGTGCTGCACAACCTGGTGCCCATGATCAGCGTCGAGGGCGAGAAGTCCCAGACCGAGGAGCGCCGCGGCCGCATGGCCTTCACCCGCGCCGAGGCCCTGCAATCCGAACTGGCGCGCCGCAACATCTTCCATGGCCTGTCCGTCATGGTCCATGACCGCAACGTGGACCACCTGGAGGCGACCGGTTTCCTGCAGAACCTGTTTTCCTCGCCGCATCACTTCGCCTTCTTCATGGCGTACACGGCGCGTGGTGCCTGTTCCTCCTTCTCGCCCGTGCCAACCTTGCGGCTGGAATCCTTCTACCGCAAGGTGGTCAAGCACCGCGAGCAGCACGGCGCCCCCATCCTGTTCCTGCCGCACGACGAGATGAAGTTCCTCGAAGGCTGCGGCGGCGCCCGCCTGCTGGCGCACATGAACGACGACAGCAGCCTCGCGCTGTGCCCCTACACCTACGACGGCATCATCGGCCGTCCGGGGGCTGGCGAAATCCTCAAGACGCTGGGTGAGGTCCAGGCCCGCACCGGCATCGACAAGGGCTGCTCCGGGCTGCAGGCGAACACACCGCATTACCGCAACGTGGTTCCGATCCACCCGGTGACCTGAGGCCGGTCGCCCTTGAGCTCGCAGGGGATGCACCGGACAGGCTCGGCCGCACGGTTCGCACAGGCGCTGGGCCTCGTGCTGCTGGTGGTGTACCTGGTGGAGATCGGCCTGTGGCGCTTCCTGGCCACCGCCGTCCTGGTGGCCGCCTTTACCGCCGCCGTCCTGGGGCGTGAGGCCTGGCGTCATTGCGCGCAGGCCTGGCGGGATGTGCGCCAGGGCACGGCGTGGACACCCCTGGCTCTTGAAGCGGTGGTACTGACCCTCTTGCATGCTGCCCTGGTTCAGGCCCAGAACCATGACCTGCTGCCCGCGCGCGGGTGGGTGGACCTGGGTCCGGCCTTGCAATCGCTGGAAGGCGCCTGGCACCTGGCCTTGCCCAACCCGCAGCCAGCCTGGGCCGCGTGGTCCTGGCTGGTGATCTACCTCTTCGCCTTTCCCGCCTTGCTGTTCGGCACCGTGATCGCACTGCATGCCCGGCGCGAGACCGCGCTACTGGTTCGCTTCCTGCGCGCCGCCAACCTCGCGGCCTGGTCGGCGTTGCCGGTGTTCGCCTTCGTCGGCGTACCCGAGGTGTGGGTGCAGCTTGCGGGCTACCATCCGCCCGCCGTCACAGCCGGAGAGACCCTGTCCTTCTACCGGCTCCTGAGCGGGCCCTGGAACTGCCTGCCCAGTCTGCATGGCATCCTGGCCTTGCTGGCCGGCTGGGCGTGCTGGCGTTCGGGCGTCCCCATCCTGCGTGCGTTGGGGCCTTTCGTGGCCTTGCTCGTGTGCGTGTCCACGGTGGCGGCGGGTATCCACTGGCTCGTGGACGTGGCCGCCAGCTTGCCCTGGGCCGCTGCGGCGTGGGCGTTGGCCGGCCGCCGGGGACAGCCTCGCGTCGTGGAGGTCCAGGCGTGAGCGGCCGCCGCGCCCTGTGGGTTCTGGTGGCCGTCTATGTGGCCGCCGTATTCGTGCTTCCCCGCTACGAGGCCGACCTGCTGCAGCGGCTGATCGACGCACGCGCCGTACGCCAGTCCGAAGCGGCGTCGGGCTGGCTCGGCGCGATGACGTATTGCGACTGTCCGCAGGCCAGCTGCGCCTGCGATGCGGGCTGCGCGGGTCACCGCCGCCTGGACTGGAGCAGTCCGCACACCGTGGCCACGGGCTTCTTCGCCGGGACCTTCGTTCTCACGCCCTTCGTGTCGCGCCAGCTCGTGTTCGTGAAGACCTATGGGGCGACGCGTGAGGACGCCGCCGCGCCCGCCGCTGCCCCGACCTGCGCGCAGCGCCATGACCGCCTGGGTGCCTGGCATCTAGGCGCGCTGGCTGCCGCCGGCATGTTCGCGGCTTGCCTGCTCAATTTCGCCCTGGGGGCCTTCCTGAGCCTGTTCGGGCGCGGTCCGGGCCTGGGGTCGCGCTGGAGCGGCCTGCTCGATCGCTGGGGGCTGGGCGTACTGGCGGCGGGTTTCCTGCTGCCCGCCGGATTCCCGATCGGCCTGGCCAGCCTGTACCTGGGCCTGCGCCGCGCGAACGTGGCCGGCATGCTGCTGGTGGCGGCCATCGGATCCCTCTGCCACGTCATGGTGCTCATGGCCGCCTACGACCGGCTGGCGCAGTGGCTGGGGGCCTGAGGCCGATGTTCTACAAGTACTCCTGGTGGTTCCTGGGCCTGTCGGTCCTGATCGTGGTGGCGGTCTGGAGCAGCCTGGACTGGGTGGAATTCAACCGCCTGTCGCAGGACTGGTCGTCCGATGTGGGCGGGCGCAGCCTGGATGCCGCGGGTGTGCTCGGTTTCCTGGTCCTGTGGGGCCTGGCCCTGTGGGCCCGATCGCGCCGCTACCAGTGCCTGTCGGCGGTGGCGGGCGTGCCGATGGCGGGACGGGATGCCTTCGAGTCGGTCACGCTCGGCCGCTTTTTCACCCTGATCACGCCCACGGCCTTGCTCGGGGGCCAGCCGATCTCCTACTTTCGCCTGGCCACCCGCTACCCGGCCCGTGTCGCCGCCGGCGTGGTGACGGTGGCCACCTGGCTGGACATCGCCTTCTTCATCGTGACCACCCCCATCGTGCTGTGGCGGGTGGTCTTCGTGCTGCAGTTCGAGCACCGGTACGCCACGCTGCTCGGGCTGACCTTCGCGATCTACGCCCTGATCCTGGGCACCTTCTGGCTGGCACTCTCGCCCTGGGCGGACGCCGTCATCCGCTTCGCGGCGCGCGTGTGGTCCACCCTGGTGCCGTTCTGGCAGCGGGACACCCTGGAGCGCACCTTCCGCCACGCCGCGCAGCACCTGCGCACCTACCTCGACGCGCTTCGCGCCGGTCGCCGCGAAGCCTGGATGGCGCTGGCGCACACCGCGCTGGCGATCATCTGCCCCTACATGGGCATCTGGTGGCTGCTGTCGGCCATGGGCTGCGACATGGGCTTCATCGACAGCATGGGTAACCAGCTCGCGATCAACTTCATGGCCCTGGCCTTCTCGCCTGGCGCAGGGTCCGGCACCTCGGAGTTCATGTTCATCCGGATGTTCGACCACTGGGTGGGCCAACCCGGGCTGATCCATCTGGCGATCTTCATGACCGCCTCCTACTGGTCCTACATCGCCCTCGGGCTGGGGGTCTGGCTCACCTGGCGTCCGCAGGGCACGGTGCTGACGCTGGAGGTGGAGCCTGCCCTGGTCAGGGAATACCCGGGGGTGCTCGCGGTCCGCGTGGTCGATGAACAGGACTGCGCCAGGCAGTGGTCCGGGTGCGTGGACCCCGCTGGCGAGTACTCGGTGTTCCTGCCCAAGGGCCCGGGCTTTCGCTGGGAACTGTCCACGCCCGCGGGGCTGCTGGTGGAGGGGCGGATCACGGACTCGCCCCTGATCAAGCGCGTCTTCATCGGCGAGAAAATCCCACCGCAATGAAGGCCCTTTGTCGATGGCCAAAATGGCCATGGTGAGCGCATTGACGATACAATGCTCTATAACTTGTCAACCATCAGGGTCGCTGTGACGAATTCCAAGCAAAAGCCGGTGCGTTATGTGGTGGATGTCCAGGCTGTTCGTGGCCTGGATGCCAAGGCTTTGCCGTCTGAGGACAAGCCGGCGGGCGAGGGGTACACCCCGGTGCTGCAGACGCCCAACTTCTTCCGCAAGCTTTACGGCTATTCGGTCTATCACAAGGACGCCAAATCGGCGTTCTGACCCGCGAGGGTGCCGTGCGTCGGGTGATCCCCATCGTGCCTTCGGGCACTGCGAATCACGCGCCTGCCCCCATCGCCAAGACCGTGCACCCACCTGCCCGCAGGTGGGACCTCATTCCTCGTACGCTGCGTCAGCGCAAACCCAGTAATTGCGCCGTCGCCTGTCTGTCCGCCATCTCCCATGTGGCCGGGCGATTCGAGACCGAGGAACAGGTGCTCGAGGCCCTGGGCCAGTCCCCCACCGGCCTCAAGCGCCTGACGGGTGTGGGCATCCCCAAGTCCTCCATCCTGTCCTACCTGGCCCGCATCGGCGTGGGCCACCGGGTGATCCACAACCGCAAGAGCGACCTCGATGCCTTCCTGAACGCGGGGCACGCGGTGCTGCTGATGTTCGAGCAATACCGCAGCGGCTACATCGACCGGGGCCTCGTGCGCGGGCTGCGCATGCGCGTGGGATCGGACAGCTTCCATGCGGTCATCGTGACGGAGCGCACCTCCTCGGGCTACCGGGTGTTCGACCCGGGCTGGTCGCGCGGCGGCTGGCAGAAGCTCTCGTCTCAGACCATGGAGAAGGCGCTGGCGGATGCCTGCACCGTGCTCGTCGGCCTGGATGCGGACGACGGCATCCACCGCCAGGCGCGCGAGGACGGCCTGCTGCTGGTGAACCGCCACAGCGGACGCTGGGAATTCCACCCCGATACCGGTCTGGACGCGCTGACGGCCGATGACCTGTCCAACCTGCGCGAGTACCACGAGACCTTCACCACCATTCCCGAAGCCGTTGCGCCCTACCAGTTCATCATCAACGTGACGAACCGGTGCTCGCTGGCCTGCGTGTACTGCTACGCGGAATCGCCCGCGCCCAAGTCACGCGCCAAGGACATGTCGGTGGAAACCTTCCGCTCCATCTGGCAGTTCGCGCACCGGATCAACCCGGACCGTGAATCGAACATCGTCCTGCATGGCGGCGAGCCGACCCTGGTGCTGGACGATCTGGCCGATGAAATGCGGCGCGCCCGCGCCTGCAACCCGAACATCGTCTTCTCCCTGCAGACCAATGGCCTGGGCCTCACGCCGGAGCGCATCGCCCTCATTCGAGAACTGGGCATCAGCGTGGGCCTGAGCCTGGACGGCCCGCCCGAGATCAACGACGCGCAACGTGGCAACTACAAAGGCACGATGCGCGGCATCGAGATGCTGCGCGAGGCCGGCCTGCCCACACCCGTGCTGATCGTCCTGACGCAGGCAGTGTGTGAGGCCATCGAATCGGTGATCGACCATTTCGTCGAGAACGGCCTGTACGACCTGGCTTTCTCGCCGATGATTCCCTCGGGCATCGGCCGCACCAATGCGCAGCTCGCCCCCTCGGGCATGCAGTACGGCCAGGCGCTGGTCAAGGCCTGGCACCGCCTGATGCATTACCGCGCGCAGGGCAAGCCGCTGGTGATCCGCGAGCTCACACGCTACATCCTGAATCTGAGCACCAACATCCGTCCGGCCATGTGCGGCCGCACCAGCTGCGGCGCCGGCCGCGCGCTCTGGGGCGTGGACGTGGACGGTTCCGTCTATGCCTGCGACATGCTCGTGGGCCATCACGACATGCGTATCGGCCACATCGACACGATCGAACTGGGTCAGATGGCGCAGCACCTGGACACGCATCCCCTGTTCACGCTGGACCGGGTGGAGACCGTGGAGCCTTGTAGCAGCTGCCGTTGGGAAAAGGTCTGCTCGCGCGGCTGCGCCGCGGACAACTACCTCACCGGCGCGATGGGTGGCAAGAGCCACTTCTGCGACGCCTTTGACCACATTCACGAGGAACTGGCGGTCGAACTGGCCACGAAGGATGCCGCGCAGGCTTACCTGCGCGACGTTGCCGCCCGACAGCTTTTGAAAACCGGCGTACTTGTCGAGGAACAACCATGAATGCACTCATGCGCCAGGCCAGCATCGGCCTGATGGACATCGCGCTCAAAAGCGTGGTCAAGCGGCCCGGAATGGTCAACCTGGTGCGCCCCCTGGTCAAGGCCTGTGCGAGCAGTGACCTGCGCCGTGAGCAGACGGACAAGGTCTTCGACAACCTCAAGCCGGGCAACAAGTTCTACCGGATTGCCGAACGCGTGGGCGCCTTGAACGACCGTGCCCGCAACGGCCTGCTTCGCAACTTCGGGCTGAAGGCGCTGGCGGCACGTCCGACCCTGGACGTGGGCGACAACGAGCGCGTCACCACCCCGCAGGTGCTGTCCATCTTCCCGACGATGCGCTGCAACCTCACCTGCGACTACTGCTACGCGCCCTACGACAAGACCTCGGACATGCCCGAGGAGATGCTGCACCGCCTGCTGCGCGAGGCCACCGACTTCAAGTCCTCGTTCCTGTGCATCGCGGGCGGCGAGCCGACCCTGTACAAGGGCCTGTTCGAGACCTTCGCGCAGTACCCGGACCTGTACTTCCTGGTGTTCACCAACGGCCTGGCCCTGGACGACAAGGCGCTGGACGTGATCGACCGCAGCGGCAACGTGATGCCGATCTTCGGCCTGGACGGCCTGGGCGACGTCACGACCGAGCGCCGCTCCAAGCGCACCTGGGAGAATTTCCTGGAGACCACACGCAAGATGCGTGAACGCGGCATGGCCTTCGGCTTTTCCTGCCACGTGGACCGCCGCAATTTTGACGAGGCGTTCTCGGAGAAATTCGTGCAGGTGATGGCCGATTCCGGTGCCTTGTGCGGCTGGTTCTCGCACCATATTCCGAAAGACAAGTCGGACTTCGACGAACTCGTGCTCACGCCCGAGCAGCGCATCGACGCGCTCTCACGCATCGAGCAGCTGCGCGAACGCTTTCCCCTGATCCTGGTCGATTCGGCCACCGATCCCCGCTACCAGGGGGGCTGCCCCGCCGGCGGCTACACCTTCCTGCATATCGACAACCGCGGCAACATCTGCCCGTGCCCCTTCATTCCCTACCCGGTTGGCAACCTCACCCGCATGACCCTGCAGGAGGCCATTGCCTCCCGCTACTTCAAGTCGGTGCGCCAGCTGGGTCGGATGAATGCGCCACGTGACCATGTGGCGGGCTGTATCGCGCTGGACAAGCACGATCAGCTGATCGACATCAGCCGCCTGGACAAGCAGGCGCAGGCGGCGGGCGTGCAGCCGCTGGCCGAGAAGTGGGAGCCGATGCGCGAACGCTTCCAGCAGTACCAGCGTGAGCTGGACGACTACATCGAGAAGAACGTGGAGCTGCGACGCAGCCCGGACAAGGTCAAGGAAACCACCGAGACCTCCTGAGGCGTCCGTGGTTCGCGTGCCTCGCGCGGTGTGGGTGGACACGGCCGTCTGGCTGGCGATCCTGCCGTACCACGCGCTGGCCGGGTGGCCGCCGCAGAGCAGCGCCCCCCGTTTCTTCCTGGAGATCCTGGTGCTGGCCGCCCTGCGTGAGGGCGCCCAGCGACTGGCGGTCAAGCGCGCCCCGTCCATGCTGGAGGCCGCATGGGGCCTTCTGTTCTCTTTCGCGGTGTTCTCGATCCTGGGGGTGGGCGTCTGGCTGGCCGGCGTTGCAAGCGCCTGGGTCATCGTCGGCATCTACGCCGTTCTCATGCTGGCCTTGAACGAGCCCTTGCAGGCTGGTAGCGAGCGGATAGACGACCCCCAGTGGCAGTCCGCGCTGCGCCAGACGGGGGCGGGCGGTGTTCAGCTGTGGCGCGCGCCCAGCGCACGCCACCTGATCTTCTCGATCGGAGGCCGGCGCCCCGCCGTGGTGGTGGGCGACGATTTCTTCTCTCACGAAGCCCCGGTGCGCGAGTTCCTTTTCTTCCACGAACTGGGCCACCTCACGCTGGGGCACTTTCGCCGTCTCGGTTACTACAACCTGGGCCTGTATGCGTCGGTGATCGTCCTGTCCATTTCCGCTGCGGCCCTGTCCGACCTGAAGTACCTCGGCCCCGGGCACTGGCTGCCGCTGGGGCATTGCCTGCTGTGCGGCCTGGCCATGACCTGGCTGGGATGGTTCGCACAAGGGGCCGAGTCCGCGCTGAGGCTGCGGCTGGAAGCGCAGGCCGACCGCTTTGCCATCGAGAAGACCGGCGACAAGGCGGCGGCGATGCGATTCCTGGAGTCCTGCGCCCTGCACCCGCTGGAAAGCGGAGAGGGAGCCTTTGCCGGCCGGCGGGTCCCAGCCCGTCGACGGCTTGAGCATCTGCGCCAGCTCCCGGCTTGAGGTGCCCCGGGCCCGCAGGCGCGCGGTCTCAATCGATGGACGCGACGATATCCGCCAGTCCCCTGACCGAGTCCTTCCACCGGATAGGCTGGAAGCCCTGCGTGTCCAGCACCAGTTCACCGCGCGACACCGCCATGATGGCCTCGTACCATCCAAGCCCGTCGATCGGATCGATGTAATGGGCCAGTCCCTGGGTGCACTCCCGGTGTACCGGCAAGTCCGAGCAGATCACGGGCGTGCCCAGTGACAGGGCTTCCACGATCGGCAGGCCCCAGCCCTCGTCGAAGCTGGGAAAGAGCACGGCCTTCGATGCCTGGATCGCTTGCACGATCTCTTCGTCGGTCGCCTTGTTGTTCTCGCTCACGTACCGTGCGATGGCGGGGCTGCGCTCCAACATGTTGACAATGTTCTGGATGTCCCAGCCGCGCTTGCCGAAGATCAGGAGATGCGGGATTTCATCTTCGGGAAGGCCGCTGTTGATGATCTTCTTCCAGACGTTCAGGAGCAGGGCGTGGTTCTTCCTGGGCTCGATGGTCGAGACAAAGACGAACTGGTTCCTGGGGGCGGGGTCCTGCCTCTTGGGTGCCGTGACGAACCGCTCCTCCACGCCGTTGCGGTTGACGGTGATCTTCAGGTCTGTGAAGCCCAGTGCGGAGCTGACCTCCCGGACTTTCTCCTTGACATGGTCGGAGATCGCAATGACCGTGGCATTGAGTTGTCCCGCCGCGATCAGCCGCTTGAGGTGTCCCTTGCCCTGGTCGTTCGCGTAGGAGTAATCGGGAAATTCAATCGGGATCAGGTCGTGCACCACGTACGCAGGGGAGAATCCGGTCGCTGCGATGACTTCCTGATGCTTCTCGCCGTCCGGGATGTTGATGAAATGGCAATTGAGGTACACCGGCGCCGGGTCTTCTTTCCGCAGCTTCATGAGCGCCTCGTCGATGCGCTTGCCAGACACGATGCGAACGCCCCTGACGGCCTGGACCAGTTCGTCCCTGATCGCCTTGCCTGCAGCGATGAAGGGCTCGTCGGCAGGTTGTCCCAGGATCCACTTCCCGTACAGGTGCCGATGGATCCTGCGGGTCATTTCATCGCTGACCCCCACGAGGTAGTTCGTGCCTTTCTGGACGAACTCGAAGGCGCCTTTGACCTTGAACCGGTCGTCATTCATCAGCCCGTTGAGGTAGTTGATGTCGACCCGCTCGATCCCGCTGGGCAGACAGCGGTCCATGTACTTGACCGCGCGCGTGAGGTCAAACACCACGGTCTTGGTGGGGCGGGTAGGGCTCATGCAGGACTCTCGGGCATGTTGCTGTGGCGCGGAATCGCCAGCAATGTTACAGGCAGCCACAAAAAAGCCTCCCGAGGGAGGCAGCTTTGGCGTCCTTGGGGGACGCAACATGGAAACTATGGGGTGGCTGATGGGACTCGAACCCACGACGACCAGAATCACAATCTGGGACTCTACCAACTGAGCTACAGCCACCGTAGAGAGCGAGATTATACGGCGCTCCGGGGCAGCCCCCCTGGGGGCCTCAGTTCACCAGGACCAGCTTGCCCTTCACGGCGCGTGACCCCATGCGGGCATAGGCGGCCTTGAGGTCCGCCATCGGCATCGTGGCGTCGATCACCGGCTTGATCCGGCCGGCGCCGTACCACTGGGCCAGTTCCTGCAGCATGGCCGCATTGGCCTTGGGCTCGCGCTTGGCAAAGTCGCCCCAGAACACCCCTACCAGCGAGGCCCCCTTCAGCAGCGGCAGGTTCAGGGGCAGGGCGGGGATGGGCCCCGAGGCGAAGCCCACCACCAGGTAGCG
>JACCDW011531281.1_pt1 | contig 30929 bp, 19 predicted proteins | sample 7449781 | NCBI WGS metagenome assembly JACCDW01 (sample SAMN15323449, study PRJNA562643) | freshwater metagenome | isolation source: river surface water | place: USA:Blue River Watershed | collected 2017-08-18
AATTCGAGTCCCCGAACGGTCGAACCCATGAAGAGCCGGTTGCCATAGGTCATGGCAGCACGGTGGGCGGTGTGTGCGGGGAACTCCGCCCGACCCAGACCCGCGTGGTCCAACTGGGAGGCCACCGGTGAATCCATGCCGACCATGAGGAGATCGGGCAAGCCGTCGCCATTGGCATCCCACACCGCATGGGCCATGCCGAAGGCGTGGCGCGTGAGCCCCAGCTCGGCGGTGAGATCCGAGAAGCGGCCGTTCCCGTCGTTGCGGTGGATGTCCAGCCCGGCGAAATCGCTCACGTTGACCAGGTCCAGATCGCCATCGCCATCGAGATCGATCCAGGACGCGCTGTAGGTACGGCGATGGCGTTTGGCGGCCAGCCCAGAGGCCTCGGTGATGTCCGCCCAACCGGTGCCTTCATTGCGCAGGAGGTAGGAGGGCAAGCCATCGAGGGCGTCGTAGTAGGGCGTGGGGAACTGCCCTTGAACGAACGGCAGCCGATATTGGGTGATCCACAGATCCAGGTCGCCGTCGCCATCGATGTCACCGGCGGTGATGGATTGCGGGTGCCTGAGCTTGGCCGGTGCCACCCAGGCCTGGGCCCACCCGTCGCGACCCCGGACCCGCAACCCGGAGGCGTCGGCGACCACCAGTTCGACGGAGCCATCGCCATCGAGATCGGCCCGGACCACCGCCTTGACCGGCTCGGGCGGCCCCGCATCGGCCTGCTCCCAACGCCACCCGTCACCGGCCCGCACGGCCGCGACCCCGGCCCCGGCCAAGTGCAGTCGCATCCCCTGCTCCGTGGGCTCGAGGATCAGCGGATCGGTGAAAAGACCCACCCCGTTGGTGGGGATGAGGAGATCGGCCCAAGGCTCGAAGACCGGCGTGCCTGCGAGCACGGTCGGAGCCTCAACCAGGCGGTACTCCCGAAGGCGGGGGATCTCTGCGCCCTCCACCCAGACCGATTCGACGATGAATCGCGCCGTCCAGACGACGCGGGATGCGGAGCGGAGATCGGCCTTGTCCAACACCACCTCGGTCTCCAACCGGGCCAGGAATGCCGGGGGACCGCCACCGGCCTCGGGAACCGGGCCGACTCCCATCACTCGGGCTTGCATCCAGCGCAGGGAATGACCCTCCGGAGCCGAGATCCGGGCGGCGAGACCCGGCAACCCACCCTCGTCGAGACGCCCGGAAGCCATCGCCCGTTCCACCCCCCGAACGACCTCCTGCTCGATCCGGACCGCCGGCTCGGTGGCCTTCCAGGCCCCCCGATCCGCCGCCTGCTCCGACTCGCGCAAGACCATGAAACGCCGGGCGGCAACTTCGGCCTCAGCCTCCTGCTTCGGGGAGACCGGAGCGCCCCGCGGCCCGCGTCGCCAGAGGGCGATGGAAACGACCGCCAGCAGCAGCAGGCACAGGATGGCTGTCCTCCGGGTCACTGGGTCTCAAAACAAAAGGGGCGCCCGGGTGGTCCGGACGCCCGAATTCAGGGAACCGTATCGCGGCCGTTCAGCGGCCGTTGATGATCCGGGACAGGTTGGCCCAGGCCTCACGGGCGGCCGGATCCGAATTGGACGCGGCCATCAACTCGTCCTGCAATTGCAGCATCCGGGTGCGCTTGTCGTCCGGCAGCGGGCGCATGGCGCGAATCCGGGCCACTTCGGCCACCACCGCATCCCAATCGCGCTTGGCCTCGGCGGCCGGGGCCGCTTCGGCCGGAGCCGCCGCCGGGGCCGCTCCGCCTTCGGCAGCCACCGGGGCCGCGGGAGCCGGGGCCGACGCCGAGGCGTCTTCGTCTTTCTTGGAGCAGGCGGTGATCAAGCCCAAGGTCAGCAACAGCAGGCAGTATCCGTGTTTCATCATGTGGGGAGGGTAACGGAAGGAAGGGCGCGATCAATTCTTGTAGGCGGGTCCGATCCAGACGTGGTTGTTGTCATCCCTCTGAGCCATGGGCCTCATGCCCGCCGGCATGCCCTGCGGAGTGCCACCACCCATGATCGTGAAGTCTTTGAATCGGATGAAGTTGGCGCTGCCGTCCATGCGACCGATGGCCGACTGACCACCCCAGTCCTGGTTGAGCACGCCGCGCCGGTAGGCCGAGGCGCGATGTCGCTGCGAAATACCCTCGGTCGGTTGGTTTCCGGCATCGTTGAACAAGAAGGGATCCTGCTCGGCCGTCTCCCAGAACAGGATGTCCAGAGGGCGGAACGACGACTGCTTGCGGGCCTTGCCGTCCGCAAAGCCGGGGAAATTGCCCAGATCGATGATGCACCCGTTGAAGGTGTAGCTGGTGATCTTCACGCTCCGGCCGGCCCACTCGTTCTTCTTGGCACCGGCGACTTCGTTGAGGTCTTTGGGGCAGAACATCACCTTGGGCGTGGTCAGAAAACGGCCCAACTGGCCCATCATGAAGAACGGTTGCTGGGCGAGGGACCGGGAGCCCGTGCTCAGCGGCATCTTGTTGTCGCCCGCGCCATCGGGAATCGAGGCGGGAACCGCCTGACCCGGGGTGGTCGATTGCGCACTGCCGTCATTGACGGCCGAATACGCCCAACCGGTCTTGCAACCGGTGAGGCCCCAGGTGGGACCCGGCAGGTCGTCTTGGTTGTCGGTGGCGAACATGTGCGTGCTGAGCATGATCTGCTTGCAGCCGCTCAGGTCGATCGTGGACAAGGCCTTGTCTTTGGCCTTGGAAAGAGCCGGCAGGAGCATTCCCGCCAGAATGGCGATGATGGCGATGACCACCAGCAATTCGATGAGGGTGAAACCGTCGCGGTGATTCCGCGAACGGCCCGAAAAGGACGCAGGAAACGGGTTCATGCAAACAAGGGTAGAGCAGCAATCTAAGGGTTCAGCCCCGATGAAGAGACCGGAGACAAAAATCGTCAACGATTGAGTTTTTCCATCGACCTCATCGGCTGGTTCCGGTCGCGAGCGGCACGATCGTCCTCACCGCTCACCCCTGGGCCGATTCCCAAGCTGCGGGATCCGGCTCCGGAAACCCTTCGCCCGGCCACACTACGGCCGACTCCGGGTGGGGGTGCGATTCCGAGGGGTCCAAGACGAGCCGGGCGAGTTCATCGAACGCCTGCAAATGGGCTTCGACCCGCCGACGGGCATACGATTCGGCCGTGCCCATGCGGATCAGGAAGGGCCAGTCGCTGGCCTGGGCCAACAGCAATTCACGCCCTGCCTTGCGGGCCCAAGGGGTCCGATTGACCCGATCGGTCCGGCCGGAGCCGCTGGGGTCGATGCCGTTGTCAGTCCTGGCCGCACGGGCCACCGAAACCATCTTCGCCGCGGCCGAACGCAACCGCGGCTGGAGATCGGCGTTGGAGGGATGAAGCCACACCCCCAGATGCCCGCCAGCCCCCCAACTCGACTCGGCCGGCTGCGACATCCAGGCCCGAGGGTGGGCTTCCGCCACTCCGGACAGGGTTTCCGGCCGGACTCCGAACTGCGAAGCCAGGCGCATGACGCGATCCAGGAACTGCGGCCCCTCGAACCACCAGTGCCCCAGAAGTTCGGCGTCGTAGGGGGCGACCACGACCGGAGTGCGCGTGAGTCCCTCGGCCGCGGAACGGAGTTGGCGTTGCCGTTGCGTCAGGACATGAACCGCATGCTCCTCGACGGCCTGCAGCGCCTGATGCCGATCGTACAAGTCCTTGTCACCGCTCCCCCCCGTAACCCGGTGGTACTTGAATCCGCTGGCCACCCGCACCCCGCTCCCGGGCAGGAACCGCGACACCGATTCCCACTCGGCCTCATCGGCCAGATCCCGATGGAACTCGCGGTATCGGGGGTCTCCGGGATAGCCACCCTGACGACTCCAGACCTGGCGGGCACTGGTCGGATCCCGACCGAAGACCGTGAGTCCAGCCGGGCTGTGGACCGGGAGGAACACCGCGGTGGGCACCGGTGGCGTGCCTCTCAGCAGCCCATGGGTCTCCAGCACGCAGTGTCGAACCCCTTCTAGGATCAACGGCTTCTCCAAGGCCGGAGCCCACGCGCATTCCGGCAGCCACAGGCCGGACGGACGCACCCCGAACTGGCGTTGGTGCTCCCGCAAGCCCAGGTTCAACTGCGCTCGGAGACTGCCAGGTTCCGAGGTCAACAGGGGCAGGATCGGGTGGGTCGCCGGCCCTCCCAGGAGTTCCAATCGTCCGGTCCGAGCCATCCCGGCCCAGGCGGCGATCAGATCTCCGTCGCAGGCGGTCCACTCCGACCAGACTTCTTCGTAGAATTCGGCGTGGAAGCGGGCCACGGCATTCAGGCCGGGCACGAGCACGGTCCGCTCGATTTCCAGTCGGGCGAGTTCACGACGCTCCACGAGGTAGCGCTGCGTGCGCGCCTTCAGCAGCGGATCGGCCCACATGGCGACCAGGGTCGGGGTGATTCCGAGGGTCAACTTCCAATCGACCTCATCGCGGATCCAGCCGCGGAGAACCCGAAGCAGCGGCAGGTAGCATTCGGCCACGGCCTCGAAGAGCCAATACTCCTCCAAGAAGCGGTCATGCTCCGGATGTCGCACCCACGGCAAATGGGCATGCAGAACGATGGCGAGGTGTCCGGTCACCATCGTTCCGCTCAGGGAATGGCCTGCGGTGGGGGGAGGCCCGGAGTCCCGGGATGCGAACCTACCCCACCCCGGGTCAGGGTCTGCCGTGCCAGCGTGAGCGTGGCCTGCCGGGCTTCGGATCCGCGGGACGAAACGGCCACCATCGGCAGTTCAAAACGCCCGTCTGGCAAAGCACACCGGAAGGTGAACGAGCCGTCCGGACGCAGGGCGATCGGACGCCCCGAAAGCGTGACCCGAGCCCCCGGCTGGGCACTGCCGAAGATCACCACCTCGGCGTTCACCCGGAACCAGAAGTCGTCTTGCCCGCCCGAGCCCGCGGCCGAAAGGTCCACCGCCGAGGACGAGATTCCCTCGGCGGAGGAGATTCCAAGGCTCTCCTGGGACGAAGGGGCCCAATCCCCTGCCCCTCCCGACTCCGCTCGCCTCGAAGCACTGTGCAAGGCCAACTCGGAACTCCCCGGAGCCGCGACCGGAGAGGACCACTGATCGATGAGGTGATCGAAGAATCCCGAGGCGACTCCGGGCCTCAGCCCCGCGTCCCCAGCCGATGCATTTTCCCGCCCCGGCGAATCTCCCGACGAGGACGGTGGCAACGAAACCGGACCGGACGAGGCCCAACACTCCCACTCACCGTGGACCGAGCGCACGCCGATCTCCGCGATGTGGACGGGTGCGGCCGGCGGATCCTGCAGGAAGAGAAAACGCCGATCGGAAGGCAGTGGGCCGGCAGCCAGCACGGAATCGGGCTCGACGGCCGACTTGAGCCGCCATTCGGTTGGAGACGCGACGGGCACCGAGGTCCCGCTCGCCTCCTCCCAACCGAGGATCAAGGTTCGCGGATCACAGCCCGCGAGCCAGACGGCCGACGGGGTCGTGCCCGCCGCCAGTCCCCCTCGATCGAACGGTGACCTCGGGGAGTCCTCCGCACCGCCATCGCCCTCCAGAAGGATCGGAGGTATCTCGGGCAATCCGGGAGGAAGCGGGTCGGGCTCGAGATGGGCCACCATCAAGGGCGGAACCCAAGGCATCGGGGCCGATTCCGGGGAACCCGGCGATGGGGGCGATGGGGGCGCCACCGAGGCCGGTTCCTGGCGAGCCTCGGACCGGGAGCGAGTCTTCGACGAGACCCGCGCAGCGCTGGGGGTCGATGTGCGGGACCGGGGGCGGGCCGAGGTCGGGGCTACCGGACGTCGGGCACGAATCTTGGCCAAGGTCGCTCCGCGGCGGACGAAGACGAACCGGAGCGGAGCGGCCGCACCCCGGCCCGACCGACGCTCCACGGGGCTGCCCCGGCGGCGCACCGATGGGGCGCTGCGCCCCCAACGGCCGACGATCGGTTGAGGGGCGGGATCCGGGCCGAATCTCGGCTTCAATCGGCGCCGGATCGTTGCTCTTGCAGGAGACGCCACACCACGGCTTGAGGAGGAGGATCGGGACACCTTCTTCATGGGAGATACCACACCGTCCGGACTTGGGTTGAATCCGACTGCCGGGGCGGAGATTGGAATTCAAGGCGCTGAGAAGCAACCGGTTTCCCGGAACAAGCCGCTCGCTCGGACGCTGCCGAGGCCCTCCACCGACTGGAACCCCGGGGAGACCTCGGAGCGTGCGCTCCGACGGACCTGCCCCAGAAGCAAACAGGGCACCCGTTGCCGGGTGCCCTGTTGATGCCGTTTGACCGGAGGTCGATCGATCAGGCGACCGAAGGAGCCTCGTCGGCGGTGATGTCCATCACAGCGGGTTCGTCTTCCGGAACCTCGACCAGCGCCTTCACCTTGATGTTGCGATGCAGGTCGAAGCCGGTTCCGGCCGGGATGATGTGGCCCATGATGACGTTCTCCTTGAAGCCGCGGAGGTAGTCGAACTTGCCCATGGTCGCCGCCTCGGTGAGGACGCGGGTGGTATCCTGGAACGACGCGGCGCTCAGGAACGACTCCGTCTCCAGCGACGCCTTGGTGATGCCGAGCAGCACCGGAGCCGCCTCGGAGGGCTTGCCGCCCATCTTCTCGACCCGCTCGTTCTCCTCTTCGAAGGCGAGCTTGTCGATCTGCTCACCCCACAGGAAGAGCGTGTCGCCCGGTTCGGTGATGCGGACCTTGCGGAGCATCTGCCGGATGATGATCTCGATGTGCTTGTCGTTGATGGTCACACCCTGGAGGCGATAGACCTCCTGGATCTCGTTGACCAGGTGCTCCTGCAACTCGTGCGGACCGCAGACGTCAAGGATCTCGTGGGGAACCACAGGACCATCGGTCAGCTGCTGACCCTTCTTCACGAAGTCGCCCTTGTAGACGATGATGTGCTTGCCGATCGGGATGAGGTGCTCCTCTTCGGTGCCGGTGTGGAGATCCTTCACCAGCACGCAGCGCTTGCCGCGGATGGAGGCTCCGAAGTCGACGACACCGTCGATCTTGGAGATCTCGGCAGCATCCTTCGGACGGCGGGCCTCGAACAACTCGGCCACGCGGGGCAGACCGCCCGTGATGTCCTTGGTCTTGGAAGCCTTACGAGGCGTCTTGGCCAAGAGCGAACCGGCACCGATTTCGTCGCCTTCGTTGACCACCAAGTGGGCTCCGGCAGGAATCGGATACTGGGCCAGAGGCTCCCCGGACTTGGCGTCCTCGACGATGATCGTCGGGTGGAGGTCTTCCTTGTGCTCGATGATGACCATGTCTTCGGAGCCGGTGGTCTCGTCGACCTCCTGCTTCATGGTCACGCCCTCGATGATGTCGAGGAACTTCACCACACCGGACTTCTCCGAGATGATGGGCACGTTGTACGCATCCCACTCGATGAAGACGTCGCCCTTCTTGACCTGACCGCCGTCCGGAATGGAGATGATGGAACCCACCACGATGGAGTGGGTGTCCAGTTCCTTGCCGTCCGGAGCGAGCAGGCTGACCGTACCGTTCTTGTTCAGAACGATGTTGTTGCCATCCCCGAGCGCCACGACACGCAGGTCGTTGTAGCGGACCTTCGCATCCTGCTTGGCCTTGATCTGGGGCTGCTTGTAGGTGCCGGTGGCGACGCCGCCGACGTGGAAGGTACGCATCGTGAGCTGGGTACCCGGCTCACCGATGGACTGGGCGGCGATGATGCCGACCGCCTCGCCCTTCTTGACCAGCTTGCCCGTGCCCAGATGGCGTCCGTAGCACTTGGCGCAGATGCCGATCTTGGTCTCGCAAGTGAGCACGGAGCGGATCTTGACCTTCTCCAGACCGGAGCGGTCGATCGACTTGGCCTTGACCTCGTCGAATTCCTCGCCGGCCCCGATCAGGCGGGTCTTGAGGTCGGCCGGATCGTAGATGTCTTCGGCAGCATAACGGCCGACGATACGCTCGCTGATCTTGACCACCTCTTCTTCGCCTTCGTAGATCGACTGGACGGAGATGCCGGCGCTGGTGCCGCAGTCTTCGTCACGGATGATCACGTCCTGGGCGGCGTCGACCAACTTACGGGTCATGTAGCCGGAGTCGGCGGTCTTGAGCGCCGTATCGGCCAGACCCTTGCGGGCGCCGTGAGTCGAGATGAAGTACTCCAACACGGTGAGACCCTCGCGGAAGCTCGAAAGAATCGGCTTCTCGATGATTTCGCCGCTGGGCTTGGCCATAAGACCGCGCAGACCCGCCAACTGACGCACCTGCGCCTTGTTGCCTCGAGCGCCGGAGTCGACCATCAGGCTGACCGGGTTGTACTCCTTCTTGCCCTGGTTGGAATCCAAGGTCTTGAGCATCACCGAGCCGATCTGGTCGGTACAATGCGTCCAGATGTCGACGACCTTGTTGTACCGTTCCTGGTTGGTGATGACACCCTTCTTGTGCTGCTTCTCGACCTCGCCGATCTGGTGGAGCGCTTCCTTGATCTCCTTCTGCTTCTCGGTCGGGACGATCATGTCGTCGATACCGATCGACACGCCCGCACGGGTCGCCTGCTCGAAGCCGATTTCCTTCAGCTTGTCGAGGGTGGTGACCGTGCGCTCGTGGCCGACGGTCTTGTAGCAATTGAGAATCAGGTCACCCAGCTTGCTCTTGCCGACCACGAAGTTGGCGAAGCCCAGCTCGGGCGGCCAGATTTCCGAGAAGATCACGCGACCGACGGTGGTCTCGATGACATGGTCGGTCGCATTGCCATAGACGGTCTTCTTGCCGAAGTCCGGGTTCTTGATGCGCACGCGATCGTGCGTCTTCAAGGCGCCGTCCATCTGGGCGAAGATGACTTCCTGCTTGGAACCGCACAGGACGATGCGCTCGCCCTCCTTGCGGGCCTTGCGCGGCTCGGCCGTGAGGTAATAGCAACCCAAGGGAATGTCCTGGGTCGGCGTCATGATCGGCTTGCCGCTCGACGGGCTGAAGATGTTCAGCGGCGCCATCATGAGGAGGCGGGCTTCCAACTGGGCCTCGACCGAGAGCGGCACGTGCACGGCCATCTGGTCGCCGTCGAAGTCCGCGTTGTAGGCGGTACACACCAACGGGTGGATGCGGATGGCTTCGCCCTCGATGAGAACCGGCTCGAACGCCTGGACCGACAAGCGGTGCAGGGTCGGAGCGCGGTTGAGCAGCACCGGATGCCCGCGGGTCACCTCTTCGAGGATGTCCCAGACTTCCTTGGTCTGACGCTCGATCATCTTCTTGGCCGAGCGGACCGTGTGGACGTAGCCGAGTTCCTTGAGGCGGCGAATGATGAACGGTTCGAAGAGCACCAACGCCATCTTCTTGGGAAGACCGCATTGATTGAGCTTCAGTTCCGGTCCGATGACGATGACCGAACGACCGGAGTAATCGACGCGCTTGCCCAGCAGGTTCTGGCGGAAGCGGCCCGACTTGCCCTTGAGCATGTCGGACAAGGACTTCAGGGCGCGGTTGCCGGCGCCGGTCACAGCACGACCGTGGCGACCGTTGTCGAACAAGGCGTCGACGGCCTCCTGCAACATGCGCTTCTCGTTCCGGATGATGACTTCCGGAGTCTTGAGCTGGAGCAGGTTCTTGAGACGGTTGTTCCGGTTGATGACCCGGCGATACAAATCGTTGAGATCGGAGGTCGCGAAGCGGCCGCCCTCGAGCGGCACCAGCGGGCGCAGATCGGGAGGAATCACCGGCAGCACCGTCAGGATCATCCACTCCGGACGCATCACCGACTTGGAGAAGCCCTGGAACAGCTTGATGCGCTTGGCGATCTTCTTGCGGTTCTGCTTGGACTTGGTCTCCGTCATGGCGACCTGGAGTTCATCCACGGTCTTCTCCAACTGGAGATTGGCCAAGGCACCATGGACCGCCTCGGCGCCCATCTTGGCCACGAACGCGTCGTTGCCGTAGGTGGTGCGGGCCTCGCGGTACTCGTGCTCGGAGAGCAACTGATGGACCTTGAGCGGGGTGCTGCCCGGATCGATGACCAGGTAGTCTTCGTAGTAGATCACCCGCTCCAAGTGACGGGCCGTCATGTCCAGCATCAGACCGATGCGGGACGGCATGCACTTGAAGAACCAGATGTGCGAGACCGGGACGGACAACTCGATGTGGCCCATGCGCTCGCGACGGACGCGGGCCAGGGTCACCTCGACGCCGCAGCGATCGCAGACCACGCCGCGATGCTTGATGCGCTTGTACTTGCCGCAGGAGCACTCCCAGTCCTTGACCGGACCGAAGATGCGTTCGCAGAACAGACCGCCCTTCTCGGGCTTGAACGTGCGGTAGTTGATGGTCTCGGGGTTCTTGACCTCACCCTTCGACCATGAGCGGATGGTTTCCGGCGACGCGACTTGGATCGCGACGTGGTCCACCAGGTTCACCTTGTCCAGGCCCAGCAACTCGCGGGCAGTATCCTTGGAGCTCAACATAGTTCGTGTGCGTTCAGCAGATGATCGAGGGGATTAGACAAAGGCCGCCAAGGCATTCGGGGCGGTTTGAGGGGCGTCCGACGGGTTGGCATAGCCCACTTTGACGTCGAGGCCCAGAGACTGCATCTCCTTGACCAAGACGTTGAAGGATTCGGGAACACCGGCCTCGAGCGAATTGTCGCCCTTGACGATGCTCTCGTAGATGCGGGTACGGCCCTGCACGTCGTCGGACTTCACGGTCAGCAACTCCTGCAGCATGAAGGCCGCGCCGTAGGCTTCCATCGCCCAGACTTCCATCTCGCCGAAGCGCTGACCGCCGTACTGCGCCTTGCCGCCCAGCGGTTGCTGGGTGACGAGCGAGTAGGGACCGACGGCGCGGGCATGGATCTTGTCGGCCACCAAGTGTCCGAGTTTGAGCATGTAGATGTAGCCGACGACGATCTCCTGATCGAAGCGTTCGCCGGTGCGCCCGTCGTAGAGGTGCACCTTGCCGTGTTCAGGCAACTTGGCCTCCTTGAGGTAGCCGCGGATTTCCTTTTCCTTGATGCCGTCGAAGACCGGGGTGGCGATCTTGATGCCCAGGAGTTTGCACGCCCAACCCAAGTGGGTCTCGAGCAGCTGTCCGACGTTCATGCGCGAAGGCACGCCCAGCGGGTTCAGCACGATCTCGACCGGGGTTCCGTCTTCCAGGAACGGCATGTCTTCTTCAGGCACGATCTTGGCGACGACACCCTTGTTGCCGTGACGTCCGGCCATCTTGTCACCCACCGAGAGCTTGCGCTTGGAGGCGACGTAGACCTTGACCTGCTTGACGATGCCGGAGTCGAGCTCTTCGCCGGCCTCCACGCGATCCATCTCTTCGTCGTGCTGGCTTTGCAGCTCGTCGAAGCGCTTTTTGAACTGGCTGATGATCTCGCTGATCTTGTTGCGGATCGGCGACGGATCGATCTCGATGCGGTCGTAGACGTCGGCCAGCTTCTTGAGGAGCGTCTTGGTGATCTTGCGGTTGGCCGGGATGATGATCTCGCCGGTCTCGCTGTTGAGCACGTCGAGCGGGATCTTCTCGCCGAGGAGGATGTTGGACAGGGCCTCGGTCAACTGGTCGAGCAGCTCGGAACGCTTCTGCTTGAAGCCGTCCTCGATCTCCTTGGCCACCTTGCGCGGGGCGTCCTTGCCGTCCTTCTTGGCGCCGACCACCTTGTCGCTGTCCTTCTTGGACGACACCTTGACATCCATGACGATGCCGTAGGTGCCGGAGGGGACCTTGAGCGAGGTGTCCTTCACGTCGGCGGCTTTCTCACCGAAGATGGCGCGCAGGAGTCGCTCTTCAGGAGCCAACTCGGTCTCGCTCTTCGGCGTGATCTTGCCGACCAGGATATCGCCCGGCTTGACCTCGGCACCGACGCGGATGACGCCGTCGAGGCCCAGGTTCTTGAGCGCTTCTTCACCCAGGTTGGGGATGTCGCGGGTGATTTCCTCGGGCCCGAGCTTGGTGTCACGCGCCACCACTTCGAACTCATCGATGTGGATGGAGGTGAAGATGTCTTCCTTGACGATCTTCTCGGAGATGAGGATCGCGTCTTCGAAGTTGTAGCCGTTCCAAGGCATGAACGCGACGAGCACGTTGCGTCCGAGGGCGATTTCGCCGCCCTGGGTGCAAGGACCGTCGGCCAGAACCTGGCCCTTCTTCACGACATCACCCTTGGCGACCAGAATCTTCTGGTTGATGCAAGTGGCCGCGTTGGAACGCATGAACTTGCGCACCGGATAGATCCAGATGCCGTCTTCAGGGGCGTGCTTGAGCTTCTTCTTGCCCTCGGGGATCTTGCCATCCTTCGTGATGATGATCTGGCTGCCGGTGACGCTGGCCACCTTGCCGGAGTCTTCGGAGACGATCACCGCACGCGAATCCTGAGCCACCCGGCCCTCGAGACCCGTGGCCACCAGAGGGGCCTCGGTGACGAGCAGCGGAACGCCCTGGCGTTGCATGTTGGAGCCCATCAGCGCGCGGTTGGCGTCGTCGTGCTCCAAGAACGGAATCAGGCCGGCGGCCACCGAGACGAGCTGCTTCGGCGACACGTCCATGTAGTCGACCTTCTCGGGCTCGACATCGATGAAGTCGCCCTTGCAACGGCAAGTCACGCGGTCGCCCACGAAATTGCCCTTGTCGTCGAGCTGCGAGTTGGCCTGAGCGATGATGAAGCCTTCTTCACGATCACCGGTCAGGTAGTCGAGTTGGCCGGTCACGCGGCCCTTCTCGGCCTTGCGGTACGGGGTCTCGATGAACCCGAAGTCGTTGACCCGGGCATAGGTCGCCAAGGAGGCGATCAAACCGATGTTCGGACCTTCCGGCGTCTCAATCGGGCAGATACGGCCGTAGTGGGACGGATGGACGTCGCGAACCTCGAAGCCGGCGCGGTCACGGGAGAGACCCCCGGGCCCGAGAGCCGACAACCGGCGCTTGTGGGTCAGTTCGGCCAGAGGATTGATCTGGTCCATGAACTGGCTGAGCTGGCTGCGACCGAAGAAGTCGCGCACCACCGCCGACAGGGCCTTCGGGTTGATGAGCTTCTGAGGCGTCATCGTGTCGAGGCTCTGATCGAACAGGGTCATGCGCTCCTTGACCAAGCGCTCGGTACGGGCCAAGCCCACACGGCACTGGTTGGCGAGCAACTCACCCACGGTGCGGATGCGGCGGCTGCCCAAGTGATCGATATCGTCAACGCTCCCCTGCCCCTTCTTCAGGCGCAGCAGGTACTTGGTCGCTTCCAGCAGGTCACGCCCGCGGAGGATACGATCCTCGCCGTTGTCCTTGAAGTTGAGCTTCTGGTTGATCTTGTAGCGACCCACCCGACCCAGATCATAGCGCTTGGCATCGAAGAACAGGCGCTTGATCAGGGCCTTGGCGTTGGCGGCCGTGGGGGGATCCCCAGGCCGGAGACGACGGTAGATATCTTTGAGGGCCTCTTCGGCGTTCTTGGTCGGATCCTTCTTGAGGCACTTGATGATGATGCCGTCGTCGACCGAGGTGTCGACCACGCGGATCTTGGAGACACCCAACTCGGCGATCTGACGCACGACCGCCTTGGAGAGCGGTTCGAACGCACGGGCCACGACGATCCCGCGATCGACGTCCAAAGCGTCTTCCACCAGCACGAGATTCTGGATCTCTTCGATCTTCTCGGCCTCCTTCACGGCGACGTCTTTGATCGAATAGAACAGCTTCAGGATGTCGCCATCGCTGCCGAGCTTGTCGGGAGAGGTCTTCGGATCGGCATCCAACTTGGCCTCGGCCAAGGTGAACAGCGCCCGGAAGAAGGTGGTCGTGAGGAACTTGCGACGGCGTTTCTTGCGGTCGAGATAGACATACAGCAGATCGCTGGTGTCGAACTGGGCCTCGTACCAGGAACCCCGGTCGGGAATGATGCGGAAACTATGCAGAGTCTTGCCGTTGGGGTGCTGGGTCGTCTCAAACGCCAGACCGGGTGAGCGGTGCAACTGGCTGACGATCACGCGCTCAGCGCCGTTGATGACAAAGGTGCCCTGAGGGGTCATGAGCGGGATCTCGCCCATGAACACCTTTTCTTCCTTGGTGCCCTTCTCTTCCTTCAGCAGGAACGTGACATACAGCGGAGCCCCGAAGGTCAAGCCTTCGCGGAGACACTCCAACCAGTCGATCTTCGGCTCCTGGATGTCGTAGGAGTGGAAATCAAGGACCGTCTTGCCATCGTAGCTCTCGATCGGGAAAACCTCCGTAAACACCGCCTGCAATCCGAGATTCCGGCGCTTGGACGCGGACAGGTTGGACTGAAGGAACTCGCGATACGAATCGAGTTGGATCTCGATCAGGTTGGGGGGGGCGATGACTTCCTTGATCTTGCCGAAATTAATTCGCTCGGATTGTTTCGTTGCCATTGCGACCTCGTGACTCGGGGATTTCTGCGGCACCTGCCTTGAGACTGTTTTCGACGTAAAATGCAATACGACGAGATCCGGTGAAGGTTTTTCAACTTCGCCGGAACTCGTCCTACTGAAACGCTATTTCAAGCCGTACAAAACGGGTGACCTATGCCTTTGGTTGACCGAAAACGGACACTACTGACGCCACTGTGCTCGGTTTCGAGATCTTGGGATTTCCCAGACCCAAACCACGCGAGTGGTGAAGAAAACAGAACCGTGCGCCGGGTGACCTCACGGTAACACCCGACGCACGGCTTGCAAAATTACTTCAGCTCAACCTTGCCACCAGCCTCTTCGATCTTCTTGGCGGCGGCATCGGCGTCAGCCTTGTTGGCACCTTCGAGGAGCAGCTTCGGAGCGCCCTCGACCAGGGTCTTCGCTTCGGCGAGGCCCAGACCGGCCTTGACCTCACGAACCACCTTGATCACACCGATCTTCTTGTCGGCGGGCACGGAGGCCAGCCAGACGTCGAAGGTGGTCTTGGCCTCGGCAGCCGGAGCGGCGGCGCCACCAGCCGCAGGAGCGGCAGCGGCCACGGCCACAGGGGCGGCGGCGGTCACACCCCACTTGGTCTCGAGCGCCTTCACGAGTTCAGCGGCTTCGAGAACGGTGAGCTTGCTCAGTTCTTCGACGATATTGTTGATGTCTGCCATGGTATTTGTCTTGTTTCGTCTCGTCGGCGAGGCGGCCGCCCCGAATTAGTCCACTGCCCGTGGACCGACGATTTACTATTGTTTCGTTGGATTCCGCCCGAGCACCGTGCCCAGGTCGAAAAGGGTGAAAAGGGAACGGAGAACGACTAGGCCGATTTCTCGGAGTAGGCGCCAATGACCCGGGCCACCTGGGTTCCCGGGGTGTTGATGAGGGCCGCCAGCTTCTGAGCCGGAGCCTGGAGCAGGCCGAGGATCTTGCCCTGGATCTCCTGCAGCGGCGGGAGATCGGCAATGGCCCGGACGTCATCGGCCGACAACGACTTGTGGCCGAGAACACCAAACTGGAGCTTGGGCTTCTCGAACTCGGCCTGGAAGGTCTTGATGACCTTGGCCACGGCGGCGATGTCCTTGTTGCCGGTGACGGCGGCCACCTGGCCCGACAGCATTCCGGACAAGTCGGCCAATCCGGCTTCCTTCGCGGCGATGCTGAAGATGGTGTTCTTCACCACGTGAACCTCGCCCCCGACCTTGTTCAGGCGCTTGCGGAGTTCGGTGAATTTCTGGACGGACAGACCTTTGTAGTCGACCACCAGGAAGAACGGCGAGGCGTTGAGGCGGGCCACATATTCCGCCGAGATGAGCTTCTTTTCTGCGCGCATGGTATGTTGCAGTAAGGGAAGTTGAGGTTAGGCGGAGGCGAATTCCTTGAGTTCCACGGAGACCGGAGGGCTCATGGTCAGCGACAGCGTGACGCTGCGCACATAGACACCCTTGACGCTGGACGGACGGGCACGATAGACGGCCTCGACCACGGTGCGGGCGTTCTCGGAAATCTGCAGCGGGGTGAAGCTGGCCTTGCCCACGGGAACGTGGATGTTGCCGGCCTTGTCGACCTTGAACTCGACGCGACCCGCCTTGACTTCGCGAACCGCCTTGCCGGTGTCGTCGGTCACGGTGCCGGTCTTGGGGTTCGGCATCAAACCGCGAGGTCCGAGCACCTTACCGAGCTTACGCACTTCGGTCATGGCCTCGGGGGTGGCGATGGCGACATCGAAGTCGGTCCAACCCTCGACGCACTTCTTGATCATGTCTTCGAAGCCGACATGCTCGGCACCGGCGGCGCGGGCGGCCTCGGCCGGAGCACCGGGCTTGGTGAACACGAGCACACGGACGGTCTTGCCGGCGCCATGGGGCAGCGGAGTGGTTCCGCGGACCATCTGGTCGGACTGCTTCGGATCGACTCCGAGGCGGAAGGCCAGGTCAACGGTTTCGTTGAACTTGGCTTTGGGGAACTTGGCGAGGACCTCAACGGCGGCGCTGAGGGGGTAGGCCTTGCTGGAGTCCACGAGGGACAGGGCCTTCTTGTAGCGTTTGCTGGGCATTTTGGTTGCGGTGCATGCGGACCGAAGTCCTCCCGCGTTGGTGTTGACCCGCATCAGCAAAACCGGTTTTGCCGACGAGGAGTTGTGTGTCTATCGGAAAAGGCCCACCTCCGTCAAAAGAATTTCCGCGCCAATGGCATCTTTCTTTTCCATGATCGTCCCATGGAGTGGTTGGCCAATTCGGGATTGATCTGGATGGAAGGGCGTTTTCTGGGGATCGAGTGGCATGTCTGGAAGGTCGTCGGATGGGTGGGCAACGCGATTTTCTTCAGCCGGTTCCTCGTGCAATGGTATGCCACCGAACGCCAACGGCGGGTGGTCGTCCCGCAGGCCTTCTGGTGGTTGAGCCTGGTCGGGTCGTTGATCCTGCTCAGTTATGCGATCCAGCGCCGCGACAGCGTGTTCATCGCGGGGCAGGCCTTTTCGTGGGTTCCCTACCTTCGAAACCTGTGGATCCACCGGAAGACCCGGTCGTCGCAACGGGCCTGCCCGGCGTGCCACCGGGTCAATCCCGCCGACTACCGGCATTGCCCGGACTGTGGGGCCCCGGTGCAGGCCCCAGCCGCCCAAGGATCAGTCCTTGCCGAGGGCCGTTGACGGATCGCACACCGGGGCGATCGAGGTGACTTCGGGCGACTCGGGGTATTCGAAGACCTTCCCCTCGAAGTTCCGGAGAATCACCTTGTTGGCCGATTTGCGCAGGATGTAGCCCGGATTGACCGGGATCTTGCCCCCGCCGCCCGGCGCATCGATCACATACTGCGGCACGGCGTATCCGGTGGTGTGTCCCCGCAATGAATCCATGATCTCCAACCCACGCGACACGGTGGAGCGCAGATGGGCACTGCCCGCGATCAGGTCGCATTGGTAGATGTAGTAGGGCCTGACCCGACACAGCAGGAGCTTCTGGACCAGCGCCTTCATCACCACGGGGTCGTCGTTCACGTGCCGCAGCAGCACCGACTGGTTGCCCAGCGGGATGCCCGCGTCGGCCAGGCGGCCCAAGGCCTCGCGGACCTCGGTGGTCAATTCCCGGGGATGGTTGGTGTGGACGCTGACGAAGAGCGGGTGGAACTGCCGGAGCATCGCACACAATTCCGGGGTAATCCGCTGCGGAAGGAAAATGGGAACACGGCTGCCGATCCGCAGGAACTCCACATGAGGGATGGCCCGCAGACGCCCCAGCAGATATTCGAGCTTCTCGTCGTTGAAGAGCAGCGGATCACCACCGCTGAGCAGCACGTCCCGGATCTCGGGATGCTCGGCGATGTAGGCGATCTGACGGTCGAATTCGGGGTGGAAATCGTAGCCGCTGGCGTTGCTCACCAACCGGGATCGGGTGCAGTAGCGGCAGTAGGCCGCGCACCGGTCGGTCACCAGGAACAGCACCCGGTCGGGATACCGATGCACCAGGCCCGGCACCGGCGAATGGGCGTCTTCGCCCACCGGATCGAGGGTCTCCCAGGGCGCGGTGGTGGTCTCTTCAAGACGGGGGATCACCTGCCTGCGGATCGGGCACACCTCGTCGGAGGCGTCGAGCAGGTTGAAGAAATAGGGCGTGATGGCCATGGCCAACTTGGATTCCCCGGCCAGCAGAACGCCCGCGCGCTCTTCAGGGGTCATGCCCGGAAGCAGTCGATCCAACTGCTCGACCCGGGTGACGCGGTTCTTGAGTTGCCACTTCCAGTCGTTCCAATCGGCGTCCGAGACCGCCGACCAACTCCCCTTTCCGGCGGATCGGAACGTTTTCAGCGCGGCCAATCGTTCCTGATCTTCGGAGGGATTTTCCTGAGGGGGGAGGGGTGACTCCATGTCGGCGGCAAGCAAGGAGGGGTCTTTCGGGAGTCAAGGACGCGAACGGATCAAAGCGTCAACCGCTCTCCGGCGCGAAGTCGGTGATAGGGTTGTTCGAGAGCCTGGCATTGCGCCTCGAATGCCGCGGGCGAGGCCGTGTTGAACTCGAACAACTCGTAGTGGCACGGAATGACCCTCCGGAGGCCCGCCCGCCGAGCCAGATCCGCCGCCTCGGGGCCCCAGAGGTTTCCGGCCACACGGCGCTCCGAAGACCGACCATTGATGGGCAGGAACGCCAGATCGACCCGGGCCTCGAGCAACCGCTCTTCCATTCCCGGAAACAGGACGGTGTCGCCCGAATGGTAGAGGGTCCAGGGCCCCACCCGGATGAGAAATCCCAGGCAGGACAGGCGGCCCAGCGGATCACAGTCCAATCGTTCATGGGCCGCCGGCACGGCCTCGAACTCGAAGGCGCCCAGGGTCACCGATGTCAAGGCCCCGGGGCACGCCGGTCGGCCGACCGACGGCGCATCCAGGCCGGACAACGCTCCTTCGGGCAGGCCCGATCGCGCGGCGACCAGGCTCCGGATCGCCTCGGGGAACACCATCCGGAGGCCGGGATTGGTCCGCACGAGGGGCACCAGGGTCTCGGGATCGAGGTGATCGGTATGGGCATGACTGGCGGTCACCGCCGCGATGCCCGTCAAACGCCCGGGCTCGATCACCCGCTCGGTCATGCGCACATGCGGTTTGTCGGTGCCGGCATACTTGTGGGTGAGGGAGTCGGAGAGGTACGGATCGAGCAGCAGGCGGTGTCCTTGCCACTGGACCAGAAAGCCGCTCTGCCCCAACCACCAGACATGCAGCGATCCGGGCGCCGAGTCCCCCGCCCTGTCGAGATCGGCCAGAAAGGCGTCATCCTGTTGGAACGGGCGGATCATCCGAAGAAGTCAAATAGTGCGACGAACCTCGGCCACGCCGGCACACAACGCCTGGAGCTTGCGCCGGGCGGCCCATCGGGCGGTCTGGCTGAGCCCGCAATCCGGGGCCAGAACCAGCCGATCGGCCGGCACCTGCTCCAGGCATCGACGAACCCGTGCAGCGATGTCTGCCGGCGTCTCGATGTAGTAGCTCTTGACGTCCACGATCCCCACGGCCACGTCGCGCCGCCGGGCGATCTGGGCGATCAATTCCAGCTCCGAGAACTCCCGACTGGCCATCTCCACATGCATCTCATCGCACTGCATGTCGAGGAAGGCCGGAAAGAGGGGGGCGATTTGTCGGGGACCGATCGCCCTGGCCTTGTAGTTGCCGAAGCACAGGTGCATGCAGACCCGGGTCTTGCCGGTGATCGTCTCCACCGTGCGGTTGAAGAGATCCACGAATCGACGGACATCCTCGCGGTGGCCGTAGCAACTCATCGAGGGCTCATCGACACTGATCTCACGGCACCCGGCGGCCACCAGGGATTCCAACTCCTGGCGTACCATCGGCAGCAGAGCCTCGGCGAGCGCCCAGCGGTCGGGATACCCCAGCTCGGCATTGGGCAGGAGCCGCCCCGACAAGGTGTACGGTCCGGGGATCGAGGCCTTCAAGGTCACCCGCCCCGAGGCGCCCAGGTCGCGGGCGACGCCCTCCAGGCGACGGTATTCTTCGACGGCTCCGAGGCCGCGGGGCGCCTGCAAGGGGGCCACCACCGCGTGACGCCCCCGTTGATCGTGGGCGGGCGGGCCCCAACGACGGGGCGATTCCGACTCCAGAGCGATGCCCTGCAGGTAGCCGTAGAAGCTCAGATTGAAGTCGAGGCGAGTCTGCTCGCCATCGGTGATCACATCCAATCCCGCGGCCAATTGATCCTTCACCGCACAGGTGACCGCATCGGATTGCAGCTCGGCCCGGTCATCGGAACCGAATCGGTCGAGATGCACGGAGGCGTGTTCCAACCATGCCGGAAAGGGATAACTGCCGATCACCGAGGTTCGCAGGGGGCACTGGGTCATGGGGACTGGAGGTTGGAGAGTCGCGGACGGCCCGGTTGGGAGCGGGGTCTCAATCGAAGATGATGGTCCGGTTGCCCGCCAGGAACACACGGTCTTCGAAAACCAACCGCAGCGCCTGGGCCAGGGCGAATTGCTCCACGTCGCGACCGGCCCGAACGAGGTCTTCGGCGGCATGCGTGTGGTCCACGGGGATCACGTGCTGGACGAGGATGGGCCCCGCGTCGAGGTCATCGGTCACCAGATGGGCCGTGGCCCCGATGACCTTCACCCCTCGCTGGAAAGCCTGATGATAGGGCTTGGCCCCGATGAAGGCCGGCAGGAAGGAATGGTGGATGTTGATGATCCTCGATGGGTAACGACTCACGAATCCGGGCGACAACACCCTCATGTATTTGGCCAACACGAGATACTCGGGGCGGATCCGGTCGAGGATCTCAGCCACCGCCGCCTCGTGCGCGGCTCGATCGAGCCCGTCGGCGGGAACACAGTGGAACGGCACCTCGAACTTGCCGACCAACTCGCCCAGCACCGCATGGTTGCTGATCACCGCCTCGATCCGGGCGTTGATGCCCCCGAATTGGTGGCGGATGAGCAGGTCGCCCAGACAGTGATGTTCGCGCGAGGCGAGCACCACGATCCGCTTCGGGCCCGGCTGGGCCAGCCGGACTTGCGCCCCCGCCGGCAAGGCGGCACGGGTCTCCGACACGAGCTGCTGGCCCGCACCGGAGTCTCCCAACCCATCGAACTCGGTGCGCATGAAGAAGCGCCCCGAAGCGGCATCCACGAATTCCTGATTGCCGACGACATTGCAGCCATGACGGAGCAGCACACCGGAGATGGCATGCACCAACCCCCGTTGGTCCGGGCACTCGACCAGAAGGACCGCCATGGCTGAAGGGTTCAGTGGCGACGTCCGCGGCCACCGCGACGGTGGCCCTGATCACGCCCCCGGTCGTCCCGTCCGCGATCGTCACGACCCCGATCCTCACGGCCGCGGCGTTCGCCGCTGTCGGAACGAGGGGCCGGAGCCGGAGCCTGGCCGTTCTCACGCAGCCAGAGGCGGCGCTCGATGTCGTCCATCCGATCCCAGTTGGCGGGCTTGGGCACCTCGACCGGAGCCACCTCGGCGGTGGACTCCGGGGCCGAAGGGGCCACGCTCTCGGGCTGCGGGGCCCGTTGCTGACGGGGCTCAACAGGCTCCTCGATCCGGCGCGGCGGACGGCCGCTTCCCTCGCTGCGCTCACTCCCGCGGTCGGTGCGCTCGCCCCGCTCTGCGGAGCGCCCCCGGAATTCATCCCGAGGATCGCGCTCGGCGCGTTCAACGCGTTCAACACGTTCGGTCCGCTCCGGACGCTCGGCCCTGGCTTCGCGCGGTTCGCGGGATTCACCGCTCTCACGGGCGCCCCGAGGCTCACGCTCACCGCCACGGCCCCGTCCGCCATCGCGACCGGATTCACGGCCCGACTCACGGCCTCCGGATCGTTCGCCGCGGTCATCGCGGCGCGACCTCGGGGCCGGCGCTTCCGACGGAGCCTCACCGATATGGGCGTAGAGCTTGGCCAGGCGGCGAGCGTGCTCATCGTAGGCCGACTCGAACAACTGCGAGGCCTTTTCATTGCCCACCAGAGCCGGCGCGGTGAGCACCGTGGGCGGTTTGCCCGCCTCGGTGAGCAGCGCGGCGACCTCGACCTTGATGGCGTTGATGAGCATGCATCCGCCGATGGTGGAACCGGGCCCCACCGGGGTCTCCAATCCGGGCACCTCGATCATCGCGTCGCCCACGGGGGCACCGGTGTCGAGCACGATGTCGGCGAAGTCCTGCAGCTTGCGGCCATCGCGGCGCTGGCTGCGGCTGGCCTCGCTGTGGGCTTTCGAGATGATGGCCACGACCTTCACCCCGCGACGCTTGAACTCCTCGGCCATTTCGATGGGCACGAGGTTGCAGCCCGACGAGGAGGCCACCAACGCGGTGTCCTTGGGCGACAGGTCGTAGTTGCGGAGGATGCGGGCGGCCAAGCCGTGCACATTTTCGAGGAACATCGCCTGGCGCTGCCCGTTGGCCCCCACCACGAGGTTGTGGAAGCTCAGGGAGAGTTCGACGATGGGATTGAACCCCGGAAAGGAACCGTAACGGGGCCACATTTCCTCGACGAGGATGCGGCTGTGGCCCGAGCCAAAACAATGCACCATGCGGCCGGCCAGGATGGTCTCGGCAAAGAGGTTCGCGGCCTCTGCGATGGTCTCCTCCTGGGCGACAGCCGAGTCCAGAAGACTGCGGCACTGGTCAAGATAGTCAGCAATCACGGAACAAAGGTTATCAGGAACCCCCGGTGGAAGTGGATGCCAAAGATTGACCATCGCTTTGACCATCGCCGGGGTTGCATCCGAAGCCACCCGGAACCCAAAGTGGGTGCATCACCCGATCCCATGAGCGGCCCCTTTTCAACAGCGCGGTTTTCCGCCGGATTCGCCCTGGTTCTCGGTCTGATGCCAGGCCCGTGGGCCCCGGGTTCGCTGCGGGTCGTCGCCGCAACGGCCCCACCGCTCCCGGCTGACCATGCCGAGCGCTTCACCCGGGGGCTCGAGCAGTTCCAGCGGGACATCCGGCCGCTGCTGATCACGCACTGCCTGAAATGCCACGGCGGCGAGAAGATCGAGGGCGACTTCAGCCTGGTCACCCGGGAAGACCTCTTGAAAGGCGGAGCCGAGGGTCCGGCGGTCCGCCTTTTCGACGGTCCGGGCAGCCGGCTCGTGCGGTTGGTTTCGCGCGCCGAGAAACCGCACATGCCCGCCAAGGCCGATCCCCTGCCCGAGGCCTCGGTCCGGGCCCTGTCGGACTGGATCCACAATGGCGCTCCGTATGATGGCCCGCTGATCGCCCCGAACTCGGGCGGCACCGCCGGCACGACGCCCGGTGGGAGCCCCGCCCCGTCGGATTCCAAGAAATCCCAACCCTTCACCGGCTGGCCGTTCCGTCCGCTGACCTCGGTCACGCCACCGGCAGGTCCGCAGGCCAGCCCCCATCCGATCGATGCCTTCGTCGGTGCCCGGTTGGCCGCAACGAATCTGACGATGAACCCCGAGGCCGACCGACGCACGCTCCTGCGACGAGCTTCGTTCGACCTGACCGGATTGCCCCCGGCTCCGGAGGATCTGCAGGCGTTGGAACACGATGCCGCCCCGGGAGCCTGGGAACGGGCCATCGATCGCCTGTTGGCCCGGCCCGAGCACGGCGAGCGCTGGGCCCGACACTGGCTGGATGTGGCCCGATTCGCCGAGAGCTCGGGCTTCGAGCACGACTACGATCGCCCCGGCGCCCATCACTACCGCGACTTCGTCATCCGGGCGCTCAACGCCGACATGCCTTATGACCAGTTCGTGCAGTGGCAGTTGGCCGGCGACGAGTTCGAGCCGGACAACCCGCTGGCGCTCATGGCCACGGGATTCCTCGGGGCCGGGGTCTTCCCCACCCAGATCACCGCCAACGAGGTGGAACGCACCCGATACGACGCCATGGACGACATGCTGTCGACCACGACCTCGGCCATGCTCGGCCTCACGGTGGGGTGCGCCCGCTGTCACGACCACAAGTTCGACCCCATTCCCACGCGCGATTACTATCGGTTGCTGTCCACCTTCACCACCACGGTGCGCAGTCAGCGGCAACTCGACCTCGACCCGGAACAGACCCGCCGCAAACAAGCCGCATTCGAGTCCGAACACGCCCGCCATCTCGCCGAACAAACCCGGTACGAACAAACCACGCTGCCCGGCCGCTTCGAGGCCTGGCTTCAGGCCGGGGCCACCGTACGAACTCCCGCCGACTGGGAATTGTTGGAATCTCCGCAGTGGAAGTCCCAGGCGGGCGCCTCCTTCCGGGGCATGCCCGACGGATCGTTTCTGGCCGAGGGCAAGAACGCCGATCACGACACCTACACCTTCACCGGGCAGACCTCGAATGCGACACTGCGGTCACTGCGCCTCGAAGCCCTCCCCGATCCCTCCCTGCCCCAGGGCGGCCCCGGCCGGGCTGACAACGGCAATCTGGGATTGAGCCGCATCCGGGTCTTCGCCCAACCGCTTTCGGGTGGAGAACGGCAGGAGGTTCGACTGGTCCGGCCGCGGGCGACCTTCCAACAGAATGCCGGCAACCTGTCCCTCGCGGGATCGCTCGACAACGACCCCCATACCGGATGGGCCGTGGACCCGAAGTTCGGCACTCGGCACGCCGCGATCCTCGACTTCGAGTCGCCGATCCAAATGCCCGGCGGGGTGCGGTTGACCGTCGAACTCGAGTTCCGGGTCAACGCCCGCCACCACATCGGGCGCCCCCGCCTCTCGGTGACCTCCATGACGGCAGCCCCCTTCGACTCGGAGGGGGTTCCGGCCGGAGTCGCCAGCCTGCTGGAACGCATCCACAACCCGGCCCACGGTGCGGCCTCGCTGTCGGCCGCCGAACGAAGTACTCTGAAGGACTGGTGGAAGGTCTCCGATGAGGGCTGGCGCCAAGTCCATGCGCAGGTCGAGGATCACGCCAAGACACGCCCCAAGCCGGCCCTGACCCCGGTTTTGACGTGCGGCGAGGGCTTTCCCGCCGTCCGCATGCACACCCAGGGCGGAGACTTCCTGCCCGAGACGCACTTCCTCCACCGCGGCAGCACCGAGCAGAAACGCGGAGTCGCCACCCAGGGGTTTTTGCGGGTTCTGCTGAAAACCCCGGATGCGGAATCCCGGTGGCACTGGCAGCCCCCGACTGGAGCCCCGTATTCGGGTCGACGCCGATCTCTGGCCCTTTGGATGACCGACCCGGCCGAGGGCGCGGGCCATCTTCTGGCGCGGGTGATCGTCAACCGCCTGTGGCAGCACCATTTCGGCCAAGGGCTCGTCGCCACGCCCAATGATTTCGGGGCCCAAGGCACTCCCCCCTCGCACCCGGAACTGCTCGATTGGCTGGCGGGCGAGCTCATCCGGGGCGGTTGGCGCCTCAAGCCCCTCCACCGGTTGATGATGACCAGCCAGACGTATCGCCAGTCGTCGGCGCGCTCGCAGGCCCAGAGGCAGCGGGACCCGAACAACACCCTGCTCTCGCGGCATGTCCCGCACCGACTGGAGGCCGAGTCCATCCGCGACACCCTGCTCTGGATCACCGGGGCGCTCGATGCGACTCCGTTCGGCCCCGGCACCCTCGACGAATCCACCCGCCGGCGGAGCATCTACTTCACGGTCAAGCGCAGCCAACTCATCCCGGCCATGCAGGTGTTCGATGCGCCCGAACCGCTGGTCAGTCAGGGCACCCGTCCGGCGACCACGGTGGCTCCTCAGGCCTTGTGGCTCATGAACAATCCCCAGGTGCGGCAATGGGCCGGCCTGTGGGCCAAGCGGGTCACCGAAGCGGCGGCCGACCCGGCACACTGGGTTCCCCGGGCCTACCAACAGGCCCTGCAACGGTCGCCGACCGCCGCGGAGGCCCAGGCCTCTCTGGAATTCCTGTCGCGTCAAACGGCCCGATACCGCGCATCGGGTACTCCCCGGCCCGACGGGGTGGCCGCCACCGACTTGCTGCAAGCCCTGCTCAGCCTGAACGAGGTGATCTATGTGGACTGAACCCCATGCCGGAGGCCTCGGGTGGTTGGCAGCCCTGGTGGCGGTGCTGATCTCGTGGGCCCCGGCCGGGTGGGCCGGTCCCGTGCGAGCCGCCTCCAAAACCGACTCCCTCAACGTGGTGTTCATCTTGGCCGACGACCTCGGCTGGGGGGAACTGGGCTGCTACGGCCAACAAAAGATTCCGACGCCCCACCTCGACCGGCTGGCCTCGCAGGGCATGCGATTCACCCGGCACTACAGCGGGGCTCCGGTCTGCGCGCCGTCACGATGTGTACTGCTGACCGGCCGACACCTGGGGCATGCGGAGATCCGCGGCAACCTCCAGGCCCAGACCGCCTTCGCCCAGTTCACCGAGGGCCAGTACCCGCTGAGCGCCCGGGCCCGAACCGTGGCTCAGGTGTTCCGGGAGGCGGGGTATGTCACAGGCGCCATCGGCAAATGGGGCCTCGGACCGGTGGGCAGCACGGGCGATCCCAACACCCAGGGCTTCGACCACTTCTTCGGCTACAACTGCCAGGCGCTGGCCCACAGCTACTATCCGGCCTCTTTGTGGCGCAATGCGGAGCGCGTGCCGCTGAACCAGCCGGCGGTTCCGGGGCACAGGCCCCAGCCTTCGGGCGAGGTGCGTCTGGAAGACCAGACGGGCGCGCAGTACGCACCGACACGGATGGTGACCGAGGCCGAACAGTTCATCGCCGAGCATCGGAACGATCGGTTCTTCCTCTACCTCGCCTTCATCGAACCGCACGTGGCGATGCATCCCCCCAAGGCCTCGGTCGATCGGTTCCCCGCCGCGTGGGACGACGAGCCCTACCGGGGCCAGAATGGCTACCTGCCCCACCCCCGCCCCCGGGCCGCCTATGCGGCGATGATCTCCGATTTGGATGACCATGTGGGCCGAGTCTTGCAGGCGCTCGACTCGGCCGGGCTGTCCGAGCGCACGCTGGTGGTGTTCACCAGCGACAACGGCACCACCCATCCCGCGGGCAAGAACCCGCGCTTCGGCACGGGCGGCGTCGACGCCGCCTTCTTCAACAGCACGGCCGGACTGCGCGGGTTCAAGGGGTCGGTGTACGAGGGCGGGCTCCGGGTCCCGCTCATCGCGCGCCTGCCCGGCCGCATCCCGGCCGGTTCGGTCCAGGATCGCCCCAGCTATTTCGCCGACTGGTTCCCCACGCTGTGCGAGGCGGCCCGACTGAAGCCTCCCGGCGGCCTCGACGGTCAAAGCCTCTGGCCCCAACTCACCGGCCGGAAGACCGCGGCGCGACACCGTCCGATGGTCTGGGTCTTCCCCGAATACGGGGGACAGGTCGCCGTGCGCATGAACGATTTCAAGGCGGTCCGGCAACGGCTCAAGACGAGCCAGCCCGGAGGGTGGGAGGTGTACGACCTGAAGACCGACCCCAACGAACACACCGACCTGGCTGCCCACCGACCCGACCTCGTCGCCCAGGCCGAGGCGATCCTCCGGGATCAAGTCCATGAGAACCCGGTGTTTCCCGTGCCCATTCCCGGCCTTCGACCGAAGCCCCTCCCCTCGCCATGAACCCCCATCCCGCCTTCAACAACCCTCTCTCCCGCCGCGATCTGTTCCGCCGCGCGGGCCATGGTGCCGGGCTGCTCGCTCTGGCCGGGCTGCTCGACGAGAGCCGCTTGTTGGTGCCACGAGCGATGGCGGCGCCTTCGGTCGATCCCCTGGCTCCGCGTCCACCGCAACTCAAGACCCGGGCCAAATCGGTGATCTGGCTCTTCATGAACGGAGGGCCAAGCCAGGTCGACACCTGGGACTACAAGCCCGAGCTGATCCGGCGACACGGCGAAGAATTGCCGGGCTTCGACAAGAAAACCGGGTTCTTCACCGAATCGGTGGGACCCCTCATGAAAAGCCCCTTCGCCTGGGCCCAGCACGGCCAGAGCGGCACCTGGGTGAGTGACCTCTTCCCGCACCTGTCGCGGCAGGTCGACAAGATGGCTTTTCTCCACTCCTGCCACACCGAGTCCAACAACCACAGTCCCGCCCTGTTCATGATCAACACGGGCTCGACGCGCATGGGCTTCCCCTGCGTCGGTTCCTGGATGACCTACGGCCTGGGCAGTGAAAGCCGCGACCTGCCTTCGTTCGTGGTGATGAGCGACCCGCTCGACCGCGGCTTGCCCAAGGGGCAGGCCAGCAACTGGGGCGCCGGATTCCTACCCAGCGTGTATCAGGGAACCTGGCTGCGCCCCAAAGGCGACCCCATCGACAACCTGCACCGACCTGCCGGCATGGATGCCCCAGCCCAGAGGGCCCAACTGGACCTGATGCGGTCCCTCAATCAGCACCACTTGTCCCAGTCGGGATCCGAAGGCGACCTGGGCGCGCGCATCGAGAGCTTCGAACTGGCCTACCGCATGCAGACGGCCGCCCCCGAGGCCTTCGACGTGGATCGGGAACCCGAGCACCTGAAGCGCCTCTACGGCCTCGACCAAGCGCACTGCAAGCACTTCGCCGCCCAGTGCCTGATGGCTCGCCGCATGGTCGAGCGAGGGGTCCGCTTCGTGCAGATCTACTCCGGCGGCATGGATAACCAACGCAGCTGGGATGGTCACGAAGACATCGTGGGGAACCACCGGGGCTTCGCCCGCGAGACCGATCAACCCATCGCCGGCCTCCTGGCCGACCTCGAGCAACGGGGCCTCCTCGACGAAACCCTGGTGATCTGGGGCGGCGAGTTCGGTCGCCTGCCCGTTTCCCAAAAAGGCGGCAACCCGGGCCGCGATCACAATCCCCACGCCTTCACCTACTGGTTGGCCGGGGGCGGGGCCAAGGGGGGCGTGCACCACGGCGCCACCGACCCGTTCGGGCACAAGGCCGCGGTCGACAAGGTGAGCGTCAATGACTTGCACGCCACGATCCTGCACCTCATGGGGCTCGACCACGAGCGACTCACCTTCTTCAACAACGGCCGCAATTTCCGCCTGACCGATGTGGCCGGCGACGTCGTCCGTTCGGTGATCGCCTGAGGCGGCTGGACCGGGCAGCCGTCGAAAAACAGGAGGTTGGATTCCGGGAGTTTCGGGCCCATCCTGAACGGAGCTCCGTTGCGGCCCCGGGATGCATTTTTTCCGGGTCCCTGTGGAACCGATCTCCCATCCCATGTCCTTGAAACGCACTCCCCTCTTCGCAGCTCACCAGCAACTCGGCGGCAAGCTCATCGAGTTCGGGGGCTGGGAAATGCCCGTCCAATACACCTCGATCGTCGAGGAACACCATGCCGTGCGTCGGGCCGCCGGAGTGTTCGATATCAGCCACATGGGCGAGGTTTGGTTTGAAGGTCCCCAGGCCTTGGCCTTCCTCAACGGAGTGCTCACCAACGACCTCGGGAAACTAACCGTCGGCCTCGGCCAGTACACCCACCTGTGCCTCGAAACCGGGGGCACGGTCGACGACCTGTACGCCTATCGGATCGCCGAAGAAACCTATCTGCTGGTGATCAACGCGGGCCGCATCGATGCCGACATCGCCTGGCTGGAGGCCCTCTGGAACGCCTTCCCGAACCGGGCCGGCGTCCGCATGGACCACGCCTCGGCCACCACCGGGGCCATCGCTCTCCAGGGCCCTCGGGTGGTCGAATTCATCGACACCCTGTTCGCAGGGCCCTCGCTGGCCGGTGCGGCGGGCCTCGCGGCCTCGGCCCTCAAGAAGAACCAGATCGGCCGCTGGGATCGCGGCGGTCAGGCCGTCTGGGTGGCGCGCACGGGCTACACGGGCGAGGATGGCTACGAACTCGTGGCCCCCAACGGCCTGCTCGAAGCACTGTGGAACGACACCCTCGCGGCCGGGGCCTCGGTTGGCATCCGGCCCTGCGGACTCGGGGCCCGCGACACCTTGCGCACCGAGGTCTGCTACCCGCTCTACGGCCACGAACTCGATGAACAAACCTCCCCCGTCGAGGCGGGCCTCGGGTTCTTCATCGCCTGGGACAAGGGCGACTTCGTCGGTCGCGCGGCCCTGTTGAAACAGAAGGAAGCCGGGCCCTCCAAGAAGTGCGTCGCCTTCCGCATGACCGAGAAGTCGGCCCCGCCCCGCCCGGGCTACCCGGTGGTGGTGGCCGAAGCCCCGGTCGGTACGGTGGTCAGCGGCACTCAAAGCCCCACCCTGAATGCGGGCATCGGCATGGCGTATGTGCCGCCGGCGTTCGCCGCGCCGGGCACCGCGCTGCACATCGAAATCCGCGGCAAACGCTACGCGGCCGAAGTGGTCAAAAAGCCGTTCTACAAGAAGGCCTGAACCCCTGGAAAACACATCAGGGTCTGCCCGGAATCACCCGGAGCAGACCCTGTTGTGTTTCTGGGCGTCGTCGAAGTCGGGACGCCGTTTCCGCGAACCGATCGGCGAGCCGATCAGTGAGCCAATTGCAGGTTGGAGGCCAGCCCCATCAACTTGAGGGTCCGGATGAGGATCCAAGTCAGATCCAACTGATACCAGCGCAGACCATGACGGGCCGACTGCGGATGGGCATGGTGGTTGTTGTGCCACCCCTCACCCAGCGAAACGACCGCGACGGCGGCGTTGTTGCGGCTCTCGTCGCGAGTCTTGAACGGACGGGTGCCCCACAGGTGGCAAATCGAATTCACGCTCCAAGTGGCGTGGTGACCCATGAACACCCGGGCCAAACCACCCCAGAGGAACCCGGTGAGCGCGCCCAACCAAGTCTGGGCGATCAAACCGCCCAGAATCCCCGGCAGGATCAGTCCGGTCAGCGCCCACCACACGAAGCCACGGTGCACCACGCGGGCGACCTTGTCTCGGGAGAGGTCGGGAAGGCTGCGGACAGCCATGGCGTCGGCGCCGCGGAACATCCAGCCCATGTGGGCGTGCCAGAACCCCAGCATCAGTCCCTTCATGCCCTCACCGTGTTCATGCGGCGAGTGGGGGTCCCCCTGGACATCGCTGTGCTGATGATGCCGGCGATGGGTGGCCACCCAGAAGAACAGAGGCCCCTGCACCGCCATGGATCCGGCGATGCCGAACAACGCCCGGATGAACGCCGGACACACGAAGCTGCGGTGGGTGAAAAGACGGTGATAGCCCCCGGTCACACCGAAGCCCGCGATCAGATACATGATCACGAACAGGAT
>JACCDW010852136.1_pt1 | contig 30907 bp, 43 predicted proteins | sample 7449781 | NCBI WGS metagenome assembly JACCDW01 (sample SAMN15323449, study PRJNA562643) | freshwater metagenome | isolation source: river surface water | place: USA:Blue River Watershed | collected 2017-08-18
CCCCAAATCAAACATTAATGTTTCTAAATAATAATAAAATGGAAACAGCAAAATTAAAATTTGAAACACACGCTTCAACAATTCAAAAAAAATTAAAAAATTTAGTAAAAAAACGTAAAAATAAAGAATTCAAAAAATTAGTTGGAAATCGTAGAACTGCTCACGCAGCTTGAATAAAATTATTACCTTAATATAAAATGATGATACCGGTGAAAAATACAGTTGCTTTATATACAATAGGGTTGACCAATAGAAATGCGAATAATTGGAAAATCACCACCAATAATTTGAAAAGATTGTCAAATCTAGGAAACGCATTAATATTTAACAGTGGAGAATACAAACTAAATTATAAAAATAGAAAAAAACTTTTAAATGCTTTGATTGTTCTTGAAAAAATAAAAAAAAAGAATTATTTAAAACCTGTTATCAAAAACCAGAGAAATAAATTAAATGAAACTCGAAAACTCATGATACGTAATTTTCAAAATAAAAGAGTTTCACGCGTTGCTTTTAGAAAGTTCAAAGCTTACCCTTCAAAAATAAAAAGATGGAACAAAACAATACGAGCACCTGAAAAAAATGAAGAATATATAGAATTACCAGATTTTAAGGGTAGAGTAGCAAAAACTCCTTGGACTATGTATCTCAGAAACAGACTTTAAATTATCTCTTTTTTACATGCGATAAATCCATCTTATGATTTGAGGTCTATTTATTATTCTCTGTAGATTGTTTATGTTTAGTTGCGTAATATGGTTTTTCAGCAGGTTTCTTTGTCTATTATTTAGACCCTGGTGCATCATTAAAATATAATTCCTCATACCTTGAGACATGTGTGTTATTGCAATCCGTAGAGCTTTATTTATACGATTTTGAAGTATATAATTAGCATTTTTTCTCAAATTCTCTGATTTTCCACTTGAAGCAATTACACTCAGAGCTTTAATCCGCATCTTACTCATGTTTCTCTGAGGAGATGGCATTTTATTATCGACTCACAAATTTTTTTAAATGTGAGTCGATAATAAAATGCCAACCATATACGGAACTTATAAAGACGGAGGTGATATTTACAAAGATAAAAAGGGGTACTATGTTATCCAATGGAATAACAAAACTCAAAAGGAGTACAAGAAGCATCTCAAATCTTTCAAACCAAAAGAAACCCCCGTAAAATGGAACCCACCAAAACCAAAGAAGAAGACGAAAAAGAAGAAATAATTTCTGCGTCATTTTTTAAATGGTTAATAGTTTAGCTGTCATGTCTGCGAAAAGGGCACTTGGTAAAATACCAAATTATAATAGTAGATACAGGGTAACACCTTATGTAAATATAGGCACACGGAGAATAAACCTTCCTAACAATTACTTAAGGTATGCTCAAGAAAAAGTAAACAAGAAACTCATATTGAATTTTAAGAGAAAATTGCGTTCAGGTAATGAAAATAACTATCACGGAAGAGGACATTTTAACACAACGATGCCAGGTGTGTATAAAAATAGGAATTGGAAATACTTTTATTATACAACTGTTTTTAATCCAAAGCGTAATTTTTTTAATAATTACGCCAATGCGGTTATATTTTACAACACAAGAAATGTTAATAATAACGATCCCGTGTTTATACATCCTATAACAGGTAAACGCAAACCGGTAAATTTTCATAAACTTTTGAAAAACATAAACATCAACAATATAAAAGAAGGACTACGAAAACGTTCAAAATATAATTATTGGAACAGATTTACAAAGAAAGCTACAAGATATCTGGCAAGAAAAAATAATAATAAAAATGCCTGAGTTTTTTGTATTAACGAGTTCTTTTCATTTGTATTCCTACAAAATGAACCCATAAAGGATTGTTTATTGTTCTATTTTTTGGACTTAATCTCTTTGCCTTTTCAACAGCAAGTATATTTTTGAAAAAACGTTGTAACATTCTTGCTGCTTTGTTTCTACGTGCTGTATATTCATTATATTCATTGTTTACTTGATTCATTGATTTATGCATATGACGATGCATCCATCTGTTTTGGTGTCCATACATTTCACGAAGTCTGTTCATTTTCTTACGTGCAGATACAGCTGATGATATCGCTTTTTCTTTTTGTCTTTTTAACTCAGCTTCAACAATTAGTTTATTTTTTTTCGAGAGTGGCATTTTTATTATAACACATTTTTTTGTGGAATAAATTAAAAAATTGAAACGTAAAAAGAATAAGAAAAATGCCTGAGTTTTTTGGTATTCCTTTGAACTATGAGTACATGTACGTAGAAGAAGGTAACGTTTATTATATGAATTGTATATACAAGGGACAAACATATTCATATATTAAATTTGAGTTGGACAGTGGAATTTTTAGTTTGTATGGTGAAAATGAACAACCATGTGGAACGGTTTCAATGAAAAATTTTGTGTAATTACGGTCTGACCCTATTCATTTATTTTCTATGAATATTATTATAAAATATGCCAGTCACAACGCGTTCCATGAGCCGCTCAAACAGCGCAAAAAAACTTGGAAACCTACCCTGGAATGCCATCACGAGACACATGTCTGGTCCAAATTTTATAAGTTTTTACGTATCAATGCCACCAAATGTAAGAAAGCAATTAGATCCTATTATGCAAAGATACAAAAAAATTGCAACCATGAGAAGCAAGATTAACTTCAGAGGGCCGATAAATACACGTCGTGTAACCCCTGCATATATACATCTTGTAAGAGGTCTTTCAAGAATAAACAATAGACCGAATGAGTACTACGAATCTAGAGGTCAAACCAGTACTGGTTACCACACAAAAAGAATTCAGAATGCTATGAATCTTCTCAGAAGATTGCGTAGAACAAACGAAGGGTTCTACGTAAACAATCAGAATAACGGACGTAGATATCAATACAACAAAGGAGCTTTAACAGCCGTTCCTCGCGTTGGTGGTGGTGTGTATATTACTGTTGCCAGAGGTATAAAAAGAACTCCAGGTGGTAGACTGTTCTTTAAATTAAACACGAAGCGCAGTAGAAGATAAACTATGGATTCTATAGTGACATCTGTGATTCGTAAATTTGAGGAGCGTGCAGAATTTGGCAAGAAAAAATACGGAACAGACCTAGACAGGACAGACTTAGGAGTAGTCGACTGGATTAATCACGCACAGGAAGAGCATATGGACGCAATACTCTATTTAGAGAAATTAAAAACATTCTATGTAAATGAACGTGGAACAGGCGCGTAAAATTTGGAAAGGCAGCGACTTTTCCGAAAAGGAACTTCAAGAATGGGTAAACATGTGGAATGCTGAAAAGTTAAAAGATGTAGACAAATTAATAGGAGAAACAGTAGAATGTCTCTTTTTGTCGAAGGAGTCATCATCGCAGTTGGAGTCGTCACAGGAATAGCACTTGTAAATTGTACAGCCATGTGTATAGCAGTAACAATATCTTGTTTTTCAAAAATGTGATTATAATAATAAAATATGGTTCAGCGTCTGAGAAGAAATATTCAGCAATTTATGAATATTGCGTACGGTCCAAAATTAAAAGTGAAGCTAAGGTTTCCAGAAGAGAACTTTTTTAACATTTTGCCTATGAATCACCCTCTTGTAAAGAACAAGCTCATGAAAGAGCGCAACAGGTTTCGTAGAAACAGGTATTCTTTAATGTTCAACCCAAGAAATAAACAAAATATAAAGAATTTTTATGCAATTTATGGACATGTAAAGAACAATAGGGTTGTTTCTGCGCCTTTTAGAAACATTGTAAACGAACCATTTATGAGACGGGCGGGTCAGATTTCAAACGCTGTGACTAAAATTCAAAGGGCTTACAAAAAGCATCTACTTATGAAAAAGGTAAAGAACCGTTCTGCAAGAAAAATTCAGACTGTTTGGCGATACAGTCCTGGAGGACCTGGATACCGTTCTGCAAAGGCTCATTTTGAGCAAATGAGCATAAAGAATTAAATGTGTTACTAAACAAATGAAACGGACGGTTCTTCTCGATGTTGACGGTGTTATTATTCGTGACAAGGTTCTATTGAATCATGTAAGAAACAGTGTTGTGAAGTACGTACAGACCAAACTTCCAAAAGAACAAAATCCAGTACAAGTAAACAATTTACTTTACAAGGCGTATGGTCACACGGCTATAGGCCTTGAAAAGGAATACGGGATAGACGCAAGTGATTTTGACAGCAAAGTGTATTCACGTCAAGTACTTGGACAATTGGACAATTTTTTAGAATTTTCTAATGAATTTTCCAAAGATCAGAAAACTATTCGAAGGATACTTTCAATGGGTTACGATGTTGAGCTTTTTAGTAACGCACCGCTTGCATGGACTGAACCTGTGAGACGTGCACTTGACGATTTTCGAGTGAGTACCGGAGAGTATTCTAAACCGAACATAGAGTCTTATTTACGTTTTGACCCTACTGTTGATTACATTTTTGTAGATGACAAGGTTTGTAATTTGATGCCGTGTCTATTTTTCAAAAATTGGACACCTGTTCATTTTTCTAATAATCATGAAAATACATTCATACGTAAGATTAATTCTCTTGAAGTTTTGTCGTTAGCGCTTGATGTGTGAGAAATGTAGCAAATGTGACCCATGCTAGGTAAGGTACAAGTAGTTTTGCCGCGAATGAATTTCTTTTAGAAAACTCTTTAATAGTCAAAATAATAGAAAACCATAGGGCAATTATCAATACAAATGCCTCTTTTATGTAGCCTCTAGTGTACAACGGAGACCAAGCAAGATTCATAGCCAATTGAATCCAAAATATTACTGGAATGTTTGGATACAACAAAGATGCGGCGTAACCCATCATGAGATACAAAACAGTCCACACAGGACCGAATACCCAACTCGGTGGTTGACTTTTTGGCTTGGGTGCTTCTTTAAAATCTTTTGAAGCCAACCCAGATAAAATTCCTCCTATAAGAGGAACAAAAGTCACAGGTTTCATCTTTTAGTAACAAGCAAGAAACAATTTTTATAGGGGGCACAGCTCGCTCTCATAGTGAATCCTTTTGGATTTTTGCATTTCTTCTTGTTAAATTTTCTGGGCAAAGAAAACACCTTTTTGTTAGAAGAACGCACACATTTTTTGTTTCTGGCGCATGCCATACAACACGATTTCATTTCACCTTTAATAATAGTCTGATATTTTGATTTGATAAATTTTTTGGAGCATTTTTTCCAAATTGTTCTCTGTAATTTTTTCTCAAAAGAACCCCTTTGTTTACATAATTTATCAATCGTGTTATGTCATTTCCAGTCTTTGGGCTTGTCATCGACTTGTATGTATTCATATTCTTAAAGTCAGTTTGTGAATACATATTCTTGAAAAGCCGAACGTAATTGTTTTTACTGTACCTTATTGCTCTTGACCTGTTGAATGTAGACTTGTTGAATACACGAGTTTCTGGCGACGGTGCGTTTGAATGTCTATAAGGAAAAACGTACGTCACCACCATCTTGAATACAGTATTCGAGTTTCCGCCGTATTTTACTCTGAAATACGAGAGTACATTTCTTGGATTCCTTACCCAATCTATATATCTTGGTAACTTTTCATTTGAATCGTACACCATTGGATTACCATCAATGCCTATGTACCCAGCTATTGCGTGAGTCCCGTATAGAATATACGCGTGACTTAGATACTGTTCATGTATGGGTGCCTTTGGATTTTGAATGTGTTCGGACCTTATGAAATTCGATTGGTGACCATTGAAAAGAATGTCATTAAAAACATACACATCTCTTTCAGAACCACCTGATACACTTTGATTTGAATTTCTGAGACCGGAACTACGTACGAGCTTACTCTCGGGGAATTCTATTCCACGCATAACATTTGCTCTGAATGGTGTGTTCCAATTTTTAGTGTCGAGCATGTGTTCGATGTAAGACCAGAAATACGCTTGTGGTATGTGTTTTCTTGATGGACACGCATTGAGTTGGTTCTTGGTTACTCTTCTAAAGTTTGAACTTCTTTTGAAAGCTCTGAGGCGTTCTCTGATTACTTTTCTTCCAACTTTAGAAAGAATCCAGCCGTTCACTATTGTCTGAAACCAACACGTCCCTTTGAGTTGTATTCTGCCAGTAAAATTTAACGCACTCTTTGGTCTCCCAAATGATACGATGCTAATATTTCTAGGAAGAACACGAGTTTTTGGCATTTTTTTTGTTCTTTGTAGCAAGTTTATTACGTTTGAACCATCGGGTGGAGGTCTTCCATACTTCATTCTGTATTCCATCCTCAGTGCAGCCTCTGGATAGAAAATGTGGGCATGCTTGAGAGCATTGTTAATCTGTCTGTTTGTTGCATTCTTTCCAAATATGGAACTCCAATTTTTTGCTCGAAAATCTATAGGTTGGTAATAGTCCATTTACCTTTTGCCGCGAAAAAAGTCCTTTGCGAGGTAGAACAGTCCTATAAGAAGTACTATCCATACTATGACATTTATCAGTTTCGCAAACTTGCAATACCAAGAATCATCTTTAGAATCACACTGAACGAGTGTACCAATACCAAAACCGAGTCCTGTGGCCGGGCCACCATTTCTGCGAGCCATTTTACTAGTCACATAGAAAAAAATGGAACCGGTGTACATGTCAGACAAGCGTTACGATGAGATTTCGGCAAGAGTTCGTAAAAGCTACCCTAACGCCTGTATTTTATTCATAGATGAACTTCACAATCCATTTCTAGAGGATGAACAAGCCAAACTCAATGGAAAGGAAAAGAAGCAATTGTTTCACGGAACACCTGAAGGGAATATAAATTCAATATGCAGGAACGGTTTCAGATGTGAACTGAATGTGAGATCTGCGTACGGAAAGGGTACGTACTTCTCAGAGTTTGCGAGTTACAGCATCAACTATGCAACAAGCAAAGAGGACATAGTGTATATGTTTTTGTGTGATGTTATCGTAGATTCACAACATACAAGAACTGTTGGAAATGGTATTTATGTTGTGAATCATGATTACGGAGGAATACCAAAATTTTTGATTGCTTTTTATCCAAAGGCTGTGAATTAAATATTTTAGTACATTAAAAAATGTCACATCTTTTGAAAGATGTGACGTACATGCGTCGTTTAGTTACCAATCTACAACGTAAACACAATGAATTGCAAAATTATATTAATGGACTTACTATACGTCAGTTAACAAACCCTAATATTGAAAATAAAGTTATACGTATGCAAATGGCTGTGAATAAAATTCAAAACAAACTTACAACTCACTCAAGAAATGTCGTAAACAAATATGGAAATACAATAAATTTAAACGCTCCTTTAAATAATTTACATAGAAACGCAGCAGCCCGTAAAATACAAAGCGCTTGGGCTCACAGAAAAAAAATGAATTCAGCAGCTCGTAAAATACAACGTGCATGGAGACCAATATATTATAGACCGAACGGCCCATGGGCCTCTAAAATGTATCCTAAAGGTATGTGGCTAACGAAGAAAAATATGTAATATAAGAATAATGACACGACATGTTTTTGTGACACGGTCTTGGCCAGCAAGATACTTTTCTGGTCTATCAAAAAGTATGCGTTTTATGCGAGAAAAGGAGTTGCTCAAAAGACGTCGTGTAAAAAACCCAAAACTTGAAAAATCCGACACATTTGCGAAAAAACGTAAAAGCAGATGGACTGGTCTTTTTCACAATACGTATCCTGGTCTCAAATTCAATAAAGAAGCCATTTCCAAAAGAACGGGTATACCAAAGTCAAATCTAAACACAGTGTACGACAGAGGTCTCAAGGCTTGGAAGACTGGTGGGTCACGTCCAGGTGCTACAGCTCAGCAATGGGCAATAGCACGTGTGTACAAATACGTACTCGTGACAAAGAAGAAAGCGCCAAAGTCTTGGTACGCAAAGAGATCAGACCCGGATTCAAATCTCAGAAATAAGTAAATGGAAAATATTCTTCAAAACTGGTACTCAGGCGCGAGTGTGTCGCGTCTTGGTGGCGCTCGTGGAACAGGGCCAACACTGGACCAACATCAGAAAAGTGTAGTTGCTCACATGAAAACACATCACAGATTGCTTGTGATTCATGGAACTGGTTCAGGAAAGACTCTCACCGCTGTGCACGTAGCGAATGACTATCTCAATTCCCCAAAAAGAATAGTTATATTTATAACTCCATCTGCAGTACAAGACCAGTTCAAACGCACAGCTTCTCTTTTACTTTCTGGTAAACCTGGTGTGTATTTCACCACATATGACGGTCTCACTCGATTTTTTAACAAGTTACTTGTGAGCCGTCATGAAACTATGCGTCAAGTTGTGAAACACGCTATGATTATAGCCGATGAGGCTCATTACATAACAGAAAAGACAGAGAAGGCTCGTGTTTTCTATGAGGTTTTTAGAAAAGCTGATAAGGTTTTACTTTTGACTGGAACACCAATTCAAAACGGTAAAATAAAGGACCTCGTACCTTATGCGAAAATTTTAAATCCAACTCAAACAGATTTTCCAAGAAATTTACCAATTGAAAAATTATTTAGATGCAAGGTTTCCGTGTACTTTGTTCCTTCAACAAGTACCAAGTTTCCTAAACTCTTACCAACAAGTCGCGTAAGTATACCTCTTTCTAAGAAACAAGCTACGAATGTGGCTACTACTCGGGCTGGACAGTACAACTGGACAACAGTCATGACTCGTCTTTCTTCTGCTACGTTTGGTCACCAGTCCAGTATAAAGCGAGGTGGCTGGGCGTTTAACAGACAGATTTACGCAAACAAAATATTTAAAAATATAGACAGCGAACCTAAATTCTTACACTTTTTGAAGGTGTACAAACAGAGACCATACAAGACTGTTGTGTACTTTCAACAGTATGTGTCACTTGACCGGTTCAGAGAATTTTTGACGAGACACGGAATCCCTTTCCAAGAGATTTCCGGGAGACCAAACAAAACGAACAAATCCGGAATAAACAGTCTGAGTGGTAACACAGTGTACCTTCTTACAAAAGCCGCAAAAGAAGGTTTAGATTTCAAGGGAGTTCGCACAGTTGTTTTTATGGATTTCCCATGGACACCTTCAAATTACAACCAAGTTGTTGGTAGAGCTCGCAGATACCAAAGTCACATTCATTTACCAGTTACAGAAAGAAATGTCAAGGTTTATGAATTTTCTTACAACTACAAAAAACCAAAGACTCTCAATGTAAGGTCACTGAACATACTAAACACAAAACGAACCAGCATCAAAAAACTCATGGACCGACTCATATCAGTGAGCATAGAGAAACTCAAATGTGCTTCTTCTCCTGCAAATACAAAGTCAGCTTCACCACCAAATCGTCTCCAGCCAAGACCAAACAGAAGAATCGTTAAAAATGCACTTGGTACGTATGTTGCAGTAAGTCCAGGAGGAAGAGTGTATCACGCATCAAACCTAGACAAATTTCTTGCGAATAAACTTGTAGTTCCTAGTGCAAATAATCGTCAAGGATTTGCAGCCCTTGGAAAAAGAAAACGTGTGTGAACAGGGACACTTTAAGAATGAGCTCTTAAAAGTACAATGGAACTACGCAAGGAGAACAACAACATAAAACGGGAGTTTCTGAACACGTGGGTCGAAAGGGGTTCTTTTGTTCTTGACGTTGGGTGTGGTCAAGGGGGTGACATTCACAAGTGGAGACATCTTGGTGTGACGTTGTTTGGTATAGACCCAAGTGTACCAGCTATACAAGAAGCGATTCGCCGTTCGAAAGGATATGGTACTTTCGACGTTGGTACTATCAAGTCTGCTCCTGTTGAACAGTTTGATGTCATCTGTTACAATTTTTCTCTGCAGTACCAATCACTTGAGTTGCTGCCAGAGGTTACCAAGAGACTAAAACCAGGCGGACTTCTTATTGGTGTAGTCACAGACTCTACGAGAATTTCTGAAGCACTAGCAAATGGTATTCATGTTGAGAAGCTATCAGACGGTGAAATTTCTGTGTGGATACCAGACACTCCGTATTATGCAAATGGACCAATAACAGAACCGATTCTTGACAGAGAAGAACTCATAAGAGAAGCTGAAAAGTACAAACTCAAACTTCTCTTATGGGACCCGTTTTCTATTTATGCAAAATTTGTTTTCAAGTACAAATAGTAGTAGATGAAGGCGTTTATCATTTTGATGCTCATAGTTCTTGTTTACATATTACTCACCAATACAGAAGACCCTTTATTTACAGAAATCAAAAGACGGTATGATTTTCTTTTGAAAAATCTTCCAGAAGAGTTTGATGTGCTCAAGAAGAATAGAGCTATACTCACTGTAAAACCAAACGGTTCAAAAGGTGAAATAGCATTTAATGTGAATAAAGGATACGAAATTTACATCTGTTTGGATGGGAGAAAGATAAATGCCGCCATGTACGTGTTGCTCCATGAACTTGCACACATCACTGTAGAAGAGTACACTCACAGTGAAAATTTTTGGTCAAACTTTAAAAAGCTCAGAGAATGTGCTGCAGCTATAGGTGTGTATACACCAGAAGCTGAAATGGAATATTGTGGTCAGATTATAAAAGATTCTTTATTCAGCGATTCTTTATGAACCTGTTTGCAAAATAAAATACAACAGCTGCGACCAGAACACTTGCTATATTGCCATTAATTCCTGCAAAGTTTGGAACTATACCAGCTAGTTTTGTCTGTACAGCAGTAGAAAATACAATCACAGCTACAATACCTGCTAGAAGAGCGTTATACTGTTCGTCAGTTAAATTGAAAGGATTCTGACTTTTCTTCTTTTGTGATGGTTCGTTTGGAAGACTCAGAGCAGCTACACGACCGTTTGTCGGATTTGTGTATACATCCTGAGATACAGGTCCAGGCATGAGGTCATCTACGGAGCTCGAAAATTCCATCATTTGTGATTCGTCAATCTTTTTTTCTTCAGAAACAACTTGCGGAGTAGGTGGAGAAGAAATTGGCTGAATGAGCGTGCTCGTATCATTAAAATCCATATTCTCCATTTGATTTAATTATAATTTTTAATTTGCGATAGGATAACACATTGAATCCCTGAATTCATATCCTGTAGGACAAGGTTGCTCCATGCCTGGTGCAGGTGCTACAGCAGCTGGTGCAGCTGGTGCCACAACTGCCGGTGCAGCAGGTGCAGCAGGTGCAGCTGGTTCACTAGAAGGTTGGCACATACCATTAACAAGAGTGTATCCAGTAGGGCATGTCATCATAGGCGGCATAGTACACATTTTAATATCCTGATTAAAGGTTGAACCTTCTGGACATGAGTGTGTTGGCTCCATTTAATCTATGACAATAAAAAGAAATGGCACCTCCAAGCGAATGGGGTCCACCCGCTTGGGCGTTCATATTTGCAGTCATAGATGAAATGGATGAATATCCAAGGGATACAGAATACTACAGAATGTTTTTCGAATCACTTAAAGGAGTTTTACCATGTGAGAAATGTAGATTTCATTATACTCAATACATTGAGCTTAATCCACCTCCTGTATGGGCCAGAGAAGCTATGCGTTCATGGGCTGAGGTTCTTCGTCACAAAATCCGTGAAAGAAATGGCCCAACATCTTTCTGGGATATATTTAAGTTCTAAAAAGATGTCACTACTATTTTTCAATTCATACAATTTTAAAAAAGCATCTCCTCTATCTAAATTACTATTCACGTATGGATTTAATTCTACATCAAATGAACAAGTTTTTAATTTGAAGTGTGATAATTCAAATAACCTTTACGCAATGTTCTATTATAATGTCGATTTTAATGTTAGAAATTTAGATGGAACAAGTACAGGTCGTACTTATGTATCAGTAGCTGGTAGTACTGGAGTAGCTTTAGTAAAATACAATTCATCAGGCACAGTTGTATGGTCTGTAAGAATATTAACACAAAATAACGCAGTAACTGGGTTATTAGTTGATAATTCTGGTAATGTATATGGTTTTGGTCAAAGAGGTGCAAATATGTTTCGGTTATATAATGCTAATGATGTTCTTACAGGTGTAACAGTTGGTTATACAGGAGGAGGAGATTCTGTAATTTTCAAATACGATTCCAATGGAAATCCATTATGGGCTGCTCGAATTGCAAATACTTTTGGAGAAACTATGACAGGTGCTTTTGTTGATAGTTCTGGTAATGTATATGTTTCATCAACAAATCTTACAAATGCAAAATCAGTATTCAATAGTGATGGAACTGTATTCAAAACTCTTTTATATGTTGGTGGAAATGATACTTGTCTAGTAAAATATAATTCATCTGGATTTGCACAATGGGCAGCAACTATAGGAGGTAGTAGTAATGAAGATGGAGGACGTGTATTTGTTGATAGTTCTGGTAATGTATGTATTGTAGGTGTATCAATCTCAAACCCACTAAGTATATACAACGCAAATGATACTTTGTTTGGAACTATATCAACAACTACAAACGACGTATTTTTTATAAGATACAATGCCACAACTGGTAACGCTTTAAGTGGGATTTTTTTGTTATCAGGTACTGGTGATGATGGTTTAACAGATACTTTTATAGACAATTCAGGCAATGTATATTTAACAGGTACATATTCTTCAAATCCATTAAATATAAACAATTTTAATGGTACTTCTTCTGGAACAACCCTCACAAATTCAGGTAATTACGATGCATATCTGTTAAAATATAATTCAAGTGGAACACTTTTATGGGCAACACGTTGTGGAGGTACCGCATATGATGAATCTCGAAGTATTTCAATAGGAAGTGACGGAAGTGTATATTTAGTTGGAAATTATCAATCAAATCCTATTACAATTTATAATTCAAATGGAAGTGTATTTGCTACATACAATTTAGTAGTAGCAAATGATATGTTTATTGTTAAATATAACTCTAATGGAATTGGACAATGGTCTACAAATCTCACAGGAAGCGGAAATGATCAGTTTGTATCTGTTGCAGTAGATTCAAATGATAATGTTTATTGTGGTGGACTTTTTAGTTCAACACCACTTACCATAAATAATATAAATGGAACTGTATATACAACTACTAATACTACTGGTTCAAATGATATAATATTATTAAGAAATATATATTTATAGACAACCCACGCGTTCACTGGCCGCCCCAACATCTTTCTAGGATATATTTAGGTTCTGATGTCTTGTCCAAGTGACCTCGTCTCTTGTCCAAGTGACCTCGTCTCTTGTCCAAATAGCGACCCTAATTTTAATAAAATTATCGGAAACAGGACACCTCAAGAAAGGAGTGTCCTGTACATTGTATGTATACTTACTAGAGCAATACTGTATTCAGGTGTGTATGTGTACCGTGACGAGCCATTGATGAGATGGCTTGTTGGATTTCTTTCACTCTTTTCAATTTTTCAACTTTCCCGTCAAACTGAAAACAGACAGTGGTGGTCAAAGAAATTTCAATTGGTAATGGCTGTACTCGTACTTTTCAGTGCAATTGCTATACAGAATACAAAAGCAATGCCAACATTCTTGTTCATCAGTCTAATCGGTGGAGTTTTACAGAGAATCCAGATTGACATGTGTTGATTGAGGCTCGCCATATCGTCTTACGTAATTCTTGTAATCTGTTTTCATCTTTCGTTTGTTGTGGTACGAAGAAAGACGTTCCCTGAGTTTTTCTAGAGGGTCCTTTGGTGGTTTTACATGTACATGAACAGACTTTGATTCCATGATCTTCTGGCGTGTAATGTAGTTGTCTACATTGAATTTTTTGAGCATACGGTCACGTTCAAAAACAAATACCGTTGATTCTGGTTCTGTTTTGGACAAGGATGAATCCTTGGACAAGGATGAATCCTTGGACATTTTATTCATTAACGTCTGGTTGTTTTAAACTAACAGCATTGAAAACTTCGTAAGTCCTTTTCCACCATTTCATCTCTGGAAATTGAATAGGATACACTGGATCTAACATTGGGTCTGGATACAGTGTATCCATATCAATTTCGATATCAGAGTCAAATAAATCTTTTCTGAGATATGTCAATTCGATAACTTTTGGAAATTCAATGTCCAAATACGGATTTATAGGAAATACATTCGGGTTCATGTGAATAATCTTGAAACATGAATCGAGTTTCTCAAGTACACCAAACATCAATTCTGGAATGCATTGAAAAAAATGCAGTTCTATTGCAATTTGGTCAAATTTTTTCAAAGTTTCAATGTCACATGTATAAAGTACAGGCCATTCTGCGTAATCAATATCCATTTTAAGTAAAAGTCTCTGTTCGTCGCTTGACGAATTCTCTGTCATGTGATTTTCAATTGTATCACAGTCATGTGTTTTACAATGTGCAACACCCTCCTTTTTGAATTTTATGTAGTCTGGTTTGTTCGTTATTCCGTCTATAGTGTGATCATACGTGTAAGATTTAGTTCCGTATTTTTCGTAAATACCCTTTTCAAAAAGTATATTATCACTTGAACCATAACTGTATACATATTCAGGACCCTGTGGCAAATCTGCTATTACGTAACCTCCATCTGACATGTTTCCTATACGAATTTTGTTGTACTTGCATTTGTATGGTGTGATTAGTTTTTTTAACTTTTTCATAAAAAGGAAAAATTCTACATGACTTTTTTCCATTTTTTATTTTAGGATTTTTCATCTTTATACTTAAAAACGAATCCACCTGTTGTTCTGAGTTTTCCTTTACAACACATACATATACCACCTGGCTGTACAGAAAGTTCTTTTGCTGCTTGATGAATAGACTCGAATGTTTTGATTAAATTTCCTTCTTTGTCGTATTGTTCTATACATTTTGAATTGTGATGGTCTTTACCTGCTGGTAATTTGTTTGTTCTATTGTTCGCCTCCTCTTTCATCTTCTTTCGAGTATCTTCTGACTTTGGAACTCCTTTCATAGTTTCACTTCGTTTTTTACGTGAATCTTCGGATATTACACGACCCTTAAGTGCTTTACTCAATTTTTCACGTGTTTCGTCACTCATTTCTTTCCCAAAATTTGGATTATTTTTACCACTCATGAGTTCCTTGAACTTTTCTTTACGTTCTTCTGTCCATGGAACTCCTGTGTGTCCTAAACCACCTGGTGCTGAATTGTATTCTGGATTGAGTTTTTTTATATACTCCCTTTCTAAAATATTCAATATATTAGACAATTCATCTTTTGTATTTGTTTTTATTTCTGAAAGTGATTCAATTTTGAAATTTTCAGTTCCGAACTCTCTCATTTCTTCATACAATTTATTCGTGTAATTATCCTTTTTAGATTCACACTTGTGACTTGTAAATCTTTTTGACAAATTTGTCTTTGTCTGACCTACGTATATTTTACCATTTACTTCATTTGTAATTTTATAAACAGTTCCTGTAAATTCTAACATTTAATATTACACAACATTTAATTTTTAATTAACATTTGGACACATCCACCTCGTAAACGTAGCACCAAATGCAACGTCGATTCTTTCTGTACATTGTAGTCTGATAGAGTGCGTTCATCTTCAAGCTGTTTTCCTGCAAAAATGAGACGTTGCTGATCCGGAGGGCATCAGCTTTCGTAAGATTTTCATCAAACGAATGGACTATATCTTAAGCCTTCATAGGAATTGTCAGTTCCTCAGACCCACCACCACTTAGTCTCTGAACCTTTTCCATAGGTTATTGACTCAACCCTTAGGAACTTGGCTGCGGATTGTCCAATCTTCTTCGCTTTTTACCATTGGAGCCAACAATTAACTGGGTTCCTTGTAAAAGTTTCCAAATACAAGTGGTACGAAGAAGCTCTAAGGATGTTCCCGCAATTCGATGGTGTTGCGGCTTACGCCACTAATGTCTGTGTGTTTAGATTTTTCATGTCTTCTTCTCCCTGACGGACTTGCATATTCTTCTTCACAAAAATGACATTTGAATTTTCTGGTTATACCTTCTTGTGAACGTAATTTTGCAAGTTTAATTTGTTCGATTTTATAAGGTATTTTCATGAATGGTGATATATCTTGTATAAATTTTGTAGCTTCTTTGTGATACATAACCCATTCGTATCCTTTGCAAATTTTTGATGAAACTGGACTCTTTCTTATTCTTTCTCTTATCGAACCTCCCCAAATTTTCTTTCCAGCTTCAAGTGGTGTTTTATCGTTTTGAGATATACTCACTCTGTATTTCATATTGTTTGAAATATCATTTGATATACAACCTTCACCTTCATAAAACCCAGCAAACCATGCAATTGTTGTTACATCCATCTTACTAGAAGAATAATGAAAACTCTAACAGGGACCGCAACAGTTTTACTGGAATCACAGAGCCCTGATGTGACCAGCTGGACATTTTTCGGCACCCCTCCTATTAATTAATGCCTTCTTTGTCTTGAATCTTCGCTTTGATGTTTGCTACGGTGTCACTCGATTCCACCTCGAGTGTTATCGTCTTTCCCGTAAGAGTCTTTACAAATATCTGCATCTTGTTTTGTTATTTGAGGCACCTTTTTAAATTTGTCATTGAAGTATGCCTCGACGCACTCTACATCATGCCATGCCTTTTTACACTGCTGGGAACCTGTTCCGTAATACATGCACGTTCTTGTTGCTTGCTTTATAGAGTCCTGAACGTACCAATACGATACGTACTTTGGCAAACTCATTTTGCAAGTGCTCTTAATATACTGTTGTTCATTTTTTTAAAATCAAACGTATAAGAAAATTTAAATTCACCATTACGTACAAACCCCAATTTATTCATTATTCTCGAACTTGGTGGTGCGTTGGGATAATTTTTAATTTGGGTTTTGTTTCCGTATGTTGAGTACTGACGCATTCGATTGTAACCAGCGAGCTTTGCTGCGAGTGTTACAAGAGCACGCATACGAGTACCTAAACTTTGTCTTCTCAAATTTGGTCTTGTTCTACCGTGACCTATAAATAGAGTCCCTGGTTCATTATTCTGAGGCTGAGTCACATTTACAAAAGTGTTACCAGTTCTGTTTTTTCTGTACCTGAGTCTCGTGTTTCCATTTCCTAAATTTACGACATTAAAGTTGTTTTTGTTTGCCAAATTTCTCAAAACATTCTTGTATTTTTTCATGTTTAATTTAAGCAACAACTATTTTTACCATTCCATGTGTACCTGGAATGTCCACAAAATCTTTTGTAAACTTTTCGAGTCCCTTGCGTGTATCCGACCCTTGAGTACAATCATGACACATGATAATAGCACCCTTTTTCATTTTAGGGCGCAGTGCACATAGGTCTCCGTAAATACCATCAAATGAATGGTCTCCGTCTACAAACGCAATATCTATACTGTTATCTTTGTGTACAGCACTGAGTGTGTACTTAGAATCTCCCCTTATCGGTACAACTTTTTTACACAAACCATTGTCCCTAATGTTATCATAAAATAGTTTGAAGTAGTCTCCTTCTAAAACTTTAGGGGGCGCTACAGAATCACTTTTGAGAGACTCAAAATCCCATACGTCATGTGCGTAACACATTGTGTTTGAGCTTGAAACAAGTCCTGCCAGAACAGAACTACATCCCAGATAAGAACCAGTCTCTACATAAATTCTCTCTTCGTCCCCTTTGCACACATTAGCAATTTCTTTTATGAGAGCCTGTGTGTCAAATGCATTTAGAGTCCCTTTTGTTCCATTTACGTACGTGTAAGCAATTCCATTTTCATCACAGTCGAATTTTAGTTCCATTTTAAAAAACAACTACTATTATTCTTAAATGAAACCTATTCTCAAATGGGTAGGAGGAAAAACACAAATTCTAGAAGAGGTTCTCAAAGAATTTCCTAGAGAGATGAACAATTACAGGGAAATTTTTTTAGGAGGTGGAAGTGTGCTTTTGGGTGTTTTAGAAAACCCTGAAATAAAAATTCGTGGCGGAGTATATGCTTACGATTCTAATGAAGCACTTATATACGTATACAAAAACATTCAGAAAATACACGAAGAATTGTACAAGGAAATCAAGTCTATAGGCACAGTCAATGAAGAGCGTTACTATGAACTTCGCAAAGAGTACAATGAACTCTCTGACAAACGTACAGTAAAGGCGTCAGCACTTTTTATAGTTCTCAACAAGACGTGTTTTCGAGGTGTTTTTAGAATAGGCCCTAATGGGTTCAATGTTCCTTTTGGACACTATAAGAATCCAGAAATTATCAACAAGGAACACTTGGACAATGTTCACAGGCTCATACAAAAAGTCACATTTGAGTGTCTAGATTTTAAAAAGTCACTCAGTTACGTGAGTGACCCCGGCGACTTTGTATATCTTGACCCTCCATATGTGTCTACATTCGGAGGGTACACTAAAGGGGGATTTGACGAGCACACTGTTCTTTTTGAACTCGTCAAAAAACTACCTTCAATGGCTCTCATGAGTAACTCGGATACAAGTCTCGTTCGCGATTCTTTCAAAGGGTATCCTATTCGGTCAATAATTTGTAGACGTGCAATAAATTCTAAAAATCCAGAATCAAAGGCTACCGAAGTTCTTGTCACCGTAAAGCCAATTTGAAAGTTGTTCTTTGTAATCTGGGTCGTCACCAAAAAGAACACTTATATTATTCTCTTTCAAAATCTTATTGAGTGTTATGTATTTTTTATCTGTAGTTGATGTAAATTTCTTTTTTAGAAAATCATTCACGCAAAAACCATAGTGAACCTCAAATCCACTCCCAAGAACCAATTCGTACTCCCTCTTGAGTGATGGTCCACTCCATAATTTTGTCTCAACAGACCCATTTACACTCTGAGCCTTCTTTTCTAGTATCTTTACCACTACAGGCTTACCTTCAAACACATACGCTTCGTCGGGCCATCTAAATACTTCTACTCCGTATGTCTTTTTCATATACTTCTTAAAAGCACCCTGTGAAAGTACACAGAGATCATTTTTTGTCACTCTTTCAAAATATTTCCCGTTAGAGGTCATCATCTTTTTATAACATTAATAGCGTGCGTTTTTTTATTTACCTGTGGATTTCTCATCGTACCTGGATTGTAATTTTTGCGATGAAAATTCCACATCGCATCTGACCCTATACGAAAACCTTTGCGTATAGGAGCCTTATAATAAAACACACAGTCTTCTATTCTGTTTGATTTGCTTGTGTTGTCCAAAACAAGACATTCGTAGTTTTCAGTACATGCATTCATAACCTGATTGAAGAGCTCAAAACTTGGAAAAACTCCAAAGAATGATTTCCATAAACGCTCACGATTCTGTACTATGTTTTCTCTGAGAATGAATATGTAATCTACATTTGCTCTGAGGTCAGGTGTGAGGTCCATACAGTACTGCATAGTGAGCACAAAGAAGAGTTTCCAATGGCGACCATTCATGAAACACTGACGTATACACGTGTCTTTCATAAAGGCTTTGTTGTACATACAGTCATCAAGAAGAATAAACGCAGGTGACGGTTTGTTTGCAGCCATGAGTCTTTTTTGTCTGTCTATAACCTTCTCTATAGTGTCTCTGTTGTAGTCACCGTAAATGAAAAGGTCAGGAACAAATTGTTTGTAGTAATGATTTCCTTCTTCTGTCGCGGACATGACTACACCTACGGGTATACTCCTCTTGTGCCATAAAAGGTCTGTTACGAGTGTTGATTTTCCTGTACCTCTTTTTCCTATAACCACACACACCTTGTCATCAGCAATCTTTGAAGGGTCGAATTTTCTCAACTGAATATTCATTCTAAATTTACGAATCAAATTAAAAATTAAAACCTGACACAGTTTCAAGGAAGTATAATGTCTGTATATCTGGCTTACACCGGTATGCAAGACATGTTCTTGACAGAGCATCCAGAATTCACTCATTTCAAATCTGTGTATGTAAGAGACCAGCCGAGTACGAGTAAGATTATAGAACAGACTTTTGACCAGACTTCATATAGACCAGGTGATACAATAACAGCAACTCTCAGACAAAATGGAGACTATATAAAGAAAATTTCTTTAAAAATAATTTTGCCCAATTTATTAAGTGACGGTACTGGTAACTGGACTTGGTACACAACCCCGATAATAGGCTCGTTTGTTTATGGATATGATTCCGTAGGAACTCAAATTTTTAGTGTCCAACTCAATTCGAGAACTCCTTACACTAATAATACAACTTGGTACACAACATCATCAGGAGTTTCTCTCTCATTCAATCTTACGACTCAGAAAACTACATTCAACACAGGAGTAACATCTATAAGTTATCTCGTTTTTTCAAGCTCAGAGACAGCTCGTCTTTTTGGATTTATTAATAATCCAATACAACTCTTCTCAGGATTTCTGAGGTTCAATGTAAATACAGTTTCTCCAACGAGTCAAGTGACGTTTCAGGAGTGTGGCTGGCTTCAATACGGTTCGAATGTGAGTTCTTATACAGATGACACGTGTTACAAACTTATAAACAGTGTGAGTTTGTTCATAGGAAAGCAGCTCATTCAGGAATTTGATTCAAATTACATAAAAATAAGAAAGGACGTTGACAACACATACAAAAACAGACCTATTCTAAAACTTTTAGAAGGTGACACAAATATTGTTGATTTCAAAAGGGTTTACTATTTTGAAATTCCATTTATAGAAATTCCAGTATACTCAATTCCAAGACACGACGTCCAAATTAGACTTGTGACAAACCCCCTAACAAATCTCAGCACATTTTACACTTCGCTTGTCATAAGTTTTAGTGTATTTCAGGATGTTACTAAACTTCCTATGAGATACAGAATACCATTTAAACAGATTCAATACTTTTCAAGGGGTACAGAAATAGACATACGCGGTCCCGTTGATAATATTTTCACAACCGGTGACTTGAATTTCGAGTTTAAATTGAATGGTGAAAGATATTTCGGTCAGGAGAGAGCAGCTACAGATTCAATGCGTAGTGAATTTGTAAATATTCCAAGAACGTCGAATGTGGTCACATTTGATGGTCCTATAAACATGAGCAGAATCAGGGACCAAAACTGGCAGTCATCAAACACAAATGTATACGCAGAGACTTGGAACGTACTTGGAATTGAAAATGACATGGCGGGGCTTCTTTTTGATTATACGAGTGTGCAAGGAGGTTATCCTCGTTTAACCACAAGTGCAACTGTTCCTCAACCAACACCTACACCAGATGAACTGTACATATTTGACTACATACCTGCAACAGCATCAAACGTAGCCGTAATTTATTCAATGCGAAGAACGAATGTGTATTATACAGGTCCTGTAGTGCGTCTCAGAAACAATACGACAACTGAAGAACTTGATTTTTATACAGATTCTACACAGAGTTATCTTAGGTCTCTGTCAAATGTAAATGCTTCTTCATGGACAAGTCCAGATATTATAGTTTGGTACGATCAGTCAGGTAATAGTAGGCACTTTTACGGAGGAGCAACACCTCCTTCACTTGTTTTACAAGATGGAAAGTACGCTGTTTTCGTAAATAATCCAATAAATACTTTTACATGGTGTACATTTTTTTTAAACACAAGTACAAGCTTCTTTTTTACTCAGAACGTTTCTATAATCAAACCAATTAGTTTTTACACAGGAGGTGTAGTAGTTGACGAAGGTAGATTTGTATACGACAGCAGTGTTGGTAGTACATTCTTACGTCTCAATCGGATTACAAGTTCTGTAGGTTCTATTACGTTTAGTCCTTTTGCGACTTCTTTTAGAACCAATAATGTAGCGTCAGGAAATTTTACAATTTCAACATGGTCCACTATTACAGCAAATTGCTCTTCTGTGAATACTTCTCAGATAAAAACAATTGGTTGTTCTCGTAGTATTGTAACTGCTGGTGGATACAGAGGATACATATTCGAACTTGGATTTTTTACTGGAACTACACTATCAACTTCAGAAGCATTTTCTTATTATGCCCAGCGTCCTACCGGGTTTTAAAATGTGAATACAATTTCAAGAATGGAACGTACATGTTCTCAGACTATAAAAATACCATTTCCCGTGCGAATCTTTTACGGTACAGAAGTTACTGTTGATGTACCAAGAACTGGAGGTGAGATTTTGAAAAACATTAAACTCGTGCTTGACTTTTCAAGTAGAGTAAATACACTTGGTTCTACAATAATTGAAAGAGCCGAAGTTCTCGTTGATGACGAAATGGTACAAACTACGTACGGTGAATTTATACAGGTTGAAAATGTATTGAATACTCCAGCAGAAAAGTATGACAAACTTTTACAGCTCATGTGCATTTCAGGAACTGGGACAATGTACATGAGTTTACCATTTGAAGATGTTCTTTTACAGTCAAAGACTCAAATCAGGATACTCTTTTCATCTGAACTCAAAGGTGAACTCTCAGGTGGTTATCTCCTCGTAGATTACTATCTCTATGAAAATCCTCCTAAATTTCCATTTGTTCAAAAAACAACTCAAATTCAGAAATTTAGTAGACTTGTGAACAATCCAAAACAATTGAAAATGTCAGTGTATGCAGTTGGTCCTGTGTATCAATTGTATTTTACAGTGAAGGACACATCAACAGGTTCGTATGTCGATGCACTTACAAATGTAACTCTTAATTTTGGTGAAAAGGAGAGATTCAATCTCACTGGTAAATATCTTAGGTATGTAGAACCATTAAAAAGACTAAATACTTATGCAGCTGAACCAGTGTACATGTACAGTTTCTCTTTGAATCCTAGTGTCACAAGTGGAGCAACTCATTTTCCAGAAAATAGCTATTTTCTTCTCGATTTTTATGATAATTCAAGTACATACGAAGTTACGATATGGGCAAAGAGTTACGATTTCTTGTACACAACTGAAAAAACCACAAAACGTATTTTTGAATCTATTGAAATGCTCATTGATACAACTTTAAGTACAAATTCATTACAAGTGGCACCTTTGAGAGTTTCCTACATAAACTATTCAGGTTCAATAATTGTTTTCTATTCAAGTACGTATGAAGTGTCAAATGTGTCTGTAAGTAGTTCACTTGTGTCCACAATTACCCAGAACACAATAGAATTCACCCGTAGCGTAGATTCTACTCTGGGAGAATACACAGCAAATGTTGTATTTTCATTTCAGGGATTTCAGGACATTACGTGTCACTTTAGATTCAGAGGTTACAATACATACCTGGACAATATTTTTTATACTAGTGAAGGAAACTACCCTACTCATATAGACCTTGGTCAAAATTTTCATTATTTGCTTGGGAATGTTTTCGATTTTTCAAGTACGGTATTCACGAGTAATATACAAACTTTGAGTGTCGATGAACTAAAAAATTACGCATTTACTACATACACTACAGGACCATGTAATATACTAGGTTCCACTACACAATTCACAGGACCTGGGAGTATACTGGCAAAATATGATGAAAATATGAATTTACTATTTACAGTCTCAACTCAAAATTCAAATGTCACTGAGCTTGCGAATTCAAACACATACGGCCTTTCTTTTGCGCAGTCTGGTACTGTTGTTTCAAGGGACCTAGGCTACAGTTACACAGCAAGCGCTGGAACTGCAAATGTATTTGTAGATTCTGTATCTCCAACGTTTTCCAGCATTCGTTTCGGAATTTCGGCGAGCAACATTTTAGCAAATTCTTCAACTACAAATTTCGGAAATGGAACAGACCGTGTAAGCCTTGTTTCATCGACGTCAGGTATTTTATACACTGTGTCAAACATAAGACAAGTAAAAACAGCTATTGAAACCTTCAGCAATGGTCAGCCTGTGTGGTCTTTCATGTACAGTTCCACGAGTGCTTCATCAACTTCTTTGGTAACAATTCCATCATCTTCTAACGGTTACCTCATTTGGTCACCAGGGTGGTCAAAATCAATCACAAACGTTACTGTTTCTGGATTTGATTCTAGAATTGTCGTTGACCGTATGACTGATGCTGTGTATTTAGTGGCTGGATACACGAGCACTACACCTGTTTTAACAGGGTTCACGTTTGCTGCGGGTACCGGATTTTTTGTAGTTAAATTTGATAGGTCCGGAAATACAAAGTACTTGGTTTCATTTATTGGAACAGGAATACTCAGTTTTAACCCTATGGTTGACAGTACCACAGGAAGGTTTATGATTTCTGTAACAAGTCAGCTCGCAAATTTACTCAACGTATACAATGGATCAGGAACTCTTGTAAATAGTGCACCCGGTAAATATCAATTTTTTACAATTGATGATTTCGGAAGTATTTCAACAAGCAATAAAGACCTTTCAGAGTTATTTGCTATTCAAAAACCAAATTACTTTACTCCTCTTTGTTCATCAAAATTTTTTGACCAAACGGTAACAGATGCACCGTCTAATAAAATTTGGTCGTGTTTTTTGGTAGGAAATTCAACAAGTTATTTTTCTAGAACAGTCACTGATTCTGTTGGTGACATTTATGCATTGTTCAATATATCCTCAGGTTTCTCTAACATTTTTGATAAGTACGGAGACAGTGGAATTTCATTTACAAATGTTAGTGGAAATGCTACAACATATGTTTTGAAATTAAATTCAAATTGTACATACTCAACCCAACTTGCAAGAATTACAAACGTTAAAAACTCAGAAGGTTACTCTTTTTTATTTTCAAAAGGCACAAATGTTTACATAATGGTCAATACACATTCATCTGGTAGTGTATTAGTTTCAGACAGAACAAATACAACAGTTCTTACATTGAATCCAACATCAGAGTCTACTTTAGTTGTAAAATTTAATACAGATGGAACATATGCAAATTGGTATACATTAATAAACAACACTTTGGCGAGTTCAATCGTTGGAGATTCTAATTTGAATCTTTATTTTACTGGTTTAAAAAACACATTAACTGCTCAAAATATAAATGTAAACGGTTCAATTGTTGCTACAATTCCAGCTACAGTATTTACAAATACAGCATTTGTAATTAAATTTTCATCAAACGATGTTTATCAATGGCGTGCTTATGTAGATGGAAATGGCGGCGGTAATGCAATTTCAGCAGCTGCTACAAGCACTGGAAATGTATATTTATCGGGTACAAAACCAGATACTACATCTTCTAGAATAAATGGAAGTACAGTCGATGTATTACCATCAAATTCAAAGTCTACACCATATGTTGTAAAGTTTAATTCTACTGGTACATACGCTTCTTGGTATTCACATGTACTCGATACAATTGCTTCTAATTACAGCCTACAGGTATTAACTACATCTAGTGACGAACTCGTATGGTATATGATACTAGGAGAATATGGATCTAATAATACGACTTCTACTTTATACATAAACAACATTTCAAGGGCAACATTCAATAGATTAAGAGAAATATCTTCTGCTTTTGTTAAATTTACAGCAGCAGATGCGTATGATTGGAATGTAAGATCTGGAATGGACCCTGGGAGTGCTAACAATGCATCATTTCCAGCAAACGTATCAGTTGACCGTCTTAATAATTTTATAATGACAACCGGGAGACAGCCGTATGCTTTGTTTATTTATGACAAAAATAACACTCTTACCACTGTTCCCGCGTCTGCTTTCAATTCTGGTATAACATATGAAATAAATAGCGACGGAACTGTAACCGGAGGAACATACGTATACACAGATACTTCAGGTGATGATGATATAAGCATGGCTACAATTGATAAAAACGGAGACATATTTTCATGTGGTAATGCTGGTGGTGGAGGTTCATCAAATAAAAGATACTTTTCATATTTCGAAAACACAGGTTACAAAGGTATCACAGATGTTTTGTACAATCAATTTCGATACGGTTACATATATAAATGTAATGCCAATTTCACATTTAACAAAATAAGTCTTTAGATTAAAAAATGGAACAAGCTGCCATAGACATAATCATTCCAGTTTTAGAAGCTGCAGTGATATACGCGAGTTACTACTGTAAAGCATGCGGTCGTTCTACAGTGACTTCAGGAGACATGGAGTACGGAATGAAACACGCGGCAATGACAACAGTCGGTAAAAAAATAGGAAGTCACTTTCCAGAAGTTTGGGACTCTGAAAGCAGCGACGACGAAGAAGAATACATAGATGACTCAGAAGAACCATTCACGAGATATGAAGGCACAGATGAGTTATACGTGAGTATGAACGAATCATTTGACTCGTGGGATTCATGGGAACCTCAGTCGCCTGCGGAGCAAGCTATAAAAAATGCTGTAGACAAACAGAAACAGGATTATGGAAGGTTACACCCAGAGTGAATATTACAAATTCACTGAAAGCGAAGAAGACGATGAAGAAGACGATGAAGTAACCCTAAAAAGGAAAAAGGTCAATTATACACATATTCTAAAAGAAGAGGATTTTGAAGAAGACGAATGAGTCCAAGGGTTTGCCCTTGTCTAAAGGCGAGCCTTTGTCCATCACTCCTGTCCGTAAATGCCATGCACTATACCATATCGAGTACATGTAGAAGTTTTTAGGTAGACATCCTTTTCCATATACTTGTCTAGTTTTTCACTTGGAATTTCGGCGTTTTCTTCGTACACATTACGAATCTGTTTCATTATAGATTTCATGTTTCTCTTTTCCGCCTTGAGTTCTTCAAATTTACCAGAAAAATCAGAAGACAATTGATGAATCAGAATACGGGCATTTGGAAACATAAGTCTACGATCACCCCCAAAAAGAATCAGTGTCGCAGATGAAGCACACAAACCATCTGCGACAGTGGTAATCTCTAGAGGTGAAGCAACCATATGGTCCATTGCACACAAACCTGCATATACATCTCCTCCATCACTTTTTATGAAAATAGTAACTTTTGATAGGTGTTCAAGTTCATGTAGCTTTGTAACGAGTTCATATACTGAAGTGTCATCAACATCCCTGTAAAAGAAAATCTTGTTACCAATCACCTTCAGTCCTTCTTCGGACATTTCTTTTTTAGAGTTGTAAGGACCTTAGACTTTATCTTCGTAAATGCGAGCTGGTTTATACTATCAAGGTCATACGAGTCAAATCTTGGATGAAGTATCTCTCCAGCGTTTGCTTTCATGACCCATAATTGAATTTCATCACGGTCACGAATTCTTAGACGTTTGAATCTGTTTCTTTTCATGAGCATATTTGAAGTCTTTGTCCATATACTCCCTGGTCTAAGGTCCAAAGGTGTTCCTTTGTCCAAGAGTCCACTCTTGTCCAAAGGTGTTCCTTTGTCCAAAGGTGTTCCTTTGTCCATATAAAGAGCGGGAATTAAACACGCAGAAACGTTAAAGTAATTCATAAGATCCCATGAAACTTCGGAATAAATCTTCATATCTATGATGTCTGCATCTGAAAGGCTCTTTGAAATCTTGTACGGGTCGCCACAAAATTCAGTGTAATTTTCGTGTATTATTCCTAGTGTATTTCCATGTTCAGTGAGGTGTCTATCTATGTACCAAGGAAGATTGTTTTTTGGTGTTGTAATCAGTTCTGATACATATTCTTTTGAACTGAAAAAAACATCACGTGTACTTTTGAAATTTTCCAGGTCAAGTTTTACCACAGTCATGTTTCCATCAGCCTTCTTTAATAACTCCTCTACAAATTTTACGTCCATTGAAAGACTTTTTGCAAAAACATCAACTGGAACACCTGGAAATTTATAAGAATTGGTTACACCAGCCATTTTTTCATGAGTTATGATAATCAAAAGACATCTTGGAGAAAAAATCTCCTTTGTTCCTGGCAAATTCTCAACAAGTTCATAGTCATCAAGAACGAGAGGAAATTTAGAAAACCGCATCATCTCAAGAAAATCTATAGTCTTTTCCTTTGATTTCAATATTTCATGGTCGAATTTTAGGCATTTGTTAAAGTGTGTCGTTTTGCCAGTACCCTTTTTACCGTATACATTCACGACGCCAGATTTCGGAAAATTTTCTCCAAGAGAAAAACAAATGGATTCAGATGACATTGACGTCACTCCTCCTATGAGCAAACAAATCTTAAATTTACTCCTCGAAGCGAATGAGATTCGTGTAGTGCTTGGATTTTGGACATTCATAAACATAATCATGCTCGCATTATTAATCTATATAGCTATCAAAAAATGATAATTCTAGAAAAAAGTCCAAACCCTCAGAAAAAATTCAGGGTTACATTCACAAATACAGGCCGACATGTAGACTTTGGTCAAAAGGGGTACAGTGATTACACTATTCACAAAGACCCTCAACGTATGCGACGATATTTAGGTAGACACAAACGAATGGGTGAAAACTGGTCAGTGGCTACTGGGAAGTACACCGCCGGCTTTTGGAGCAGGTGGCTGTTGTGGAGCAAGCCGAGTCTACAGGCAGCGATTGCGTCTGTCTCAAAACGTTTGCGGCAACCGATTCGGAGACGCACCTAAACATATCAGGTGTCCTCGCGCCTTCATAAGTCATAGTGCTCTTAATACCCATCTCAACAGCTTCATCCAAATCAACACCTACATAAATCACGTCAAGCTTGGAAAGTTCAATGAGGTCCTTGACGTGATTCTTTGTAAATTTCTTGCTCGAATTCTCTTGGCCGTCAGTGAGAACCACAAATGTACCACTCTCAGCTGATGAATACTCCTTGAGAATCTTACCCATAGAGTCATACAAAGCCGTACACCCCTCTGGTACATACGTTTCACGTGTCAGACTGGGTACATCCTCAATGGGCGTGTCTTTGTATTCACATGTACACTTGTCGCTGAATGTATACAAAGAAAGAGTACCTCCAAGAGGAATCTGTTCGCGCACAAACGCGTTGAATCCACCTATAGTATCATCGAGCTGCATCTCCATCGACCCAGACTTGTCAAGAAGGAAAATTCGAGTCGCCATCTTTACTGTTACCTAGCGTCTCTTTTTTAACTCCTCCTAACACGTCAGTCACTGTAATTGTACCGTATCTAGGTTCCCAATAATCCTCAAGAGAGAAGCAAACACCTCCGTTTACGAATTTTGTGACTATTTTTTTCTTACGTTTGTAAATTGCGAGTGCATTCAAGTGATTTTTCATGGGTCCCGAAAATTTAAGAACCTGTTTTGTCACATCTTCATTATTAAAAATGGCACTCTTGATTGGTAATCCTCTACCTCTTGCTGGAGGCCATACATCTGTGAAAAATTTTTGGGACCCATACGAATATTCCTTTATATGAAAAGACCCCATATCAAACTCCCTGAGTACCGTGAAATTCTTACGTTTTAAAAATACCAGAACGTCCAAAAAAAAGTTCATATTAAAAGAATTGCTCATTTTTCTTTAAGTGAAATGCTCGCACACTATAATAAACGAATACGTGAGCTTATGAATACACCTGATGAAATGTACACATATATGGCAAAAAGCGCTCCGTTTCTGAAAGAATACGATTCTTCAAAGAACAAAAGGGACTTATTTGTAAAATTTATGGAGGAGGTTGAGAACGATTATGTTTCTTCGGAACATGTTCATCAATCTACATTTCTTTTTTTGAATTGTAGTTCATGTTCGAGTTCTAATTTGTTCTACGAGGACACGTCGAGCGATATGGTGTGTCTAGATTGTGGATGCGCAAACTACACATTCTCTGGAGAACGCTCATACAAAGAGGAACAAGACACTGACCAGACTATTGTGTATAGTTACAAACGTGAGAATCACTTTAATGAATGGCTAGCTCAGTTTCAGGCGAAAGAAGTTACAAACATTCCACAGGAAGTGTTTGACCTTCTTAGGGATGAATTTCGTAAGCAAAAAGCTTCAAAAAGTGACATTACACAGACACGCGTCAGAGAGTTTCTCAAAAAGCTAAAGATGAACAAGTATTACGAACATGCTCCTTACATTGCGAGTACACTGAACGGAGTCACACCTCCTCGAATGACACAGGCTCTAGAGGACAAGTTACGAATTATGTTCCATCACATTCAAAAGCCATTCGAGAAACACTGCCCAGGTGACAGAAAGAATTTTTTGAGTTATTCATACATTCTTTACAAGTTTTGTGAACTTCTTTCTGAGGATGATTATCTTGTGTGTTTTCCTCTTTTGAAATCAAAAGAAAAGTTGTACAAGCAAGACCAAATTTGGAAGAAGATTACTGAAGAACTTAGATGGGAATTTATTCCTACAGTATAAAGAACAATAACGATATTAAAGGAATGGAAATTGTTCACTTGACACATCCTTGGGGTGGAGGTACCCAAAAATACATAGATGAATTGTGTTCACTTTTTCCGAAAAATAATCACATAATTAATCCACAAAGTTTTCAGTTGGACCAAGTCAAATGTTTTCACATTCACTCAACTATGGTTGGAGGTAGTATAGGCTGGAGTATTTTGAGATTCTTTGAAACAAAAAAGGATTTTATTCTTACAATTCATGATTATCAGTGGCTTTTTCCTGATTATCCTAACCCAACAACTGAAGATTTCAATACGCTTATATGTCCAATTGAAAATATTGAAAATTTACTAAGGCTTGTAAAAGGTTGTAAAAATGTGTTTTTCCATACTAGAAACACACTATCACGTTACGAACAGTTTTGCGGAAAAATGGACTTTGGGAATATTATTATAGAACACCCGTGTGACATTCCAGTAAACTATGAAAGATTCTATATTCCAAAAATTGAAAATATTGTTCATGTTGGATTCCTAGGAGGTGAAGCTGAACACAAAGGGTTTAAACTTCTTGAAAATGCAGCTCATAATATGAAAAATGGAATTATTTTTCATGTGTATGGAGGTTTGGACCATCTCTCAATTGGCAACATATTGTTTCATGGACCTTACAGAGACGAAACAATTGTAGATGTACTTAGAAGAAACGGTATTCACATTTTGCTCGCTCTTTCACTTTCAGAAGAGACATATTGCTACGCACTTAC
>JACCDW010384488.1_pt1 | contig 30874 bp, 33 predicted proteins | sample 7449781 | NCBI WGS metagenome assembly JACCDW01 (sample SAMN15323449, study PRJNA562643) | freshwater metagenome | isolation source: river surface water | place: USA:Blue River Watershed | collected 2017-08-18
CTATATCCATACAACGCTGGTCATTTATTAACTTGTACATACCGTCATGTGGCAGAGCTTCCTGATTTAACGGAGGAGGAGCGCAATGAAATGTTTTCACTTACCTCCCATGCGATGAAGGTTGTGCGAAAGGTTTCTAATGCAGTTGGATTTAATATTGGAATAAATCAAGGAGCGGTTTCAGGAGCTGGAATTGCCGGTCACATTCATCAACACTTAGTGCCTAGATGGGCTGGGGATGCCAATTTCATGCCAATCATTGGTAAAACTAAGGTTATTCCACAACTATTAAGTGAATCTAGATCGCAATTAGCTGCGGCTTGGAATCAGATTTAAAAATCTCTTAACTTCATTAACTCCCAGAGAATTTTCCAATTTCAATGGAATCGCTGGAATGATTAAACCTTGAACAAATTGTTCCCAGCCGCCTTCAACTAGCGCTTCCTTTAACTCTTCGGCAAACTCTTTTACTAACTCTTTATGTTCTGGATCGGTCTCTCGATCCAACCCAACTTTTGTTGAATAATCTGTAACTTGCAATGATTCTAAGTTGATCAAACCAACCGCTTTTCCATCATCGGCATGTAATACTAAGTAAGGCGTAACAACGGGTTCCAGCATCTTTCCTAAGATGGCGGACATATCCTCAAAATCAACTTCACCTTCATCAAAATCTAAAACAACAATTACAACTGGTACATATCCCTCGCGGAATGCTTGCCAACTAGAAAGAATTTCCTGATCCACACCATTTTTTGTGGAGGTTAAAATAACCACCACTTCAGCATCAGAAGTAGGTAATTGATCAATCTCTGTTAAGCCAAGGAGATTTGCAATCTGCTTTTTCTCAGGATGTTTACCCAGTAGATATCGTGCGTTGATTAGGTTGCTCATTGGGGTTAAGCCTACGATGGTATTTATGTTACAGAGCAGTTGGCGGGAACCTGTCGGAAAAATAATCCACCCTTTTGCCAGATTTTTGATCAAAATGAGAGTTTCCGCAAACACAATTTCTCTTATCGGTGGTCTCGGTGCCACCATTTCCGCTCTTTATCTCTTTAGTAATGGCGAATTTTTGATTGGCGTTTTAGCTGTATCTTTTTTTGCACTTTTTGATTTATTTGATGGAACAGTTGCTCGATTATCTGCAAAAGGTGTTAGTAAATGGGGAGCGGCTCTAGATTCAACATTAGATAGAGTTAGTGATTCCGCAATTTTAATCGGTGGATTAATTTACGTTCAAAAAAGTGATCCAGATTTAGCCGTATTTTTCTTAATCGCCTTGGTTTCAGGATTTTTAGTTTCCTATATCAAAGCTCGTGCCGAGTCTTTATCTATCAAGTGCGATGGTGGAGTTGCAGAGCGCACCGAACGTCTAATTATTATCTTGGCCGCTTATGGTTTATATGAGTTGGGTGTATCTGATGCGCTTGCTTATGGAATCTATCTGTTGTGCGCATTATCGATTATCACCGTTTTTCAAAGATTAGTAATTGTTTACCGGGGAGCTAATAGTTAATGTACTTGGCGTATCTATTTGCTTGGCGATTAATCGGTATTTTGCCGGAAAAAATTGCTTACGGCATTGGTCGAATAGTTTCAGATTATATTTTCAAAAAAAATGGTAAGGGTATCAGGCGGCTTAGAAGTAATTACTCTCGAGTTGTGCCTAATTTTTCAGATTCAGAGTTAACTTATTTAACAAAGATGGGAATGCGTTCATATCTGCGTTATTGGATTGATACTTTTAGATTAAATACCTGGTCTAAGGAGCATATCCTCAGCACGACAACAGTTACAAATGAGCATCTTTTGCGTGATCCAATTAAAAATAAACAAGGTTGCTTGGTCGTGCTACCTCACGCCGGAAATTGGGATCATGCCGCAGCATACTTTTGTTCAACCGGAATCAATCTTTCAACAGTTGCTGAAAAGTTAAAACCGGAGGCGATATTTTTAAAGTTTTTAGCTTATCGAGAATCGATCGGCATTGAAGTTTTGCATACCGAACAAAAGGTAATTCCAACCTTGGTAGATCGATTAAATGCTGGCAAATTAGTTGCCTTAGTCTCTGATCGCGATCTTTCAAAAAGCGGCATTGAGGTTGATTTTTTTGGAGGCGTAGCGAAAATGCCATCAGGTCCGGCTCGACTAATATTGGATTCTAATGCTGCATTTATCTCTGCATACATAACTTATAACGACAAAGGGATTCATATTGAATTTCAAGAGATCGGTCCAATTCCTCAAGCCGGCACTACGGAAGAAAAGATAGTCGCACTTACACAATCAATGGCTAATAATTTTGCACAAGGTATTAAGAAATCTCCAGTTGACTGGCACATGTTGCAACGGATCTGGGTCGATGAAAAAAATTAATATCGGAATGGTTTGCCCATATGGCTGGGATACACCAGGAGGAGTACAAACACATATTCGTGAATTAACCGAGCACTTACTTGATGAGGGACATCAGGTATCTGTATTTGCGCCAGTCTCCAATGAAGAGAATATCTCAGAGGATTGGTTGGTAAATGCAGGAAAACCAATCTCAATTCCAGTAAATGGTTCAGTAGCTAGAGTTTTATTTGGACCAATCGCAAGCTCCAGAGTAAAGCAATGGATCAGCCAAGGAGATTTTGATCTGCTTCACCTACATGAGCCTGCAATACCTTCACTATCTTTATTAGCTTGTTCAGCTGCAACTGGTCCGATGGTTGGAACCTTTCATGTCTCATCACCGAAGCAAAAGGCGATTTATGCAATCGGTCCGATATTGGAACCGATTGTTGAAAAATTGACGGCGCGTATTGCCGTTAGTGAGCTGGCCCGTCAAACTCTGAAAGATCACTTTGATACCGATGCGGTGGTTATTCCAAATGGAATTGAAAGTGCTCAATATGCCAATGCGCAGCCAACTGTGCATTGGCGAAATCCAAATACCATTGGTTTTATCGGAAGATTTGAAGAGCCACGTAAAGGATTACAAATTTTAATTGATGCACTTCCAATCATTTCCAGGTTTATTCCAGATGTTCGAGTATTGATCGCCGGCCCAGGTGATAGTGAAGAGTTTGTAAAAGGTTTAGATATTGGATTGCGAAATCGATTAGCATTTTTAGGCTTTTTAACAGATGAGGAGAAGGCCTCATTCTTAAAATCTGTTGATCTTTACGTAGCACCAAATACAGGTGGAGAATCATTTGGCATCATCTTGACTGAGGCTTTGTCAGCTGGAACTCCAGTAATCGCCAGCGATATTCCCGCCTTTCAGGCTGTTTTAGAAAATGGCGAAGCTGGCCTTTTATTTAAAAATGAGGATGCGGCAGATTTAGCAAAATCAATTATTAAGTTATTACGGGATAAAGAGCTACAAAACCGCTTGAGTGTAAATGGAAAAATGAGTTCACAAAAATATGATTGGCAGGTTGTCGCCGAACAAATATTGTCAGTATATGAAATGGCAATGGCGGGTAACCAAAAGGTTGGCCTAACATCTGAAGGCAGATTTTGGAATAGAAGGTAATTAAATGACTTTTAATCAATTAATCATTGTGGTTCTAATACTCCTCGTCATTTGGTACCTATCCTTCTCCGCATCAAGATTAGATCGCTTGCACCATAGAGTAGAAACCTCATGGGCAACTCTTGATTCATTGCTGCAAAAACGTGCTGCAATTGCTACAGAGATAATTCGTGAATCAAATTTAGATCCCGCCTCTGCTTATCTAATTTCCTCATCAGCTAGATCTGCCCGAGATGCAATGATCGCAGATAGATCTGAAGCTGAAAGTATTTTGTCTGAATCATTAAAGATGATTCAAGAGATTGCTTATGATGAAAGTTTAGAGTTGCCATCAGATCTGTTGGTTGAATTATCTGATGTGACTGCAAAAATTAAATTAGCAATAAATCTTCATCTAGAGGCGGTGAATGCCGCCAAGAATGTCAGGCGCAAATTGGTTATCAGATTATTTAGATTAGCCGGCAAGGCCCCAGAGCCAGTTAGGTATGCATTTGAAGATGATGTTTTATGAAAAGTTTTCGTAAGTTTCGAAGCTTTGCACTCTTGTTGTTGATAGTGCTTGCAGTTAATGCCTTTACTAACAACGGATTAATTCCGGAAGCATTCAAAGCTGCTGAACAGCCAAAAAACTACTTAACAGGATTGCCGGGTTTAAATGGCAGAGTGCTTGCGGTAAAAATTGATGACACGATGGAGGCTCATCCGCAGATTGGCATTGAAGCTGCAGATTTAGTTTATGTAGAACAGGTTGAATCTGGTTTAACCAGGTTATTAGCGTTTTACACCTCTGAATATCCGGAGTTCATTGGTCCGATTAGATCTGCTCGAATCAGCGATATTGATCTGCTTGCACCATTTGGCAAGGTGGCATTTGCATATAGTGGATCTCAAACAAAGATGCGACCAGTTTTGGCTGCTGCAAATCTAAATATTTTATCTGCGGAGCGAAATCCACCCTCCATTTTTGCCCGTGATGAAAGCAGAGTTGCACCAGTTAATATGATTTTATATATTGAAAAACTTTTTCAACAAGCAACTGATAAATTAAAGATGAGTTTAATATCCCTTTCTAGCTCACCATGGGAGTTTGGCAAATTATCAGAGAAGGCTGTTGATGTAAGTAGCGCAAAGGTTAAATGGCCAAATGCAAATTACGAGGTTATTTGGAATCTTCAGAGTAATTGTTGGAACATAATTCAAAATGGTGAGATAGAGGTAACCACATCAGGAAGTAATTTGTGTATTCAAAATGCGATTATGCAAAAAGTGAAAATCGAACCATCTATTTACGGAGATAAATTTGGCGGAGTAACACCAATTTCTCAAACAGTTGGAAGTGGAACAGCAGTTTTGCTACGTGATGGAAAGTATTTAAATTTGAAGTGGCAGCGTGAAGAAGCGACCCAGTTCACCAAATGGTTTGATGAAGAGGGGAAGAGGATCAAAATCACACCGGGAAAAACTTGGGTATTTCTCGCTGATACCGATCCAATCTTCACCTTCCAGCCTTAGTTTGAGTTAAGGCTCATAACGAGAATCCCTGTTTTGTTAGTAGACTTCAGCCCTTAATCAATAAATGTTGGGGGAGTAATGGCTCAGGAAACTGGTACAGCACGAGTAAAGCGCGGCATGGCAGAGATGCTTAAAGGTGGCGTGATTATGGATGTTGTAGATGTTACGCAAGCCAAAATTGCCGAAGATGCTGGCGCAGTTGCTGTTATGGCACTAGAGCGAGTACCTGCAGATATCCGCGCACAAGGTGGTGTTGCTCGTATGTCTGACCCAGATATGATTGAAAAGATTCAAGCAGCTGTATCAATCCCAGTAATGGCAAAGGCTCGCATCGGACATTTTGTTGAAGCACAAATTTTACAAACACTCGGCGTTGATTACATTGATGAGTCCGAAGTATTAACTCCAGCAGATTACGCACACCATATTGATAAATGGAATTTCACAGTTCCCTTTGTTTGTGGCGCAACAAATTTAGGTGAGGCGTTACGTCGTATCAATGAGGGCGCAGCCATGATTCGTTCAAAGGGTGAGGCTGGTACCGGTGATGTATCAAACGCTACAACTCATATGCGAACAATCTCTGGTGAGATCCGCAGACTTACATCAATGCGCGAGGAAGAGTTATTTGTTGCAGCCAAAGAGTTGCAAGCACCTTATGAATTAGTGAAAGAGATTGCTAGCACTGGAAAATTACCAGTCGTTCTATTTACGGCAGGCGGAATTGCAACTCCAGCTGATGCAGCAATGATGATGCAACTTGGTGCAGATGGCGTATTCGTGGGATCTGGAATCTTTAAATCAGGTGATCCTGCTAAGCGAGCAGCAGCTTGCGTTAAGGCTGTCACTTATTACACAGATGCCAAAGTTGTCGCAGATGTATCTCGTGGACTTGGTGAAGCTATGGTGGGCATAAATGTTGCCGATATTCCGGCACCGCATCGATTAGCGGAGCGAGGCTGGTAGTAAATGAAAATTGGAGTTCTTGCACTCCAAGGTGATTTTCGGGAGCATATTAATTCTTTAAGTGATTGTGGAGTTAATGCAGTTCCAGTAAAAACCAAGGAAGAGATCCAAGCCATTGATGCTTTGGTTATTCCCGGTGGGGAGTCAACCACAATTGCTAAATTAGCGAGAAGTTTTGATTTGTTTGATTTAATAAAAAAACGAATTGCAGATGGCATGCCTACATATGGGTCCTGCGCGGGCATGATTTTGCTAGCAGATCGCATCGAGGATGCAATCGCTGGTCAGGAATCCTTTGGTGGAATTGATATGACGGTGCGACGCAATGCATTTGGTCGCCAGGTTGATTCATTTGAAACCGATCTCAATTTTGAAGGAATTACTCAACCTAGTGTGAAAGCAATCTTTATTAGAGCGCCATGGGTTGAGCAGGTTGGACCAGATGTTCAAGTTTTGGCTGAGGTAACAAATGCCGATGGCTCAAAACACCCGGTTGCGGTGCGACAGGGGAGTTTGCTGGCCACCTCATTTCATCCAGAGTTAACAGGTGATAATCGAATTCATAAATTTTTTATTGAACAAATGTGTGCCAATTTAGTGAAAAATTAATGTTAGTAAAGAATTAATGAAGGGTAGATAAATGTCAGGCCACTCCAAATGGGCAACCACCAAGCATAAAAAAGCTATTATCGATTCACGTCGTGCCAAGAATTTTGCAAAATTAATCAAAGCAATTGAAGTTTCTGCAAGAGCTGGTGGGGCTGATGTCTCTGGAAATCCAACCTTGTTTGATGCGATTGCTAAAGCAAAAAAGAACTCTGTGCCAGCTGACAACATTGATCGTGCGGTTAAACGTGGTGCCGGTCTTGAAACTGGTGGCAAAGAGTGGGAAACCATCATGTACGAGGGTTATGGAGCTGGCGGCGTTGCATTATTAATTGAGTGTTTATCTGATAATCGTAATCGGGCTGCCTCAGATGTACGTGTTGCAGTAACTCGTAATGGCGGAAATATGGCAGACCCTGGCTCGGTTTCATATCTTTTCAACCGTAAAGGTGTTGTGATTGTTAATAAAGCAGGTGGAAAAGTAACTGAAGATTCACTTCTAGAGGTTGTTCTAGATGCTGGCGCTGAAGAGGTTAATGATCTGGGTGAATCCTTTGAAATTGTTTCAGAGCCAGCAGATCTAGTTGCAGTTCGAACTTCATTACAAAATGCAGGAATAGATTATGAGTCAGCTGAGACCTCCTTTCTGCCAACAATGTCGATTCCACTTGATGCAGAATCGGCAAAGAAAGTATTTGATTTAATTGAGGCAATTGAAGAGTTGGATGATGTACAAAATGTTTATGGCAATTTTGATGTTTCAGATGAGGTAATGGCGAGCCTTAACTAGCAATAATTTAACTCCCGATAGGCTAAATAAGTGCGCGTATTGGGGATTGATCCAGGATTAACTAGATGTGGCATAGGCGTAGTTGATTCCAGCGGCCCGCAAAAATTGCAATTAATAGATGTTGGTGTAATAAAAACCGATCCAGATGCCGAACTTGATCAACGTTTACTTCAATTAGAGGTTGAACTATCTAAGTGGATCAAAAAGTATAAACCAGATGTTATTGCAGTAGAACGCGTCTTTTCTCAACTAAATATTCGAACTGCAATGGCAACAGGTCAGGCAGCAGGGGTTGCCTTACTTCTTGCGGCCAAATCAAAGATTAAGGTTGTTATGCATACACCAACCGAGGTTAAGGCGGCAGTTACTGGCTCAGGCAGAGCTGATAAAAAACAGGTCGCTGAGATGGTTAAACGCCTACTTAAATTAAAGGAAATTCCAAAACCAGTAGATAGTACCGATGCCTTAGCACTAGCAATCTGTCATCATTGGCGCGGAGTTGGAAATGATCGATTAACAGCGGCTAAAAATAAGAGGAAGACAAATGATTAGCTCTTTAACTGGCAAGGTTAAACACCTTTCAACCTCCAATTTAGTAGTTGATATTTCAGGTGTAGGAATATCAGTAAATGTGCCGGCGCGAGTAACTGCTCAAAGCAATCTAGGTTCAGTGATTGAGTTGCATACCTATTTAGTTGTACGTGAGGATGCATTAACCCTTTATGGTTTCTTAGAATTAATTGATCGGAACTTCTTTGAACTTTTACTTTCAGTTACGGGAATTGGACCAAAGGTCGCGCAGGCAATTTTGTCTATAAATGATGCTGCTGGCGTCGCCCAAGCTATTTCTATCGGAGATCTTAAAACCCTCGAATCTATTCCCGGATTGGGTAAGAAAGGTGCGCAACGTTTAGTTTTAGAGTTGAAGGATAAAGTTTCCACATACCTGCACCATGAAAGTAAATCTGCAAATCAAATCAGCAATCAGGTGGAAATTGCATTGCAAGGTTTGGGTTACTCAGTTAAAGAGAGCAAAGAAGTGACCTCACAAATCCGTAATCAAATTGATGAAAATAATTTAGATATCAGCCAGGCCATTAAGTTAGCTTTGCAATTCACTGGAGCAGGCAAAAAATGAGTGAACGATTAATTTCAGATAATGCAGATGAAAGCGAAAGAGTTCAAGAGTTAGCACTTCGTCCTAAGAAGTTACAGGAGTTTGTTGGTCAACAACGAGTACGGGAACAGTTAAGTTTGTTATTAGATGCTGCTAAAGGTCGCAATTCACCAGCTGACCATATTTTGCTCTCGGGTCCGCCAGGACTTGGAAAAACAACCCTTGCCATGATTATTGCTGAAGAGATGAATGCGCCGATTCGCATTACATCAGGACCGGCTATTCAACATGCAGGTGATTTGGCATCCATCTTGTCCTCTTTGGTTGAAGGAGAGGTTCTCTTTCTAGATGAGATTCATAGAATGTCTCGTCCTGCGGAGGAGTTGCTCTATTTAGCGATGGAGGATTTCCGAGTTGATGTAATAGTTGGTAAAGGTGCTGGCGCCACCTCTATTCCGTTGGATTTACCGCACTTCACTTTAATTGGAGCAACGACTAGAGCAGGATTACTACCAAGTCCATTGCGCGATCGATTTGGATTTACTGCGCAATTAGATTTTTATGAAACCGAAGAGTTAAACAAAATTGTTAATCGAAGCTCCGGTTTACTCGATATTGAAATAGATGATGAAGCCGCAATTGAGATTGCCTCTAGATCAAGAGGCACGCCCCGAGTTGCAAATAGATTACTTCGCCGGGTCCGAGATTTTGCACAAGTAAACAAGGAGAAAATAATTCAATTGACCCATGCTCAGCAAGCCTTGACCATTTATGAGGTTGATGAAATTGGTTTAGATAGATTGGACAAATCGGTTTTAAATGCTTTGGTAAAAAATTTCAACGGTGGCCCAGTTGGAGTTTCTACATTGGCAATGGCGGTAGGGGAAGAGATTGAAACAATTGAATCTCTCGCTGAACCATTTCTAGTACGAATGGGTTTCTTAGCCAGAACTCCAAGAGGAAGAATGGCTACAGCTGCTGCTTGGATTCACTTAGGCTTAAAACCACCACTATCGATTCAAAGTGAGCCTGATCCAAATCTCTTTGATATTGACCCTGATATTGCTCAATGAGATTGCTCAGTAAGGCGGCGAATTTCGCCATTCCTGCCAGCCCATCTAGAATTACGCCCCATGTCTTCTAATAAATCTGCAGCAACACAATCTCGTTCTCTGCGAACGATCTCAATTTTGCTTCTAGTAATTGTTGGATTCTCTGGCTTGGCTTTTGTTCAGGGTGCAACCTCATTTAAATTAGGTTTGGATTTACAGGGCGGAACAAGCGTCACCTTGCAACCACGAATTGGTGCGGGGGAAAGTGGAAAAGTTACAAGCGAATCTATTGATCAAGCTGTAGAAATTATTCGTCAACGTGTTAACTCTTTAGGTGTTGCTGAATCTGAAGTTTCAGCTCAAGGCACCGGTGTTAATCGACAGATTGTAATTTCTGTTCCAGGTGAAACCGGAAGAAGAATTGTGGATTTAGTTGGACAAACCGCTGAATTACGTTTTCGTCCAGTTTTGGTGGAGGGATCACCTGCACCATCAGCGGTAACTGACACTGCAACCAATACATCAGCTGTCAATGCTGAAGTACTGGCTGCATACTCAGCACTAGATTGCACATTGCCAGAAAATCGCCAAGGTGGCGGTGGCGACAATCCAGATGGAATTTTGGTTGGTTGCGATAGAGCGGGTGTAAATAAATACATCCTTGGACCAGCAGAAGTTTTAGGAAGACAAGTAACAAAGGCGAGCGCCTTAATCGATCCAACACAGGCATCTGGTTGGTATGTAACTTTAGATTTTAATGGTGAAGGAACCAGCAAATTTGGCGCAATGACAACTCGTTTGACCGCTCTACCATCCCCGCAAAACCAAGCAGCGATTGTGCTTGATGGATTGGTTTACTCTGCACCTCGAATTAATGAGGCGATTAACACCGGAACTGCACAAATTACCGGCAATTTTACGCAAGAGGATGCAACTGATTTAGCAAATGTATTGAAGTATGGAGCACTTCCATTAGCCTTTGATCGCGGAGAGGTTCAACAGGTTTCGCCTACTCTCGGTGCTGATCAATTACGTGGCGGTCTTATAGCTGGATTGCTTGGATTGTTACTGGTTGTTCTCTACTCGCTCTTTTACTACAAGGGGCTAGGTATTGTGTCGGTAGCTTCCTTACTAATTGCGGTAGTACTGGCAATTCTCTCCTTCCTACTATTGGGCGAGTGGATTGGATTCACCTTAACTCTTGCGGGAATTGCAGGTGCAATTGTTTCTATCGGCGTTACAGCTGATTCATTTATTGTTTACTTTGAACGTATTCGTGATGAGGTTCGAGAGGGCAGACCTCTTAAATCAGCTGTTGAAACCGGTTGGGCGCGCGCTAGAAGAACGGTAATTGTTGCAGATATGGTTTCGCTAATTGCTGCGATCCTGCTTTATTACTTTGCAGTGGGCGGAGTTCGAGGCTTTGCATTTACATTGGGTCTAACCACCATTATGGATTTAATTGTTGTCTTCTTCTTTACAAAACCATTTATGACAGTTTTGGCAAGAGTAAATTTCTTTAACAGTGGCCATAAATTATCTGGCTTCTCAGATAAGAGTTTAGGTATTGTCAAAAAGGTTGAACAGGAAGGCGCAAAGTAATGGCTAAATTAAGTGGAATTGGCGGTCGTCTCTACCGTGGTGAAACCTCTATCGATTTCATTGGTAAGCGTCGCCGTTGGTACGCATTCTCAGGGATCCTAATTATCGCCTCGGCTGCAACCTTATTTACACAGGGTCTACATCTTGGAATTGAATTTAAGGGCGGCTCATCATTTACAGTCACCTCAAATAATGCATCAATTTCTACCGCTGAATCTGCGTTAAAAGATGCTGGTGTTACCTCTCAAAATATTATTCAATTAATTGGCGATAACAAGGTTCGCGTACAAACTGAACCACTTTCAAATGTCCAACAAAATGCGGTACAGGATCAACTGGCCCAAAAATTTAATGTCACTATCGAATCAATCGATTCACAGATTATTGGACCATCTTGGGGCAAAGAGATTACTCGTAAAGCACTTTATGGTTTGTTTGGCTTCTTAATCGTTGTCATGCTGTATCTAGCTATGACATTTGAACCTAAGATGGCAATCAGTGCGATTATCGCCGTACTTCACGATGTTTTCATCACAGTAGGAATTTATGCACTTGTCGGATTTGAAGTTACGCCTGCAACAGTTATTGGCTTCTTAACCATTTTGGGTTATTCGCTATATGACACCGTTGTTGTCTTTGATAAGGTTCATGAAAATACCAAGAGTATTGTTTCAAGCGGCAAGAGCACCTACACACAAGCTGCTAACTTGGCGGTTAATCAAACTCTCGTACGTTCATTTAACACCTCATTAATTGCATTGCTTCCAGTTGGTTCAATTCTTTTTGTTGGTGCCGGATTATTAGGTGCTGGAACATTAAAGGATCTTTCCCTTGCATTGTTTATCGGTTTAGCAACCGGTACTTACTCATCTATCTTTATTGCAACTCCGATCTTGGCTGTTTTGCGTGAGCGCGAACCAGCGATGCAGGCGCTTGCTAAGCGAGTCGGTAGTCGATCAGGTAATACCGCAACAGTTGCTACCGTGAACACCGATACCAATCGCGGTCCACGCAATCAACCAAAACGTAAAAACAAACGCTAATTTAACTTTTTCGAAGATGGCCTAGATGAGCAATTCATCATTACTAGAGCCACTTCAATCTGGATTAAAGGCTAATCATCCAGATTTTGACAGCGCCAAATTATTAAAGGCATTTACTGTTGCAGAGGCTGCACATGCTGGCCAAAAACGTAAATCAGGTGAGGATTACATAACCCACCCAGTTGCCGTTGCGCAAATTTTGGTTGATCTCGGTATGGATTTACCAACGATAAATGCAGCTCTATTGCATGACACAGTAGAAGATACCGGCTTAAGTATTGAAAGTATTGCAAAAGATTTTGGTGATGAGGTAGCAGCACTTGTTGACGGTGTAACCAAATTAGATAAATTAACTTACGGGCCAACTGCCGAGGCTGAAACTTTGCGCAAAATGGTAGTTGCCATGTCTCGAGATATCCGAGTGCTAGTAATCAAATTAGCGGATCGATTGCATAATGCTAGAACCTGGGGTTTTGTTGATCCAGCAAGTGCAAGTCGCAAGGCTCGGGAAACCTTAGACATTTACGCACCGCTTGCACATCGGTTGGGTATGAATGCAATTAAGTGGGAGTTGGAAGATCTCTCATTTGAGGTTCTAGAACCAAAAAAGTTTGAAGAGATAGCCCGTTTGGTCTCTGAGCGAACTCCTGCAAGAGATCAATTAACCTCCGATGTAGTTGCCGCAATCCAGTCAGATTTAAAATCAGAGGATATTGCAGCACAAGTTACTGGCAGAAAAAAACATTTTTACTCGGTCTATCAAAAGATGGTTGTACGTGGCCGGGAATTTAATGATATTTACGATCTAGTAGGAATTCGAATTCTGGTTGAATCCGTAAGAGATTGCTATGCGGTTTTAGGCTCTATTCATGCAAGATGGAGTCCGGTACCTGGCAGATTTAAAGATTACATTGCAATGCCAAAATTCAATCTTTATCAATCATTACATACAACTGTGATTGGGCCATCTGGAAAGGCTGTTGAAATTCAAATTAGAACTTTTGAGATGCACTCTCGGGCAGAGTTTGGAATCGCCGCACATTGGAGATACAAGCAGAAGAATCAGGATTCAAATAGTAATCCAGAGCTGCTGTGGCTCAAGCAATTACATGAATGGCAACAAGAGAGTGAAGATGTTGGTGATTTTCTTGAAACTCTTCGGTATGACCTACGAACTCCAGAAGTTTTTGTCTTTACGCCAAAGGGAAGTGTGGTTGCATTACCGGCAGGTTCAACACCAGTTGATTTTGCCTATGCAGTACACACTGAAGTTGGCAATAAATGTGTAGGTGCAAAGGTGAATGGAAAGTTAGTGCCACTTGAATCCCACTTAAATAATGGTGATGTTATTGATATTTTGACTAACAAGTCTCCGGCCGCCGCACCCAGCCGTGATTGGTTAAATTTTGTCACCTCATCACGTGCCAGATCGAAGATAAAGGCATGGTTTTCTAAAGAACGTAAAGAGGAGGCGATTGAAGCAGGACAAGAGTCAATTGCTCGCCAACTTCGTAAAGCAGGATTACCAATTCAGAAGATTCTCGGTGGCCAGTCTTTATTGCAGGTGGCGCATGATCTTCATTTAGAAGGCATTGAAAATCTTTATGAGGCAGTTGGCAATGGACATGTTTCGGCACATTCAATTGTCGAGAAGTTGAATTCATTATTTAACACAGAGGAGTTAACTCCGGAGACTCAGCCAGTTACTGAGATTAAGGGAGTGCGCAGAGAACGCAAAAGCATCTCTGGTATAGATGTTGAGGGCAGTGAAGATGTTTTGGTAAAGCTAGCTAGATGCTGCGCACCTGTACCAGGAGATGAGATAACTGGTTTTATTACAAGGGGATCGGGCGTATCAGTTCATCGTAAAGATTGCGTAAATATGGGGGATTTAGAGCGACATCAGGCAGATCGGGTAGTAATGGTTAAATGGAACCTGCTTGCAAAAAGTTCATTCTTGGTAAATATTCAAGTGGAGGCGCTAGATAGAAATAGATTGCTTTCAGATATAACTAAGGTGCTATCTGATCAACATGTAAATATCTTAAATGCTTCAGTTATTACCCATAAAGATCAAACTGCAATTTCTAGGTTTACCTTTGAAATGGCAGATGCCAGTCACTTAGATTTGATATTGACTGCTGTAAAAAATGTTGAAGGTGTCTACGATGTGAATCGAGTTTTCAACAATTAATTAGCGAAATCAGTTAAACCTTTTTGCGCCTCAGCTAACCAAGTTCTGCGCGCCGCAGCCGCTTCTCTAGCCAGCATTGCCTTTGCAGTTTGTCCGGCAGCTTCAGCTTTAGCAGCTTGTTTCTCGTAATTTTCAATTGCTTCAGAAAGACCTTGAACAACCTTATTTGCTTGAGCGATGGCGGTTGGATCACTCTTGCGAGCATGATTGCGTTCTAATTCAGAGATAGCTTCGGAAACCTTCTCAATTCGCGCATCAAGGGCTGCTAATTTCTTTCGATCAGTCATGCCGATGCGACGCCATTTGCTCTCTAAATCTCTAAATTTGTTTCGAGCTGATTTGAAATCGGCAATAGGAAGCAAGGATTCAAACTCTGAAATCATCGCCTCACGTTTTGCCAAATTCTCTGCCATAGATCCTTGACGTTTTTCTAAATCAGCATTCTTTGCTGCAAAAAATGTGTCTTGTGCTGCTTTGAATCTATTCCAAAGTGCAGTGTCGGCTGATTTCTTTCCTCGGCCAGCTGCCTTCCATTGATCCATTAATGATTTAAATTTTTGTGCTGTTTTCAACCAATCTTTAGAGTTGATGAGCGATTCCGCTTCTTTAACAATTAATTCCTTCGCAGCGGCAACCTTTTTATGTTCTGAATCAAGCCCGGCAAAATGGGTTCTTCTACGCTTATCAAACTTATTGCGGGAGGATGAGAAACGCTTCCACAAATCTGCATCAGTTTTTTTATCTAGACGCGGAGCCTTCTTCCACTCCTCTAAAAGTTGTTTTAATTTCTCAGTTGTGGCCTTCCAATTAACAGAATCGACTAAACCTTCTGCTTCTTGAACTAATTTTTCTTTTTGCGCCAAGATCTCAGTTTTGCGAGCAGCCTTTTCCGCCGCTTGTGCTTGTTTCTTTGCCTCATACACACCAGCATGCTGATCGATAAGTGAAGGAATTTGTTCGATTGATTGAGTAAGTTTTGCTAAATCTCCAACACCATTTAAAGATGATATTTGAATCTTTAATTTATTAACTGCTTCATGAGCATCAGATGGCACCATTGCGCCAGATCTAATTCGAGCGGCCAATAAGGCAACTTCAGATGCAACCATTTCAAATTTTTTAACGAAGTAGGCAAGTGCCTCTTCAGCAGTTTTGCCTGGATAGGAGCCAACCGCTCTTTCACCTTCTGGGGTGATTACGTAAACAGTTCCATCTTCTGCTACTCGACCAAATTTTGCAGGATCTCCGATTAATACCGCCGCCGCGCCATTATTTAATGAGTTACTTTGATTATCCATTTAATTCTCACTTTCGTTGCGCGATATTGCCTTCTAGCAAAATCGTTATGGGGCGGGCGGTGCAATCACTTTCGATTGCGGGGTTTTTACTGATTCCAAAGGTAGCCTAACCATGTAAATAGTGGAAATTCCCGTTGGGAAAAGGAGGGTGAAACAAGTGCTAATCGATCGAATTGTTGCACCCTACTTTGAAACCAATTGTTGGATCTTAAGTACCGCACCTGGCGCGGAATGCATAATTGTGGATCCGGGAATGGATAAACCTGATTTGGTAGATGGGATTTTAGAAAAGATTTCAATACACAATTTAAAACCGGTGGCTGTGTTGGTAACCCATGGCCATATTGATCATTTTTTCTCTTTAGTACCATTAACAAAAAAAACACCATTAACAACCTTTATTTCAAATGAAGATCGATACTTACTAAGTGATCCATTTAAGGCATTAATGCAAAATGGTCCTGCCCAACAATTGATTGCAAGTTTTGGTGATAGAGAATTCAATGAACCAGATCAAGTTCAAGAGGTTGAGGATTTCAGCAGCTTTGAATTAGCAGGATTATCAATTGAAGCATTTCTGGCGCCCGGACATACAAAAGGATCGATGATGTTTACTGTTAATGATGAACAATTGATTTCAGGTGATGTTTTATTCGCGGGTTCGATAGGGCGAACGGATTTACCGACTGGCTCTGCTAGTCAGATGCGCAAAACATTAAAAGATCGAGTTTTAACCCTAAAAGATCACTTAAATGTCCTGCCTGGGCATGGTCCACAAACTACAATTGCGAATGAGCGCAGGAACAATCCATATCTGCAAGGAGAGTTCCTTAATTAATCGGAAAGAGTTGTGAATGAGTAAGTATCAGGCACCAAAGGGTGTAAGTGAGTACTTTCCGCCTCGCTCAAATTTATTTGAAGTTGTCAGAGATCAATTAATCGCTCCCGCCAAACGTGCAGGTTACTCTCTAATTGAATTACCGGTTTTTGAAGATACTGAATTATTTGAACGTGGAGTTGGTGAATCCACTGATGTTGTAAGCAAAGAGATGTACACCTTTGAAGACAGAGGTGGTAGATCTATCACGTTAAGACCAGAGGGTACTGCTGGTGTGATGAGATCAGTAATTGAAAACAATTTAGATCGAGGTCAACTTCCAGTAAAAGTTTTTTATGTCGGACCTTTTTTTAGAGCAGAAAAACCACAAGCTGGTCGTTATCGACAGTTTTATCAAGTAGGAATTGAAGCAATTGGATACAACGATCCTGAAATCGATGCCGAGGTAATTTGGGTTGCCGACTCTGCCTTTAAAGCATTGGGCCTGAAAAAATATGAGTTGCAAATAACCACATTAGGAGATGCTGCCTCCCGAGCGGCGCATCGAATCGAATTAGTTAAATTCTTGGATAAGTTAAATCTTGATGAGGAAACAAAGATACGAGCAAGGTTAAACCCGCTCAGACTCTTTGATGACAAGCGGCCAGAAATTATTACTGCGATGAAAGATGCTCCCATGCTTGTTAATTACTTGAATGAGGAGAGCAGAAGTAATTTCGAAAAGGTTAAAGCTTCTCTATCTGCACTGGGAATTCATTACTCGATAAATCCAAGAATGGTAAGAGGATTGGATTACTACACAGGCACGACCTTTGAATTCATACATCCAATGCTTGGTGCGCAATCTGGAATTGGTTTTGGAATCGGAATCGATCGAGTTCTATTGGCGTGCGAGGCGGAGAATTCCCTTGAGAACTTACTTCCGAAATTAGATCTTTTTATAGTTCCAATCGGTGATGCGGCCAAAGATTATGCGGTAAAACTTTTGAGCGAGCTTCGCAATACTGGCTTAAATGCTGATCTTTCATATGGCGACCGGGGATTAAAGGGTGGAATGAAGGCGGCAGATAAAAGCGATGCCAGGTACGCCTTGGTAATCGGTGATGATGAAATTAAAAGTGGCGTTGGTCAATTGAAATTAATGAGTTCAGGTCAAAGTATTTCTAGTACCCTTACGCCTTCTGCAATTGCAAAAGCAATCAGCATTTAAAAGAGATAGGTTTCAAATAAATGTTACGCACGCATGATGCCGGCTCGCTCAATGCTAAAAGCATCGGCACTACAGTAAAACTTGCTGGCTGGGTAGCTCGAAGACGCGACCACGGCGGAGTTGCATTTATTGATCTACGAGATGGAACTGGTTCGGTTCAAGTAGTTATAAATGATGAAAAGATAGCGGGAGAGCTGCGTGCCGAATGGTGTGTACTGATCACTGGAAAAGTGACAGCAAGACCGGCTGGCAATGAAAATAAAGATATTCCAACTGGAGAGATTGAAATTGTTTGTGATCAACTAGAGGTTTTGAGCGAGGCTGCGCCACTTCCATTTCCGGTAGACAGCGGAGATTTATCAAATATTTCAGAAGAGGTAAGACTTAAATACCGATATTTAGATCTACGTCGTGAAGGCCCAGCAAAAAATTTGCGTTTGCGCTCAACTGTAACCGCTGCCATCAGAGATGTGATGCATAAAGCTGATTTCCTTGAGATTGAAACGCCATATCTAACTCGTTCAACTCCTGAAGGCGCCAGAGATTTCCTAGTTCCTGTTCGATTGCAACCAGGCTCTTGGTATGCACTTCCGCAATCTCCGCAGCTGTTCAAGCAATTATTAATGGTGGCAGGCATGGAGCGGTACTACCAAATTGCTAGATGTTTCCGCGATGAAGATTTTCGAGCAGATCGCCAGCCAGAGTTCACACAGTTAGATATTGAAATCTCATTTGCGGATCAAGCAGATGTAATAAAGATTGCCGAAAAAGTTTTAGCAGAGGTTTTTGAGAAGGTGGCTAATTATAAGATTCCAATGCCTATCCCGCATATGACCTATGCGGATGCGATGGATCAATATGGTTCTGATAAGCCAGATCTTCGATTTGATAATAAATTAATTGATGTAACTGAATTTTTCAAAGAGACTACCTTTAGAGTTTTTCAAGCAGATTATGTTGGTGCTGTTGTTATGCCAGGAGGAGCATCATCTCCGCGACGCGAGTTAGATGCTTGGCAGGATTGGGCAAAGGCTCGTGGCGCTAAAGGTTTGGCCTATATCTTGATTCAAGAGGATGGCACATTAGCCGGACCAGTTGCAAAGAATTTATCTGAAAAGGAGAGTGCAGGTATTGCGGCTGCAGTCTCTGCAAAAAATGGCGATGCAATTTTCTTTGCAGCCGGCGGTAAAAGCGCATCTCAAAATCTACTTGGCGCTGTTCGATTAGAGATTGGTGCACGCTGCAATTTAATTGATACATCTGCTTGGAAATTTTTGTGGGTAGTTGACGCACCAATGTTTGAACCAGTGGATGCAGATAATGCCTCTGCCGGTTGGACTGCAGTTCACCATCCATTTACTGGACCAAAGCCAGAGTTTAAAGATTCATTTGATACCAATCCAGCCGATGCGTTGGCATATGCATATGACATTGTTTTAAATGGAAGTGAGATTGGTGGTGGCTCAATACGTATCCATCAACGAGATGTACAACGTCGAGTTTTCAAAACTATTGGTTTGTCCGATGCAGAGGCTGAAAGCAAATTTGGTTTCCTTCTCGAAGCCTTTAATTACGGACCACCACCACATGGCGGAATTGCTTTAGGAATTGATCGCTTATGTGCATTGTTAGCAGGAGCACAATCAATCCGGGAAGTTATTGCCTTTCCAAAAACTGCAAGTGGCGGAGATCCATTAACTGGCGCACCTTCGCCAATTACCCCAGCACAACGCAAAGAGAGCGGCATAGATACTCCCGCCGTTCCAAAGCAAAGTTAATATTTCAGGTATTCTGCACACATGGGTCCAGGTGGAATTGCAACAATAATTGCTGCTTCATCCTTAGCGGTGATTGCAGTAGCGATTGCATACACCGTTGTCCGGGCCAGTCGATTAATTGATGAGATCACAACAACTGTCTCATTGATCAACAAACCATTAACCAGCATCTCAAAGGCAGCAAAATCTGTAGAGGATTTGGCCACTAAGGTAACTGGCGCAACAGATTTATTTTGAGATAGCAACCCACTGGCAACGAAAGCTGCTGGCGCGATAGTGGCTGCTGCTAAGTTGAAAAAGGGTAAGAAACGCAAAGCGGCGAAATAAGCCACTATGAACTCCGCAGAGATTAGATCTCGTTGGCTTAATTTTTTTGAGAAGGATAACTCCTTAAAACTTTCCCATACCGTGGTCCCATCTGCATCGTTAATTGCCGACGACCCAAACTTGCTTTTGGTGAATGCGGGTATGGTCCCATTTAAACCTTACTTCTTAGGTGAAGTAACCCCGCCTTACAAAAGAGCCACATCGGTACAAAAGTGTGTACGTACTCTGGATATTGATGAAGTAGGTAAAACAACTAGGCATGCATCCTTCTTTCAAATGTGCGGAAACTTCTCATTTGGTGATTACTTCAAAGAGGGTGCTATCGCACTTGCATGGGAGCTTTTAACTAAATCTACATCTGATGGCGGTTATGGATTCCCAGAGGAAAAGTTATGGGTAACGGTTTATAAAGATGATGACGAGGCTGCTGATATTTGGCATAACCAAATTGGTGTTCCTAAAGATCGAATCCAACGCCGCGGGATGGCGGATAATTTTTGGTCGATGGGTGTACCAGGGCCGTGCGGACCATGTTCAGAGATCTACTTTGATCGCGGCCCAGCATATGGAAAAGATGGTGGACCAATTGCAGATGAGGATCGCTATTTAGAAATCTGGAATTTAGTTTTTATGCAAAATATCAGAGCTGCTGGCGGAACTAAAGATGATTTTCCAATTATCGGCGAACTTCCTGCCAAAAATATTGATACCGGTTTGGGTTTAGAACGCACCGCCGCATTATTGCAAGGTGTTGAAAATATATATGAAATCGATACCACCAAAATTATTTTGGATAAGGCATCAGCTTTAACAAAGGTGAAATATGGCAGTGACATTAAATCAGATGTTAGTTTGCGGGTAATTGCTGACCATTCCCGTACCGCAATGATGTTAATTGGTGATGGTGTAAATCCAGGTAATGAGGGGCGCGGTTATGTGCTGCGCCGCATGATGCGTCGAACCATCAGAAATATGCGATTGCTAGGCTCACAAGATTTAGTTATCTCTGAATTAATTAAAAGCTCAATTGAAGCAATGGGGCCACAGTACCCAGAGCTATCCAGCAACCAGGAACGTATTTTAGCGATTGCAACCGCAGAAGAGGAAAGCTTTCTACAAACATTAAAGAGCGGAACATCAATCTTTGATCTGGCTGCCGTAGATCTTAAGAAGAGCAAGCAAAAATCCTTGCCTGCTGATACCGCATTTAAATTACATGACACTTACGGCTTTCCATTTGATTTAACTTTAGAGATGGCCAGAGAACAAGGCCTTGAGGTTGATGAAGCAGGTTTTAGAAAGTTAATGAAGGAGCAAAAGGATCGAGCTAAAGCGGATGCAAAATCCAAGAAGAGTGGACATACCGATCTAACTGAGTACAGATCAATTATTGATAAAAGTGGGGCATCTAAATTTATCGGTTATAACCAGATTAAATCAGAGGCAAAGTTAACTGGAATTTTAGTTGATGGTAAGTATGCCAATGAGGCAAATACTGGGTCAGAGATTGAAATTACCCTAAATCAAACCCCATTTTATGCAGAGGGTGGCGGACAACTTTCTGATGGTGGATTTATAAAGTTAAGCAATGGCGCTGTTATCGAAGTTGATGATGTGCAAACACCTGTTCCAGGTTTGATTGTTCATCGTGGAAACATAATTTCTGGTTCAATTAAATTAGGTGATGAGGTTTTGGCTGAAATTGATGTGGAACGGCGAATGGCAATCTCCAGAGCCCACACCGCAACTCATATGGTTCATAAGGCGTTTCGTGAAGCTCTAGGTGAGACTGCAACTCAAGCCGGATCTGAAAACTCTCCAGGCAGATTTAGATTTGATTTTCCAGCAACATCTGCTGTGCCGCCCACAGTTATGAATGAGGTTGAAAATAGAGTCAATGAATTGTTAATTGCCGATTTAGAGGTTCAAGCAGAGGTTATGTCGCAAGCACAGGCCAAGGCGATGGGCGCGATGGCTTTGTTTGGCGAAAAGTACGGTGATGAGGTTCGAGTAGTAAGTGTTGGAGATTGGGCTAAGGAGCTATGCGGAGGAACGCACGTATCTCGTTCTGGCCAACTTGGAGTTGTTAAATTGTTATCTGAATCTTCAATTGGTGCAGGAGTCCGCAGAGTTGAAGCATTGGTCGGACATGATGCTTATAAGTATCTTGCCCGAGAACACCTACTTTTGAACTCTTTAACTGAAATTGTAAAAGGTGCCAGAGCAGAAGAGTTACCTGAACGCATAAGTGAATTGATTGAAAAAATGAAAACGATGGATAAAGAGTTATCTGCTGTGCGGGTCGCTTCAGCTATTTCCGCATCCTCCGAACTACTGAAGGGTGCTAAGAAAATAGGCAATGCAACATTGATTTCTGCATCTATGTCAAAAGGTTTGAATGCTGAAGAGTTAAGGGCTGTTGCTTTGTCATTAAAGGCTCAAAGTGAGAATTCAGTAATTCTTCTATCCTCTGTAGTGGATGGAAAGGTTGTATTAATCTGCGCAGTTTCACCTGAGGCAGTTAAATCTGGAGTCAAGGCTGGTGAATTAGTAAAGATTGGTTCAACAATTCTGGGCGGTGGCGGGGGCGGTAAGGATGATTTTGCGCAGGGCGGCGGAGTTTCGGTAGATAAGATGAATGAAGCATTTTCTGAAATAGAAAAAACTATCATTTCTAAACTTAAGTAAAGTTCAATGGCATCACAATTGCGCCGTGGTCGAAGAGTGGGCATTGATTACGGAGATGTTCGCGTTGGAGTTGCAATTACAGATTTGGAAGCAATCCTCGTCTCACCACTTTGTACCTTGAAAAATGATGATCAACTGATTTCAAATCTTGCCAAGATTGTTGAAGAGAATCAATCAATTTACATTGCCATCGGCTCGCCAATACACCTATCTGGTGAGGCAAGTAGTAAATCTGCAGCAGTTGCAGAGTTTGCAAAGAGTGTGAAAGATCAGTTAAAAACAGATATCTACTTAATTGATGAGAGATTAACATCAAAGAGTGCTGGGGAGCAGTTACGCGAAGCAGGTATAGGCAGTAAAGAGGGTAGGGGAATTATTGATCAGATTGCGGCTGTTAATATCTTGAATCAAGCTTTGCAATTAGAGTCATCCGATAAGGGATTGGGCAAGCCGTTATGAAGCAGATTATCAAGGCATTGATCTTTTCATCGATCTTTACATTTATTGCAATTAATACTCATAATGCCTTTTTATTGATTGATTATCGATCAAAGAGTGGCTCAGAAAAGGTTGAAGTGATTGTAAATAATGGCGATACTGGGCTTGAGATAGCTAGAAAGCTTTACGAGGCCGGTGTTGTTAAAACCAGCAAAGCTTTTTATCGCGAGGCTTTGGCCGATAAGAGATCAAATGGAATATCTCCTGGAATTCACTCTCTAGATAAAAAGATTTCTGCGGAAGCTGCACTTAATCAATTACTGGATACTGAAAGAAATCGTGGTTTATTGCGATTTGTCGAAGGATTGCGTGCATACGAGGTAATTTCGATTCTAGATAAATCAGCTTTGCTTGAAGGGGAATTTTCCGGAAAGGTTTTACCAAATCAAAGGTATGGCACAAATAATTTAGAAGGATTTTTATTCCCAGCTCAATATGCATTTGGGCCAGGAACCACCGTTGACCAAGCAGTTTTGCAAATGTTGGATAGATTTGAAGCAGCCGCTAAGCAGAGCAATTTAGATCGATGCTATGCGGGTTACACCGCATATCAATGTTTAATTATCGCTTCAATTGCACAAGCTGAAGGCGATCGCCAGGATTACACAAAGATTGCCCGTGTAATTTACAATCGTTTAGCTATTGGGATGCCGCTGCAAATGAATACCACTGTTGAATATGCTGCCAAATTGCGTGGGCAAATCAGAATGAGTTACAAGCAATTAGAGATAAATTCAAAATACAATACCTATAAGTATCGTGGACTGCCACCTTCACCTATAGGCAATCCAGGAGAGGAAGCAATGGCTGCCTCGGTTAATCCGGCTGATGGAGATTGGCTTTTTTTCATCACAGTGAAACCACAAGATACTCGTTTTACAAAATCAATCGATCAATTCAATATTTGGGCAAATGAGTTTCGCAAGAATGAAGAGGCTGGTTTATTCAAATGATTAAGATGAAGGTTGCTGGGTCACCTATTGGGCACTCACTCTCGCCGCTTTTACACAATCATGCATATCAAACATTAGGCGTTGCTGCAGAGTTCACATCAGAAGAGGTCACTGAGTTAACCTTTCCAGATTTTTACTACTCTTGCAGAGATTCAGGTTTTCGCGGCCTGGCATTAACTATGCCACTGAAAGAGATTGCAATTGGTTTTGCTGATCGGGTTGATCCAATTGCTAAACAAATTGCCTCAATTAACACAATAATTTTTGAATCAACCGGAAGTATTGGTCTATCAACTGATTTACTGGCATTTAAAAATTTACTATCACCCTACTTTGGCAAACGGGTTGCAATTTTGGGCGCTGGCGGAACAGCCAGAGCAGCAATTGGTGCATTAAGCGGCACTAATACCCAAGTAAGTATTTTGACGAGATCAATGAATCGTCATGATCAATTGCATGCGGCAGCCTCTGATTTAGATATTGAATTTTTAGATTGGCATACCTTTGCTGATGTGCAGGATCGAGATTTGATCATTTCTACAACTCCAGCCGGTGCCACAGATGGTTTATCTATAATTTCTAGCAAGGCGGATTTTTTTGAGGTTATCTACCATCCTTGGCCGACGGAGCTTGCTAAGCGATATCAAAATTTGGGACGCCATGTTATCGGTGGCTTAGCGCTACTAGTTGAACAGGCAATTTTTCAGATCCAATACTTCTCCGGAGCTAAATTTGATCAGGCTCAAATGCGGGAGGAGTTACTGAAGGTCGGTAGAGCGGCAATCGGAAGGTAATCCACAGCTTTAATTCTGCCTTCAATTTTTTTACTAATCTCACTTAATGCTCCGCAATATTGGTTACACAATTCTTTTGATTCTCGCACTCCGAATTGCGGTAATAGATCTCAAAACTCACTACATAAAAAATACTGATCTGCTCCTCAGCTTTCTAGCAATTATTTTATTTCTCGATTTCAACTTGATTATGGGATTCTGTAATTTTGCTATTTATTTCGCCTTATTCATCTTGACCAAAGGACAACTTGGATTTGGTGATGTGAAATTATCCTTTTTGATTGGGTTGGGTTTTTTATCATTTTATGATCTCGTAATGGCTTTGAATTTCGCTTGGATTACAGGTGGAGTATGGGCGATCATCACAAGAGCGAGCCAGATAGCATTTGCGCCTTGGATGCTCTTTGGAGCGGTTATTTCACAAATTATGATGAATTGAACTTAATTATTTACAAGATCAGATACTTATCTGAGAGAATAAGGCACTCTATTAATGAATGGATTTAAAATGTTGCGTTGGTTGACCGCCGGTGAATCTCACGGCCCTGCTCTCTCCGCAATCATCGAGGGATTGCCAGCGCATGTTGAAGTGACAACTGCAGATATAGATGCGGCACTTGCTCGTCGCCGATTAGGTTTTGGCAGAGGCGCTAGACAAAATTTTGAAGCAGACAAAGTAAGCATTATCGGCGGTGTACGTTTAGGCCTTACCCAAGGTGGACCTATCTCAATTCAGATTGCAAACTCAGAGTGGCCAAAATGGCAGAAGGTTATGAGTTCAGATCCCGTACCCGAAGATGAGATCAAAGATTTGGCGCGCAATGCACCGCTGACTAGACCACGTCCGGGACATGCTGATTTAGTTGGAATGCAAAAATACTCATTTACTGATGCCAGAGCGATATTAGAACGTGCAAGTGCCAGAGAGACAGCTGCGCGAGTAGCGTTAGGTGCTGTCGCTAAAGCGTTTTTAAAGCAATCTTTAAATATAGATATCTTGAGTCATGTTGTTTCAATTGGCAAAGCTAAACTTTCGGAAGATTATGAATTACCTAAGTTTTCAGATCTAGATAAAATTGATGCAGATCCAGTTAGATGTTTTGATAAGAATACTAGCGATGCAATCGTTGCTGAGATTGAAGGCGCTCATCGTGATGGAGATACATTAGGTGGAGTAGTTGAAGTTTTGGCTTACAACCTGCCTCCTGGGTTAGGTTCACATACACATTGGGATCGCAGACTTGATGCCAAGTTAGCTGGCGCAATGATGGGTATCCAAGCGATCAAAGGTGTTGAAATTGGAGATGGTTTCGCAAGTGCTGCACGTCGTGGATCGGTTGCACATGATGAGATTGAGAAAAATAATTCTGGTGAGATTGTGCGCAGAACCGATCGCGCTGGTGGCACAGAGGGCGGTATGAGTAATGGTGAAATCTTAAGAGTCAAGGTTGCAATGAAGCCGATTTCAACTGTTCCAAAAGCTTTAGACACTATCGATGTTGCCACTGGCGAAGCGGCAAAAGCGATCAATCAAAGATCTGATGTATGCGCAGTTCCTGCCGCAGGTGTTGTTGCTGAAGCGATGGCTGCCTTGGTGCTGGCCGATGCTGTTCTGGAAAAATTTGGTGGCGACAGTGTTATGGAAACTAAGCGGAATTACCTAAATTATTTAGCAACCCTCTCTGTTAAGTAGAGGATTTATGGCTAAAGAAAAGATTGTTTTAATTGGACCTCCCGGAGCTGGTAAATCAACGGTTGGAAAATCACTCGCAAAGTTAATGAATCTGCCCTTTATTGATAGTGATCGTGAAATCGAACGAATTACCAATCGCAAGATTGCAGAGATTTTTGTTGAAGATGGCGAGGAGTTCTTCCGAAAAATTGAGATGGATACGGTCATCTCATTGCTGGAGGATTTTGAAGGAGTGATCTCGTTAGGCGGAGGAGCACCAATTAACCCAACTATCCAAGCCATCCTTAAAAATGGTGGATTTCCAGTTGTCTTTTTAGATGTATCAATTTCACAGGCGGCAAACCGCATTGGTTTTAACAAGGAACGTCCATTGTTATTGGTAAATCCACGGCAACAATGGATTAAATTAATGAATGATCGCCGAAGCATTTATGAGGATTTATCTACTGAGTATCTTCTAACCGATTCTAAGAAACCGAGTGAAGCGGCAGAGGAAATATCTTTAAAATTAGGAAGTTTAAAATGAAGCAAATCTCCATAAAGGCCGATCGTAAGTATCAAATTTTGGTCGATACTGATTACTCAGTTGAGATTGCAAATATTGCAAAGGCTCATCAACGGGTTGTTTTAATTGCTCCAGCAAAATTATTAAAGATTATTAAATTAAAGAAGATTTCTAATCTAATCGTGATAACGGTGCCAGATGGCGAGCTCCAAAAAAATGTTAAAACTCTTGAGAAAATTTGGAGTGAGTTAGGCAAGCAAAAGATTTCAAGGGCAGATGCGATTATTGGTTTAGGAGGTGGCGCAACAACTGATTTAGCGGGATTTGCGGCTGCTACTTGGCTACGTGGTATCGCTTGGTATGCGATTCCTACATCATTAGCTGCAATGGTTGATGCGGCAATCGGCGGAAAAACAGCGATCAATTCATCATCTGGCAAGAATTTAATTGGTTCGTTTTATTCACCATCCGGTGTCTATATTGATCTGCAATTCTTACAAACTCTTCCAGCACGCGACCTATCTGCCGGTATGGCAGAAGTTATCAAGTGTGGCTACATATCAGATAAAAAGATATTGAAATTAGCACAGGATGATGTATTAGATTTTAAAGAGCTGATTTATAGATCAATTAAGGTTAAAGCTGATGTTGTTAACCGAGATTTCAAAGAGAGCAAGTTAAGAGAGATTTTGAATTATGGACATACCCTAGGTCATGCCATTGAAAAGCACTCAAAATTTAAATTACGCCATGGCGAGGCGGTTTCAATCGGTTTGGTTTTTGCAGCTGAGCTAAGCAATATTGTTGGTGATTTGCCTGCAGATGTTGTCGAGGAACACCGAAGAATTCTTGGATCATTTAACCTTCCAATCTCATATCCGAAGCAACACCTGGCGGCTCTTGAGAAGTTAATGATCTCTGATAAGAAAGTTAAAGGTAATCAAATTAGATTCATTGGTTTGAAGAAGATCGGAAAACCAACTTGGTTTGATTCGGTTAATTCTAAGCAAATCAAGTTGGCCTATGAGAGAATAGCCAGATGAAAATTCTTGTTTTAAATGGTCCAAATCTTTCCCGTCTTGATTTGCGGGAAAAGCAACATTATGGAGATTTAGATTATGACAAGCTTCAGCAATTCATCACTAAATGTGCCAGTGATCTTGGTTTGACCGTTGATATAAAGCAAAGTGATAGTGAATCTGAATTGATTAATTGGTTGCATGAAGCGGCAGATAGCGCCACACCCGTGATCATTAATCCCGCAGCATTCACTCATTACTCATATGCAATTAGGGATGCTGTTTCCATGCTTAAAGCCCCTTGTATTGAGGTTCATCTATCAAATCCATTAAGCAGGGAAGAGTTTAGACATACATCAGTTGTCTCCGGAGTAGTAAATGGAACCATCGCTGGTTTTGGAGAACAAAGCTATCTCTTGGCTTTAAGGGCGATGCAAAACTTAACGAAGTAACAATTTATTGATTTAGCAGGGTAGAATTTCCTCTTATTCAAATTGATTCGAATGGACAAAAATGGCAACCACAAATGATTTAAAGAATGGCATGACCCTAGATCTAGATGGTCAGTTATGGACGGTTGTTGAATTTCAACATGTTAAGCCTGGTAAAGGTCCAGCGTTTGTGCGAACCAAGATGAAGCAGGTTTTAACTGGCAAGGTTGTTGAGAAAACTTTCAATGCTGGCGTTAAGGTTGAAGTAGCAATTCTAGAAAAAAGAGATATGCAGTATCTGTACCGTGATGGTGATGATTTTATGTTTATGGACTCCACAAATTTTGATCAGATCTCTATTCCTAAGGCGACTGTTGGCGAAGCTGCTGATTACATGTTAGAGAATTGTGATGCGATTGTTGCTATGCATGAAGGAAACCCACTATATGTCGAGTTGCCAGCCTCAGTTGAATTAACAATTACTTACACAGAGCCTGGTATCCAAGGGGATAGATCATCTGGTGGAACAAAGCCGGCGACTCTGGAAACTGGAATTACGATTCAAGTACCACTTTTTATCAAGCAGGATGAAAAGGTTTTAGTAGATACTCGAAATGGTTCATATCTCGGTAGAGCAAATTAATCATGGCCGCCCGTAGTAAAGCTCGCAAACGGGCGCTTGATTTCTTGTATGAGGCAGATATTAAAAATACCTCTGCTAAAGATTTATTTGCAGCTCGTGGCGCCTCTGAATTATCACAAGAACCATATGTTGCAGAGTTGATTGCCGGAGTAACAGAACATATTGGCAAGATTGATGAATTAATAATTACATATGCTCAGGGTTGGGATATGGATCGGATGCCGCCAATTGATCGAAACATATTACGAATTGCCATATTTGAAATTTTATGGGGAGTTCAGATTCCTTTGCAGGTGGCGGCAGATGAAGCGGTTGAGCTTGGCAAATCCTTATCTACCGATGAATCCTCTGGATATATAAATGGCGTAATCGGAAGAATTATTAAAATTAAGGATTCAATAGCAATTTAACCTATTAGGTACCCACCCTCTTTAAGGTATTTCATCGTTTCATCATCATTTAATTCAAGCAGAATTGAAAGAAAATGCAGATCTGATGCACGCAGCGACAAAACTTCACCATTCCAATCCTTTCTTCGGGCTGCCAATGATGAAATCATCCGTTTAGTGCCAATTAATCGAGCATCATCACTATTTGAAAGAGCACGTTGGTCAATAATTATCGAAGTAGTCAAAGTGGATGCCCCAGCGGAAATACTTTTTTCCTCAAAAAGTTCGGTGATCGGTACCTGATAAAAACTCATTAAATCTATAGCTTTCTTTAGTGAAATGGCGCGATCAGATCTTTCATAGGAACCGACCACTACCGCCTTCCACTTACCCTTTGATTTGAGCTCTACATCTTGCAGAGACCAACCTTTGGATTTACGAATCTGGCGTAGTTTTTGCGAAGTGGAGAATTGAATCTCTGATTGATTATTTGTCATGTCTGGAAGGTTAGCCACTCCGGAAAATGAGGGTTTTAGATATCCACAGATTTACTGATAATCTTCAGCCTGTTCCTTTAACGATCCGTCCAGAGAGGCGGCGAAGGAGATTTAAATGGGTGTTTTACTGTCGAGCGATGATATCAATCGCGCAATTAAGCGTATTGCTCATGAAATTATTGAGCACAATCAAGGTATCTCAGATGTGGTCTTGCTTGGTATTCCGACAAGAGGTGCTTATCTAGCAGAGCGCATCGGAAACTTTATCGCAGAGATTGAATCCGAGATTCCTATCGGAGTTCTAGATGTAACACTTCATAGAGATGATTTAAGAATTAGACCACCAAAGCCACTTGTTCCAACAAATCTTCCAAAGGGCGGCATCGAAGGAAAAAATGTTGTTTTAGTTGATGATGTTTTATTTTCTGGTAGAACAATCAGAGCCGCACTTGATGCAATTGGCGAATTAGGAAGACCGAAATCGGTTCAACTAGCTGTATTGGTAGATCGTGGACATAGAGAGTTACCTATCAGGGCGGATTTTGTTGGCAAGAATATCCCGACCGCATTGGATGAGAATGTAAAAGTTCATATGCGTGAACTAGATAGTGATGATCTAGTGGAGCTGATTAAATGATCAAGGGGCATCTACTTTCGGTAGCAGATTTAACTAAGGATGAGGCTTTAGGAGTTCTGGCAACCGCTCATGAACTGGCCCAAATAACTGATGGGCCAAATAAAAAGTTACCTACCTTGCGCGGTAAAACTATTGTAAATCTCTTCTTTGAAGACTCAACAAGAACTCGAATCTCCTTTGAAACAGCGGCTAAAAGATTGTCTGCTGATGTAATTAATTTTTCCGCTAAAGGATCATCAGTTAGCAAGGGTGAAAGTTTGAAAGATAC
>JACCDW010511879.1_pt1 | contig 30874 bp, 31 predicted proteins | sample 7449781 | NCBI WGS metagenome assembly JACCDW01 (sample SAMN15323449, study PRJNA562643) | freshwater metagenome | isolation source: river surface water | place: USA:Blue River Watershed | collected 2017-08-18
CTTTCTCTATGACTACCAAAGCTTCAGTTCTTTTCGTCTGCATTCACAACGCCGGCCGTTCACAGATGGCCGCCGGTTACCTAAAGCACCTGGCCGGTGACCGAATCGAGGTTAGATCGGCTGGAACCGAGCCGGGTGACAAAGTCAATCCGGCAGCGGTTGAGGCAATGGCCGAAGAAGGCATCGACATCAGCGTCAATTTTCCAAAGAAGCTGACTGACGAGGCTGTAAAAGAATCTGACTATGTAATCACCATGGGTTGTGGTGACACCTGCCCGTTCTTCCCAGGTAAGACCTACTTGGACTGGCCTCTTGATGACCCGGCTGGTCAGGGTGTTGATGCGGTTCGCCCAATTCGTGACGCAGTTCGCGCCAAGGTAGAGGCACTCATCGCCGAAATTGACGCTAAATAGCGGGATTATTTAGGACGCACCTCCGGTTATTTCTAGAAAGAAAGTGTCAAACTTTCTAGAAACTACCGAAGGGCACCATGCCAAACTCGCAGAAACCAGCACCCCAGCCTAAGCAGGCTCGTGCCCACGAGACCGTTGATGCGGTGCTAATCGCCGCCAGCGACGCCATGAGGATCGGCGGTGAAGCAGCGGTTAGAGTCCAAGAGATTTCCGCCCAGACCAAGGTTTCCATCGGTTCCATTTATCACCACTTTGGCGACCGCGACGGTTTGATTCGCGCCGCCTACGTGCACACATTTCGCACTGCAATCCAAAGTGACATCGATAGGGTAAAACGCTTCATGTCACGAATGACCAGTGCCAAAGAGATGGCCGAGCACTATGACGAGATGCTCGCGTTCTTGAATCATCACTTTGAACAGTTTCCGGCCCGTGCTCGCGCAAACACAATTGGCAGCACAACCGGTCGCCCACTACTTCGCGACGCAATCATCGCGGTGCAATCGGAATTAATCACCAGCCTCACCGAGGTAATGACACTACTTAAGGAGCGTGGCATCCTGAAGAAGCACCTTGAGCCACGTGCAGCAGCGGTGATGACTCTGGGAATGTTGCACGGTCGTGTGATTGCAGAGTTTGATTCCACCCCGGTGCAAGACGAACAGTGGAACGCATCAATGCTGACTGCATTTAGCGGTTTGTTTGTTGGAACAGACGAGCTACCAATCTGGAATCGATTGGCAAACCAAAACTAATTACTTTCCGGCAGCCAATTCTTTAGCACGCGCGAGAGCGGCATCGGTGGCTTCAATAAACATCTTTTGCAAATCAGTTTCCGTCATGCGTGCGATTGCGCGTTCTGTGGTCCCGTTTGGTGAAGTCACCTGCTTACGCAACGCCTCAGGTGTTTTCTTTGAAGAAACCAGCAGTTCGGCTGCGCCAAGGAAAGTTTCATTCACTAGCAGCGCAGCTTCTTCATCATTGAAGCCCTGATGTTTTGCGGCGCTGGTTAGCTGTTCAATCAAATAAAAAACATAAGCGGGTCCAGAACCAGAAATTGTGCTGAGGGCATCAATTTTTGATTCATCGAGCACCAGCGTTTTACCAACGGTTTCAAAAAGTTGCACCGCTGTTTCAACTGCCCAATCGGTAGCGCGTGATCCGGCAGAAATTCCGGTTAGGCCGCGGCCAACTATTGATGGCGTGTTTGGCATCGCGCGCACCACACCTACATCTTCAGGTAAAACTTTTTCCATGGCTGAGGTGGTGACTCCGGCGGCAACAGAAATAACCAGGGCATTGTCATCAAGCGAATCGGCGATGTCGGCCAATACCTCTGTTACGTATGCAGGCTTCACGCAGATCAAAACCACGTTCGCTCCGGCCACCGCCATCTGGTTTGCGTCGTCACCGTTTTCCATCGCGAAGGACAGCACGCCAACTTCATCGGTTAGCCGCTCGGCACTATCGGTGGATTTAGTGCTCACCGATACGTTGTCCGGGTTGAAACCTGACTTCAACAGGCCGCTCAAAATGGCGCCACCCATTGATCCGGTGCCGATGATTGCAATGCGCTTGATGTTCACTGGTTCAGTTTATGGTCCAAGACTCCATAACCATTGAGGCAATCAGCCAAGGCCAAATCTTGTCTGACCGACTTGGTAGTTTTGTCCTATGGCTGTTGCAAAATCCTCGTTTACCTGCACCGACTGCGGTTGGACCACCCCCAAGTGGGTGGGTCGCTGCGGCGAGTGCCAAGCCTGGGACACCATGCAAGAGTGCAAGGCCGGTGGCGGCCGCGGATTAGGCACCGTGCGCCAAATCAAGCCCGTTGCCATTGTGGGCTCATCTGCTGCAAAGCCAATCACCCATGTTTCGACTGAGCGAGTAGCTGCTTGGTCTACCCAGGTCGGCGAATTTGACCGGGTGCTTGGCGGCGGGTTGGTACCGGGCGCGGTTGTGCTGCTGTCTGGCGAACCCGGCGTTGGCAAGAGCACCCTGCTGCTTGAGGTAGCCGCCAACACCGCCAAGTCGGGCAAGACCGTTTTATATGTCTCTGGTGAGGAATCCGTTGGCCAGATTCGCCTGCGTGCCGAGCGCACCGGCGCCATGAGCGACAACCTCTTTATCGCCTCAGAAACAGACCTTTCCACCGTGCTGGGTCAGATCGACGCCGTGTCACCAGAACTTCTCGTGGTTGACTCGGTGCAAACCATTGCCGCCGCAGAAATTGATGGCGCCGCCGGAATGCCATCGCAGATTCGCGAGGTTGCGGCAAATTTGATTCGCATTGCCAAAGAACGCGCCCTGCCAGTTATTTTGGTTGGTCACGTCACCAAAGATGGCAACATCGCAGGTCCTCGCGCGCTTGAGCACCTAGTTGATGTGGTGTGCCACTTCGAAGGCGATCGTCAAACCTCACTTCGTTTCGTGCGCAGCATGAAAAACCGTTTTGGACCTACCGATGAAGTCGGCTGCTTTGAGATGACCGGCGAGGGCATTAACGAAGTGCCAGACCCATCAGGAATGTTTCTTTCTCGAGGCGATGCTCCGGTTAGCGGCACCTGCGTGACCGTAACCGTTGAAGGCAAGCGTCCGCTGATTGCTGAAGTTCAGGCTCTGGTGGTTAAGTCATCTACTCCGCAACCGCGCCGAGTTACCAACGGCGTTGATTCGGCCCGGGTTGCAATGTTGCTTGCGGTGCTTGAGCGTCGTGCCGGATTGCGCTTGAGCGACATGGACGTTTACGTGTCCACAGTGGGTGGCGTAAAACTTACCGAACCCGCATCTGATCTTGCTATCGCTTTAGCAATTGCATCGGCGGTTCAAGACAAACCAATTGCCCACAACCTGGTTGCCTTTGGTGAAATTTCTTTGGCCGGTGAAATCCGAAAAGTTTCCAATGGCAAGGTGCGTGCCAGCGAGGCAAACCGTTTGGGATTTGTGCGCAGTGTTGATTCCGCCGTTGGTGATTTGAAGGCCGCGCTTGCCTTAGGCCTTAACTGGTAGTCAACTGGTAAAACTACGAACCAGGGTTGACGATAACTTTCATTGAACCTGGCTGCTTGCCCGCGTTCAATGCCGACTCAACATCGTCTAAACCAAATTTGTGAGTGACCAAGACATCTAGGTTCACTTTTCCTGATGCAACCAGCTCGATTCCAGTTGGCCAGGTATTTGCGTATCTGAAAACCCCGGTGACCCAGATCTCGTTATTTTGGATGTGCGAAACCGGAAGATTCATGTCCTCGGTACCAAGACCAACCAGCAGCACGTGACCGGCTGGTCCAACCGCCTTGATTCCGGAATACACGGCTTGGGCAACCCCAGAGGCATCAACGAAAGCATTTACCGCAAGACCCTCAACGTTTTCAGTCCTTGGGTCCATGGCCCTTGTTGCGCCGTGTTTTAGGGCAAAGTCGCGACGATCCTCGGCGATGTCGGTGATTATTACCTCACTGGCACCAAACGCGCTGGCTACCTGCGCCATGATCACACCGATTGGGCCGGCACCTGCAATCAGAACTCGGCTACCAGTTGTGATCTCTGCTCTGCGCGCTGCCCAAATACACACCGATAGCGGTTCAACGAGCGCGGCGGCTTCGAAAGAAACATGGTCTGGAATTTCAAAAGCGAAATCTGACTGAATCTTCACAAACTCGGCAAAGGCGCCGTCAATCGGCGGAGTGGCATAGAACTCGATGTTTGGGCAAAGGTTGTATCGACCGGCGTTGCACTGCTCACAATCTCGGCAGGGGCGCTGTGGCTCCACCGCCACACGTTGGCCAACTCGGCTTGCATCAACCGCAGAGCCAACAGCGGTGATGGTTCCCGAAAGTTCGTGGCCCAGAATTAGTGGCTGCTCAACAATGTAAGGACCAATCTTTCCGTGCTGGTAATAGTGAACGTCGCTGCCGCAGACTCCTACGGCTGCAACCTTTACTAAGACCTCATCAGCGGCTAGTTCTGGAATCGAAATTTCCTTGACTGCCACTTCACCTTGCTTGAGCAGGTAAGACGCCCTCATTGTGTTACTCATTCAAGTTCTCTCTGCTTTATTTCTACTTGACTAATGCTTCAACTGTTTTGTGCGCACCGACTTCAAACAGCGAGTTCAGCGCTGCCAAGTAAGGCTTGGTGAATTTTTCGTTATCAACGAGGTTGCCAAACAGCTGTCTATTTTCAATAAAAGCCAATGGGTGTTCGCGTTGAGTCTTTGCGATGGCAATCAACTCATCCTTAAGAGGATCAACTACGTTTATTGGCTCACCCTGTTCGTCGATTGCTTCTGCATAGCGAGCCCAGCTCGCCACAATTGCAGCCGATAGGGTGACGTCTCCCCCTTGAGCTAAGCGCTCATGGATGACCGGAACCAACCACTTAGGAATACGGTCGGAAGACTCCGCGCATAGGCGGGCCAAAGTGTCTTTTACTTCTGGGTTAGAGAAGCGCTCAATGAGCATGTGGCGATACCCGTTTAGGTCCACTCCCGGCACCGGCAACAGGGTTGGCGTTGCCTCGTGCTCCATGTAGTTCAACAAGAACTTCGCAATCGCCGGATCTGTAGTTGCCTCGTGGGCGTATCGGTATCCACTTAGGTAACCGAAATAGGTTAGGCCTTGATGGCTTGCGTTCAACAGACGCAGCTTCATCAACTCGTAGGGCATAACGTCTTTAACCATCTGCACGTCTGCCTCTTCGAGGGGCGGACGACCAAGACTGAATTCGTCATCGATTACCCACTGAAAGAAAGGTTCCGCAACAACCGGCCACTTGTCTTCAAGACCAGTCAGGGTTGGTACCTCGGCGATGTCTTCTGCAGATGTCACCGGGGTGATTCGGTCAACCATTGAGTTGGGGAAATGCACGTTGGTCTCAACCCAAGCGCCTAGTTCGGCATCCTTGAGCTTGGCAAAAGCCGTAAACATTTTCTTGGCCACCTCACCGTTGGCCTGGATGTTGTCACAGGATTGAACGGTAAACGGAGCAATGCCGCGTTCTCTGCGAAGTCGAAGTCCCTCAATGATGTAACCAAATGCGGTTGACGGCACAGCGTTAGCCTGCAGGTCGGCAGCAACGGCCGGGGTCTCCGCCATAAACTCGCCGGTTACCCGATCAAAGTTGTAGCCACCCTCGGTGATGGTTAGCGAGACAATCTTGGTATCTGGGCTAGCCAGCTTTTCAAGCAGTACCTGTGGGTCATCGGGAGCAAAAATGTAATCAACAATGCTGCCAATCACCGATGTTTCGCGGCGACCATCGGGGTGCTTTAGAACCAAGGTGTAAAGACAATCCTGTTCGGCAAACACGTCGCGCATTTTGCGATCGTGCTCCAGCAAGCCCACTCCGCAGATTGCCCACTCTTTCGCGAGGCCCGCGTTTAGCAAGCGGTCGATGGTCATGGCCATATGTGCGCGGTGAAAACCACCCACACCAAAGTGCACAATGCCGGTCTTCAATTGGGTGCGGTCGTAATTAGGTGTCGCCACACCTGGGGAAACATCCTTAAGAGTCGCCATAGAAAGCTGTGCCATTGTTACTTCACTGCACCCATCGCTAGACCACGAACCAATTGCTTCTGAGCAACCCAACCGGCAATCAAAACCGGAAGAGCGGCAACCATGGCTGCAGCTGAGAGCACACCTAGGAACAAGCCTCGACCGTCAACAAAAGATGCAAGGAACGGTGGTGCTGTTTTTGCGTCCGAGGTGGTTAGCAGGGTAGCCAAGAAGTATTCGTTCCAAGAGAAGATGAAACAAATTAGCGCCACCGCTGCAATACCGGGCAGGACGATTGGCAAAACAATTCGAATCAGCTCGGTGCGGAAGTTGGCTCCATCAATCTGAGCCGCCTCAACGATGTCAATTGGTACCTCGTTGAAGAATGAGCGCATCATCCAAACTGCAATTGGCAAGTTCATGGCTGCGTAAACCAGTGACAAAGCGTTGATGTTGTCTAGCATTCCCAAACTCTTGAAGATCATGTACAGCGGCAGCAGTGAAGCTGCGGCGGGCATGAACCTAGTTGAGATGAAGAAGAATAGTGCATCCTGCACACTCTTGATTGGACGAATTGAAAGCGCGTAGGCCGCAGGAATGGCCAGCAAAAGCACGATTACGGTAGACACCACGCTTGAGGTAACCGAGTTGGTTAGGTAGTCAATCATGCCGCGGTCCATAAGCCGTTGGAAACCACCAAGATCCGGTTCAAAGAAAATGGTTGGCGGAATCGCTGATGCATCCTGCTCACTCTTGAATGCGTTGATGAACATCCAGAAAACCGGGAAGAAGAACAGCAGCACAATTACCCAGGTTCCCGCTGTAATTAGATTGCCTTTTAGATTACGCATTAGCGGTTACCTCCATCCATAAACACCTTGAACAAATTGCGCAGCGCGACAGTCGCAACCACGATGGTCAACAACACGGTGACCACACCATAGGCAGCGGCCTCACCCACGTTCAGACCAACGAATGCTCTTTCATACAAGAGGTAAGAAAGGGTCTTGGTGCCTCCGGTGCCCTTGGTGATAATCGCAATCGGGTCAAACACCTGCAGCAGCATGATCGTGCCAAGCAGCACAGCAATTTCTACATACTGACGAAGGTGCGGCAGGGTAATCCATTGAAAGGTTCGCCAGGCTCCGGCGCCGTCAACCGATGCAGCTTCAAGCACCTCACGGCTCTGGCTCTGCAAACCCGCCAACAGAATCAGCATCATGAATGGCGTGTACTGCCAGGTCAGCATGATTACAACCACTGCGAACGGTAGATCGGTGGTCCACTGAATTGGTGTGCCACCCAAAACCTCGGTGACCCAGCTAAGAATGCCCACGTTGCTGTCGAACATTGAGTACTTCCAAATCAGTGACGCAGCCGCCGGCATCAGCAGAAACGGAGTGATTAGCAGAGTGCGAGCTAGTGCCTGGCCTCGGAATTTTCTGTCGAGCAAGATGGCAAGCACCAAGCCAAGGACCACAGAAAAAATCACCGATAGTGATGTGATGCCCACTGTTGAAATTGTTGCTGGCAGCAGGTCACCCTTTTCAAAAACCGCTAGATAGTTTTCAAACCACGCGAACTTGACTTCAGTCGGCTTAAGTAGGTTCCACTCAAGGGTGGAGAAATATATGGTGACAAGGAAAGGAATCTGAGTCAGCACAATGCTGAAAATCAGAGCTGGAAGAATAAGTGCACGAGAAAGGCGGACCTTTTTCAGATAAGTCTTTTGCTTCACAACCGGAACTGCAGCGGTTGTTTTTGAGGCCATCGTGAGAACTTCCTTGTCAAAATTTTTAGTGCGTTTTTGTTTACTACTAGAAATAGTTTCCCGGGACCAACCGGAAATCGGCCGGCCCCGGGAACTACTTTTTTACTGCTTTTTACTTGTGTGCGTCACCAGCTACTTGAGCGATCTTCTGACCGGCATCAAGTGCTTCCTTGACGGTGGTGCGTCCAGCAATCGCATCAGCTACTAGCTGAGCAACCTGGTTTCCAACTTCCTGGAACTCAGGGATTGCTACGTACTGGATACCAACCCAAGGCTGAGGGTTTACACCAGGCTGTACTGGGTTCACAGCGTTCATTACCTCTAGGGTAATTGGGGCGTAAGCCTTTGCTGCTTCCTTGTACTCAGGAATCTCGTAGGTTGAGATACGTGCGCCAGGTGGAACCTTTGACCAACCAAGCTTTGTTCCAACTAGGTTGTGGTATTCCTTTGAGGTTGCCCACTTGATGAACTTGATAGCTGCATCCTTGTGCTGGGTGTTAGCTGGAACAGCTAGGTTCCAGCTCCATAGCCAACCTGACTCCTTGGTCTTTACAACCGGAGCGTGTGCGTATGCAAGCTTGCCCTTTACAGGTGAGTCATCAGCTTCTAGGAATGAAGCAGCTACAGATGCGTCGTACCACATTGCAACTTTTCCTTCCTTAAGTGCGTTCATGCACTCGTTGAAGCTGTAGTCAACTGGGTTTGGCTGGCCAGCCTCGTCAAGCAAGTTCTTGTAGAAAGTAACTGCCTCTACGAATGCTGGTGAGTTAACCTGTGCATCCCAGTTCATGTCGTACCAGCTACCACCGAAAGTCTGAACCACGGTAGTTAGAGGAGCGAACAAGTCACCCCAACCAGGCTTGCCGCGTAGACAGATACCTGCGGTGTCCTTGGTCTTTACAGCCTTTGCAACCTTTGCAACTTCTTGCCAGGTTGGGTTGTTTGAAATCTTCTGACCGGCAGCATCAAGAATTTCCTTGTTGTACATAAGGATTGATGACTCACCGTAGAAAGGAACAGCGTACTGCTTGCCGTCAACTGATAGAGCTGAACGAACTGGAGGCAAGATGTCCTCTACGTCGTATGTATCGTCGGCTAGATCAGCAGTTAGGTCAGTTAGCCAACCGTTAGCGCCCCACTGTGGAACTTCGTAAGCACCGATAGTCACGATGTCATACTGTCCAGCTGCGTTAGCCACGTCAGCGGTTACTGCGCTACGAAGGTCGCCTTCTTCCATAACCTGGAAGTTAACCTTGATACCTGGGTTGGCTGCCTCGAACTCGCCCTTTAGCGACTCCATGTCAACCATGTTTCCGTTGTTAACAGTTGCCAAGGTAAGAGTTACGTCTTCCCCTGCGCCTGCATCTGATACACATCCGCTTAGTGCTAGAGCTGAGATACCCAGCATTGCACCAAGGGTCATTGCGCGCTTCTTCAAAAGCATTGATACTCCCTTGTTTTCGTTGCTACATGTTTTTCCGGATTTTCACCGGGAAGATAGCGCCAATGCGCTGATCTGTATTTAGAAGTTACATATGGCTTGATAACAAAGAAGTAACTTCATGGTTCAAATGACATCAAATACTGGTACTATTTTGCCAAGCAAAAAAATACCAATTTGGAAAAATAGTATCGGCAAAAAAGTATCAGATACTCGCAAGACCCGCAAAATAGAGGCAAAGTGTGTATTTAAGAGTGCGCTTTTTGTACTCACGCAAATGCCCTAAAAACCGAGTTTAGGAAAATTAGTGTTATGAATCCGTTACCGCCAAAAACGCTACAGCCCGAAAAAATCGCGCAAAACCTGTTGGGTAAACCGGCTGCTCTTGAGGTAATTCCACCAAACCCATTCCACTCATTCCGCAGCTTCTCACACGACTTTCCAGCCGAGATCGCGCGCTGGCAATACCACCCGGAATACGAGATTCACCTAATTCGTGAGGGAACCGGAAGTTACCTAATCGGTGATGTGATCGGAACCTTTGAGGCTGGCCACGTGGCATTTATTGGTTCAGGCTTGCCACACGACTGGATGAGTAATTTGCAACCAGGTCAAGTAATAAAGAATCGCGATGCAGTGATTCAGTTCTTACCAGAATTTATAAACGGCCTAATGGAAACAATGCCTGAGTTGCGTGACTTAAAACCTCTGCTAAAGGAATCAAGTCAGGGAATTATCTACTCCGGTGAAACTGCTAAGCGCGCCGCAAAAGAAATTGAAGCAGTGAATTCAAGCTCTGGTACTCGAAGGATATTGCACTTGCTTGCACTCTTAGTGCTCTTTGCTGAAGCACCGAAGAAAGAAAAACAAACCATTGCCAAGCAGTGGTTTACACCTAACGCAAGCGATGAAGGCATTTCAGCAGTGGAGTCCGGCGTGAAATATATTTTTGACAACCTAACTAAAAACATTCGCATGTCAGAGGCAGCAAAGCGTGCCCACATGTCGGAACCAACTTTCTCAAAGTACTTCAAAAAAGCCAGCGGTCTTACCTTTAGTGAAATGGTGCGAAAGATGCGCATTGCCCACGCCTGCCGAATGCTAGAAGACACTAACGAAACAATTTCAAGCATTTGTGCCGCCAGTGGCTACACCAATCTGGCAAATTTCAATCGTCAGTTTCTTGCCGAAATGGATATGACTCCATCTTCCTATCGATTACTTGATGATCAGAAGAGACCAGAAAAAAGAATTTTAAGTCTTGGTCTTGTTGGCGAGTGATTCTGCTCAATTCAGGATGAACTGTGAGGTTTCCTTAGAAACCACGCCGCCAACCTCAACACTCAAGTGATACGAAGCGCCGCCAGCAACAACCGGTGCCTGCTCTGCTCCACAACCAGTTGATGAAGATTTGACGCGGTACCAGTCGCTCATTGGGCTCTTCATTGGCTCGTTAGGTTTCAAAGTGAGCACCGCAAAGGTCAAAGCCGTACGATCACAATTTTCTGAAGTCCAAATGGTTTCGCTACCGCTGGTGACAGTAAAGAAGGTGCCCTTGCCACCTACGTCAAACGTGCATTCTTTAGCCCCCACATTGGTAATCCGATAACCAAAGAACGGATTTATCCCGGTGTCAAAACTGGCCTTTGGATTTGCGTTGGCATCGCCAACGATTGGCTCAAGCAAAATGCTCTCGGCGGCACACGCCGCAACAGTGCCATTTGCATTTGACCCATCAGGGGCTGCGCTACCGCCACCAAAGATTCCTTGCACGAAGCTAACGGCTGCCGCCACCAGGCCCCACACCAAAGCCACCAGGGCTGCCAACACAACCAGAGCGATAATCCGGCGACGCAGGTAAACAGACTTGCTGCGAGCAACCGGACGCTGGCGGTTTCTTGGGTCGTGACGCGAATTACTCATAAAAATAGAGTATCCAGCGAACCTTCTAAAGCGTCTTAGGCTGCGGGTTCTGAAATTACAGCGTCTTAAGCATGCGGGTATTGCCCAGGGTGTTCTGCTTCACTCGGGCAAGGTCAAGAAACTCGGCAACACCGTCATCGTGGGAACGCACCATCTGTTCAAAGGTGACCTCATCAACCGGAACATCAGAAATTTCCTTGAAGCCGTGCTTGCCAAAGAATTCGGTTTCAAAGGTTAGGCAAAATACCCGCTTGATGCCCACCGATTCAGCCTTGGCCAGCAGAGCCTCGAGCACCGCGTGACCCACTCCGGTTCCCCTTAGGTTTTCACGAACCACCATTGAGCGAACTTCGGCTAGGTCTTCCCACATTACGTGCAGTGCGCCGGCACCAATGACCTGGCCAGATTCGTCAACTGCCACCAAGAACTCTGGCACCGCTTCATAAAGGCTGACCAGTTCGTGACCAAGTAGCACCTTTGAGCCCTCAAGCTCCTGACGCATGGCCTGAATGGCTTTTACGTCTGCGGTGCGGGCAGGCCTTACGTTGATCTTGCTGGTCATCCTTTAAGCATAGTTATGCCACCCAAAAACAGATGGCGCCTTCACTACGCTTCTAGTTCACCAATCGGTCCGCCTACAACTACCGGCGCTGAGTGCAAACGAGAACTAAAGGTAAATTCGCCGTTCACGAAATCAACGTCAATGTGTGACGCATTCTTGAGCTCTCCGTGCATGATCTTCTCGCTGAGCTTGTCCTCGATTTCACGCTGCACTGCACGACGCAATGGTCGAGCACCCAGGGTTGGGTCAAAGCCAATCTCAATCAAACGGTCCTTAGCGGCCTGAGTTACCGAGATTGTCATGTCACGGTCCTCTAGACGAACAGCAAGGCGCTTGATGAACAGATCAACAATCTGAACCAACTCGCTCTTGATGAGCTGAGGGAACACGATGGTCTCGTCAACGCGGTTTAGGAACTCCGGACGGAAGCTCTTCTTCAGCTCCTCGTTGACCTTGCCCTTCATGCGCTCGTAGTCGTTGGCGTTGTCACCCTCAAGGTTGAAGCCCATCGCACCGCGAGAAATATCACGAGTACCAAGGTTGGTGGTCATGATGATGATGGTGTTCTTAAAGTCAACAACGCGACCCTGACCATCAGTCAAACGACCCTCTTCAAGAATCTGCAACAGTGAGTTGAAGATATCTGGGTGAGCCTTTTCAATCTCGTCGAACAGCACAACGCTGAATGGCTTGCGGCGAACCTTCTCTGTTAGCTGGCCACCCTCTTCGAATCCAACGAAGCCCGGAGGCGCACCAAACAAACGAGACACGGTGTGCTTCTCGCCGTATTCAGACATGTCTAGTGAGATCAACGCACCTTCGTCGTCGAACAGGAACTCTGCCAACGCCTTGGCCAGCTCTGTCTTACCAACACCGGTAGGTCCGGCAAAGATGAATGAACCCGATGGGCGGTTTGGGTCCTTCAAGCCAGCACGCTGACGACGGATTGACTTGGAGATCGCGCTGATGGCGTCTTCTTGGCCAATCACACGCTTGTGCAACTCGTCTTCCATGAAGATCAGCTTGGCGCTTTCTTCCTCAGTCAACTTGAACACTGGAATGCCGGTGGCCTGAGCAAGCACCTCGGCAATTAGACCCTCGTCAACAATTCCCTGCGCGGCAACTGAGCCAGCCCGGTACTGCTTCTCCATCTTTACGCGCTCAATGTTCAGCTGCTTTTCTTGGTCACGCTTTGATGCGGCCAATTCAAAGTCCTGGTCCTCGATTGCCTTTTCTTTTTCAACCCTGATGGCAACGATCTTCTCTTCGATCTCGCGAAGCTCCGGAGGTGACGACAAAATCGAAAGACGCAAACGGGCACCGGCCTCGTCGATCAGGTCAATCGCCTTGTCTGGCAAGAAGCGATCGGTGATGTAGCGGTCAGAAAGCTGAGCCGCGGCAACTAGCGCGCTATCGGTGATTGAAACCTTGTGGTGCACCTCGTAGCGGTCGCGCAGACCCTTCAAGATATTGATTGCCTGTGGCAGTGACGGCTCGTTAACCATTACCTGCTGAAAACGGCGGGTTAGCGCGGCATCTTTTTCAAAGTGCTTGCGGTACTCATCAAGTGTTGTAGCACCGATGGTCTGGAGCTCACCACGAGCCAGCAGCGGTTTCAAGATTGAGGCGGCGTCAATCGCGCCCTCGGCAGCACCGGCTCCGACCAGGGTGTGAATTTCATCGATGAAAGTGATGATGTCGCCGCGAGTGCGAATCTCTTTGGTCACTTTCTTTAGGCGCTCTTCAAAGTCACCGCGGTAACGTGAGCCCGCAATCAAAGAACCCATGTCTAGGGTGTAGAGCTGCTTGCCCTTCAAAGTTTCAGGAACGTTGCCATTGATGATTGCCTGAGCTAAACCTTCAACAACAGCGGTCTTACCAACACCCGGTTCACCAATCAGGATTGGGTTGTTCTTTCCGCGACGAGAAAGAATTTGCATCACGCGCTCAATCTCACGTTCGCGACCAATCACCGGGTCAAGTTTTCCGTCTGCGGCGGCTTGAGTTAGGTTGCGACCAAACTGGTCAAGAATTTGTGAGCCCTTTTGCTTTTCTGATGTGTCGCCACCAACGGCAACCGCTTCTTTACCCTGGAAACCAGAAAGCAATTGAATTACTTGCTGACGCACGCGGTTGGTGTCGGCGCCCAATTTGGTAAGCACCTGAGCCGCAACGCCTTCACCCTCGCGAATCAAACCAAGCAATAGGTGTTCGGTGCCGATGTATGAGTGACCAAGCTGTAGAGCTTCACGAAGTGAAAGTTCCAAAACTTTTTTTGCACGCGGAGTAAAAGGAATGTGTCCGGTTGGTGCCTGCTGACCCTGGCCGATGATTTCCTGAACCTGCTCGCGCACGGAATCAAGGTTGATGCCCAGCGACTCAAGTGCCTTTGCGGCCACTCCCTCGCCCTCGTGAATCAAACCCAAAAGAATGTGTTCGGTACCGATGTAGTTGTGATTCAGCAGCTTGGCTTCTTCTTGAGCCAACACCACAACGCGACGAGCCTTATCGGTGAATTTCTCGAACATTTTTACTCCTTTGCCAGCCCAATTGAACCGTATGTAAAAATGCTAGGTTGCCTTGCCACCCTTTTGTGGCCTGTTCGCTATGGGGTAAATCAGCGCCGGTTGGTCAGGCGATAGGAAGCAGGCTCCACGCGTTGAGTCCAACCAGAATGGCCAGCAGCAGGCCGGCAAGCAGTTTGGTGCGAAGACGGTTAACGTACTTGCCCATCAGCTTGCTCTGACCGGTCAGCCAAACTAGCGGCCCCAGGGCCAGCGGCAAGCCAAAGGCCAAGGCAATCTGACTGATCACCAGCACCGCGGTGGAGTCGGGCACCAGGGCCAAAATCAACACCGATGGCACTATTGAGATCAGACGTCTGACCCGAGCGCTGACCTTTAGGTTGGTCAGCCCGCTCATCACCGATGCCCCTGCGTAGCCACCCACCGCTGACGAAGCCAGGCTGGAGGCCAGCAGGCCGATGGCAAACATGGTGCCAAAGATCTGACCGTGGAATTCCGAAATGTGTGCCACGGCTGAGTCAATGGTCACCTCTTCAACATCGCCGGCAACTGTGACCGCACCAACCAACAAAATACCGATGTTGGCAATGCCGGCAATTCCCATGGCAACTGAAACGTCTAGCCTGGTCCACTTAAGTAGGCGACGCTTTTCGTCATCTTTGGCTTTGCCAAAACGCTCGGCGGTTAGCGCCGAGTGAACGTAGATTGCGTGCGGCATGATGGTGGCGCCTAAAATACCAAGCGCCAAAAACAGTTCATCGCGCTCTGAAATTTGCGGCACCAGTCCAAGGGCAAGTGCTGCCGCGTCAATCTGACTTGTGAAGAGACTGGATACAAATCCAATAATCGTCACGGCCATCAGGCCGACCACAACGGCAATAAAGATGCCAACTTTTTCTTGACGCGCAAGTGACAAAATCAGGAACGCCGCTGCGCCAACTATTACCGCACCAAATATTGGATTGAGACCAAACAGCAGTTGCAGGGCAATCGCGCCACCCACGATTTCGGCCAACTCGGTGGCCAGAATCATGGCCTCGGCTTGCAGCCAATAAAGCAAACGCAGCCAACGTTTTTTGATTGCCGAACCCAGTAGTTCCGCCATGGATTTGCCGCTGGCAATCGCCAGCTTTGCGGAAAGATATTGAACCAACCAGGCACCGATGTTGGCAAAAACAATTACCCAAATAAGCGCGTAGCCAAAGCGCGCTCCGCCGGTTAGGTTTGTGGCCACGTTGCCTGGATCTATATAGGCAACACCAGTTGCTAAAGCCGGGCCCACAAATGCGAGCCCGGCCTTAGGAAATGATCTGTTAGAAGTCCCAGTCATCGTCTTCGGTAGCTTCGTGCTTACCGATAACGTATGACGAACCTGATCCTGAGAAGAAGTCGTGGTTCTCATCTGCGTTTGGTGACAGTGCAGACAAGATTGCCGGGCTAACTTCTGAAACTTCCTTAGGGAACAACGGGTCAAAACCTAGGTTCATCAGGGCCTTATTTGCGTTGTAGTGCAGGAAGTGCTTTACGTCCTCGGTCAAGCCAAGTGGGTCATATAGATCCGCGGTGTACTTGATTTCGTTTTCGTATAGCTCTAGAAGCAAGTCGTAGGTGTAAGACTTCAGCTCGTCGCGACGCTCCTGGGTCTCTAGTTCCATTTGCTTCTGGAACTTGTAGCCAATGTAGTAACCGTGAATGGCTTCGTCACGAATGATCAAGCGAATCAAGTCACCGGTGTTGGTGAGCTTGGCGCGTGATGACCAGTACATAGGTAGGTAGAAACCTGAGTAGAACAGGAATGACTCAAGCAGGGTTGAAGCCACCTTACGCTTTAGCGGGTCGTCACCGCGGTAGTAGCCAAGAATGATCTCGGCCTTCTTCTGCAGGTAAGGGTTCTCTTCTGCCCAGCGGAAAGCCTCTTCAATCTCTTCTGTTGAACACAGGGTAGAGAAGATCGATGAGTAGCTCTTGGCGTGCACCGACTCCATGAAGGCGATGTTGGTGTAAACAGCTTCTTCGTGTGAGGTCAGTGCATCAGGAATTAGTGAAATGGCTCCCACGGTTCCCTGAATGGTGTCCAGCATGGTCAGACCGGTGAACACGTGACGGGTCAGGTTTTGCTCCTGAGGAGTCAGGGTTGCCCATGATGGGATGTCGTTAGACATCGGCACCTTTTCAGGCAGCCAGAAGTTAGAGGTCAGTCGGTTCCAAACATCAAGGTCCATTGAGTCCTCGAGCTTGTTCCAGTTGACCGGACGAGTGATACCAGCAAGTGTTGTGGTTGCCATCGTGTTCTCTCTTCTTGAATCTTGGGTTATTTATCTTAAGCGGTTTTTATGCTGAAAAATTTCTACAGCATGCAACTTACGCACTCGCCAACTTCGGTGCCTTCCAGCGCCATCTGACGAATACGTACGTAGTAAATGGTCTTGATTCCTGCGCGCCAAGCCTGAATCTGCGCCTTGTTAACATCGCGAGTGGTTGCGGTGTCTTTGAAGAACAGTGTCAGCGATAGACCCTGATCTACGTGCTGGGTGGCAGCGGCGTAGGTCGCGATTATCTTTTCTGGGCCAATCTCGTAGGCATCCTCGTAGTACTCAAGGTTGTCGTTGGTCAAGAACGGGGCTGGGTAGTAAACGCGACCCAACTTTCCTTCCTTACGAATTTCAATCTTTGACGCAACCGGGTGAATCGAGCTGGTTGAGTTGTTGATGTAAGAAATCGATCCGGTCGGTGGCACCGCCTGAAGGTTTTGGTTGTAGATACCGTGAGTCATCACGCTGTTCTTCAACTGAGTCCAGTCGGTCTGGTCTGGAATTGCAATTCCAGCCTTGGCGAATAGCTCGGCAACCTTTGGAGTTGCTGGCTTCCATTCCTTTGAAACATACTTCTCAAAGAACTCACCGGTGGCGTACTTTGACTTCTCAAATCCACCAAAGGTCTTGCCGCGTTCGATTGCAATCTTGTTAGATGCCTTCAGTGCGTGGAACAAAACGGTATAGAAGTAGATGTTGGTGAAGTCGATGCCCTCTTCTGAGCCGTAGTGAACGCGCTCGCGTGCCAGGTAACCGTGCAGGTTCATCTGACCAAGACCAATTGCGTGTGACTGCTCGTTACCGTACTTGATTGAAGTTACCGAATCAATGTTGCTCAAGTCAGAAACCGCGGTTAGCGCACGAATCGCAGCCTCAATGGTGCGACCAAAGTCAGGTGAGTCCATGGCCATCGCAATGTTGAGTGAGCCAAGGTTGCAAGAGATATCCTTGCCCACCTTGTCGTAGCTCAGGTCTGCGTTGTAGGTAGTTGGGGTGTTCACCTGAAGAATCTCAGAGCAAAGGTTCGACATGTTGATGCGACCTTCAATTGGGTTCTCACGGTTTACGGTGTCTTCGTAAACGATGTAAGGGTATCCAGACTCAAACTGTAGTTCGGCAATTGTCTCGAACAGTTGACGCGCCTTGATCTTGGTCTTCTTGATGCGTGCATCGTCAACCATCTCTTGGTACTTCTCAGTAACTGAGATGTCGCTGAACGGAACGCCGTAGACCTTCTCAACATCGTAAGGAGAGAACAGGTACATGTCGTCGTTATTCTTAGCCAACTCAAGGGTCACGTCTGGAACAACAACACCAAGGCTCAGGGTCTTGATGCGAATCTTCTCATCGGCGTTCTCACGCTTGGTGTCCAGGAACTTCATGATGTCTGGGTGGTGAACGTTTAGGTAAACCGCACCCGCACCCTGACGCGCACCTAGCTGGTTGGCGTAAGAGAATGCATCCTCGAGCATCTTCATAACTGGAATAACACCCGATGACTGTCCCTCGATCTTCTTGATCGGAGCGCCAGATTCGCGAATGTTGGTTAGTGATAGTGCAACACCGCCACCGCGCTTTGAAAGCTGCAGTGATGAGTTAATCGCGCGAGCGATTGACTCCATGTTGTCTTCGGTGCGTAGCAAGAAGCAAGATACGAACTCGCCGCGCTGCGCCTTGCCGCAGTTTAGGAAAGTTGGTGTTGCCGGCTGGAAACGACCGGTGATCATTTCATCTACCAACATGCGTGCGGTTTCTTCATTACCTTCAGCAAGGGTTAGGGCAACCATTACCACGCGGTCTTCGAAACGCTCTAGGTAGCGTGCTCCATCAAAAGTCTTTAGCGCGTATGAGGTGTAGAACTTGTATGCGCCCAAGAATGACTGGAAGCGGAACTTGTATGAGTAAGCAAGCTTGGTGAGTTCTTCGATGAACTCAAATGAGTAAGTCTGTAAGAACCCTGGCTCGTAGTATTCGTGCTCGACCAGGTAGTCAAGGCGCTCACGTAGCGAGTGGAAGAACACGGTGCTCATGTTGACGTGCTCTAGGAAGTACTCGCGGGCAGCTTCCTTATCTTTATCGAACTGGATCTTTCCGTTGGCATCGTAAAGGTTAAGCATTGCGTTTAGCTCGTGGTAGCTGTAGTTGCCGCGAGGCTTTGGCATCACTGTAGTTTCCAAAGGAGTTCCATCTTTTCTTTTACGGTGGCTACGTCATTCGGCGTACCCAATAATTCAATTTTGTAAATCAGCGGAACTGAAGTTTTTCTTGCGATCACTTCAGCAGCTCTGCAGTACTTGTCACCAAAGTTTGTGTTTCCGGCACCGATAACTGCCTTCAAAAAACTTCTGTTGACGGGGTCGTTCAAAAAACGAATTACCTGCTTCGGAACACTTGTCTCGTCGTCTCCCAAACCGTAGGTCGGAGAGATCAAAACATATGGAGCCGAAACTTGTAGGTGTTCGTCTGTCGCGTAGAGAGGGATTCGAAAGTTCCGAATCCCTAACTTGTCGACAAATCTTTTTGTGTTCTCTGACACGTTTGAGAAGTAAACGATGTCGAACACAAGATATCTAGTCGGTTTGAGTCTTAGCTATGTTGAATCTGATCAGCTTGAATCCAGCGGGCCGCTTAGGCTGCTGCGATTTCAGAGATCTTGTCTGGACGGAAACCCGACCAGTGGCTGTCTCCTGCGATAACAACCGGTGCAGCCGCATAACCAAGTGACTTAACTAGCTCCAATGCTGCTTCGTCCTGGCTCATGTCGATAACTGCGTACTCAAGTTCGTTGCGGTCCAACAGCTTCTTGGTGCTGTCGCACTGAACGCATGATGGCAACGTGTAAACGGTGATGCTCATAAAAATCTCCTCAAAACGTACTTTTAGGCCAGTAATCAGGATCTCCGCGTCTATTTGAGGCAAGAGGTGGCGGAATGGCACAGAATTTCACTGATTTCCCCCGAAAAATGGCTTATTTAGTTGTTCCTTGAGTTTATGCCACTAGATGTAGTTATCGCAATGCGTATCGGCGTGTCGCACCAAAGACTATTTTTTAGTCGTTTTGGTCACTTTTTGGGCCGATTTTGGGCCTGATTTTGGTGCCTTGGCCACAACTTCGGCATCCCGGGCGGCTCTCATCTCGGCCTCAATCTCCGAGTAAACCTTGCGTTCGGTGGCATCGGCACGAAAAATCCCGCGCATAATCACGTAAAACAGCACTCCAACCAGGGCTGGTGGGATTATTGAGAGCAGGGCGTCCCAAAGAATTTGTAGATCCATGACTTGACCCTAACTTTCGATGCTGAGAATTACTTGCTATTTGACCAGCGGGAACATGATGGTCTCGCGAATGCCAAGGCCGGTAAGGCTCATTAGCAGGCGGTCGATACCCATTCCCATTCCACCCGATGGTGGCATGCCGAACTCCAGTGCCTTCAAAAAGTCCTCATCAAGCTTCATTGCCTCTGGGTCTCCGGCCGCGGCCAAAGTCACCTGCTCAACAAAACGCTCGCGCTGAATAACCGGGTCAACCAGCTCCGAGTAGCCAGTGGCTTGTTCATAGCCGCGAATGTAGAGGTCCCACTTTTCCACCACGCCACTCTTGGAGCGGTGATCGCGGGTTAGCGGTGAGGTATCAACCGGGAAGTCAATTACGAAGGTTGGCTTTACTAGATTGCCCTTCACAAAGTGCTCCCATAGTTCTTCAACGTACTTACCAGCTAGCGGGTGTTCAATCTCAATTTCCACCGATGCTGCCAGTTTCTTGAGCTCGGATATCGGTGTTTCCGGTGTGATGGTCTGACCGCAAGCTTCGCTCAGTGACTCATACATTGAGATGCGTGGCCACTCGCCGCCTAGGTCGTTGATTTCGCCGTCTTCCAGAACTACCTGATGAGTTCCAAAAACATCCATCGCCGCGTTCTGAATTAGCTTCTGAGTTAGATCGGCAATTGAGTTGTAGTCGCCGTAGGCCTGGTAGGCCTCAAGCATGGCGAACTCCGGTGAGTGGGTGCGGTCGGCACCCTCGTTGCGGAAGTTGCGGTTGATTTCAAACACTCGGTCAATGCCACCAACCACCGCTCGTTTCAAGAACAGCTCGGGTGCAATACGCAGGAATAGCTCTGTATCAAAGGCGTTTGAGTGGGTCTTGAATGGGCGAGCCGATGCACCGCCGTGCAGGGTCTGCAGCATTGGGGTCTCAACCTCAAGGAATGCCTCTTGTTCAAAGGTGCGGCGCAGTGACTGCATGACCTTTGAGCGAATCTGCACTACCTCGCGAGCACGATCGCGCACGATTAGGTCAATGTAGCGGTGGCGAACGCGGTATTCCTCGCCTAGTTCGTTGTGCAGGTTAGGGAGTGGTCGAATGGTCTTAGCAGCCATTAGCCACTCGTCGGCAAGAATCGAAAGCTCGCCGCGCTTTGAAGTAATTACTTCGCCGGCAACGAAAACGTGGTCGCCAAGGTCAACCAGTTCTTTCCACTGTTCCAGGCGGGCTTCGCCCACCTTGTCGAGAGACAGCATGGCCTGGATGCGCTGGCCAGAACCGGCCTGCAGGGTTGCAAAGCAAAGCTTTCCGGTGTTGCGCTGAAAAACAATTCGACCAGCCAGTGCCACCTTGTCACCGGTGGCAACATCGGTGTCTAGATCTGGGTAGGCGGCACGAACTCCGTCGATGGTGTGGGTGATTGGCAGGCTAACCGGGTAAGCATCGCCCATCTCGTTGAGGCGCTCTCGCTTGGCAAGGCGAACCGCGATTTGCTCTGGCAGATCCTGTTCTGAATCTTGCTCAATGTCTGGGTTGACACTGCCAGTGGCGTTTGTGTCCTGGCTCATGCGGGTGCTCCTAAAACGTGATTTCGATGTTGTCGATCAATCGGGTCTCGCCCACCACGGCTGCGATGAGCAAAATTGCCCGGCCGGTGAATCCGTCGTTGACGGCCTCAAAGGTGTCGGCGTCGACAAGGGCGATGTAATCAAGTTTAGCCTCAGGCGCCTTAGCCATCTCTGTAGTAGCTGCCTGGAGCACCGACTGTGGCGAACCACCGGCTGTGCTCGCCGCCTGCTGTGCACTTCGCAGCGCGGCCGAAATGTGTTCGGCCACCTTGTGATCGGCTGGGCTCAAATATCGATTTCTGCTTGAAAGCGCAAGGCCGTTTGATTCGCGAATTGTTGGCGCAACGATTATTTCGATGCCGGTAAATTTTTGTGCGGCCAACTGCTTGACCAGGTAAACCTGTTGCGCATCCTTGGCGCCAAACACCGCGTAATTTGGCTTCACCGCCTCAAAGAGTCTTGCCACCACGGTGAGCATTCCGTCAAAGTGATCTGGCCGGGCGGCACCCTCGTAAAGTTCGCCGATGTGCCCGGCGCTTTCGCTGACATTCAAATTTCCGCGGTACAGGTCATTCACGGTTGGGGTGAACAACACCGATACCCCGATGCCATCAAGCTTCTCGGCGTCTTCTTCAATTGCCCGCGGATACTTTTCAAAATCTTCACCGGCGCCAAACTGCAATGGGTTCACAAAAATTGAAACCACCACAAAAGATGCGTGCCTGCGTGCTTCTTTAATTAGCGAGAGGTGCCCCTCGTGCAGTGCTCCCATGGTTGGCACAAATGCAACTTCAAGGCCATCTTTTTTAGCGGCTTCAACCGCGGCGGTGAGTTCGTTGATGCCGGACACTCTTTGCATTAGTTCAGCAATTCCTCTGGGTCGATTGGAACGTGACCTTCGGCTAAGGCTTCTTCTACCGCGCTTCGAATCACCGGTGCCAAAACCGATCGCGCGTTTTCTACTCCCACTGACTCTAGTAAGCCAATTGATTGACTAACGATGAGCTTTGAGAAATTGTTCGCAACGCTGATTGCCTCAAAGTAGGTTTTTCTGTCTTGTTCGGAAATCACAATGGGCTCAGCACCCATCTCAATCACCAGCGCTTGGGCAATCGGCAACGCAACATTGGGTGCGGCGACGGCAAAATAGCTCTCACGAATTCGCGATAAATCAACTGAGGTGCCGGTGAAAGTCATGGCTGGGTGAATCGCGAGTGGAATCACACCCTTACTGACGGCGGGCTCTAAAATTCCAAAACCAAACTCACCCGCGGTGTGCGCCAATAATTGGCCCGGTCTAAACAAACCGGCCTCGGCAATGCCTGCGACCGTGTTTTCAATTTCTTCCGCGGGAATGGCAAGCAAAACTAAATCAGACTGCTGAATAATCTGCGGTACGGAAATAACTGCCACCTGCGGCAGCAGTGCCTCTGCGCGCTCAATGTTTGCCGCATCGGTGGTGGCGATGCCAACAATTTGGTGCCCGGCAGCAGCAAGAGCTTGGCCAAGCACCGCACCCACCGGGCCCGCTCCAACCACTCCCACGCTAAGGCGGCCGCTAGTCAACCTGTAACTCCAATTTTGCAGTGGCTGTGCCGTCATCGGGAATGCGGCAAATTCTTTCAACGATGATTGCGCAAATCGTCATGAGCAGAGCGCCAATCAGACCCAACACGTTTTGCAAGGTGGATGACGGAACCACCGGAGAGGTGAGTTGCAACCAGACCACACCCAAGTGCCAGCCGCTAAAGATTGCGCCAGAAATTGAAATCGCCTTGGACAGCAAAACCAATCGCACGGCAAAAAACGGATTCATTGGCATGGGTCTTGGTTTAGCCGCATCCTTTGCTCGCGAAATCAGAGCCTTGCGATATTTAAACATTGGTATCGCAACCACGATCAATACGATTCCAATTAGTGGCAGCGTGATGATGATGTTCCAAGGCGAGATGGGGATGGCTCCGCCGGAATTCACTAAAAGTTTTGGTAGCAGGTAACCGGCGGTGGTGGCTGAGACCGCCCAACCAATCAGAGTCATAATTTTTGTTGGTTTCATTTTTCTAGCGCTAACTTTTGATAGCTCATTTTGCTAGCCAGACTTCGCTCTGCATCGGTGCAGCCAGTTCTTTCACAGAACCGTGGCCCGGCAGAACGGCATCGGGTTCCAACATGGCCCAGGGCACCAACACAAATGCCCGTTCAAATGCCCGCGGATGAGGAATGGTCAATTCCTTTCCAGCCTTCAGAACATCACCGTAGGTAATGATGTCAATGTCTAGGGTGCGCGATCCCCATCGCTCCAGACGAACGCGACCATGCTCTGTTTCAATGCGGCGAATTTCTTCGAGCAGTTCTTTAGGCTTTAGCGTGGTTTGAATTTGCACCACACCGTTTAAGTAATTTGGTTTGGTTTCATCAACACCATCAGCTGTCACGGCCGAAGATTCAACCAGCGGTGAGCAAATCACCTTTTTAATTCCCGGTGTAACAGCCAGTGCCTTGAGGGCCGAACGGATTGTCTTGCGGCGTTTGCCAAGGTTGCCACCAATCGCCAAAATTGCACGAACCGGTTCGGCCATTAGTTTTCGTCTCCGGATTTATGTGAATCTTCGCGCTTACCTTTTACGGTGACTGAGACGTCATTGAATTCGTAAACGATTGGGGCGTTGGGTTTGTGCACGGTAATTTTTGCCTTGGCAACCGGACCGGCCGGGCCACCCCAGTTGAGCACTAAATCCAAAAGTCGCTGAGCCAGGGTTTCCAACAGGTCAACCGGCTGGGTCTTGACGTTGTCGACCAGCGCCTTGGCCAGATCGCCATAGTGCACCGTGCGGCTGAGGTCATCGCTGAACTCCAGGCCCTTGGCAGCCACCCAAACGGTTGCATCGATGTAAAAGTCTTGGCCGTTTTGGCGTTCAAAATCAAAAACCCCGTGGTGCGCGAAAACCCTGAGCCCGGTGAGCTTGATTTTTAGGGTTTTGGCCATGGCTAAAGCCTAATTGGAGTCGCGCAGCGCCTGAACGATTGCGATTGCGTCTGAGGTGGCCACCACATTGTGCACCCGCACTCCCCACATTTTGCGCTGCATCAGCAGTGCGGTCAGCACGGCGGTTGCTAGATCGCGACGATTATTTGAGATGGTTCCTGCACCGGACTCTGACACCTCTAGGTCGGCATCCAGCGCCCCGGCGATGAATCGCTTGCGTGAGGCGCCAACCAGAATTGGGTAGCCAAGCTTTTCCAGCTCATCTAGCCTGGCCACCAGCTTCCAGTTTTGATCCATGTCTTTGGCAAAACCAAGACCCGGATCAATCACAATCTTTCCCTTACTGACCCCGGTAGCCAAAGCGGCATCGATTCGGTTTTTTAGTTCAATTGCAACCTCGCGGGCAACGTCTTGATACTGATTTAGTTGATCCATCTCAGTGCTGAAACCTCGCCAGTGCGAAATCACAAGCGTTGCACCGGTGGCAGCGGCCACCGAGAACATTTTTTCATCGGCCAAACCACCGGATACATCGTTGATGATTTTTGCACCGGCGGCCAGCGCGGCCAAAGCTGTTGACGCGTTCATGGTGTCAATAGAAATCTGCACGTCGTTGCGACCGGTGTTTAGCAACTCGGCACTCAAGGCCTCAATCACCGGAATTACTCTGGCGAGTTCTTCATCGGTGCTGATTCGCTGCGCACCCGGTCTGGTTGATTCACCACCAACATCAATGATGTTTGCTCCACCGATAATCAGCACGCGTGCGTGATCAAGCGCGGCAGCAAGCGAATCAAATTGGCCGCCATCGCTGAAAGAATCCGGGGTGACATTTAGCACCCCCATAATTTTTGGTGCCGGATTATTGGTCTGCATCTTTACTTAGAAATAAGTGCCATTACCTCGGCACGCGATGCGGGCTCTGAGTAGCAACCGCGGGCAGCCATGGTGATGGTGTTGGCTTCTGGTTGTCTTGCGCCGCGAGAAATTACGCAGTGGTGGCGAGCTTCAATAACTACCACGACGCCCTTGGTCCCAAGACCCTGCTCAAGTGCATCGGCGATTTGCGCGGTTAGGTTTTCTTGTAATTGCGGGCGAGCTGCAACTAGCTCGACCAGCTTGGGTAATCTACCCAAACCAATCACGCGATCGGATGGCAGGTAGGCAACGTGGGCTACACCGGTAAACGGCAATAGGTGGTGCTCACACATCGATACAAAATCGATGTCTTTGAGAATTACAACTTCGTTGTGCTCCGCAGAAAATGTTTCTGCAAGAACTTCTTTTTCATCAACGCCAACGCCCTTGAAGAATTCACCGTAGGCAACGGCAACTTTTTCTGGAGTGGCTAACAATTCCGAACGGGTTGGGTCTTCGCCGATTGCCGAAATTAATTCAACAACCGCCTTTTTTACGCGTTCGGCATCAATCACTTCTTGTTGACAGTTTTCTTTGCAGCCGGCTTCTTGGCAGCGACCTTCTTTGCCGCGGCTTTTTTAGCCGCTGGCTTTTTGGCCACGGCCTTTGCCTCGGCGGCAGCCTCAGCCTTGGCAGCGCGAGCGCGCGCCGCGTTTGAACCCTTGTCTGGAATCGCAATCGGACCCTGCTTTGAAACCGGGCGTGACTTCTTGCTCAACCACTGAGGGCGCTTAGGTAGCTTCTTGACTGGCTTGAAGATCTTGGCAATGTCCTCGGCCTGCAGAGTCTCGCGCTCCATTAGCTCCTTGGCCATGGCATCAAGCACCTTGCGGTTGGTCATCAGTGCCTTGTAGGCCTCGTCGTGAGCCGCATCAAGAATCAGGCGAACCTCGGCGTCAATCTGCTGGGCTGTTGCCTCAGAGTATTCGCGAGCCTGAGCCATGTCTCGACCAATGAAAACCTCGCCGCTGTTGCCGAACGAAGTGGCGCCAAGCTTGGCCGAGAAGCCGTACTTGATCACCATGTCGCGAGCGATGTTGGTGGCCTTCTCAAAGTCGTTTGACGCACCGGTGGTTGGGTCGTGAAAAACAATTTCTTCGGCAACGCGGCCACCCATTGCGTAAGCAATCTGGTCAAGTAACTGGTTGCGTGAAACGCTGTAGCGATCCTCAAGTGGCAACACCATGGTGTAGCCAAGCGCGCGACCGCGCGGCAAAATTGTCACCTTTGAAACCGGATCGCTGTTGTTCAGCGATGCGGCAACCAGTGCGTGACCTGCTTCGTGGTACGCAGTGTTCAAGCGCTCGCGGTCTTGCATGAGTCGTGACTTCTTCTGCGGTCCACCGATAACTCGATCGATTGCTTCGTCAAGGGTTGCGGCAGAAATTTCTTTTTCGTTTTGACGCGCGGTCAACAACGCTGCCTCGTTCAAAACATTTGCCAAGTCGGCACCGGTGAAGCCAGGTGTGCGTCGTGCAACGCTGGCCATGTCTACCTCGTCAGAGATTGGCTTGTTCTTTGCGTGCACCTTCAAGATTTGCTCGCGACCAAGAAGGTCCGGTGCGCCAACACCAATCTGGCGATCAAAACGACCTGGGCGCAGCAATGCCGGGTCAAGAATGTCAGGTCGGTTTGTTGCAGCGATCAAGATCACGTTGGTCTTGGAATCAAAACCATCCATCTCAACCAGCAACTGGTTCAGGGTCTGCTCGCGTTCGTCGTTTCCGCCACCAATTCCGGCACCGCGGTGACGACCAACCGCATCAATTTCGTCGACGAAAATAATTGCCGGCGCTGATTGCTTGGCCTGCTCAAACAAATCGCGCACGCGAGATGCACCAACACCAACAAACATTTCAACAAAGTCAGAACCTGAGATTGCAAAGAACGGTACCCCGGCCTCACCGGCAACCGCCTTGGCCAAAAGTGTCTTACCGGTTCCCGGCGGACCATACAACAGCACACCGCGTGGAATCTTGGCTCCCACCTTTTGGAACTTCTCTGGTTCCTTCAAAAATTCTTTGATCTCAGTTAGCTCTTCGAGCGCTTCGTCGCTACCGGCAACGTCAGCAAAGGTCACGTTTGAAGTTTCCTTGGTGACCAGCTTTGCCTTTGACTTTCCAAAGTTCATAACCCTGCTGTTGCCGCCCTGCAAACCTGACATCAGGAACCAGAAAATTGCACCGATGATAACGAACGGCAAAAGTGTGCCAAGTAGGGCCAGGTACCACGGGGTGGTCTGCACGTCATCGTTGTAGCCCTCGGTGATTTCAGACTGGGCAATGATCTCAGCAACCTGAACGCCGCGCGGTGCCACGTAATAGAACTGAATGTGGTCGCCATACTTTGGGTCCGGTGAATCAAGCACCACGTCAACGCGCTGATCGGTGCCTAGCACGGTGACCTCTTTAGCCTGGCCAAGCTGAATCAGCTTGAGTCCGTAGGCGGTATCCACGGTCTTGATGCTGTTGCCATTGACCATGTTTGAGCCAATTAGCAACACCATGACGGCAACGAAGATCCAAACAAATGGACCAGCAAGAATTTTTTTGAAGTTCATAATCGAGGCGGTGCCTCATACCTTTCTTATGAATAAACAGCTGGCGAAAGAACTGCAACGCCCTTTAGCGTGCGGTATCCCTCGGCATAGTCGAGTCCATAGCCAACTACAAACTCATTCGGAATATCAAAACCAACAAGACCCACATTTACTTCCACCTTTGCCGCAGCGGGTTTGCGAAGCAATGCAACAACCTCAACGCTGGCGGCACCGCGGGCCTCAAGGTTGCCCACCAACCAGCTGAGGGTCAGGCCTGAATCAATGATGTCTTCAACGATTACAACGTGACGTCCAAGCACATCGGCGTCTAAATCCTTAAGAATGCGCACTACACCTGAAGAAACGGTTCCTGAACCATAGGAAGATACGGCCATCCAGTCCATTTGCACCGGAATCTGCATCGCGCGCGATAGGTCAGCCATAAACATGACCGCTCCCTTTAACACACCAACCAGCAGAACATCTTTATCGGCGTACTTCTTATCTAGCTCTGCCGCTAGTTCAGCAACCTTTTCGTTGATTTGTTCCTCGGTGACGAGCACCTTTGTAATTTGGTCGCTTACCTTCGAAAGGTCCACTTAGCAGGCTCCTGTTTTGAGAGTTTTTGTGGTGTGTAGGGCAATGGTTTCACCCGTGCGTTCAACTCTAATGCCTGGCAGAGTCAGCGGTTTCTGTCCGTGCCAGTCATCCACAAGGGCATCCACAGCCAAAATATGCACCCGGGCCAGCATCGGCGCTTGCAAAACCACTGCGGCGAGCGCGATCACGCGGTGACGAATGGCCAGTGGCAGCGCCCTAAATTCTGCAACACCGATATCGATTCTGGTGGCCCGCTCTTGGGCAACCCTCTTATAAGCGTCTAAAGCCAGCTCGGCCAGCACCTCTTCGTCTTCGCGCAGGGTTTCGGCGGTTCGGGCCAGCGCCTCGGCAATACCCGGGCCAAGCTCGGCCTCTAGTGCTGGCATCAGATTTTCGCGCACCCGCACCCGGGTGTAGGCCTGATCCTTATTCATCGGATCGTGCCATGGCTCTAGGCCACTATCGGTGCAAAAGGCCTCTGTGGTTTGCCGAGTGATTCCAAGCAGCGGGCGCAGGTAGTTGCCAGACACCGCCGCCATGCCATTCAGGCTTCGGCCACCTGAGCCACGAGCCAAACCAAGCAGCACTGTTTCGGCCTGATCGTTCAAGGTGTGGCCAAGCAACACCGCGTTCGCGCCAGTCTCTTCGGCGACTTTATCGATGGCCGCGTATCTAGCGGATCGGGCCGCTGCCTCGGGTCCGCCATCGGTACCCACATTCACCGTGCGAATTTCAACCGGGTACAAACCCAACACCGATAACTTGTGTGCGGTCTCTGCGGCAATTTCGGCGGAACCCGGTTGCATTCCGTGATCGATGACCACCGCGCCAACTCGCACGCCGTTGCTTTCGCCGGCTCTTCCCGAAAATCTTGGGCCTTCAAATGCCGCGGCCGCGGCCAGTGCCAACGAATCGGCGCCACCCGAGCAGGCCACCAGCACCAGGTCATCGGCTTGAATGCCCGCTTGCTCTAGACATTCGCGCACGGCTCGACGCACATCGGCAATTGCCGGAGTAAGTCTTGGTCGCGATTCGGGCATCGGTGTTCTTTCGGTAATCTTTTAGAAGTTGTGCAAGCACCTCTTGCCATAAGCCTATTTAGGAGACCCATGGGTTACGAAGCAGTAATTGAAATTCCTCGCGGATCACGCAATAAGTACGAAGTTGATCACGAGACCGGTCGCGTGCACCTTGACCGCGTTCTTTTCACTCCTTTTGTTTATCCAATCGACTACGGTTTCTTCGACAAGACCCTGGGTGGCGATGGCGACCCACTAGACGCGCTAGTCATTCTTGAGTTCCCGGTGTTCCCCGGTGTGGTTGTTGATGTTCGCCCGGTTGGCGTGCTTCCTATGGAAGACGATGGTGGCATCGATGAGAAGGTTATCTGCGTGCAGACCAAGGACCCCCGCTACGCACACATCCAGGACATCAACGATGTGCCTGAGCAGCTAAAGAAAGAACTGCACCACTTTTTCTCGCACTACAAAGATCTAGAGCCGGGCAAGTGGGTAAAGGTTGGCGAGTGGCAGGGTAAAGATGTTGCTGAGCGCCTAATCAAAGAGGCGTACGCGAGATTCGAGAGCGGCCACTAGGACGCTCTAATCGAAGCCGCCACTGGTGTCGATTAAGTTTTGTGAATGAAGGGTCCCCAGTGGGGACCCTTCAGTCTTTGTGTGAGTACTTTTTGCTGCCTTAATTAGTTTGCGGTTGGTCGCCCAGCGTATGGGAAAAGTTCACCGTAGCGAAGCGGAACAATTCGCACGGTTCGCGCTGGGTTTGGTGCCTCTAGCATCATGCCGCCACCCATGTACATCGCCACGTGATACTTGTCGCCATCAAAAGCTGACTCCTGTGAGTACCACATCAAGTCACCGCTCACCGCTTGCTGCAACGGAATCAGCTTCTTGGCATAAGCCATGGTGCGGAACTGATTGGTTGCCGAGTGCGTACCAATGTAAACACCTACTGCTGCATACGATGCCTTGGTGATTCCGGAACAGTCCCAAACATCTGGCCCCATTCCGCCAAGTACGTAACGCTCACCAAGTTGTTGCTTGGCAAATGCGAATGCGCCATCAACCTTTGCAGCATTTGCCGGACCAACATCATAAAGTTCTGGCGCGGTTGGCATTGTCTTGCCAGCGTTCTGTCGCGCTTCGGCAGCAAGACCCTCCGCACGTTGACGCTCAAGATCGGCAGCGGTGTTTCGCAAGCTAGCAAGTTGGCCGTAGAAAGTTTTGTTTAGACGATTGTTTTCATCTACTTTTGCCTGCACCGCGTTCGCTGCGTTTTGCGCTTCAACGAAAGCGGCCTTGGCAACTGCTGCTGTTGCAGCCAATTCTTTTTTAGCAACGTTAAGTTCATCGGTCACCGATTGCGCGTACTGCTGCTTCTCAATTGATCGGCGATAGATCACGTCTGATTGCTGGGCAACTTTTTCTTGTGCGCCAAGTTGGTAAAGCAAATTGTCTGCTTCACCGGAATTCAAAAACAGAGTCATGGCGGTTCCGCCGGTGGCACCATCTTTTTGCATCTGCGCGGCAATCTTGC
>JACCDW012045091.1_pt1 | contig 30865 bp, 40 predicted proteins | sample 7449781 | NCBI WGS metagenome assembly JACCDW01 (sample SAMN15323449, study PRJNA562643) | freshwater metagenome | isolation source: river surface water | place: USA:Blue River Watershed | collected 2017-08-18
AGTCAGATCAGTCCCGCACTGACTTTGGCGGCATCTCAAAATAAAGCGCCGCCTCCTATGATCGTTAGACGTGTGCAAGAGCTTGAAGCTCTGATTCGGAAATTTGAAACTGATGCTAACATTGGCGGCGGCAGTGCATCAGCTGCGCCTGCGCCGGATAGAAAAGTCATCGACTTCAATAAAATCGGCCAGAAATAGGAGCCGTAAATGCCATATTCGATTCGGATGCCGGATGGGACGCTCGTCGAGAACATCCCAGACGAGCTTAGCCCCGAGGATGCGAAGTCACGAATCATCCAAGCAATGCCTCAGTACGCCCCCAAAGAGCGTACTTGGGGTGAAGCAGCCAAAGACATCGGCGCTGGCGCCGTGTCTGGTATCGGCTCACTTGTACAACTTCCTGGACAACTCTACGGCTTAGCCACCGGCAACTTTGAGAAGACCGGTTCGTTGGGGCTGGGTGAAAACATCCAGAAATATGGCGAAGAGATGAAGTCTCCGGGCTTGAAGGCCCGTGAAGCTGCGCGTTCCGTCGCAGTTCAGGAAGCTGAAAAAGTTGGGCAGTGGGAAGCCTTCAAAGCCGCCCTTGGCGAGACCGTATCTGACCCCGCGCTGTTGTTCAACTTCCTGTCTGAACAAGCTCCGCAAATGATCCCTGCCATCATTTCTGGTGGTGGCACTGCCGCACTGACATCAGCCAACGTCATGGCAAAGGCCGCTGCGCGTGGTGTCTCTAAAGAAGCCGCAGAGAAAGTCGCACAGAAAGCCGCAGTCAAAGCGGGCACAACGGCGGGCATACAGACTGCCGGGGTACAGCAGGGCGCAGACATTGGGTCTGGCGCCTATGACATGATCTATAAAGAGCTGACTGATAACGGGATGTCCCCTGAACAAGCAGCTGCTGAAACGATCAATAAAGCTCGGGCCGCTGGCGCTTCGGGTTATCTGCTGTCTCTGTTGGCACAACGCCTGCCCGGCGGTCAAGCCATGGAACGTATCCTTGCTGGCGAAAAGCTGGCTGGGCGTGGCGCTATCTCTCGTCTTGGAACTGGTGTCGCAACAGCCGCAAAAGAAATCCCGGGCGAGATGCTGGAAGAAACCGGCGGACGGTTCTCGCAAAACTTGGCGATGCGCGAGGTCAAACCCGAACAAAGTTTGACCGAAGGTCTTGGCGAGACTGCTGCCATGGCATCTCTTGGTGCCGCAGGTATGGGCGGCGCAGCGGGTGTGATGGCACGTCGTGGGGCTGAAGCTCCCCCGCCCCCTACTCCGACAACTGAGACCGAACAGAAAAAAGAAGAAGCGCCAATCACTCCCGAGACGGAACAGAAAGAGCGCAGTCTTGATGAACTGTTTGGTAAACCGCCTGCACCTGCCGCGCCCCCAATAGAGACGGTGGCTACGCCTGAAGAACAAGCTGCGCTTGACGCGTTGAAAGCTGACTACGCTAAACGCAAAGCAGAAATCGAGAAACTAAAAGCGGAAGGCAAATTTGTTCCTCCGTCTAAAGTTGCAAAGAATCTACAAGTCGAAGCGGAAATTGATGCAAGAGAAGCTGCCCTCAAAGCGCGTGCCCAAGGGGCTGCAAAAGGAGAGACGAATGTTGTCCAATCTGACCAAGGAACAAGTGGAACAGGCGCTGGCTTATCTGCACAATCCAGTTCTGACGTCACCGCCGCCACAGCAACTGGAGCACCTGAATCAAGCGGAGTGGTTTCTGCTAGACAGAATGCTCCAGCAACTACTGAAGGAAAAGGACAGCCAACCGCTCCAGTAACGGAAGCTGCCCCTGTCACAACTCCGCCCCCTGCCGCCCCAGAAACGGAAACTGCTGCTCCAATAGAAGTCGCGCCGCGCCCTTCAAAAGGCGAAATCAAAAAAGAGATCGCTGCAAGTGAAGCGCAGGTTGGTGAGTTGTATGACCTTGACCGGGACTATGGTCGGTTTGACGACGAGACTGCCAACTTGTATGACTCTCTAAAACGAGGTGTCTTACCTGAGTCTATGGGTTTAGGCACTGCGCGCCTCCAAGCTGTACTGGACCGCAATAAGGTTGAGTTGCCTGCACTGCCTGACAACTACGAGGAAATGACGGCAGAAGAAAAAGCCGCCGCAAACAAAGCCGCTATTGACGAGATGGCCACTGCACTTGAAAGCAAGCGCGGGGTCCTTCCTGAGTGGAGCGCACTGCGTGCCGACCAGCGTCAGGTGTATCTCAATCAGATACGTGAAAACACGGCGGACGAACACGCCAAAGCGCGTGAGGCGCTGATCCAATACCGCAACCGTTTGCGCGAAGCTCAAAAAGAAGAAGGGCTGGAAGCAGAAGAGGTTCAAGCTGACCCAGCTGCCGGTATCTATGAGCGCAACCGTCAGGTCTATAAGACTCGTGATCGGATTGAATATCCCGCATGGAATCAGCTGACCAACGAACAGCGCGAGATGTTCCGTAATTCTCTTTCGGAACAGCTTGGCAAAAAGAAGAGCGGTGAACCTGTAACGGACTTCAAAAAGTCTACGGCTGAGCAGCAAGACACATCGTTCAAAAAAGTTGCTGACAACTTGGTCGAAGAAGGATACGTGCCAAAACCCGGCATGACGTACGATGACGTGCGTAACCAGCAGCTGAAACAGCAGGAAGCTAAGTCATACGAGCGTGCTCAAAAAGAAATTGAAGCGGAGCGCAAAGCGCGGGAAGAAAAAGAAGCTCCTAAAGTTGAAGAAAAGAAGACCGAAGAGCGCAAGACTGAAAAGCCCGAAGCTTTTATCCCCGACGCGCTAGAAGCAAAAATCCAAGACGGTGATCTTGGCGCTGTGTTGAATTGGCTGCAAACCGCTGCACCGCAACGCTTACACCGCGTGATTGCTTCCGCCATCAAGGGTTTAAAAATTAAGACATCCATTCGGTATGTCAATTCTTTGCCAAACAATGATCTAGCGCAGTACGACCCCGTAAACGATGAAATTCTTGTAACCACGGCAGGCATGAAGCCTTCTACGTTACTGCATGAAATCGTGCATGCAGCGACTGTTAATGTGTTGGATAAGTACGAGAATGGTAATAGGAAAGGGTTGACACCCGCGCAGATTGAGGGCGTCGAACATCTTAAAGAACTGATGAAGCTCTCTCAAAAAGAGCTGGGGCGCTATCATCCCGCCGCCTATAAAAACATTTTTGAGTTTGTCGCCCACGCGCTGTCTGACGCCAAGTTCCAAAGCCGCTTGGCTAACTTGAATACTGACCAACTAGAAAACACAATCCTGCCGCCAGACAAATCCATGCTGTCCAAATTTATGGACGCGGTCTTAAAAGTTATCGGCATGCAAGACCTTTTCTCGCGAAAAGGTGCGCTGTATAAAACCAACGCGCTTGCTGAAGTGATTGCTGGTTTTTCACGGATTATCAAAGCACCCGAAGGCGGAGTGCAGATGGAGCCCCTGCCAGCGACTGCGCCTGTAACAAAACAAGCGCCAAGCGAGGCCCCACGTTCTTTTGAAGAGATTGAAAAAGAACAGAAGCTTCCCCCGGTTCCTGACAAACATGCTGTGTGGAACTTCATGAACAGTATGCCGGGTATACGTCGTGTCGCAACTGTGTTTGCTAACAGCCGCTACCCCATCAAGGTATGGGAAGACGCACTGCAACGGGCAAAGAAGATCGTAAGCTACGGTCCGAAGCTCAACAACATCTATACGCAAATCACGTTGTCGGCGTCACGTGCTAAAGACTTGTATCTGCGCCATGTGAACACCCCCGCACACAACCTGAGTGCCGCGATTGGTGAATACGCTAAAGCTTCCGGCATTGACACGCCCACCGCTTTGAAGCGCCTGCATACGTACATGATGGCCCTGCATGAGCCTGAGCGTCGTCTTATGAAGTTCTGGCGCAACGCACCACTGAGCACGGACGAGATAACAATCCCCGGCACTCAAATCAGTATGTCTCCCGCTGACTTCCGCGCTGCGGTGTTCAAGAAGCTGGAAGGCACTGAGCGCATGAGCCAAGCTGAGATCAAGCAAGTCTATGACGTCATGAAGAACGTCATGGAAAAGTATGTCAAAGCAGACGGCTACAGCCCTGCCGGGGTGAAGTCCACCGACATCAATGACAGTATCTACAACGTCATTGGCAAGATGACGCCCCAAGAAGTCAAGATGATTAACGATCGTCTGAAGAACGACCCACAAGAGAAGCATGCACAGAAGGTGTTTGAAGCCGCACGCAAGCTGAACTCAGCCACGACTGAGCTCAACAAGATGTCCAACTATTGGTCGGACCCTGTGCAAAAGCTTGTGGACTTCTATGGATGGGACAACTACATCCCGTTCAAGGGCACTGAAGTTACCGGCAAGAGCGATGCTGAGCTGGACTTTGACATCCTGAAGAACCCCAAGAAAGTCATCAACGTCCTACAAGAATATCAGAGCCGATATGAAGGCCGAGAGACCTGGTCTGATAACTCGCTGACCCAAATCTTGAACGATGCGACGCGCGCTTCAATGCGTGCTGGGCGTCGTGACATGACGTTGGCAATCAAGAATGCAATCGACAGCAAGCTGCTGCGTGGCGACACCAGCATTACGATTCCGTTTGACGAAAAAGACAACGTCGATGTAGAGAAGCTCAAGGGCAAGTCCACCATCTTCCACTACAACAAAGATGGCTCGATCAATATTCTGGTGGTCAACGACACCGAAAAGGCCAACGCAATCCATCGTACGTACCAGCAAGCCAACCCCATCATGGACCAGCTTAACTGGGTAACCAGCAAGCTCGGGCAGTTGCACACTCGTTACAACGTAGGGTTTGCGCCTGTCAACTTCTTCCGTGACGCGTTGACTAACGCGTTCAACATGTCGGTTGACCCGGACTTGACGAAGAAGGATGCGGCTCAGTATCTTGGCTCTATCGCTATGAAGGTTGCCAAGGGGGGTATGGGCAAGGCGTTGAAGATCGCACGTCTGTACAACGATGGCAAGATGGAAGAGCTCGATGCTTATGCTGCCAAAGACAAGTCTGGTTTTGCGCAAGCAATGGTGGAGTATCTGAAAGAAGGGGGTATGGTGTCGTACCTCCAAGGTCTGTCCGCCAAGGGTACGTTTGATAACTTGCAGCAGCAGATCAATTCAAACAGCCTCAAAAAGGCCGCAGACGGTATCAATAAGTTCTTCGACATCTATACGGACATGTTTGAATTGGCTAGCCGCACCGCTGCGTATCAGATCGCTCGCGATAGATTTATTCAAGACGGGGAGCCAGAGCAGGGCGCTAGAGTAAGGGCAGCTGCGTACGTCAAGAATTTGGCTAACTTTGAGCAGACCGGCGAATGGGGGCGTGGCGCTGGCGCTATGTTTATGTTCTTCCGACCGGCGGCCACTGGCGCGGTTCGGGCTATTGAGGCTATCGGTCCGATGCTTCGCAGCACGGAAAGTGCAGTGCTTGACCTGCCGTACAACATTCGGGAGCCGATGATAAACGGCAAGAAGAACCCGGAGTACGACGCAGAGGCGGTTGAGAAGTTTAAAGAGAATCACCGCAAGCAGCGTAAGGCTGCGCAAGTGATGACTCTTTCTCTGACCGGGTTTGGTATGTCGATGTACATCTTGTCGCAAGCTATGGCTGACGACGATGACTTTGGGCGTAACCGCGCAGAGACGGATGACATCAACCGTTGGACCCGCAACGCTAGATTCTTTATCCCCGGAAGAGAAAACCCAATTCAGATTCCTTGGGCTTTCGGTATGGGCGCATTCGCAGCTGCCGGGGCACAGCTATGGGCGATGGGTCAAGGCACCGGGTCTGTTAAGGATGGACTAAGCAACTTGCTGTCCATCACCATGGACTCGTTCTTACCGTTGCCTGTGTCTCGGATCAACGTGTTTGAGAACCCGGCGGCATGGGCTTTGGACTCCGTGCTGCCGTCCGCTATTCGTCCGCTGTTCGAGTGGCAGATGAACATGGATGCACTGGGGCGTGAGATATACAACAACCGCCAAAACCGTGTGGGCGATGCTTACAGTGGCGGTGACAACATCCCTGAGATGTATAAATGGGCAGCTCGTACATTGGCGGATGTGACTGGCGGCGCGGTTGACTGGAGCCCAAATACTCTGTACTTCTTCGCCAACAACTATGCTGACGGCTTTGCTCGACTCGGTCAAGCAGCAACCAACTGGGGGCTTGTTGCCACCATGCAGAAAGACTTTGACGCGAAGAACGATACCCTGCTCTTGTCAGGTTTTATCGGGACGCCGTCTAATTTTGATGCGCGCGAGTTTGCGGCTGTCGAGAAACAGATCAAGGAAAAAGAGCGTCGCCTGAACATGTTCAAGACTGGGAATCCAGAAAAGTACTATGAGTACCTCGCTGAAAACCCAATGGACCAATCAATCGTTGATGCGTTCAACAGGAATGTCGGTGGCCCGTTAAACAGACTGCGTGAACAAGCAAACAACTATCGTCGGATGCCGGGGCTTACAGTTCAGGAACGCAACGACCTTGTGAAGTCTTCTGTCATGTTGCAGAACATTATCAAGCGTGGCCTCGTAGATCGCATGAAAATCTACGACATCGAGCCCTAACCCACGCGCCACACCCGGACACCAAGGACGCCGTCCTTGGTTGTCTTGAATGCTTTGACCTTCACCTTGGCACGTTTCGACGTGACGTCAATCACGTAGATCATGTACGCAGGGCGCATAGTGGGGACAAAGAAACTGTCCCCAATGCTCATTCCATCGTAGGGAAAAACCCACTCTGGTTCGTCAGGTGGTAACTCGGGTGTCAGCGGTTTCATCTGTAAAGAGGTGGCTCACGTCGAACTTGATCTCGTAGGCTTGGACGTTGGTCGTGCCAAACGCGTCCTTCCATCCCGCCGCCATCTGCTTGCGCCCACGGCTTTTGAGGATGCCACGCTTTTCCAGCGCGTTTTCAAAGTCACGCAGTCCAATCCGCACGTCCTTGAAGTAGGCTTTCAGGGCAGACGTTGACACCCAGATAGTGCCCTCATCCACCTCGGCACGAACGTACAGCGCTTGGCGCGGTTCAGTTGTAACTTTGTTGTCACGGATGACGAGGCAGTTCTGGATGTTCTTGTTAATGAAGTCACCCAAGACTTCTTCGTAGCGGTCTTCATCTGCCACGATGCCTCTGACGATGCGGTCCAGCTCAGCGCCGACGACACCCATGATGCGGTCGATGTCGAAGTGCACCAGACCAAGTGAGTCAACGATTGTGTTTGCGATGCGCACTGCGGAGAGCAGGTTAATCAAGAAGCGGTACTCGGCGTTGGTGGTATGTTGCAAGCCCACTTCCAAGTACATGGCGCTCAGTCGGCGCTTGATCTCTGGCGTGCCCACACGGAAGAGCTCTTTGATGTAGATGGGCCCAGCGTGTCCGTAGTGCGTCTTCAAAGCATCAAACATCTCAAGGCCGCGCTCTGAAGTCAGCTCGTAGCCCGGAACATTGGGTCTCAGAATGCGTGGCTCCAGAATACGTAGCTCTTCTGCGTTGGTGTTGTCTTTGTAGGTTCCCATCAAGTCACGCAGACTTGTGTTGGTTGTGATGATGGCGATCAAGGCAGTAATGAATGCCGCTTCGCGCTCTTGGTTGGCAGAAGAGTGCATCCGCAACTTGGGTTGACCAGACGACACGTTGTAAGCGACGTGGGACACCACCTTGCCTTCAGAGTTGGACTGCTCGTCCAGTCCGAACAGGATGTTCTTGGAAGTCACCATGCGTTGCATCAAGGCGTTCTGTGTTCCCTCAAACACTGACAGGTCTTTTGGTTGCCCCCACACGCTCAAGGCACCGTAGAGCGCCCCGGTCTTACCGAATCCTGACTTACCGTACAGCGACAAGATCACGCCGTTGACGTTAGTGAACTCGATCAAAGGACTCGCAAAGCCGCAAAGCATTGCAAACGCATGCCACTCGTAGCCGGGGTCGTTGAACAACCGTGCGGCTTTCTTCCAGCCGTCGAGACTGCCACCCTGCTTGATGTTGCGGATGACGTTCTTCGCCATGGGGGACGGCGGGCAGTGTGCCGTTGTTCCGTTGGAAAAGTATTCTGTGGTTCCCAGCACGAATGATTTGTAGTCTTCAGTCCAGCCTTGTTGTACCCGCATGATGTCTGCCTTTTGTGTTTCAACCAAATACGCCGCCCACTTCATCAGATAGCTTGCTAACCGGGTGGCGTGGGTCAGCTCAAATATCACACCTTGCGTCGCCAGCACAGTTTTCAATCTTTCCAAAGACGCAACGTCTTTCAGAGGCAGAAGAAACTCACGTGTGGCGTCGCGCGGCAGGTGAAGCACCATGACCAAACACTCACCATCGTGCGGGCTGTACACCCGCTTGAGCGGGTACACATCGTTGGGTGTAATCATTTCAGGCGGGTCTTGGATCGTGCCTTTTTTGTCTCGTCTTGGGGGTGGGGTGTAATAGATTCCACCGTTGATTCCTCGGCTGTAAGGCTGGAGGTAGTCTGGGAAGACGACAAGTTTTTGGGTATCCTCGTCGGCCCGAATTGGTTGCGCTTCATCTTTGGCTTCTGTGCTTTCAACAAGCTCTGCAACGGGTTCGGGTGTGGGGACGCTTGCAACTCGGAGGGCTTTTCCAAGCTCAATAGGCCCAGTAATTTTTCCTCTGAAGGGGCATCCACTGCATCGTGCGTAGTCTTCTTTGGCGAAGGCGTCGCATCCGTGGGCCCAACTTGCTTCGTTAAGAGACTGCTGGGCTTTTCGCTCGGTCTCGTCTCGACTGTAATTGGGGTGTCCCTCGGACATGAGGTGAATGGACTCAGCGCCATCAGAACACCTGACGGCGACAGATAATCCAGCGTACCACAGCGGCTCTGGACAACTAGCTGGGTTCTCGATGATGTATTTAATCTGTGCACAGCCGGTTCCTTCCATGCTTGCAACAACGATGTTGCTGAATACGTATTCAAAGTTGCCTTGGCGTTTCTCAAAGATTGCCTTGGTGTCGTCGTCCAATCCCTTCTCGACCTTGGACAGATCAAACGTCTGCTCAACTTCGCCAAAGCACCCGACGATCTCTTCAAACGGATGAGCTTCCGCATCTTGGATAACTTCGACTGGCAGGGGGTTGGATGGGTCTTTGACGTTATTGCTTCCCGGTGCCCGGAGCACCCGCGCCGCATCTGCCGTTACTGTCTCGTCAATCTTCAACCCCGCATCAAGGCATAGCTTCTTGAATGCCGTGGCGTACGGCTTCCATGTGTCTGTTTCCACTTCTTCTGTGAAGGGCCAATACGCATGGACACCGCGCCCAGAGTTGACGATGATGGGGTCTGGCAACCCCTTGTCTGCTACAAAATTAAGCAGTGCAGTGAAACCTTCGTCCCAATGCTCGTATGGTTTACCGGGGCCACAATCAATGTCCACAAAGAACGAGCGCATGAGTACACATGCGTCAGCCCTGCGTGACATCCCCTCAAAGGTTCCCAGTGCAAAGAAGGTGTTCCAGTCTCCTTGGACAAACCCCTGCATCTGTTGGATTGCATCATCTATGTTGTCAGCAAACTTCGGACGAACCGTGCCGTCCTTGATACCCACTACACAAATGTTGCCCTGCGTCGGTAGTACTTTCTCGAAAAATTGTTTGTTCATGATCGCAGAGACAATAATGGCAGGGCGCACCCTGCCAATCTACAAAAAATTCAATCCGGCTTGGAGCCAGCAGTGTTCATTGGACGCCCGACCATTTCTTCGCAATAGTCACGCGCCGTCTTCAATGAGTCAACAGGAAGTGTGCCGTCCTTCAGGTCTTTCTCCATCAGTCCGATCAGCACCTCGATCATGTGTTTTTTGCTGTCACGTATAACCCCACCTCTGAACCAAGCGTGAATCGTTGGGCGCGTCGTATCAAGCATGAACGCCACGTACGTAGCGGGAATGTTTGCCTTGATACAGACTTTGCCTAGCTCACGCCCGAGGTTGTACGGGCCATGGTAATTTACTGCCTCTTGCAAGGCGGGGCTATACGTTCGTGCCATTACTTCTTAGTCCATTTCTTGATGACTTCGCTGGCGTCTTCCGCCTTCTCCATCGCAGGCTTAGCGGTCTCGCGCTTCACAGGCTCAGGTTGTGCGGGGGCGTCGTCTTCTGCGTTGTCCGACTTGTACACGGTCAGCTTCACGGCGTTATCAGCCGCAGGCGACTTGCTCTGGCGCGAGATACTGTCACGCATCTCAGGCGGCACGGCGGCGCTCGGAGAGAACAACAAGCGAGGCACAGGGGAGTTGATGTCAAACTCCATCTTGGTCACGACACGCCCGGCACTGATGTTGTTGTTAGCAAGCATCTGAATGTAGGGACGGAAGGGCCAACGACCGTTCTCTTCTTTGCCGAACGCGCTGGTAGCGGGAAGCACCAACTGATAGACATCGCCTTCAGGGTCATTGGGCAGTACAACTGCGGTGCGCCAAGACAGGCGGCATGCAGAACCTTGACCACCTTGACCAGAACCCTTCACAGAGTTCGGGCACTCGTTGCAAGACACTGCCGGGGGATTAGCCACATCAGCATCGGGCGTCTTGGAGTCGCTCGACCAACATGCGGGGGAAATCTTCACGCCCTTCTTGTACGTGCTGTTGTAGTACGTACGTGCCGGGTCATGCGCCATCTTGACGAACACGACTTGCATCGAGTTGTCAGTGTTCACGCTCTGCTCTTTGCCACCCACGATCTTGCGGAATACGCGACCTTCGATGGAAATGCGTTTGTTGCCTTTGACGGCGTTGCCAGCTACGGCAAGGGTGTCTTCATCAAGACCAAGTTCAATACCAGAAATGACAGCAAGTTCGTTGCTCATGTTTTATACCTCAACTGAAAAGTTACTAGATGCGCGGGGTTTGTACACAGTGATGGTGTATTCCCGCATGACATTCACACCGGGGGGCAATCCGTCTCCAGCCCGCTCAGTCATGAATTGTTTGAAGTTCGTCTGGTGAATGCGACGTTCGAGAAGATCAATGCTTCCCTCTGTCTCGACGAACTTCTTGAAGTTGTCCCAGTCAGAACAAGTGTATCGGTCCTTGACCTGACGTGACACAGTACCGTGGGCAGTCTTCAGCCCATCCGTGTTGGTGTGGTTGCAAATGCTCAATAGTGCGGCTTCGATTTTCTCCAAATCATTTTTGAGGTCTTTGTCGGCTGAATCAAATTCGGCCTTGAGTGTCTCACGTTTTCTGCGGATTGTTAAATAGGTTTCAACTAACTCGCTTGCGTTATCCATTGCTTTCTCCTTCAATTTCCTGACGATACAGGTCCACCAACTGTTCGTGCATATCGACCTTGTTCTGCAACATGCGATACATACGGCGCTCCACCTCGGACCCTTGAAGGTGGATTACAGTCATCTTGTTCTTCTGTCCAACGCGATCAATCCGCGCAATGCACTGCAAGTACGTCTCGACGGACATGACTGGCGACCAGAACACCACCGTGTCAGCGGCGGTCAGAGTCACACCATGCGATGCGGCTTGCGGTTGAATCAGTAATACCTTCGGGTCAGTCTGCGTTTGGAAACGATTGAAAATTGCCGCACGTTCGTTGGCAGATACGCTTCCTGCAATGATCTCGCTGGTGATGTTGTGTTTCTGTAAGAAGTTTTTTATGAGAGACAGGGTGTGGGTGTACGGGACAAACACAATCACTTTGTGCAAAGACTCTTCCAGCACTTCATGTAGCACGTTCAAGCGCGGCGCTACATCGAACTCGATGATGTTGCCGTTGTCGGTGTACACCGCCCCGCCCGATAGCTGGAGCAGTTTGGTCAGCGCGGCGGCGGCATTGACCGTGCTAATGGTTTCCCCTACCGCATAAATTTGCATCTGTTTGACCAGCTCTTTGTAATAGCCAGTCGCTTGGGCAGTCAGCGGCACCTCGCGTGTCTGATACATCACTTCAGGCAGATCAAGACACTGTGCTTTCTCGTAGCGGATAGCGGGTTGCAGGGCGTTGAACACAAGTTGCTTGGCATAGGGCTTGGGCATCCAGCGGAAGCGCGACACCTGCGTCATCACAGTGTCTTTCCATGCGGTCTTGTACTTGGGCACACGTGACGGGTTAATCAACCGAGCCAAACCAAATGCGTCTTCGGGTGACTGCGATGCAGGTGTGCCTGTCATCATCCACAGATACGTGCTTGGCTTCATGATGCTTGCCAGAGTCTTCCAGCGCACCGTGCTTGTGTTCTTGTATGCGTTGGCTTCGTCAACGATAATCAGATCAAACCCTGCGTTTGCAATCGCTTCGCGCTCAGACACCACGCCGTCATAGTTGATGACAACAAACTGATACGACCCTTCGATGACCTTGCGACGTTTGCTTCCGTGAGCGATACCGCATGTGCGGTGCATAGCGGTCTTGAACAGATCAGCTTGCCATGCAGACTGCATGATGGACAGAGGGCAGATCACCAACACACGTTTCACCTTCTCCTGACTCATTAAATAGTCAGCCGCCCAGATCGCGGCAGAGGTCTTGCCTGTGCCAGCTTCGTTGAAACAGAACGCACGTTTATGCAATGTCAGGAACCGTGCCGTATCACGTTGGTGATCGAACGGCTGAAACATGCCGGGCCAGTTGTAGTGCTTCTCGATGGGGGATGGGAGCTTGGTGTCTTCCAATAGTGTCGCAAGGGACTGCATCTCGTCTACGCCCCAGTACACCATCATCTCTGAATGAGAACCTTCGGCACCAAGTAGTTCGCTTTTCTCGATTGACGCCTTGATTGATTGCGCCATGTCGTGTGAGCAGTGGAACTGTACTGCAATGTCTTCAACTATATTCATACTACCTCTTGACTTGGGTTGTTGATGGTGCTCACATAAAGCAGTGTCGCGGTTTGTTGCACTCGATACATTGACCCGCCCGGCGCTAACCCGGTTTCACCACCAACACGGCTGGGGACTGTCAATTCGGGTTCCCCCGAAAACTTCCGTTTGTCACAATCCCCATGCGTGTAGGTTGTTGGTGGCTCACATAAAGCAGTGTTCGCAAACTATGGAGGTCCAAACAGAGTTGGGCAACGGCGCTAACCCGTTACACCACCAACAAGGAAGATGTTTACAGGATATAGCCCCCGGTAGAGTGACGTCCACCCGACCTCGCCGGTTTAACAATGCACGTTCACTGCACTGTGGCTTGGCTAAACATCTTCCTTGTTGGTCCTCGTCTTTCCGAGGCGTCAATCAACCCTGTCGCAGCGAGAAGAAACTCAGAGGAGAAAGCAACTCTGCCGGTTGACTGATGCGGTTTAGGGAAAACCAGATAAACCCAGTTTGACGCCTAGCGTCTGGCCCACTCACACCTTACTGCCATGACAAATGATAGCGACGTTTTCGCTTTTGTCAAGTTTACTTTCGCTCTTTTTTGCTGATTTCTGATACGAGGTTTCCCTTAGAGTCGCGTTTGAACGAACGGTTTTTAGCCGCCGACTGGATACGCACTCCGTCTTTGTTGGAACCCCCTTTGTCCAGCGCACGAACGTGGGCAACATCCTTGCCTTCCCTGCGGTCAGCCTTGCCGTCGTTGTCAGCGTCCTTGCCAGTCTTGTCAATCGCGCGTCGAGCGCGTTGACGTTCCATGCGGCGCTCATGTTCACCACGAGCCTTCTGCATCTGGTATTCGTGTTTATACGGTCTCGGGCTTTTTGTGTAGGGCATTTTTCTGCTCCATCATGTGCTGTATGGCATTACGTGCTATTTTTGCCTCAACCACTGCGAGTGTCAATTGGTCCATGGCTAATACGTGATCTTCTTCCAAGAGGTAGGCATAGGCTTTTTTCATAGCGGTCTCTGCCTTCATCAAGGGATAGGCGTAGTCAATCAAAGCTTCTTGAGTCATAGGTTTCCTTTATAAAACTCACAGGAGGTGACAGGGCACCAGCCACAGAGTGGGGTGGGATTTGCTTGCCAGTTGTCGTTGACATGGCTCAGCCGTAGTCGCTCCAGATGGGGGATGAAGTCCCGCCAGAGCTTATCAATGTCATCACGCTTGAACTCGCCGGTGATGAAGTTGTTGTGGGCAACAAATAACAGACCAGCCTTGATCTCGTTCACCTGGTCAAAGTGCGCGAACACCATCAAAGCCATCAACTGGAGTTGCTTCATGTCGGGGTATCGGTCGCTCCCAGTCTTGTAGTCCACAACGAACCCGGTGTCGCCGTTAATCACAACCAAGTCTGCAATACCTCGCACCCAGTACTTGCCCCATGTGGTTGGCTTGCGGTCAAAGTCGAGCGCCATGCGATGCTCGGGGAACTTCTCGCCTTCCATCTCGCGCAGGGGGTCGAGCAGGGATTTGTACCGCTCGTAATTTTTCAGTAAGGGAGTGCCGTCCTTGACGTAGTTTTCCAACGCGGTGTGCACCTCGGTGCCGTACAACATTTGGGGTGTTGTTTTCTTCTGAAACCGCTTCAGGACTTTGACCTCTGCATACTGCCGGGGGCAGTTCTGGAAGTCTTTCAGACTAGAGTATGACCACTTGATTTCACTAGGTTGCATGACTGATACCGTTTGATTGTTTTAGGGAACAATATAGTATCAGCAATCGCCGTAGGATGCACCTGACTTGGCTTCAGATGCGACCGGCAACCCCTGCGCCCACTCCGGCGCGACACCCATGAGACCAGTTATCAGTTCCTTGGCTGAGTCTTCCTCGTCCATGGGTACAACAACCACCGCAGCATCGTGCACGGTAAGTACTACACGATAGTGCTCGTTGATCTTGAGCATTTGCTCGCCCACGACAATCCTTGCTAGGGCTTGAACCACGTTCTCAACCACAGTACCGCCCCATATAGAGATCGGACCCTTGCGCGAGTCGTACATGATCTTGCTCTTCTGGTCTTCCTCATCCCACTCTTTGCGCAGGTTGGGATAGCGGATGCGCAGTCCGTTTGGCAGGATGATGCCTTCCTTGTCGTAGAACACACAGCCATGCTTGCCAAAGCTCTTTGGACCTTTCTTGAAGTTTCCGTTGAGCATGTCTTCCAGCATGCGGTCGCCTTCAGCCCACAGCTCAATGATCTTGTCGTTCTTGTCGCGGTACACGCCCACGATGCGCTTGGATTCTTCCAGCTCGATCTTCACGGATATTGGCTGAGATGTTGCCAAGGTGTGCTGGAGTTTGGCGGCCCCTGTACCGTAGCCCAATCCCAAGATACATGTCTTGCCCACAAAGCGTTGCTCTATGTCGGCCTTGGTGATCGCGCGGTCATAGACGGATGACGCGAACAAAGAGTAAACGTCCTCGCCGTCGGCGAACTGTTTCACCACATCATCCTGACCAGCCAGCCATGCAACCATCCGCGCTTCGATCTGCGACGAGTCACAGTTGATGACAACGTAGCCCTCGGGGGCAACAATGGCTTTCTTCAGTGCCTTCTTCTTGGGGTCTCGGCTCGGCAAGTTCTGGAAGTTGACCTTGTCAACGCCCGACCACCGTCCGGTGTGCGCGCCATAGTACTTCAGGGGGATGGGAATCAGTCCGTGGTTGCGCTTGGCTATGTCACGGAAGCGCTCGATGCGCTTGACCTCAAGCGTGGACTTAGTACCCAAACGCACAGCGCACAGTTGTTGTATGAATGGGTCATCGTGTTCAGTCAGTGCAATGAAGCCTTCGTCTTTCTTGGCGAGTGCAGGCACGTCCTTCTTCTGCTTCTCGCTGAACTTCATTGGCACTTCGATGTCAAAGCTTCTCAGGACATCGGCGAACTTGTTGTTGCTAGAAAGTTTCTCGCGAACTTCCTCCTCTGATGTCGCTTTCAGTCGTTCCATGAGTGACGACAACAGCTCAGACTTCTCTTGTGCTAGCGCGTCAAGCCTCTCATACAACACACCCTGATCTATCTCTAGCACTGGGTGCGTGAACATCTGAAGCGTCATGTCTATCAGACGCAACTCGTCCATCGGGAAATCCTTGGACATGATCTGGAACAAGTCGTACGTCAACCTGACGTCATTCTTGCAGTACTCACCATATTGCGCCAAGTCATCTGGCGTGAAGTCCAGACGGTTCTTATTTATGGCGGCGCTTACCTCGGTGCCTTTTTGTCCGATGTTGTACCTCACTGCTAGCTTGGCCAGTGAACCACCAGCATCCACACCATGCAATGCTCTCGCCATTGATAGCGTGTCAAGCCACCCCATGGGCTTTATCTTGTAGTGCCAAGACAGTATCGCGCCGTCAAACAGGGTGTTGTGAGCAAGCACCAGACTATTCTTCCAGTCGAACTGCTTCAACCAGACTCTAATTTGGTCATGGTTGCCAGAGAACCACGTAGGTTCTCCAGCTCCCACTTGAACCGCAACACCGATGACTTCGAATGCTTTGTCACGCACGTACTCTTCCGTGGTCTGGGTTCGGAAACCCAAGCCCTTGTCGTTGTAATACGTCTCAAAGTCTACGGTGATTAAGTTCATTGACTCATCCATCCTGCAAATGGGCACTTCTTCTCTTCGCTCTCACGAACACGGCGGTATGCGCGATAGCGATTGATGTTGGAAAGCTTCTCGCCTTGCATCAGCTTGTCGAATTCTTCCCGCGCAACCATGTGATGGTGCAACTTCAATGGTCGCTCCGTGAGGGGCGTCAAGTGTACCAGCGGTTGCTGAAATGCCATCTTGTGTTCGATAGGTGTATTCCCTCGGGCGAACATAATATTGACGTTCAGGGAGTACTGATACTTAAACTCAGTCGTGCCGGGCAAAAGTATCATGTCGTTGGGGCGAGGGTAGCTCCAAGTCGGTTGTTCCCACATCCACATGATGTCTTCCTTGCACTTCGCCGCCCAAGGGTTGCTCATCTTGATGTGGCAGTAATGTGTGTCAGGCAAGTACGACCCACGCAGCAGCTCAGGGTGTTGTGATACCGGAGTAGTGTTATCAGAGAACGCCGCTTCAAAGAACGGGTCGCCAATCGGTCCAGTACGACAGATAAAGTCAGACCACAGAGGCTGGATGATGCCATGCTTGTAGTAGTCCACTATCCCCATACAGCGACGCATGGTAGCAGTGGGGAATATGCTCCCCTTCATTGGAATCTCTGTCTTGAGTTCCTTCCACCAGTCGGGATAAAACTGCGCGGCTGGCTTGGGCTTCGCCGCATCGTAGATCATCTGGCGACAAGTGAACAGATCAAGATTCACTGGCTTGTGCTTGAACAGAAAGATCATCGGAACCATCCTTGGTTGTTACGTTTCTTGTATGCTTGTGCCTTCGCATCCTTGGCGGCTTGCGCTTGTTTGACTGCGGCAAGTTGCATTTCTAGCGCGTGGTTTTCCGCACGGATGCGATTGATTGTCACTCGGTCTGATGTTTGCTCAGCCCATTCGAGGTTGCTTATCATGCCGTTTACCGTATCACTTGCCATTAGCCGTGCGTCAGAGTACGCACTGTCAAACGCTTTCTCTAGTTCTGGTAACGCCACACCCTGCCACCATGCCTTCTGTACTGGACCGCCCGACTGCTTAGCTTGCGCCGCACTATACGGGTTCACCTGCACCTTGCCAGCCCTAGTGAACTTCTCCTGTGCGGTTTGCAAGCGCTCTGCGTTGGCGATCTCATCCATGATCTTGGCATTCAGCTCTTTGCGTCTGACTTCCTTGACCTTCTTATTCAGAAGCATCAGGTCTTCTTCTTCAAGAAACTGCGGTCCGTTCTTGGCGATGTCTTGCATGACTTCAGCCCATCGGTAAGCCAAGTCTCCAAAGAACTCTTCTGGGTTAGAGTCCATACGTTCGATCAATAGTTTTATTCCGTCTAGCATTTTTATCTCCAGTTGGTTGGTCCAGTGTGGTCTATTTGGTACGCAGGTATTTGTTTCATCTCTTGCTCCCACCTCATACGTTCAAGGTCTCGACCAAGTTGAGGGTCACGGCGCTTGGCATACTCCAACGCTTTGTGCAACTCTTCCTGTCTCTCGTTGTTCATTCTTGTTTCATGTTGTTGTCGTGTGAGCGGCAGTTTGCTGAATGCCTTTTTGCTATGCACAAGCTCAACAATGATGCCAAAGAAGTTCATGCGCTGAGCCTCTTTCCACGAATCTTTCACCGCCTCAATTTCTTCAGGTGTGAAAATCCCATTCGTGTTCTCTATCACTAGCCTAGCGGCATGAGTCCACTCAGTTGTCTTTGCGCCTTCCATACAACTTTCGGGGTCTGCGATAAGCTTCTCACAAATAAGTCTTATGCCGTTGTGCATTCTGTTTTCTCCTCTACTGTTTGACCTTTCATAGCCCTTGCCTTCGCGGCTTTCAACTCCATACGCCCGATGATCGCGCGTTCCACCATCTCTGATAGAGTGCGGTGCTCGTTTTCGTCATACATAGACACAGTTGGTTGCACCAGCAAACCGTTGTTCCCTTGTGCGGTGACCAAGGGTGGCGCAAGTGCTTGCAACACATCCCCTTCAAACAGTCTGCGCTCAAGCTCGATCACAGAGTCATTTATAAGATCACATTCTTCGTCCGTGAAAATACTTCCTCTGTTCTCAATCACGCGAACAACAAGCCTTCGCCACTTCACTTCCCTGAAGTCGCTAGGCGATGACACCATGCGTTCAGATAGGATTTTTATTCCGTTGTTCATGTGGTTTGTTTCTCCAAGAATGGTTTGACCATGCAGTACACGACGGCTTGTTCCCATGTGAAATAGCCATACGGTGCGTTCTCACGACGCGTCCAATAGTCGGCGTTGGAATTGATGCTACGCTCCCAACCCATGCACTTTAGGTACTCAATCACGTCAGGCGGCGTAGTTGAATGCGTGGTTCGCACCTGCCCTTGCATAAGTTGAGACTGTCCGTTGATCGACAGTGGTATCTCTACAAAAGAGTTCGGTGTAGATACGTACATCAAAGCCTCCGTACCCGCGCAACAACAAACCCCTTCATGGGGACACTGTTTGCTGGCTCGTTGTAGAACACGCGCTTCGCCAAGTCCTTGCTCTGTTCTTCATAGAACTTATTTGGACACACATCGCGCACTGTCGCAATCGCACGTTCAATGAAGTCAAGTCGCTCGGTGCTTGCCGCATCCATCAGCATGCGTTGGGCGTGAGGGGGTAACAAGTTGTGTGATGGTTTGATATAGTCCATGTTCACTCCATCGTGCTGATTTCGCGTTGCAGATACCACAGCGCTTTGGCAAGGTCTTGCTTGCGGTTGCCTTTGAGGTCTGCGCGGGTGATGTACTTCACCACGTTGCCCAAGTTGTAGTTGAGCTTCTTGGCTTCGATGAAGTCAATCGTCTCGATGCCACCAGACTTGTAGTGCGGGGGGCTATTCACCATGTCAGGGGTGGCTGAGTCTTTAATCAATTCAGCGACCGGCTTGTCGGATGTAAAGACCGCGAGGGTTTCCCAAGCTGGAACCTTCATACCAAGAGTGAGTCCGATACGATGCAAGGCTTCTTCGACGTCACCAATAGACTTCCGACCCATGTTGGGCATCTTCATTAAGTCTAGCTTCGTGCGCTGAACCAAGTCACCGATGTAGTAGATGTTCTCAGCTTTCAAGACGTTTTCAGGGCGCACAGGAAGCTCCAACTCCCCTATAACTTTCGTCAGATACGGATTGCTCTTTGTCGCCACTTCCACGGCTGGACCGCGCAGTTGTGCTTCCTCTGCCGCCGCGCGTTCTTGTGCACGTTGTGCCTTCTGCTCAGGGGTCATGGGCTTGGGTCCGGGCTTCTTGTGGTCAAAGTACTTGGGATTCTTCTTGCGCAGTTGTGAGCGGATGTTATAGACGGCTTGAAGTGTTTCACCAGTCACGGCAACGGCTTCTGCTGGCGTGGCTTGGCGGTTCTTCGCAAAGAACTTGCGAATCTTTTCAGCGGAGCCACGGTACTTAAACATATCACGGTACTTGGCTTTTTGTTCGGTTGTTTGTTGCATGATTTCCTCTTTCGGTTGTTCAATAACTTGTTGCTCTTTGGGTGGGTTCTCTTGCTTCATTTTGAGGATGAAAGCGGCTTGTTGTGCAGTCAATACTGGGTTGTCCATGATCTTTCCTAAAATGGTGCCGCCTCACATTCAGCGGCTTTTTTCTGTCTACGATGAAGGATTTCGAGCAGTCTTGGATTTACGCGCACGAATGGATTCCAAGCGTTTTTCGTTAACTGTTCTAAGACGTTCAAGTCGCTCTTGGTCAATGACCTCTTTGGGGACGACTGTTTCTTCGGTGGTGTATGTGTGTTCATTTGCGCATTGCCTTCTCCTTCGTACATTTCTGTTGGGTGAGATTCGCGTTTCAAGCACGATGGTCCACGTGCCACAAGTTGGACATTTCATTTGAGACCAGTTCTAGACCTCTTCGCCACATTCAGCCAGCGCCAAGTCGGTGATCTCGCGTACTTTGTTAAGCACATCAATGGCGTTGGAGTTGTAGACAAAGTTGTCTCTGATGTAACGCTTGACATCCCACAGTGCTTTGATTGCTTTCTCTCCATGCACTGCGTAACGCAAAGCGTCCTCATCTTCAGGGTAGTTGAATTCCAGTGTTGCTTTCATTTTGTTTTGTCTCGCTTGGGGGCGTCCAGCCATGCTTTCTCCATGTTCGTTGCACATCCGTTTGGGCGGCGGGGTTGTATTTGAATTCGGGGTCGAGCAGTGTGCCAACCCACTCTGGTTTGATCTTTCTCTCGTTCATATGTTTGCCTCTATCATCTGACGTAACATCTTGACGTTGTCCTCGTTGATTACAAAACCCAAACCGCCTTGACGTTCTATCTCATCCAAGTGGGTTTGTTGCAATCTCGTAGGCTTGTTGCTTCCTGTCTTGCACTCAATGGCGATGAACCTCCCTTTGTAACAACATAGGATGTCAGGGATGCCTGAATTACCAAAGCCCCCTGTTGCTGGCATGCAGTAGTACGCGCCCATGGTCGCAAGCGTGATCTTGACTTTGTCTTTAACTTTTCCTTCTGGTGTCATAAGCTCTCCGTCCAGTGGTGGTAGTGATCGGGTATACGCCCACAGTGCGTCTAGCCCAAGGTTTGAAGTCATTTCTGCCATAGCGTTGCAGGTTTGTTGTTCTTGCGATAGAACTTGATTAGGTAGTCAATCAACTGCGCGTAGCCAAGGTCTACCCCAAGCTCCTCCTTCAGTTGCGCTTTGATAGCATCAATGTTTCCGTTGATTGGAATGGTGATGCGCTTGGTCTTCAAGTGTTCTTCTCCTTGAAGGTATCAATGCACGGGCATCCACGCTCCATGCAGGCGGGGTCAAGATCGGGGATGTGTTTGTCAATAGCTTCGGCAATCTTCTGGCGCAGTAAGCTCGGGCTTGCGTGAAACAACACAGCGATACTCATCAGCTCTTCGACAAGCGGCTTGGCTTGCTTGTATCTCATGTGTTCTTCTCCTTGGGTTTGGTGGCGAGTGGTATAGCAACTTGTTGCTGAAAAGAATTTGTACAGACATATGCCACAACGCACCAATCGCCGGGACGCAGGGACTCATCAAACTCATGCACGATTTCCAGCGGATATTTTTTATCCCATTCCTTCATTTGCGGCTCACTGTCAGCCCAGCATTGGGAAACGATAAGGCATTTGGGTGCGGCATACCCCACCACATACGCTTGCGGGTGAACATGGCGCGGCTTGCTTATCAGCTTCCATTTTTTCTTTTTGCACCATGCCTCGACTGCGGCAACGGCTTCTTTGTGTAGTTTTGTGGTCACGTGTTCGTCCCCCTGAACATTGCTTCAACCCTTGCGGTCTGATCGCGCTCACAGTAAACGGACACAGTGTGGTCTTTGTCGATTGCAAGGTCAGCCACGACCATGTCGTCACCCCATTGGGTTTTGATCGGCGCTTGTTGCCATACCCATTCACGCTGTTGTCGGGTGGTGTAAACGCTTCCGGGTTGCCCCGGTTCGTTGCTGTTAGTGCATGGAAATGTGTGGTCGCTTGCTTTAGGGCATCGCTTGTTCCCACAATCTGGGCAAAGAATCATGCGGGTCATACTGAACGGAAAGCCATTAACTGTTCGCCCTTCGTTGCACTTGTGACACCAGCAGTCTTGTTTCTCAGCCTGCTTTATGGCTTGGCGTAGAGTCGTTCTGATTGGCTCCCCATCATGTCCAAGCAAACGCAACTCTGCCAGATTGTCGAAAAACTCCAACGCCTGTTTCATTACCTCAATCATTTCTCACCCCACAGTTTGAACAAGTAGTCCTGATCTAGAACAACGATGTACAAGTTCTTGGTGACCTGCCAGCCAACCTCGTTCAGTTCCATCGTCTGTGAATTGATAAACAGATCACTGCTACCAATCTCCCACGGCTCACGCAGTCGTTGCGGGAACGCATGAATCATTGACAATGCGGATTTGATTCTGTCGGGTAGCGTGTCATCGGTATAACGTCTCGTCTGATCTTTCGTTATATGAACCACGTACTCGTCATCCTCTTTGCGCATCGCCACGCGATAGCTACCCATCAGGTAGCTATGTGACACAGGTGTTAGGTCTAACGTCATGGTGCGGTCTTAGGAATCAGAACCCAGAACACTTGACGATCAACGTAGCCCACAGAGATGTCGATGTCGTAGAAGTATTGATCTTGCATCGCCACGCCAAGCTCGTTGCCATCTAGGTTCGAGCCGTCCTTGTGTGTCTCAAAGTATGTGCGGATGATTGCAACGTCACTTACCAATTCAGGTACCTCTGAAAGACTCGCATGTCGTACCAGATTCTTGGTGATGAATGTCTTGTCAGCACCGCTATCCCACGTTGCTTCACCGACAAGATAGAACGGCTTGCCGTCTACGTCAGTCATGTTTTTATGGATGCCAATCACTGTTGACCCACTTATAAAACGATTGTGTGTAGCTCTCTCGTCTCTCATTGTTTTCAATTTATTTGTGTACTCGACGTAGAGATTATTTATGTCTTTCATTCTATTTGTCAAGTTTTGTTCATTGATTTTTAGTATGCCTTCTATCATCGCGATAGTTAAATCCGATGACACATGGATTGATGGAGCGCTATGCCTCTTCGTTTGTCTGAACGCATAGTTCAAGCCGCCACTGTATGCGTCATAGAGTCTTACATCATTCGGTTCTTCGCCGTTGTTGATGACCACACGCAACAAGTCTTTGATCTTGGAAGCGTCTCGCGTATCTCTGCCAGAGCGCATACTGCTACGCGACTTGCTGATGTGGGAAGCGGTGTAGGTGTAGTAGTCACCATCTGAATCTTTGTCCACTCTCAGCTTACCTGCGGGGAGTCCCCTGTCCGTCACAAGCAAGATGAAGTCTCTGGACAGCTGATGGTCGTGATGGTGTGCCTTGACGCCGAACTTCGTGCAGAACTCGTACGTCAGCTCTTGCAGTCGTGGGTTCGCGCTGATCTGTGCCAATGTCTTGGTTGCGTCAGCGAATGGGGAAATTAAGTGTTGCATGGTTTGTCCTCTTAGATGTTTGTGAGTTGTTGTCCGTCAGTCGTATAGACTTTCAGGGGCCACTGAGATGTTGCAAAGTACTCGCCTCCTTTGTACGTTTTCACCTTGAAGATGTCAGCTGAGTCAGGCGCCCTGCCGAGCATGGCTTTCCTGAAGTGTTTGTCCACCGCATTGATGATTACTGGGATGATCCTCTCGCCGCGCCAGCCCACGTACCATAGGTTGGATGATGAACTCATAGCGAATGCCACCGCCGCGTCAACGTAGTGCTTGTTCTCAAGGTTCACCATCGCAAGGTTCAAGAAGCTCTCGCTTCGCATGTTGGGCGTGACCAAGTCGCGCATCTCCACAGAAAGATCACGCACCGCCTCGAATGTCATGCACTTGAGCATGACCGGATATGTGGTCAAGAACTCTTCATACTGTTTCATGTACTCCTGAGCCTCTACACGCTTGACTGTGCGGTGATGTATCTCGTATTGACACTCTGGGTGTGGCGCACCTGTGCCCAACATGATGCGTAAACCTTTGAACCCATAGTGCATAAACCATTTTGATTTGTCGTCACTCGGTCTTGCGTGAATAACCAATCCACCGCGCTTGGATTCATGAACCATGCTGAAACCAGTTACAGCCTCCAGCATCTTGTAGTCACCAAAGTCTTGGCTGTTACGGATGGTGATGGAGTTGTCAGGATGGATAGTCGCAAGGTGTCTGTGGTTGTACCTCGGCGCCTTCTCTGCGCTCATCTCCTTGCGGTTGGCGTACATGATGTGCAGGTCGCCGTTGGGCGTCTTGCGAAAGTGCTTGACTGAATACTCTCTCGCACCAAGGGGGTAGGTGTCACCATTACCACCATGATATGGTTTGTTGCCAGCCAAGAACTCATCGTATGTCCTACGAACTGTTATGTCGTGATGCATGACCTCTCCTTATCGTTGGAAAATAACTTTCTTACCAGTCGGGGGCGTCCAGTGATGCGCGTCCGTAATCATCCACAGAGTCGGCGCTTGGATGTCCCACTTCACATTGTGTTCAACGTAGCCGTCAGTGAAAACAATCACACACTCTGCGTTGATCTTCTGCTTGTTGATGTACTTGGACACACACCCAACCTCAGTGCCGCCACCACCAAGGGGCTTTAGCATTTCACCTATCGCTGAATAGTTGTCCGTGAACATCTGCTCACCATGCACCATCGTGTCCCACCACAGTATGCGTACTGATTCAGGGGATACTGATTCACAGATTGACACAAGCTCACCTGCGAACTCGTTGATCTGTTCCTGTCCGATGGAGCCTGATGTGTCGATTGCCACCACGATGTCGCCAATGGTCTCGTTCTCCACAGTTGGCAGATACATATCACTGGGCAACAGTCGGCGATTGAAACGCCGCCATGTGTACTCGTCCTTGCCTTTGGTCGATGACGCAACGAACTCTCGCAACACCTCGCGCCAGTCAACCTTGGGCGTCAGAATCTCCGTGATGTGGCGTGGAATATCAATACCCAATCTGCCAGCCAGCAGTGCACCTTCGCGCAGTGCTCGGTCGATACGCGCATCCATCTCCTTCGCTTGCTCGGCAGTCATGCCGGATTGAAAGTCGTGCTCATCGAACTCGTACCCACCGCCGCTACCACCGTCACCCTCACCATCGCCACCTGCACCGCCGCCGCCTTCTTGTTCTTCCTTCAGCAGTCGATACACTTCGCGCATGCTCATGTTGTGGTACTTGGGGTCATAGCACCCACCCTCTGGCAACTTCACAAGGTTCTTGTCCTTGATGTTCATGATGATGTCATTCACCACAAAGTCAGCCGCCATGTTGGCGAGTCGGCGATCTTCCTTGAACAGATCAAGGTTGTGAAGCAAATGACGCAAAGAGATATGCAGGTTCTCGTGAAGAACTAAACCAGCAACTTCCTTGTCATCCTTGCACATCTCCTGCAAGAACTTCCTGCCGTAGCGTTTGTTCGCACCATCGGTGTACGCAGTGATGTTGTCATCCACCACCTCGGTTGTACCCATCATCATCACACCCGAATACAGTGCAGTCTCGGGGTGCTTGAGCATGGCAATGTGCGCCTTCTTGACGCGCTGTTCCTCTGTCAGTTTCATCATGGTCTCCAAATTAAAATGTCGATAGCGATCACTATCAGGGCTAACAGAAACACGATTCGTGTAATCTTGTCATTCATCATCGTCGTCACCCTCCATGTGGTCAAAGATCAGTTGTTGTTTTACAAGGTCCAAACACCCGATAACCGTGGATACGTGCATGGCTCCCTCGTACCCTCCGATGATGTCTAGCAGGTCTTCAACAAACCCCTCTGCGAGTTCACCTTGAGTTAGTTTCTTAAGTATTTCCGATGCCATGTCTGTCTCCTTACATCAGCATGTGGTTCTCGGTCGCCCACTTGGTAATGGATGCGTTGTAACGTGCAATGCGGGGCTTGGTACGCATCATCATGGTGAAGAAGATTGACTGAATCTCGGACTGTTGAATGCGATTGACGAACTCCATATACTTGTTCAGGTCATCCTGATTGTCTAAGTAGTCAACTGCCTCGAACATCATCATGACAAGCGCAGACACATCATCGGGAACCGCAATGCGCTCAGCATCCTTGATAACATCCTTGGTCAAGATCAGTCGATCTTCGAGCGCAATGAATGCCGCCATAGACTTAGCCGTTGCCTCACCGACTGTGCCAGCCAACGCCACTGCCAATGCGTTCTCACCCAGTACGTCACGCTTGTCCACGATGATGGATGCCTTGGCGAGAGAGCGAGGCGATGCAAACTGTCCGGTCTTGCTTGGCTTGAAGATGTGCTCGTTGTCCTCTTGGTTGGGGTCGAGGTAAGAGTTCATCACCTTGGGATTCATAGTCACCCATGCACGAATCGGTCGGGCGATGTTATGCAGGGTAGCCCATGTGCACCACTGATCTGCGTTGGGCTTGCTCATCTGTATCTTGCACACACGATTGCCAGCGTGTGCCAACATGCCGTCACCCACGCCGTCAGTTGCGTTGTTACTTGTACCGAACACCACAGAACCCTTGGGCAAAGGTACATCACCCACAGTACGTTCGAGCATCAGTCGGGTGAAGATGATCTGCAATAGCTTGGGTGCTTTCATGAACTCGTCAAGCATAATGACCTTGGGTTTGTCGCTATCCAGCTTGAACAATGACGACACGTAATACTCTAACGTGCGAGTCTCGTGATTGGGAATGGATGCCGCAACGTCCATCATGTCCTTGACTGGGCAGTCAACGTAGATGTAGTCATACGCATCGCCATGCTTTTCTTCCAGCATCTTGAGGATGGATGACTTGCCCACGCCGGGCTCGGACACGATGATAGGGGTCAACTCATCGCCGATTGCCATGATGGTAGTGGCGCACTCGTTGATGTCCATTTGCAGAGAGAAGTTAATACGTGACATGGTTTTTCCTTTCAGGGGTTGGTGAATGGTTAGTTAGGGACAATGCGGACCACTTTGTCAGCTTCGTTGATCTCAATGCGGGCTTTCTTTTCTCCCACCGCAAAGATGATCGCTCGTAGCTCACGGATTGCCGCTCGTTGTGAGATGTAAATCCAAAACATAACGCCGAACGCTATGCTCAATGCAAGTTCTAGTTCAGTCATTTTCTACTCCAAGTCTTTGCTCCTTCAAGCATGCCTTGCATGTGAAGTGCAACGGCACAAACAATAGCCCATCCAGATGGTCCGTCATCACCCCACGTTACTGCGATGAGTGCAATCCATGCGCCGAAAAACCAAATGCGTAGCACCCAGTCGCGGTCGAACGCATACTCCAATGCTTGGAAAATAATATTCTTCATACAGTCACCTTCAATGGGCGAAATTTACTGAGCATGTCGTCAACGCTATGCTTGACTTGTGCGCGTCTGAATCCACTCTCGCGCAGGTCTTCGATGTTCACACCTGCGATAGCTTGTTCCAGTTGTTGTCGTGCCTGTTCCAGTTCAGGGTTGTTTGTGATGTTGAAGTTCTTCAACGTGTCGCATATCTCGGCGGCTTGCGTCAGCGTGGTTTCATAAATCTTCTTACGCTTGGTCTTGCCGTCATCCTCTGAGCGATCAGGCTCGGTGCATGCGTTGCTGATACGAACCGCGCTTGCGATCAGTCGCTCTGCCGCATCCTCCATCACCCGATCTACGATCTGTTGTGCTTGCCTCTCGTAATGTTGTTTCAGTTGTTCAGCAGTCTCATTGAACACAGCATTGCGGAAATCCCCCTCGGGGACACGGCTCACGAACTCGTCAATGTAGAACTTGGCTCGAACAATTTGTGAGTCAGGGTAGGCTGAACGATCAAACATGTCGCCTTGCTTGAACGCCGCATCGCTCACGATGGATTGGTATCTCGCCATGAAGTTATCCAGTAGCGTATTGAATTGCGCCTTGTGCTCACCCAGCTCTTTCATGAACCGCTCAATGATGTGGGTTGGTACCAAACGCGCATCGCCCGCCCAGTCGTACGTCAGACGCTGAAGCCAGTTATATACCGTCTGCCTGTAATTGAGCAGGGCTTTGTGCTCGGGGTTGCCAGCCAGCAGGTTCTGAGTAACCTTCGCAGAGTCTGCGCTTGCGCGCTTTGCTTGCGTGATCTCATTGGATAATGATTTCTCTTGGCGTGTTGCAGTCCACACGTGCGTGGTCACAGTCACGATCATCGCGCTCGATGACAGATTGATAAGATGCTTGGGTGCGTCAAGGTTCATGATTACTCTTTCAGTTGGTGGTGGGTTGATATTTACTGTTGATGCCGCGCAGGTCTTCGCGGTTTGTAATAAGCATGTAGTTGCTCTTATGCATTGGTGCGATGGTGTGCTTGCGGGTACGTGCGTCTTCCTCCCCGCATAACATACACAGTTGATACCCTGCGTTGGCTCGCTTGGCAGAGTACGTTTCACCGCACCGTGAACAGATAGGTTTCATACGCGACATGCTTACAGGCGATGGGTGACAAGACCGAGAGACTTGATCTCGTAAGAGTTGACCATGCCAAGCTCTGCCTCATCACCTTGGATGCACAGTCGCATCTCGTAGTCGGCGGTTGCATGGTCAACGTATGCGGCGATGGGGTCGCCGTTGCATAGCAGGATGTAGACTTGGGGGGATTTGGGCGATGGGTCAGGGAGTAGTCCCGCCTCTTGTGCCTCGATGATTGCTTGCAGGATAGACTTAGTACGACTCATTGTGAACTCCATTTCATTGACTGGTGAAAGACTAAATAGACTGTTGAGCGGGACATCCCCCGACTCAGATTCCATTGTACCATAACTTTACAAATAAACATAGGGTATTACCCTAAGTATTTTGATGTGCCCCCCTTGCCCTGATCGCTTTGGCACACCAATTCGCGGCGTTCCATCCGGGTTCTTCACACACCTTCGCACACGCCTCACGTTCAGCGGCTTGAGCCATGTGGAAGAAGCGTTCAAGAAATGGAAGCAAACTAAATTGATCGTCAACAACGACCATGCCAGCCTCCCGCGCCATGCGGATGATTTCTTCTCTCATGAAAGCACCTGTGATGAAAACAGTGCGGCGGTGAATGTCCCGCACACACCAATCATGAATCTTGCCTCGACTAACCAATTGCCGGGGTTCCAGTCCCAAGCCACAAATGCTCCGACGCCATAGAACAAAAGCTCTATGAACGTGAAAACGATCAAAAATCCAACTGCCTTCATTTCAGTACCCCCTGAAGTTGTATCTGCGGTGTGTCCACTGTGACTGTGTATCCCAGACGCACGATCTCACGCAGTGTCTTCTCGGTCAGCGTTGTTGTCCCCGCTATTGATGCAAACACTTTCGCCTTGTCGCACTTGGGATAGAACTTGATCTGCCCATACACCTCCCTTACAAGTACTTGGATTTCCATATAAGACCTCTTTCATGTAAACAATTTTTGAATCAACCCTTGTCGCAAGCCAACGCGATAGACCTGCGCTCTCGTCTTGGAGCATCACTTGATTAGCTCCTTGTGTATTGCTTCGTGTAAGACTTTCTCAAGTCGAGTTATGTCCCGCATGTATGCGCGAGACTCTTTAGTCTCACTCAATCCACTTGCCACAAGAGCAGACGCTTGCATAAAGCGCAGGTCAACAAGCATCTTCTTGATACTGGATAGTTCTTCAAGTGTCATTTCAGCATCTCCTGAATCAGTAAAAACATCAGACGTTCATCGTTCACGTACCCGATGGGCTCGTCATCCCCAATGCGTACCTCGTAAGGCGCCTCGGGTGAACAGTAGAACATCCATCCAGATATGACAGACACCTCGCGCCCGTTGGGGAACACATACCTCGCAAAGTAGTGGTGTTTATATTGGTCTGGGGCAGAGACATTGTGTTTCCCACACTCCGTCACGTACTCACCCAATGGCAGTCGGGGATGCGCCCTGTCGGGCGGGATGACAAACACTTCCTCCATGACTGCGAACCTCTCGGATGCGTACTGCGTTGCGGTGTATGGGTGTCGTTTGATTTGTTGGTTGCTCATAGGATGTTGTACCCTTTCAGATAGCACTGAAACACCCAGTCCACTCCTTGTAGTGGAGCTGGTTCCAAATTCGCAAGGGTAAGTCCACGCCGTTGACTCGGCGCATGACGTAGATCATCCCTCGTTGCAACTCCGCATCTCGGAGGTCTATGTAATGTTTGCTCATAGGATGTTGTACCCTTTCAACCAGCGGCGGGTGTCCTTGCCCATCGCAACGATGGTCAGTCCCTCGTACTCGTCATCGACATCGTTGAACTCGTCCATGCAAAAGTCTGGGTCGCATGTATTCAACGCCAAGTACTTGGCATCGTTCAGGGGGTCGTGAATCGCTAGCCAGTCAGACACGATGGTGTCTGCTGAAAGACTTGTTCTGTTGTTTGCTTTGGTGTTTGTTGGTGTCTTCGTGACACGCAATGCCTTCCGTGTCACACGGGGCAGGGCTTGATGGGATGCGGTGGCGTCCCCTGTTACCTGCGCAACGGCAGGTGTCCACATGAATGCAGCTTTCATAACTATCTCCGAACTGAATTGAACTAATTTCACCGAGTGGTGAACCACTAAATAGCGGCGTGACCACATGGTGGGCTTGTCGGGGACATCTATCCCCAACTGTTTGTATTATAACATTCTTTGGTGATTGGTGGAAGGGGTTGGGGTCAACTATTTTGTGGTGGGGGTAGAGGCAGGGATTGGCGGTGTGCGGGATGGGTTGGGACTTCATTTTATGTTTTGCTTACACCATCTTTTGGGGAGTTATCCACAGGGTGCTTGGAACTGAAAAGGGGTGGAAATGGGGTGAAAAGGGGTTATTAGTAAAGTGGGACTGGAATTTGGAATAAATTTTGGAATCACAAAAAATGGTTGGATGTAGTACTAACGTTTCAGGG
>JACCDW010587509.1_pt1 | contig 30851 bp, 51 predicted proteins | sample 7449781 | NCBI WGS metagenome assembly JACCDW01 (sample SAMN15323449, study PRJNA562643) | freshwater metagenome | isolation source: river surface water | place: USA:Blue River Watershed | collected 2017-08-18
AAAGACCCAGGATTATTCACAGATAGCACAGGAGAAGGCATGGCTGGAGCCACAGATGTGAGCCTTGAGACCATTTATAACGGTTCTAAGAGCTGTAAGGCCTGTGGATACGTCATGAATCCAGTAGAATCTTTGAGAGACCAGGACGTTTGCCCAACATGCAACCGTCGTAAGGCCTCACGACTAGTAAAAGGACGGATGGCATAATGGCAGTTAATCAATCACGTTCCCTCAACGGCGACATGACCGAGGGCGCAACAGACGGTAAGTATCGCAAGCGCCGTCCAAATACAACCGTGCAACCAGGCATGGGAGACCAGACCGTCGTAGCAAATCGCGCAGGTCTACACCCATACATGAACTACGGTTTTATTAACTCAGAAGAGCCAAGCAAAGTAAACCCAGCGGGTAATTAAAATGGCTGCACCACGTAGAGAACGTAACTCTGGTAGAGTATTTCAAAACCCTATTAGCCATGTGCAGACCCTACGTAATATCAGTGCAAATGACGTAGAAGAACATAAGATTCACGAACTACGTAAGAACGATTACCACCACCGCACAGATACAGATTACGATTTTAAGACCCCATCAGGCGTTGAAGGCCGAATCCGTTGGGATGAAGACTCAGATAAGTACGAGGCTAGCGCTACAAAGAAAAGTGGTCGAGCACGTGCTATGGGATGGTCTGACCCTGAAGAGATGCAAGCAACTCACAGCACCCCTAACCAGGCTCGCCAAGCGGCGGTTAATAATGCGTCAACAGAATTTAATAAAAAGGTTATTAGTGGCCAGTTTGTAGAAGAGGGCATGAAGCAGCCTGTTAGAAAAGGCGAAACTGTAAAGATTAATACCGACCCAGCAAAGGGCAAGTAAATGGCGCTAAAAGACGTAGCAAAGATTGTTGCTAACCAAAAGGCGCGTGAAGACTTGGCTAATACCGAGCCTGGACCAGAGAGCGTAAGCGCAACTACGCCTGGAATTACCCCTGAGCGTAGGCAGGCAATTAAAGATACAGAAGCCATGTCTAAGACAATCAAGCCTGGAACCAGCAAACCAGTAAATACCGCTGGTCATGTGGGTTTTAAATTTGATGGCCGTAACCCTTTCCACAAAGATATATTAAATCAGCTAGTTAATAACGGAAGAGACGATGCAATCACCCTGCATGGAGGCGGTGTTGTGTCTTTTCCAGCCGACGCTATCAGTGGAGATATGTACTCTAGATTTAAAACCGCTACCTCAACAGCAGAGGGTGGCAAGCTTTCATTCAAGGGTGAGGCGGCAACAGTAAAACCACGTCCATCCACAAAAGAGGCCGCGCCAGTTAGCCGCCCAATCCCACCTGCAAAGATTACCCGTAGACCAGCCGCCAACAGGCCTACGGACAAGAACCCGCTAATTGAAGACCGAGCAGAGGTAATGCGCAACCTGTTTGGAAAATAGCAGTTCTGTGATAGTCTTATCTAATGGTAATTGACCTTTCTAAATTAAACCCCAAGGAAAAGCCAGAAGAACGCCCAAAGGTGCTTCTGCTAGCTTGCTACGATTGCAAGAGCGTAGACGAGATTCCGTATGATGACCGCTTCCCTCATAGTAACAAGCCTGGTCACGACCAAAATCAAAACCCGTTCCTACACGCTATGGTTGAGCGCCACCCTAATCACAAAGGCATGCTCGCAGACGCAGACCTAGCAGTTTGGCAACATCCTGACGGCAAAAAGCAGATTGTTGAGCAGTTCCAAAAGGGCGGTTCGCCTGGATTAGACGTATTTGGTACAAATTTCTATGATACTAAGGCTACGTATTCAGCAGACGCGATGACATGCTTCGCCCAACACAACCGTCCAAAGGGTCAGTGTGCGGACTATAAATCAGATAAGAAGATTCTAAAAGCAGATACAGTTAAAGAGCGCAGGGATGCGGGCCTAGATACATCCAAGATGCCCAAGATGCACCTATGCGACTTCTGCCCTGTCAAGTCCTACAACATGATGAGGCACAACCAAAGCAAGGGTCTGTACACCAAATAGGCTTATTTGCTCAAAAACGGCCAAAACCCATCCCCATACACTAGACATTAGCCCGTACAGCAGGAGTATACTGTATGTACATAACTAGGGATAGGTGGCGGTCATGGCATTCATTGAAATGACATGCAAGTGCGAGTGCAGTTTCCAAGCAGACGTTGCTGAAGTTGGAAATGAAACATTAATCATATTGTGGGCAACCCAATTTGTTAATTCACATGCCGCCTGCGGTTTTATGAACACAGTAAAGACCGATGTACCAGAGAACCATCGAGTAATTGAGTGGGATACCGACGTTAAGTACAAAGAAAGTCACAAAAAAGATATAGACTAGGAACATGGATTACTACAAAGCACTGGCGCAGCAGGCACGGCCAGTGTCGGTAGAGCCCTCAGAGACTTCCTTTTTCGCCGCCCCTTCGGCTGGCTTAGACCCTAGACTGTTCCGAAACGGCAAGATTATCCCAGCCGTCAGAGCATCTATATTAAGAATCCTACTTACCCATTTAAAAACCCAGTTTACTAACCCAGAGGCCTACTGCCACGTCTGGCTAGCTGGCTCAGCTGTAAGCTACCAATGGACTGCAGCTCGTAAACCAGCTGACCTAGACTGTTTAATCGGGGTTAATTATTTAATATTCAGACAATCTAATCCAGATTACAAAGGCCTTAGCGATAAAGAAATCGCTAAAACCTTCAATGACCTGTTGAGACAACTTCACCCAAACACTGCAAACTTCCTTGACATATTTGAACTGACGTTCTATGTTAACGCCCAATCAGATATACGGTCTATCAAACCGTATGCTGCATATTCACTAACTTCAGATGACTGGACAGTACAACCAGAGGTTCGTGGAGTACCCGTTAATAAAATGTGGGAACGAAAGGTTGCACAAGATACTTCAATGGCTACCGAAATCTTATCAAGGTACTCTGATGCCCTAACAAAAATAGGGTCAGCAAGTACTGATGTTGCTAGACGAAATGCGGAAGCAGAACTTAAACTAGCAATAGAACAAGGTGCCGCATTATTTGAGGATATACACCAAGGCAGAAAATATGCGTTTAGTCCTAGTGGCCAAGGTTACGCAGATGTTCATAATTATCGCTGGCAATCTGGTAAGGCAAGTGGTATTGTCCAAGCCTTAAAGCAGATGAAAGAAATTGCCGCAGAGTCTAAGACAGAGTTTGAAAAGCAAACCTATGGTATGGAACTACCAACAACAGATACGTTAATTAGGCGGGCCTTAATTAATAAAAAATAGAAGTAGTAGTAGGAGAATTAAACTGTGGCAATATTAATATTCATGGATGAGGTTATGCGTAACCACAAGAAGCATCCAATAGTTGAAGGCCTAGCGTTTTACCGAACCCTAAAAGAAAAGCACAGAGTTTTAATTTTGTGTGAAGACAGGGAGAAGGCAGACCACTGGCTTCGCCAGCAACGCATCCTTAACTTTGATGATTTAGTGCCTTTAGAGGATGTTCCCTTTCCAGGTGATGACCCTAAGTTACGACATGTGGAGTGGGTGCGCTCGCAGGGTCCAGTTGAGTATGTAGTCACGTCCGACCCAGAATTAGCAATCAAGTTGCTGGTCAGAGGTATAACTACAATTATGTTTTTACACCCTATCTATACCAATGAGAACTTCAGACCTGATAGCCTCAAGCGTGGATTCAAGCCATGGGCACAGATTCAGGATGAACTAGTCAGACAACAGGATGAGTACGACAACGACGTTCGCAGAGAGCGTCTGTAATGCGTATCGTCTATATGGGATGTGAAGTCCCTAGCAATAGAACCCTTCTCGAAACCACAACGGCTAACCACCTGGGTGTCAGTTTCCATGGGCTAGTCAGACGAGGCTTGCCCAAGAGCAAGGACTATCTATTTGATAACTACTTTTCCAAGGACACCTATATTTATCTGTACCCAGGACTGCCCTTGAATGCCAAGATGGGCCGCCTGGAGCTGGAGGAGTTTGCTGCAGCTTACGAACAGTTTGTAGCCATCAATATTGATAGATTAACTTTATTTAGCGAACTTAATTATGGATTTGTGGACCCAGCCTTTGTAGATGAACAGCGGAAGACAGCCTGGTCCCAGGTCCCACCAGGTAAATTCCTGCCCATGTGGAACCCCGAACTGGGCATAGATAATTTAAATAGGATAATTGGTAACTACTTAGATATAGGAATCCCTGGGGCGGCTATCGAGTCCGAGACTCGCCTGGCTACCATTACCAGGTCTGCCACCAAGCGTAACGGGACTAGGTTTCATGCTATAGGATGTGCCAAGCCCGATAACCTTCGGTCAATCCAGCCCGAGACGGCCCATACCCTTTCATGGCTATCCCCAATGACCCACGGGGAGACAATCGTTTGGGATGGTACTAGGCTTATGAGGTACCCGAAGCGCATGAAGGACCAGGCTAGAACTAGGTACCACCATGTATATGAGAAGGCTGGAATCGATGCCGACCTTATCGCAGAGGACGACAACAAAGAGGTTTGCCGCTTGGCAGTATGGTCTTACGAGCGGTTTGAAGAGAGGATAAATAAAATGGGCGACGCTTATTATCAGGATGAGGCAGGTCGGTCAAATGCGGAAATCACCCCTGTAGATGCTGATAATAAGGGGGTAGAAATGCGGAAACTTATGCCACGTAATCCCGACGAAATTGTTAATTTACCAGTGTTCGGATACGAGGTTAAGAGCGATGTAGATGCCGATGGTGTTATCTCTGATAACGTCCATGTGACTAGCCAAGCGGGAACTTTACGTCAGTGTGATACCTGTTTTGTAGCCGCCAACTGCCCTGCCTTCAAGCCTCAATCCATGTGTGCTTTTAAGTTACCAGTAGAGGTAAAGAGCAAAGACCAACTGAAGTCCCTCATCAATGCAATCATAGAAATGCAGGGGCAAAGGGTTGCTTTTATGCGTTTTTCTGAAGAAATGAACGGTGGATACGCAGACCCAAACGTTTCCCAAGAGATAGATAGACTGTTTAAATTAATTAAGACGGTCAAGGAATTGGATGACTCTAGGGAGTTTATTCGCATGACCGTAGAACGCCAAGGGTCCGCGGGAGTCCTATCTTCTATCTTCGGAGACAGGGCTCAAGTACTCAAGGAACTGCCAGACGGTGGGCTCAACGAGGTAGAAACTACCAAGGTAATTAAGGATTTAACTGAAGAAAAGTAGTATTTATTTATCCTGATAATAAGGCTACCACATAACTAAATATACACAGTCTGAAATAGGCTGTAACTCATACCTACACTAACACCCCCACACTAGAAACGGAGCGACCAGTGCCACTATCTTTCAGACTTACCGAGGAATTCCTAAAGGACTACAGAGGGAAGAAAGTGCCTTGGGGTTATAAAGATGCGGGCGGTAATTCAGTTGGAGAGATTACCTTCCTTCGTACCTACTCTAGATTAAAAGAGGATGGGACTAAGGAGACTTGGGTAGATGTTTGCCAGCGAGTAATCGAGGGCATGTACTCCCTTCAGAAGGACCACTGCAAAACTAACCGCCTGCCTTGGAACGATACCAGGGCCCAGGCTTCTGCTAAAGAAGCATTTGACCGCCTGTTTAATTTAAAGTGGACCCCACCAGGCCGCGGTCTATGGGTAATGGGTACTCCGCTTGTCAATGAGCTCAAGAACTCGGCAGCCCTTCAAAACTGCGCTTTCGTATCTACTTCTAGCATGTCTAAATTAGACCCCGCTAAACCGTTTGCTTTTCTAATGGAAGCATCAATGTTAGGTGTGGGCGTTGGGTTTGACGATAAGGGTGCCGATAAGGATTTCCTTATCTACTCCCCAGAACCAGATACCGCCCCAATCGTTATCCCAGATACACGTGAGGGTTGGGTGGATTCTGTAAGCCTACTCATCAACTCCTACTTAATGCCTGATAAGAAGCACCCTATATTTGACTACTCACTTATCCGTCCTGCTGGCGTACCCATCAAGACCTTTGGCGGCACTGCCGCGGGCCCAGACCCACTGATTAAACTACATGACTATATCCGTAATATATTTAAAGGTAGGGCTGGTCAAAAATTAACTAGGGTAGATATTGCCGATATCGGTAATTTAATTGGGGTGTGCGTAGTATCTGGAAACGTCCGCCGCTCCGCTGAACTACTCATGGGTAGGTTGGATGACCAAGAGTTTCTTAATTTAAAGAACCCTGCTAAGTACCCTGAACGTAACTCCTATGACCCTGCTTCACCTGGCTGGGCCTGGATGTCCAACAACTCTGTTGAGGTATCTGTTGGCTCTAATTTAGAACACATTGTTGAGGGTATTGCCCTTAACGGTGAGCCTGGAGTTATCTGGATGGATGTTACTCGCAAGTACGGTCGTCTCATTGACCCACCTAATAATAAAGACCACCGAGCCGCGGGCTATAACCCTTGCGCCGAGCAATCATTGGAATCCTTTGAGTGCTGTACTTTGGTGGAGACTTACCTGAACCGTCACGAATCTAAAGAGGACTACCTACGTACTCTAAAGTTTGCGTATCTATATGCTAAGACTGTTACATTACTCCCTACCCATTGGGAAGAAACTAACGCAATCATGCAACGCAATCGCCGTATCGGAACTTCTATGTCTGGTGTGGCTAACTTTGCTGACCGTAATGGGCTACCTGTCCTACGTGACTGGATGGACTCTGGTTACAAGACTATTCAGGACTACGACCGCACTTACTCTGAGTGGCTAGGAATCCGCGAATCTATTAAAACTACTACTGTTAAGCCTAGTGGTACGGTTTCTATATTAGCGGGAGAGTCTCCTGGGGTTCATTGGACTCCTGGCGGCCAATACTTCTTGCGAGCTATACGTTTCAGCAACGAGGACTCCATGCTACCTTTGTTTAAAGCGTCGGGTTATAAAATAGAAAAGGCCTCGGAATCACCTAAAACTACTAGCGTGGTCTATTTCCCTATCGAGTCCCAAGCCCTACGTTCAGAGAAAGACGTCTCTATCTTTGAAAAGATGTCTCTCGCCTCAACCGCTCAACGACATTGGTCGGACAACTCTGTGTCTGTGACTGTATCATTTAATGCAGAAACTGAAAAGGACGCCGTAGGAACTGTACTTCACATGTTTGACGGGCAACTCAAAACCGTTTCCTTCTTACCTATGGGGAACGCGACTTACCCGCAGATGCCATATACGCAAATAACTAAGGAAGAATATGAGAAATACACATTTAAATTGCTTCCTATTGACTTTAGCGATGTCTATGCAGGGATGGCCGCGGATGCAATCGGTGAGAAATACTGCTCTAACGACAACTGCTTAATACCGTAATAGATATTTAAATAGTGAAGCCCCCTAGCCAAGTCTAGGGGGCTTCTTTATTTAGTGAGGCGCAGGTCTATCTCGGCCGAAGGGGTGGCTTCATGGATAGCCTTAGCGGGAGAGATAAGCAAAACCGCTTTGACGCCTATTTAAATCTAGCAGGACGAACACTTACTATCTACACGTATATTCCGCTTATCTTGGATAAACATGCGACCACAATGATAGCAAGACACCCATTTAATACGGCTATTGCGCTTATAAAGTTTAACTAAGGCTTCTAAATTTAACTTACTCATCATCTTCATCGTCGTCTAGTTCATAGACGTCATCATCAGTGATACTAGGTGACGGCCTCTCCCATAGTGGGTCGGGTACGATAGGGTCAATCATACTCATTTAAATCTCCTGCTTATAAATTAAAGTACCTGAAATCTTAACGGGCTTGCCGTTCTCATCTTCTGAGGTAACTTCAAGTTTAACGCTCTTTCTTGGGGTAAGGCTTTGGACTCTCTCTTTAATCCAACGCTTACCTGCGCTGGCGTTAGACCATGCGGTAGTAATGTTATCAATCTCTACGTCGTCATAACTACCGAGTTCGTTCTTACGCGCTTCGGTAATTGTGTATGTAACCTTCCACGCACCGCCCTTATCCATGTTCTTGATAAGGCTTGCTTTGAAGGTGCGCTCTACTTTCTTAGCCATGTAAGTTCTCCTTTGTAATAGGCCAATGATAAGGCATAGTTTCATCTACTGTTGGAAAGTGTATCCTATAATACTCGGGTAACTTTCGCACTAGGTTTGCTTGGTGGGATATATGGATACGCTCGTCGCCTAACCATGCTGGCATGTCGGGCGCGGGTTTGTGCTGGAAGTGGCTAATAAGATTATCGTTATACCCACGACGTATCCACTCTAGGCATATCTCTGTTCCGTATGCCTTGAGCGCGTCAAGGTTATCTCTCCACATCAGCACCGCAGGGTGGTTTCTCCATGCGTTACTTTGTTGAGTGCCGTCTAATACTCTTACTATTTGATAGGCTTCAACTCTCTGTTTCCCTAGACGTCGGTAGTCTAGGACTTGCGCAGTTAGTTTGAAGTCTGCGTATGGTAGGAAGGTTTGCGTAACTCTCTCCTTAAACTTGAGCGGGGTTGCCTGTTGGTGGTAGGCACATTACGCAGAATCCTAGTCCTGCTTCGCTCATTTCGTCAAGGCTCTCTGTATCAACGGGCACGATTACTTCGCCGTTGTCGTACTCGATAAAACACTTAGCGCACCTCATTGGTTTCCAACTCCTTAATTAGGTCGTCTAGTACTGTAATAGCCGTTTCGTAGAACTCGTCGCTCTCGTAGTGTTCGTCGTCCTTGATAGGCTTATCGTTGCGAGCGTCGTCAAGCGCCACGATATATGCGCTCTTTCTTGCTTTAACTACGTCGATTATCTCTCTGCTCATATTCTCTCTTATTTCTCTATTCCATATTTATCTAGGCACTCATCACACATTTTGCCGTGGCATGAGCATATATCAGCGCCTTCCCCTGGAATCCCGCGGCGGGAATCTTCAGGGGTATTACTGTTCGTCGTCATTTATCTCTATTTCCTCATTTACTTCTTGGGTTTCTAACTTTAATTCTGTACCGTAACCTTGATAGATAACTTTGCCGTCGCCGTCGGTGATAGTCACGATATCGCGGTCGGCGGTTACGAACTGGTGTAGGTGGTGGCTCTCCACGATAGTTTCGACTTCGGCGTGGGTGCTACCTTTGTAGGTAGTGCCGTCGGGTAGGGCTAATAGGACTTTCCAATCTCCTTTGTTAGCGTATTCAATAGCCTTAATACATACGTCGGTCATGCTAATAGGTACTGGTGGCTCATGGTTATTAGATAGGTGGAAGGCTACGAGTTTCCAATAGTCGCTCGGTTCCTCTAGCACTTCACCATCAACGCTCTCGCTAATAACTTCTGCGTCGTAAATCTCGTCGTTGTTACTCATTTAAATCCTTATCTTTATGTTTAAGTTTCCTAGTGTATCTCTTTTTATTACGGATAGGTACGGAAGCATTACTCCGCCGTAACTCTAGCATACGGCGGAGTTGCTCTCTCGTCTTTGATAGGCGCATTAGATACCGTCTAGTCCATAACCGTTCTCTAGGTCGCGCTCATCTGCTTCATCAAGGATAGGCGCTCGTAAGCCCAACTTATCTGCATGAGGTTCGATACTGTCGATAGCCTCATCTATCTCACCGCGTACGTCGTGGTACTCGAAGTAGTTGGTTAGGCGCTCATCTTGGTTATTACGCAGGGCGCATAAGTCTAGCGACGACCCGATAACCGTATCTAATAGGGCTATTGCGTCAGGGTCGCCATTTATATATTTAAGTGCAAGGTCATTATATTGCCCTGTCTTTGGCAGGAAGTTTGTGCTGGTGGTCATTTGCTTTTGTCCTCTAGGTAGAATAGATAATCGGTTGCTGTATTTAGTAGGTTTATTAGATACTCGTCGGTTGCGTTGTGGGCTTCGACGTGACCCTTTGCTTCTGTAATCGTCTTGCGTAGTAATTCTTTGTAATCTATATCCATATTTGTTCCCTATATTTCTGTATTAAAGTCGGTCGCCCTATCCTGTTACGGATAGGGCTTCCGAACGTCTGTTCTAATGGCGCTTACCCATAGTGCTTTTAACTATGTCCTTAGCGATAAGCACCATGTCCTTCGGCTCTGTGATATCGCGGAAGTGTAGCGCACCATGAGCATAGCGGTCGCAGTTGCGCTTGTATTCCTCTCGGTCGTCACTCCAACGCTTTAGGTCACCGAGATAGACTACGGCAGTTTGCACGCCGTCCTTGTTGAGGTCGGCGATAATCTTATCATTGTCCTCTGCCATATCCCATTGTCCGTCGGTCACGATAAATAGCATACGCACTCCACGACGGCTAGACGTTAAGTGGCGACGTGCTTCTAGTAGCGCCTTGTAAGGGTTAGTACCACCCGAAGCATTGACGTAGCGATACTCGGTTGGCATAGCCTTATCAGTTGCGGAGTAAATAAGCCTACTATCGTGGTTAAACTTATAGACGGATACGCGACCGTTGATACGCTCGATACCGCGCTTGATAATCCATGCGCTTTCCATAGTGCGTTGTATCTGCCACGTCATACTGCCCGAAGTATCTACTAGGATTACTGCGTCGATATCATTGTTGGAGTTACCTTCACTCCAACGGTCGAACACTTTATCCATGTCGTTGATATCTGCTCTCATGGCACGTCCTATATTTAAGCGACCCATAGGTTGCTCTAACTCCCATGCAGGGTCGTTATCTATACGGACACGCTCTAGTGCAGTACCGAAGGCTTTAGCCGTACCTGCCACGTTAGGAGTGACGGCTTGGTTGGAGTAAGCGCCCTGTCTAATAGCACTACGACGGTCGTTGTTATCGCTAATAGCCTTACGGACTTCGCGTGCCGAACGTTGCACTTCCTCGTCCTTGCTAAGGTTATCTAGTCGCTCTTTAACGTCCTTGCGTAGCACGTTGTCGTCGGCTTCGTCCTTGCCCTTGCTATCCCACGACGTACTACTGCCGTCGTTCTCGGTATCTGTATCGGCAGGGTCGTCAAGGTTCTCGCTACCCTCACCGCTACCTGCTTCGTCCTTAGTAGCCTTATCTGCTTGGGCTTCCTGTTCTTTGACTCCCTTCATGCGACCCTTATCCTGCACGTCGCGGTCGATATGACCGCCACCCTGCTTAGGTAGCATGGTGCAACCTTGTTGCTCTATCTGCTCGTCACGTCCAACGATATCGGCGAAGGCGCGTAATAGTTCTAGCCCTCTATCGAAGTCGCGTGGATAGACTAGGGTGCGGTACTCATGCACGATAACCGCGATAGCCATAGCGGTAGGGCTACCAAACTGCTTTATAAATCTATCTGCTAGTTCCTGTCGTAAATCTAAATCTAAATACTTACGACCCGTCATAAGTGGGAAGTAACTAGCAAACTCGTCGCTATTACCCTTGAGGATATACTCCAAGCATGAGGCTTCCATGAAGGGTGCGACCGCAGGGTACTTAGCGATTAGTAGGCGCTCGATACGAGAGTCCTCTAGCACGTTGAAGGCGTGCTTTAGTCCTTCCCTCTTAACTGCCTTACCAAACTCGCTACCGCCTCTAGGGGAATATAGGACGTGAGCGACTTCGTGGTAGTTGAAGCCGTTGAGAGAGATAATAGTCCTATCATCTACTTCCTCTAATAGGTGAGCATTGAATACGATAGTCTTACCGTCATTGTAGGCGGTGGTATCCATGTCGGGATTATCCTCTACCTTAACCTCTACGGGTTCGGCGGTGAGGATACGGTCGGTGCGACCATAGACCGCACCGACACTCTGTAACTTGTTGATATGTTCCTCTAGGCGCTCTAGTTCTAGTTCCTTATCGAAGGTCGGGTCGTCTGAATATGAGGCGTACCGAGTCTGTTCAATAAGGTTATCTAGTAGCGAGTCTTGGTAATCAAACTTAGGCATTTGTAGCCTCGATACTGTGTCCGTCACCCTTGAGGATATCGACGAGTGTGTTGAAGGCTCGTTGAGTATCGTTAAGTTCAGGGGTGGAAGTTTCTGTTGCTACTTCCATGCCGTCGATAACTGCGCCTACTTCTGTATCTAATAGGGCGGTTTCTATATTTGAGTTACCGAAGGTAGCCTTATTAGTAAGGGTTGGTAGTCCGAAGTCACTAGCGATATTGTCGCGGTGAGTAGTGAGTAATAGTCTTACTGCACTACGTTCCTCGTCACCCTCGAAGGAGTTGATATAGCAATAGGTGGCGAAGTCCATGCCTAGCGCCTTAGCGTTATCTACGAAGGCTACTAAACTACGGGTTGAGATAGGGGTGTTGATAGTACCCTTATCAAACTCGGTACGAAGTTGGTTAGCCATATCTAATAGGGCTTTGCTACCGAGTAACTTCTGTTCGATAGCATTATCGTATGGGAATACTAGGCGCTCGGGGAAGCGGTCGGCTAGTGCTTGGTTGAGTGGGCGAGTACCACGATAGTCAGGGTTCATATCTGCCACGATAAGTAGGTCAGGGTGAGCCTTGATAACCTCGCCACCATTTTCCATTAACTGTATCTCACGACGATAATCTAATAGGCTAAAGATAAAGGTGAGAAAACGCTCGGGTGCGAAGTTAATCTCGTTAAATAGGAGTACGCCACCGTTACGGACAATCTCTGTAACTGCGCCGTCCTGCCAACGGAAGTGTCCGTCGGGAGTTGGAATCCAACGACCGATTAGGTGGGAAGCCTCTAATCCAATATGGCAAGCGACATTAAAATACCGATATCCGCGTGCCGAAGCGTACGCCTGTACCATAGCCGTCTTACCGCTACCTGCGTGACCCTCGATAAGGACGTTCTTATTAGACTTCATGGCGAAGTCCAAAATCTCGAAGTCAGTAAGACCGCCTACTACCTTGCGGTTGATATAAGCCTTACTAAACGCCTTGTCGGGTACGGTCACCATAGCATTTACTAGGGAGTCACTCATAGCCTTATTAGCCACTTGCTCGATAGGCTTGATAGGCGTGACGGGCGCGGTCGTCGCGGTTGCCGAAATTGGTAATACACCTGTAATAGGCTTGAGAGATAGACCCTGCGAACGTCGCTTATCTGTGACGTACTCGGCAAGGGTATTATCCCCGTTGATAAGCCTATCGCGTAGCCCTTCTACGGTGAAGTCGTGGGCGCTAGGTGAGGAAGGCGCGGTTGCGGTTTCTAGTGCATATAGGGCTTTGATACCGATATTGGTAATCTGCCCGAGTTGTAGCATTACTAAATCCCTATCTGATAGGACTACTGCTACGGGGTTGTGGGTAATAGGGCTAGTAGGAAGGTCGGTCATGGGTTGCCATGCCTGTCCTCGACCCTTAGCGCCATTAGATACGCGGTGGTATCCAATAACTTCGGTATCTGTTCCAATAAGGAGTGTCTGCGCTTGGGCAGGTTGTCCTTCTAATACGGTGTCGCTTACAATAAGCAACGCAAGGTTTTCGGTCATGTATCTCTCTTAACGTGTATCCCTATCGGGAGTGGCGCTTTGCCACCCCCCAAGCCTAATCTATCTCTCTATATTTAAGTAAATACTTGTTCATGTAGTTATCCACAGGCTCTCTCTGCTATCCGCATAACCCTGCCAAATAAGGCTATTAAATCTGGCTGTGAGCGCGGTCACACCCTCGGCTCTCTCGGCAGTAGCCGAACGGCTTAATAGGCTTATTAAGCCGTCCTCTCTCTCTCATTGTGAGGGCTCTCACATGTGAGGTGCGTCACAGGGTTTGTGTTGGGCCATAGTTGCACTATGGCCCAATGAGCAGAATGAGCCTTTTTATATTAAAAAGGCTCACAAAAAGGGTGGGAAAGCATTTAAATGTATAATTCAAACATTTAAATGCGATGGGTGGGCCAACACAAACATCTGGCAGCACAGCGCCGCCGCCACCGCCACCAGGTGAAAAAGCAATAGGGCTATCAAGCGTGTGCTTGATAGCCCTATCGGCAGTCTCAGAAGGGGATACACGCCCTAGCAGATACTGAAACCGCCCGATTCTGCTAGGAACTCTGCAAACTCTCGTACATTTGACTCCTCGAATGGATAGTGAGTGCCCCAGTTAGGGCGCCAACCCATGCCGTCACATGCATTACAAGTGCCATGCGTTCTTCCCAATATACTAGCCTTATCACTAGGTAGTTCTTTAGTAGGCATACCTTGCTCTACGCCTATATTGTCGGTACGAATACCAGTCTTATTACATATGGTGCAGTCCTCATTAGGAAGTTCTGCCATTTCCTCATAGTAACGCTTCTTGTAAGCCTCACAAGTGCCATCTAATAGGCTTAGGATGAGGATTTGAGAGAGGCGTTTTGCGCCTTCCTCATTGAGCCCATCACCGTCGTTGTAGTGACCGCTTACATCTGAGCAGAGGTCAGGGGCTACTGTTAGGCAGTAATCCCATAAAGGTCGCCACCACCACACATTATTGCGGAAGTACTCGCCTTTCTCACTTGCGGGCGCTCGCCCTATTACATCCATACCCATTATGCCACCTCTATCATCATGGTTGTCCAGTTTTCATTGACCTCATCCATACGAGGCTTCATCACATCTAATAGGGTTTCTTTACCAGCCTGTGCCATAGCCCCTACGGATATGCCATTGGTTACATACATTAGGTATTCGTGCTCCTCTATGAGGACATTGTATGTAACTGTGAATGGTATCTCTACCATTTTCTTGCCATCTATAACCTTAGTCGTCATCACCCAACTCCTTTGCCATGTACTTGATAAGGTCTTTCTTATCCATGTCTAATAGGGCTATCGGGTCGAACTTCCGCGCCTTGTCCTTCATCATGCCGTTAGGACGGAAAATGAGAGGCAAATCCTCAGGCGTTTCTAGGTCAGGAAAGACGGCTAGTAATCTGCTAAACCCACCGATAAGCATAAGCATAGGTGTTAGTGCGCCCGAAGCCCACGCTACATGGATTGCTAAGGTTATTGCAGAGAGGTCGTCCTCGCTTGGTTCTTGGTCAGAGTCATGCTTTGCATGGCAGGACTCGAAACCTGTATTGGCGAGCGCGTTAATAAGATTACCAACGAACTCCTCATCTCCTCTCATAGCCTGTGCCATGATAGCGGTCTTGAGGTTGCCATCTGATAAGCCTAGTGTTCCCTTAGGAAAGATAGGCTCATAGTTATCATCATCTATACTTGGCAACAACTCTATTGTTGCCATTAGTTCAGTAAAACGCGCCTTGCGTTCTTGTGTATCCATTTCTACCCCCTTTGGTAGGTGGCATAACTCTACTATCTCTCTCACACTCTCACCAAGCACTTGTTCATCTACTTATCCACAGGGCGTGTTTGTGCTGGGCTGGCTGGTATAGGCAGTGATGAAATCCGTACCTATACCGAGATAGCTACTTATTACAGCCAGCCCAGCACAAACAAGAAAGCCCCCTGCCTCTCGGCAGGGGGCTTCGTAGTCTTATCTTAGAGCCATTGGCTTACAGACTTATACACGCTTGTTGGCACGCTTGGGTCTGCCGTCATACCTAGCAACTTGATAGTCTTACGGAGTTCCTCATAATCGCTATCGTGTAGCCAATTATCAGGTCGCTTTGGTTGCTCAGGCTCAGCAGGCATAATAGCCTTATCTATCTTGATAGTGATTTCTAGTTCCTCACGCCAAGTGCGGTAGTTAGTGCCTTCTACGGACAACTTACCGCTTTTCACTAGAGTCATTACCTTATTAGCGAAGGCTTCGGTCGCCTTCTTGTATTTGTCCTCTGCCTTCTTATAGTCAGCACGAAGTTCGTCTTGCTCTGCCAACTTGGTAGTCAGCGCATCTAATAGGACTAGCCTATCTACTTTGATTGTTGTTGCCACTTTATTACCTTCCCTTGTAGGTTTTGTGTGAGCCTTTTAGACACTCATGCTCAGGAGTGTTATCTCACGGGGGGTGAGAAACCCTGCCTACTTGATGTTTAGTAGGGCTTTCAGTTGAGCGCGAAGTTTGCGGTTCTCGGCTTCTGCCTTGTGCGCTTGCGCCTTCCAAAACGCTAGTTCCCTATCGTTTAGCGTTTCAGATGTAGAGGTGCGTGTAGCACCAATGTTCCCGCCATTTTCCCAATAAGCGGTGTCCTTCTTGGTATAAGGACGAGTTTTCTTAGCCTTTACTGCCTTGAACTTAATAGTCTTAGCAGGCTTTGGATTGTGTGCCTTGCCCACATGGATAGATAGTTGTGGTCGGCTAGATAGTTGCTCACCACAGATGAGGCAACCGAATGTAATAGCACCATCAGACCAAAGGATTTCGGTCATGTTGGTAAAGTATTGTCCCTGAACCATTGGGTTAGGAACTTGCTGTTGCTCAATGACTTGAGCGTTGTTGCGTGTAAAGATAGTATCACCCCCCTTCATCACTAGAGTATCTCCTTGATAGTGTTATCAAGCATTGGATTTCTCCTTCTCTCTACTTGTGGTATTTCCACTACGAGTATCTAACCATAGTCAGCCACTCTTTATTCTGCGCCGTTCATCTGGTTATCCACAGGCAATGTTTGTGCTGGGGGCTTGCTGTATAGGTGCTGTTTTTGAACGTCACCTATACCGTGTATAGCTTCTGTTCAGCAAGCCCCCAGCACAAACAAAAAGCCCCCGCCTCTCGGCGGGGGCTCCTTGCTAGGCTTGTTATACGCCAGCCAACTCGCGGACGGCGCGGAGAATGCGCCCCTTCTCGGCATTGACAACTGGGTCAAAGCCACTGGCTGCTCCGATAAGCGCCTCGCCATTGGCGGTGCGACCTGTGCGGAAGTAGTCAATACGCTCGGTTAGCGCATTGAGAGCGCCCCAGTAATTACCCTTGATTGTGGTCTGGGTAGGTGAGGTGTGGTAAATATCGTCGAGCAGGTCGCGCTTAGCCTGCCACTTGGTAGATACCTGTGGAGCCTGTGTAGCGTCAGGCTTAGGATAAATTGCATTGACCAACTTATCCCATTGAGCGTTATCCATGGAGGTTTCGAATAGCGCCTTAGCGATAGTTTCGAATTCGTCCATGTGTGCGAATGATAGCCCTAGCACACGGCGAGCCTCAGCGACGCGACCCTCTACTTTGAGAGTGTGGCGCAACTTGAATGATTGCTTGGTGGAGCGTAGCGCCATGTTGAGAGTGTTTTGGCAGACTACGCGGACGGGGGTGATAGACGCTTGAACGCTAGCGCTCCCGTCGTGTGATGTATGAACGAGCAGATAGGTAACGGTCTTATCATTCGCGCCCTTAGGGTCGAGAATGAATTCGCGTGGTACGACAAGGCTACCGAATACGACCTTGCCGTTTTTGATGGAGCCAGCAGACTCCCATGATGCGCCCCCGTCGAGAATGTTATCGCCGAATGTGAATAAATCCTCATTCTGAAATACGCGATAGCGCTTACCTACGACCGCGAGCACGTCGGTGCCTTGGTCGAATGGATTGGTGCGTGTGACCATGAATAGGTCGGTGTTAGAGCGATAGCCGTCAGGATAAGTGACGTCCTCTAGGCGGACATTCCAGTCAGCCAGTTTTGCAGCAGCGAGCATGTCTGATGTTGAGACATGCTCGTCTTGAGAGAATGTACGATTGGCAAGCCCATGCCACGCAGGTGCCCCGCGTAGCGCGAACGCTACCTCTCCGTTCTTCTCTTCTAGTGCGTGTGCCATGTGGCACCCCTTCCACTAAATATGCGAGACCTTCCCGCATGTGGCAAGCCTACTAGACCTCATCTCTCAAGCCTATTAGTTGTTCATCTAGTTATCCACAAGCGCCTGTGGATACGCCCTGGTTGTTTGTGTTGGGGCTTGCTGTATAGGTACAAGGAGAATCCGTACCTATACCCTATATAGCAACGTATTCAGCAAGCCCCAACACAAACATTCTCCGCGGGTAAACAAAAGGGCCCGAGGGGGAAGGTCCTCGGGCCCAGTTGTTAGGGGGTTTCTATGCAGCTATGACGGTAACTGCACGTCGCACATAATTCTGCGTTTTGCTAGTAGTGACACTGAACTTCTGTTCTACGATGTACCAACCGTTGGCCCCATACCATGCAATTGGTGTGTTATATGATAAGACTACGTAAGCGCCTGGTTTAAAGTCCGCCACTAGTTTTTCATATTCCTGGCCTAGGCGCCCCGCGCCTGGCGTGTAGTTGTAGTACTTCCCACTTAGAGAAGAGGCCTCGAAAGGCTGGCGGTTGGCGATGCGGTCCATGGCCTCACGCTGGTTGCAGTGTAGTTTCATACTTCCTCCCGTGAATTGTTGTACCAGTATTCGGCTTCATGCTCTGAGCGCTCGCGGTAGTCTTCCTGACCGTGACCGTAACCCTTGAGGTAACCCGAATGCATGCCCGCTCTGTAGGCGAAGAATCCGACTGCAGAACATAAGATGATATCCACGAGTAAGTTGAAACCGTTGTAGAATATAATTTCTTGCACAATCTAACCTCCCTAATATTGTCGCCCCCTTGGCGCCAATAAGAGAAGACTATTACACGACGGGGAGCACTGTCTATCCGCTGTTCATTTAGTTATCCACAGGCAAAAAATCTCTCCTCCTATTCCTCCCTATATAAATATAGAACGGGGCGGGCGGGCCAACACAAACAAGCGCGGGCCCCGCGGTGTCAGCGGCCGCGGGGCCTCCTTGCTTATTTATTTGGCGAGCGCCAAATACTTGGTGCAGATGCGGATTGCATCATCTGGGCCTTGGCAGTTATTTATTTCTGCCTCGAATGCCTTGGTCTGCTCGGCGTCCCCTCGGAGCGCCTTATAGACCTTGGCCATGAATAGCCGTGGGTCCATTCCCATTCCCCCCTTCTTGGTCTGGTGACCACCACCCCTCACCCTTGCGGGTGAGGGGCAGAAACCATCAGAACGATAGTGCTGACTCGATGTACCACTGCCACTCGTAGGCGTTGGTGTAAGCGATGTCGTGGCTACCTGTGCCCTCGATTGAAACCGCGCTTACAATCTGTGCCCCATCTACTAGGGCTATCTTGATAGAGGTACAGCGACCGCTGATTACTGTGCCCTCGTACTTGGCGTTACGGAGGGTAACGACCTTGCCTACATACTCGCTAGGCAGAATGTCTGTTGATGTTTCTAACATGCTTCCCTTTCTGTGTGGTATTTCCACTGGTATAAACTTATTACATAACCTTATTAGACTCAAACCCTTGTTAATCTAGTTATCCACAGGAGAGATTTAATAGCCTTGTCAAATAGTTATTAACCTAGTTATCCACAGGCACTCTCTTTTATTCCTGGGGTTCCTTTGCCAGTCCCTATGCCGTTCTAATGTTTGTGTTGACCCACCCTCCCCATACCCCTACGGGGAATCGAGAGAGGCGCGGGGGGAAGTCCGCGCCTTCTTTCTTACTTTACCTCGATGTTATAACCGAGAGCCTTGATGCGTAGCACCGCGTCGGTTGGGATTGAGCGGAAGCCCTTCTTATCTAAGTCCCATACTGGAATAAGAGACTTAGCGTCTGCGTCGTATCCTAGCGAGCCCCCTGCTAATTTAGACTCGTAGTTGGTAGTGGCTCGCATGATGCGAACCTCGCCCGTGGTGCGCTTGATAAATTCAATGGTAAAGAACTTACCATTGAGAGAGCGAAGGAATTTATGAACCCCGTCGCGGTTGATGGTTGCGTCCATCATTATCCCCTTTCAGATTAGCCCCTTGCTAACCACCACCCCCTACCCTCTCGGATAGGGGATAGAAGCCCTCAAGCGATGGCATCCACCATTTCTTTAGCCTTCATCAGACCTTCACACACTCCCACCTCGTAGGAGATGTTGGTCATTGAGGTAAGTATGCTTTCTACTACCTCGCGGTGTTCCTTATCTACTAGCCCTACGACTAGTGAGATGGTTGAGGCGATGTTAGCGCCCGTTTCGCCACTTACTTTTATCATGTGTATCCTTCCCCGTGGTATTTCCACTAAGAGAACACTATAAGATAGGGCTACCACGCACAAGAGCGCGTTCATCTAGTTATCCACAGCCCTCTATCCACAGAGACCCCCCCAGGGTTAGTCGAACAGGTGTTCGAGAGGGTAGCCAGGCCTCAGGTATAGGTAGAGGGTTGAGTGGTTACACAGTTGCCTAAGATTTTGTCGCCCTTATCGAGATTGCATTTTGCGTGTGCTATTTTTACATTATCAAGGGTGTCAGGTCCGCCTTTTGAGATTGGGATGACATGTTCTATGTGCGGGTATAACTCCCAGTCGCCTGTACCTACTATGTGGGATGCTGATAAGTCGACAGGGCTGTTGCACAGGTAGCAGTTGTAGCCATCTCGCTTGAAGATATGGTCGCGGGTATAGTATTTGCGGGTAACGTTGTGTCTCTTAGCTCTATCTTCTGAACGGTATCGCTTGTCTGGATTGTTACGTAGATACTCTTTTTCTCGCTCTTTGTACTTGGGGTCGTTTTTCCATTTATCCCTTACATATGCGGCAATTGCCGCCTTGCATAGAGGGCAGGCTACGCCGTTAGTTTTCTTGCACCTATCGTAATCACCTGGTGAAGTGCCGTGTTGACTGGCTAGTTTTTGCCGAAGCAATTCGCGGCGTTGCCTATTGGCTTTTTTCTCTTCTAATCTATTGGCTATCTCCTGTTTTCTCTGTATACGGCGTTCTTCAGCCTCAACCTGACGTTTAATACGTTTATTAAGCCTATTAAACTTCCACAATAATGTTTGGGTTTTTTCAATTTCCTTTTTCAAGTAACGGGACTCCGCTGATATTTTTTTACGCCCCTCTAATAAGGCAGTAGCCTGATGGCGTTTTAAGGCCCTATGAAGTCGTCTAAGTAGCTTTTCCCTCTCTGCGGCTTCTTTTGCCTGTAGTCGGGCATCCTTTTTAGCTTGGCGAGCCGCAACCTTCTCAGGCTTATTCCTGGACTTAGCTTTGTATTGAGCATTCTTATGTGGATTCCTACGATGGTAGTCCCTACGGTACTCATTCATAGCATCTCTACAAAGCGTGCATAATGGCTCCCGCAACTTCCTATGCACTTTATATCCAGCATATGTACCGCACTTCATTTGCCAACCATATCACAGGGTGTATACACGATTATTTTGCCTCATAAAAATTACTTTGTGCTATCCTTATCCTATGGAACTACTAATACTTGTACTTATTGCCCTTGGGGTCGCCATTGCGGCCGTTGCTCTACGTGAGGATAAGCTCTTTAAAAAGGATGACTTCTCATGGCTAGATGTCACTGAAGATATTGACCTCGATGAAGAGGTAAAGCCTAAGAAGAAAGCTGCTAAGAAAGCTGTAAAAAAGACAGCTAAGAAAGCCGCTAAGAAGCCTGCCAAGAAGGCGGCAAAGAAGAAGCGCTAATGTGTTTGCAGTGCGGCTACTGCTATCGGGAACATCCTTACTCCATGGATAATGCTATTGATGCCTATGAGAGTTTAGGGTTAAAAACCGAGGCAGTAGCCTCACAATATGGGCGTGACGTTCTACGATTTTCTAGAGGAGAGCCTCGACTACCAAGGTCGCACGGCTAAGTTTGCCCGTCTTGTATTTACAGATATAGATAATGGGTGTGGCTCAAGTAAGTACGGTGCTGTTCATTGGAAGAAGCACTTTGAAACTAAACATAAAGACTCCCCTGAGCTAATCGATATGCTCCTGCGTTCTTTTATGGAGTATTACAAAGCAAAGAAGAGTAGTCTTTAATCATGGAACCATTCGGACCGATTCAAAAAGGCATTGTCAACCGTGCCAATAACAAGTCCCGTGTTGTAGACCTAGAGGCTTACAGAAACAATAGAAGCCTAGGGTTCTCAGCACCCACATCTCAGAAGCGTGCAACCTATGACTCCCCAGAGTTAATCAAGCATGAGGATGAAGCAATCGCACTTGGTAACTCATGGAAGAAACCTACAATGGGTGAGCGAATGACAAAGGGTATGCAATGGATGGGTCTAATCGAGTAATGTGCTACAAGTGCGACCATGAGATTCGTTACGGCATCTGTGATGTCGACGACTGCAACTGTATCTGCGAGCGTAATCGACCATGAATCCATCTGAAGACCCATTTGAGGAGTATCGCACCCTCGGCGACGAAAAGCCTAAGAAGATTAAGTGGGAGAAAGAATATCCAGATGAGACTGTCCATCTGCAACGCCGATATCAGCTTCCAACAACAATGAGCACAGAAGATTATTACAACCAAGGTGGATACCAGTACGGTAAGCGACCAAAGGGGTGGAAGAGATGAAAGACCCAGCAACAGGACGTTCACGTGCAGAGCGTGCACTTGGTGAGGCGTATCCTAAAAAAGGTGTAAAGACCAAAAAATCGGCTTCCAAAAAAGCGGTGCGAAAGACTGATGACACCCGAAGAAATAGCAATGGGATGTTTGATGGGCCACGTCCATCATACGGAAGATACAATGTATCTGAACAAGCGCAAGATATTCTTAACCGTTCATTGAATAGGAGAACCCGATAATGTGGCCATTAGTAGGCGCAGTCGCACGAGTTGCGGGGCCAATGTTAGCAAGAGGTGCTATGAGAGCAGCTCCAAGTCTTGGACGCGCAGCAACCGCAGCAATGAAATCACCAATGGGTAAAGGCGCTGCTATCGGTTATGCAGTTGGTAGAGGTCAATCTTTTAATCAAGGACGTAGTAGCTCAATGGATGGCTGGTTCCCAGGTTCTACAGACGGTGATGGGACAATGTACTAATGAAAAGAACTGGCGGTCAATTCCCTACCTGCGATAACTGCGGTAGAGAGATAAGGGATAAAGCCCTTAAGGTCGCCACCCGCCGACAGGGTGAATATCAGATGTTTCACCAAGACGCACATGGTTGTGCGAATGCCCCAGAGCGCAAGGAGCGTAGCGAACGTGCCAAAAAAGACAATTAAAGTACAAGGTATTAAACATACCGTTAAGAAGAATAAAAAGGGCGATGTTGTAGTTGACCACGAGGCTAAGGCCAAGGCTGGTAAATATGACAAGATTAACCTGACAAAAAAAGGTGGGTCTAAGACAATTAAGCAAGGCGTTAAAGCCGTCAAAGACTGGCATAAGGAGAACCCACACTAATGGCATCTGCAGCATGGACCCGCAAAGAGGGTAAGAACTCCAAAGGCGGTCTCAATGAAAAGGGTCGCAAGTCTTATGAGAAGGCTAACCCTGGTTCAGATTTAAAACCACCTGTTAGTGCAAAGCAGGCTAAGAAGTCACCTAAGTCTGCAGCACGTCGTAAGTCTTTCTGTGCACGCATGGAGGGTATGAAGAAGGCTAATACCTCTGCTAAGACCGCTCGTGACCCTAATAGCCGTATTAACAAGTCTCTACGTAAGTGGGACTGCTAATGGCTGAAACTAAGAAGTTTGGCCCTTACAAGGGCTCTGACGCCAATGGTGGTCGTCCTATCTACGTCTATAAAAAGAAAGTAGACGGCAAATGGGTAACCACATCAAAGAATAAGGCTCGCGCTGACTACGAGTCTAAGAACGGTAAACTTAAGTCTAAGGACATTACTGTTGACCATAAGGACAACAACCATAATAACGACTCTAAGGGAAATCTAAGAGCCATCTCTCGTAGCAAGAATACTGCTAAAGAGAATAAGCGCCGCGCTGGCAAGAAGGAGAATGAGAAATGACAGACAAGCGTTCTGAATCTCAGTTTGATAACCATAACTGCCCAGCTTGCCCAGACACTAAAGATTACGATACAGTCATTGAAGGCGGCGGCCCATTTAAAAACTGGGCAAAAGCTGCTAAAGACCATGCTATTGCATCCCATAAGTTTGATTTAGCTGCCGAGAACTATCTAAAGAACCGATAATGGACAAGCGCAGCGAATCACAGTTTATTCCTTCTAATAAGGATACAGAAGCCTTCTTAAGGAATAGTGTACTTGGACCTATGGTTGGACCATCTGAGCGTCGTAGACGTCGTGCAGAAGGTAAGCAAATTGAAAAGGACCTACGTAAAGAGGAGCAGTAATGCAAACAACAACGGTACGTGAGTTAACGGCACACGATAGATGTGACCAGTGTTCTGCTGCCGCTCGTGTAATTGCAACTTTTCTTAACGGAGAATTAATGTTTTGCGGACATCACGCAAAAGAACAACGTAACGCTTTAATTGAAAAAGCAGCTGGCGTTTACGACCCAGATAACTACTTAGATATACTACAATAATCTCCTAATAAGGAGAGATTATTTATAAACTGCGTATACTCGCAGCACTATTTCTTTCAACACTCCTACACTTACTTAGCCAAAATACCGCTAACGCAAATGAGCCTGCCCCAACCGAGCAGGTGATTACTCCTGCCCCTTCTGACGGAGCGACTGCAACGAGCGCTCCATCGCCTGGCGAGACTCCCGTTGTAACCAGTCCTCCTGAGTCTTCTTCAACTGAGCAACAAGCTCCTGCGCCGAGCGAGTCTCCTTCCTCAACTGGTTCAACTGAATCATCCACTTCAACTTCATCCACTGAAACGCCATCGACCAACCAATCGCCCACACCAGAGGCAACACCAACAACCACAACAATTCCTGAGACACCTACAGTCACCTCCGTGCAAGAGAAGATTGATACAGCAACAGCCACTGTTGCTAATACAAGTATACCTACAGCCGCAGCCTCTGATACTGCAGTAGTAACAGCTGTTGCTGAGGCTACCACTGCTATTACAGCAGCTCAAGAATCTTTAGCTACAGCCACAACTTTAGTGCAAGCTGCCGATAGCGCTACTGCACTTATAGCACCCGCAGCAGCGGCAGTAGAATCCGCTACCTCTACTGTTGCTGCTGCGGCCACAATTGTAGAAGATAAAACAGAAGTTGTAGAAACTGCTACTACTGAGGTGGCAACTGCTCAGGCTGCTGTAGACGCTAATACCACTCCTGGATTAAAAGTAGAGGTTTACAACGTACAAGGTCAGAACAACGCACCAGTTCTTCCAACAAATACAACTCCAATACTAACAACTACAGATACAAACGGAATTAACGAACAGTGGGGTAGTGGGTACGTCGCTGGCTCCAATCGTGCTGAGGATGTGATTGTTAAGTACACAGGTAACTGGACCCCAACTACTACAGGAACTCAATACCTACATGCTCCAGGAGATGATGGGGTAAAGCTCTATCTTGATGGTCAGTTAGTTATTAATGACTGGTATGACAAAGGTGGCGGGGGTTCTACAGCAGATGTAGAAACTGTAGCGGGTACAAGCAAGGCATTTGAAATGTGGTATTACGAAAATGGTGGGGGTGCTTGGGTAGCTCTCTACCGTTACACTGAAGCTGGCTGGCAGATAATTCCTGGTTCTGAGTTTTCTCAATCCACTGCTACTCCAGAGCAACAAGCGGCTTTAGGTACTGCTCAGGCTACATTAACTACTGCTAATCAAAACCTAACAACGGCTAATCAAAACCTAACAACCGCTCAGGAAAACTTAACAACTGCCAACACAAACCTAACAACAGTCACTACTGCTGCTAGTGAGGCAACAAGCGCGGCTAATGCTGCTTTAGATACAGCTAATCAATTAGCAGATATAGCTATTGTAAAAGCGGAGGCTATCGCTCCTGTGGTGTCCAGTACGAACTCTCGTATTGAAGCGGAGGCTCAGGCTGCTGCGGAGGCTGCTGCTCAGCAAGCTGCTGCTGCAGCTGCTGCTGAAGCTGCTCGACTAGCTGCTGAAGCTGCTGCTCAACAGGCGGCTGCTGCTGCTGCTGCTGCTGCTGCGGCTGCTCAGGCTGCTGCTGAAGCTGCTGCTCAACAAGCTGCTTCTTCTTCAACGCCAACTGAGCCACAAGGTCCAAGTACTCCAACGTCTCCTTCTGACGGTGATTCAACCACTCCTCCTCAGACAGATTCTGAAAGTCCATCTACTGACGCTCCAAATCCTCAAGAGCCCGAACAAGAGCCTTCTCAAGAGGAACCGTCCACTCCTGATACTGACCCTGAGTCTCCAACTGAACCCGCTGATGATGGCGAACCTGAGCCAACAGATGAGTCAACTGATACTTCATCTACTGAACCTGATACAGAAGAGCCATCAGAACCCACAGAAGAGCAACCACAAGAGGAAGCGCCCGAAGAGCCTGTCGTAGAAGACGAGGAGACTCCTTCGGAAGACGAAACACCCGTGGAAGAAGAAGCACAACCAGAGTTACCAGAAACAGAGCCAGAAAGTCCGTTAGAAGAATCATCCTCTGATAGTACACCAGAAGCTGTTATTAGTGAAGCACTTTCTGATGGCAAGTTAACGGCTGAAGAAAGAGCCGCCGTTGTAACAGCCATCGTTGCCAACCTGCAGCCAGGGGAGGCCGTAAGCACAGAAACCCTTAAAGAAGCAGGTTTAACCTATGAAGACCTTCCTCCAGAGACTCCAGTTGACGTTCGTACTGATGAAAATGGTAACCCCGTTATAATTGAAGCTGAAGTTGCTGCGGCTTTAGTTCTTCTAGAGAACCCCGCAGAACTCATCGGCGCAATATTCGATGACCCAGGTCAGGTCTTAACAGCACTCGGTTCTATCGGTGCTGATATGTCTCCAGAAGAACGAGAAGAAGCAACCAAAATGGTGGTTGCAACTGTCGTAGCTGCTGGAGCGGCTCTTAATGCTATTGGTGCAACAACTGGTGGTTCTGCCCCAACAGGGGGAGGCAGTTCAGGAGGGGGAGCCCCTTCTGGAGATAGTGCCGTTAGGAGACGGAGACCATGAACTTAATTAAGAAGTTGGCTAAAGACTTCATCGAACAGACCTGGACTCTTTTAGGTATGTTCATTGCATGGGTCGTTTTAGACGGTAGCGCTAAAACAGTAGTTGGTTATGCAATCTTGTTCAGCCTTGGTGCTTGGGCGATTACATACCCAATTCGTAACCCAAAGGACGAAGAATGAAATCACTAGGTAATATTATTTTAAGAATTGTTGCAACGTTTGCAGCTAGCGGTTTATCCGTTATTGGTGCTGGAGCCATCGCTGGCGTTGACACCCTTACAGCTGTAACTGTTGCTGGTCTAACCGCTGTTGCCGCAGTCGTAGAGAAGCTAGCACGTGGCTTTATGAATGATGGCAAGCTAGACCTCGATGAGATTAATGCTGCTTTTGCTGCAGTTGATACAAAGGCAAAGAGCGAGCATGACCTTAAGGTAGAGGCTAAGCAGAATGGAACAGATATCGTAATCAGCGCTGCTGGTGCCGTCTCCTATGCTGCTGTTGCAGGAAAGCCAGAAGGTCAAGTACCAGAAGAACAGCCAGTTGATGAGGATTGGGCTAAGGAGGATAACTAATGGCAGACCAAGGCACAGCAGCCCGTCTTATTGAGGTTGCTACAGCAGAACTAGGAACCATTGAAGGTCCTAAAGATAATGAAACAAAGTACGGTGCTTATACCAAGGCTAACTTCCAGCCATGGTGTGGCTCTTTTGTAAACTGGTGCGCTAACGAGGCTGGGGTAAAGGTACCTAATACCGTTTACACTCCAGGTGGTGCAGCAGCATTTAAGAAGGCTGGTGCGTGGATTGATGGAGACATCGCAGACCCAGAACCAGGAGATATCGCCTATTTTGATTTCCCATCAGATGGCGTCGATAGAATCTCTCACGTAGGCATTGTTATCAAAGACAATGGTGATGGAACCGTTTGGTGCATTGAAGGCAACACTAGCCCTGATGAAAAGGGCAGCCAGCGTAATGGTGGCCAGGTGTCTAAGAAACTTCGTGCATTTAAGAAGAATCCAAAGAAGGTCCAAATCTCTATCGTTGGATTCGGTCGCCCTAAGTTCAAGGGTGCACCTAAAGCTGCTGCCCCAGCGGCCCCATCTACCCCTGACCGCTGCGCTTGCTGCGGTAAGTAAATGAATGACGCTGACCGCATAAAGCGCTGGACATGCGCTTTATGCGGGAAAGTGTGGGTAGTGCCCGACTTAGCCCGACAATGCGAACAGAAACACCTACAATCAGAGTATGAGTAAACCACAAAGAGCCGTGAGAAGCGCTTCTGAGACCCAGCTTAGGAAAAATATCACCGCTCCCCTTAAATCTAAGGGTCGTGGTAAGAAACTAATTACTGCAGCAACTCTTGCTAAGGCCTCACGAGTTTTAGATGGCGATAGAAAAGATAAAAATAAAGAAAAAGAGCCTATTAAAGTATCGTCTGTTCGTGTAGACAGGCCTAAGGCTACTAAAGGTTCTACTAAACCTTCACCGTCTTCAAAATCCCGCACCGCACAGCCAGTAACTGAGCGTGATGGTCGTAAAAAAACTCCAGCAGCCTTGCCTGGAGTGTCTAAACCTGCTAAGACTCGCTCTAAAGGCTCTAAAGAGGAAAAAACCCCTGGCATGAAGAGGGTTTTTAAAGCAACTCCTGTTGTTGACCTACGTGAAGGTCCAGATTTTGGCAAAGTAACCAACCAAATTGAAGAGACTTTCCAACCAAAGACCCCTAAGGCGAAGAAAAATGCATCGTGATGGAATTCCTAAGTCAAAAAGCGGAATCTCTGCACGCATAACGACTAAAAAAACCCGCAGTAAGGGTAGAGAAGACAGAGATAGAAGAACTTATGTAATGTCTCCAATAAAAGGGGCCACTACAATGTCTAAACAATGGAGTAGACAAGAGGGATGGACGCCGTGAGGAAGTCTTCCTTTAAAAAAGCGGTTCCAAAACCAAAAAAGGTTATGGACTCAAGGTTTGGTCTTAGAAAGTTGTATCAAAACAACGAAAAGCCAAGCGTAGCGGTCTGGAATAGCCCTGGTAGAGGTCCAAACGGAGAAAGTCAAAACTGAAAGGTATAAAATGGCAGCATCATATCCTAGTCAAGTACGCGTATTTACTACCAAGCAAAATATCGTTGATACTGTTGACGCTTCACATCCAAATAGCTTACAAGAAGAAGTCGTTGCTATTGAAAGTACCCTTGGTTTAAATCCAGCTACTTCTACAACACCTAACCCTTCTGGAACCTTCAATACTAGCTCTAATAACTTTGGAACAGTATCAGCGCGTCTAGCTAACGTAGAAGTTGGCGTTGTTGCAGACTCCCATACTCAGTACCTTAGAAAGATATCTGATGGAGCTCAGTCAAACAAGATTTCAGCGGGAGTTGCGTCTAATAGACCGCTAATTCTACAGGGAGCGCTAAACCAAGAAGTAAATCTTCTAGAGTTTCAGGGCTCTGGTAATGAAATCATCGCAGGAGTAACCCCAGACGGCACTTTTACTGGAAAAACTCTAGCAGCTAATATCCAAGGCTCTGTTTCAGCAGTTCCTGCGGATGCAACCGTAGAACAGAAGGCGGAAAGCTTTACACTAGCTTTAGCTGACAAAAATAAACTTTTTTATTTAGTAAACACCAACACAGGAACAGACTTAGTGGTTACTGTTCCAACAGATTCGATTAACTTTCCAATCGGCTCTCAAATTAACTTTGTAAGAGGCCAAGTAGGTAACGTAGTATTTCAAGCCACCTCACCAGCAAGCGTAAACGCTACTCCTGGACTAAAGCTTCGTGCTAGATGGTCTGGAGCTACTTTAGTTAAAGTAGCAAGCAATACTTGGTGGCTAACGGGTGATTTGACTGCTTAATGATATACGTTGGAGTAAGTGACTCTCAGAAGAAGGTACCACCGCTACCTCCTTCTGTTGCCTCACGCTCAGATTCAGGTTCTGGAAGAGCGTTTAATGATGGCGCTACTTTTTTAACTTTTAATCCAACAGACTTTGATGGCAAGCTCCCTATTATTGACTATATCGTCACCGCAACCCCAGAAACTGGAAACGCAGTAAGTTTAACGGTAGCTAATTTAGCTCCTTTTGTTTTTACTGGCCTACGGTCTGGTATCCGATATACATATTCAATAAAAGCTAGAAATGAAGTATTTGAATCAGCAAACTCAGCTGGAGCTGGTCCTGATATAGCAACAACTGTCCCTGGGCGACCTACATCACTTACCGCTATTAACTTAAACAATGGTGGTGGCATAACTCTTAACTGGGTAGCTCCTCCAAACGGTGGTAAAACTATCACTAGTTATACAATCACCCCCACCGTTGGTTCTCCAATTGTTACTAACAGCACCAGTACAACATACTCTTTTACTGGTGTAGTGGGGACTGTTTATAATTTTACAGTAGCTGCAACAAACCTAAACGGTACTGGAGAAGCCTCAACAGCTTCTGGAACTGTTACACCTACCGTGGTAACTCCCCCACCACCTCCTCCGCCTCCGCCTCCATCAACATCCCTTTCAGTTAGCTCATTCACAACTACAGGAAACGCTATTGATGAGCTAGGTCGACAGGTCATCTTTGGTGACTGGACTGTTAGCGGGGGCTCTTACCTATCCTTCCAATTTAGTGGCGCTGGTTGTACCTCGGGCATAATAAACGGCAGTCCTAACACTTATACTCTCGTGTGTTCTGCGTCTGCGTTTTGTAATCAGACAGTTACAATGACAGTAACTGTTTACTCAGGCTCAAACGGAACTGGTTCTAATGCAAGTAGAAGCGCTACCTTTAACAAAGTTTGCGCTACCCCGCCACCACCACCACCGCCACCTCCAGCGGCTGGCCCTACTTGTTCAGGTACTACATTACTAAACCCTGGTAACTATACTTTGTACTCTGGATACGACACCACAAGATGTGCGGGAACTACTTTATACGAGACCCCTAACCTCGTTTATTACAATGCATCGACTGGACAGTTTATTACATGCTCAGGAACCGAGCTTGGCCCATACCCTAATGACCCTTCTTGCGGCTCAGTGTCTCCGCCGCCTCCACCACCCCCACCAGCGTCTAACTTTACATATTGCCCTTCCCTTGGATACTCCGTGCCGTTGTCTGGTTACCCAGGAAACTGCCCAGGTGCATCTTCACCACCGCCACCTCC
>JACCDW010471073.1_pt1 | contig 30839 bp, 46 predicted proteins | sample 7449781 | NCBI WGS metagenome assembly JACCDW01 (sample SAMN15323449, study PRJNA562643) | freshwater metagenome | isolation source: river surface water | place: USA:Blue River Watershed | collected 2017-08-18
GAAAATAATAAACCACAATTGATGGCAGCACTATTGAAATTTATTAAAGATAATGATGATTTTTTTAATGCGGTTATATACGAAGCAATGACTGGCGAAAAAACACTGAAACAATTTAAAGGCGCAGTTGCCAACTCAATCATATCACCATCAGGGTTTCATATGATTGATAGTAAATATGTTCAGAAAATAAAACCAAAAATAAAAATGGACCTAAGAGCAAAATCTAGAGGCGGTATTTCAAGTGTTGCTTTCCGAATAGAGACAAAAGGCAGTGTATGAGATTTAAGGAATTTTTAACGGAGTCTGTCAAAGAAGGAAAAAACGTTCATCTTGAACATATCGAGGACGAGGTTCTGAACCGTGGTGTTCCTGGTGCGAGGGATGCTATCAACTTCTTGCGTTCACTGCGAGACATGCTTGCTGGTAGTTCTAGTTCAAAAGTCAATGTAACAACAAAGTGGGATGGTGCGCCAGCAGTTTTTGCTGGTACAAATCCAGAAAATGGTAAGTTTTTTGTAGCTACAAAAGGCATATTCAACGCGAATCCTAAACTAAACTATACTGAAGAAGATATTGATAATAATCATCCATCTGAAGGCTTGAACAAGAAACTGAAAGTTGCTCTTGCATACTTACCTAAGATTGGTATTGAGGGTGTGCTTCAGGGTGATATGATGTTTAGTAAAGGTGATATCAAGACTGAAACTATTGAAGGTCAAAAGTATATTACCTTTCAACCAAATACAATCGTTTATGCTGTACCATTTGATTCTAAGTTGGCTAAGTCTATGCTTGCTGCTCAAATGGGTATCGTTTTTCATACTTCTTATATTGGTAAAACAATTGCAGATTTGAAAGCTTCATTCAATATTGATATTGCTAGAATGAAGCCAACTAAAGATGTTTGGTTCCGAGATGCATATTTTGTTGATGCTTCAGGCACTGCAACATTTACGGAATCTGAAACCAAATTAATCACTGAAATTTTATCTGATGCCGGTAAAACATTTCAGAAAATTAATTCGATGACATTGAATAGAATCGCTGCATCTGACACCATACTGACTTATATCAAAACATTTAACAATACAAAGGTGCGTTCTGGTCAAGCAATTGCTGATACTATGAAACATGCTAATGAATTAATTAAGTGGATTGAGGACAAATACAACAAAGAAATTCTTGCTGCTAAGAAAGAAGATACTAAACTAAAGAGACAAGCAGAGAAGAACGAAATGGTTCGATTCTTCAGAAACAATGCTGTTGAATTGAAAAAGATATTTGATTTACAGAATGACCTTGTTGACGCTAAGAACATGATTATTAAAAAGCTTCAGCAAATGAAACAAGTTACCGGTTCATTCTTGAAAACAGATGATGGTTTTAAAATTACCAATCCTGAAGGTTTTGTTGCTGTTGATAAATTAAAAGGCACCGCAGTAAAACTTGTTGATAGACTAGAATTTAGTCATGCAAACTTTACTGCACAAAAGAATTGGGACAAGTAATGGAAAAGAAATACGATTTAACGGCTATTATGGCCGAATATGGTGATGATGATTTTGGTTTCACCGCCGAAGATGATGCTGATTATGAAGCTGTCATAGCAGAAAAAGAAGAAACTGTAGAAGAATATAAAGAGAGACTGAAAGAAGTTGAAAAACTTATTTTACCCTTTCTGACCAAACTATTGAAAACTGCTGACCAACCAATCATTAAATGGCCAAATCGTAAGCCAGTTATTGAGTCACAAATTCAAAAAATATTGAATCTCACTAGAGGCTAATATGCAAGATTTCAAAGAATATGTTGACTTAAATGAAGCTGCATATGCAGGCAATATTGGTATTATGGAACTTATCAAATTCAAACAAAAAGCAAATGATAAAGAGAAAAAAGAATTTGATGACCATCTAAAAAATAAAAGACACAAAGAAGCATGGGACACTGTGCAACGTGTCACCGGCGTGAAACTACATAAAAGTGTTCATGAAGAAAAGAAATCACCACATCCTGATATCTTGCCAGTCGCTGGCGCAGGACAATGGGGAACAAATAAACTGGCAAACAAATACAAAAAGGATACGCCAGGTCAATAATACGACTATATAATTTTAAGGAGTTTGTTATGAAAGATGTGATTATCGGCGGCAGTTCCGGCTATACCTGGGACACACTCAAATATTGGGTGAATTCAATCAATAAATCCGGCTTCAATGGTGACATTGTACTCATCATGATGAATGCCGACAGAGAAACCGTAAAGAAAGTAATCGAAGCAGGCGTTCATGTCATTGGCTTCGGGCAAAATGAACACGGAGATTTGGTCTACCAACATGGTAAGATTCCAGTCCACGTTGAGCGGTTCATTCATATTTACAACTATCTAAAAGACAAAGACTATCGGTACGCAATAACGACAGATGTGAAAGATGTTGTCTTTCAGCAAGAACCCATGACATGGTTAGAAAATAACCTAGACAATAATAATCTTGTGTTTGCATCTGAAAGTATGCGATATAAAGATGAACCATGGGGCAATGAAAATCTATTGCAGACTTTCGGTCCTTTCATCTATGAACAATTCAAAGATAATCAAATCTTCAACGTAGGTGTTCTAGCAGGAAAAGCAAATGCTCTCAGAGATTTGTGCATGAATATTTTTCTTGCTGCAATCAATCGACCAATTCCCATTTGCGACCAATCAACATTCAATGTCATGATTTCAATGACACCCTATATCGATACGAGTTTGTATATGTCATCCGAATCTGGTTGGGCAGCACAACTCGGCACTACTGCTGACCCATCAAAAATTGATTCTTTTGGTCCCTATCTTTTAGAAGCAGAACCGCAAATGATTGACGGCAAAGTATGCACTTCAAACGGAAAAGTATTTACAATTGTTCACCAGTATGATAGAGTACCAGAGTGGCGTAAAGTAATTGAGGCAACTTATGGTTGATGGTTTGTTTTTCATTTCTTCTGCATTAAACGTTAAGCAACTTTCTGTTTTTAGTAACGAAGAAAGGTTTCAACAAACTGTTGAGACAATAAAGTCTATTGACAAATATTGTCCAAACAATGCAAAGTACATTTTTGACACTTCATACGAATTACCAAACGAACAATATTTGAAAGAATTGAACTCCATGGGAGTACAAATATTTTTTGCTGGTGAACATCATGATGTTAAGATGTTATCTGAGTCAGGACAAAGAAGCTTAGCCGAAACTGTTGGATTTATTTTATTTCTAAATTACTTTAGAAAAAATCAGGTCACAGCTAAAAGAATCTTCAAAATGTCAGGAAGATATAAACTGAATGATAATTTCATTCCGTTTAATGAAGATTATGATAATTGTTTTGTTTTTTTACCAACAGTAGAATCTTGGATGGAAAAAGAAAAACAACGAATTGCAGGCGTAGATAGAATTTTCGAACTTAGATTATGGCATATGGACTATAATTTGCTTGACAGTTTTCATACAGAATTGTATAATATTCTCGATGATATGTCAAAATATGGTATAGATGTTGAGCATTCATATTATAAAAATCTCAGCAAATACAGAACATTTATAGTAAAAAAAATAGGATTAGAGGGTGTTATTGCACCTACAGGAGTTATTATTAATGAGTAAACATGTTTTAATCACTGGTGGTTGTGGATTTATTGCACATCACGTTATTGATTTGTTAATCAAAAAAACAGACTGGAAAATCACGACACTTGACCGTCTCGATTATTCTGGCAATCTTAATCGTTTGCATGAAGTTTTGGATGCATATGATGCACAGACAAAAAAACGTGTTAACATTGTATTTCATGACCTGAAAGCAGAGATTAATCCTCTAGTGGCTAACTTCATCGGCAAGCCAGATTATATTCTGCATTTGGCTGCATCGTCACATGTTGACCGTTCTATCACTCATCCAATGGAGTTTATCTTTGACAACACTATTGGTACCGCGCACCTTCTTGAGTATGCACGTAGGTTAGATAAACTTGAAATGTTTCTGTATTTCAGCACTGATGAAATTTTTGGTGTTGCGCCACCTGGTGTTGCATATAAAGAACGTGACAGATATAATTCTACAAATCCTTATTCTGCATCTAAAGCTGCTGCTGAAGAATTTTGTGTTGCATACGAAAACACATACAAGATGCCTATGATGATTACTCATACAATGAACGTATTTGGTGAGAGACAGACACCAGAGAAATTTATTCCTTTGTGTATCAACAAAGTGCGTAAAGATGAGAAAGTGTTTATTCACTCAGATAGCACACGCACACTAGCAGGTAGTCGATTCTATATTCATGCTGCTGATGTTGCTGAAGCACTGTTGTTCTTGCTACAGAAGAATCCACAAATCGAACCGGATTATGGTTGGGCTAAGTGTCGCAAGTTTAACATTGTTGGTAAAGAAGAAGTCGATAACCTTTCTCTTGCTAAGATGATTGCTGCTGCACAAAGCAAAGAACTGAATTATGAAATGGTTGACTTTCATTCTAGCCGACCAGGACATGATTTGAGATATGCACTTGATGGTGGTTTGATGCGCTCTCTTGGTTGGGAGCCAAAGATTGCTTTATCGGAAAGAATTAAACAAGTAAGTGATTGGTACCTACAAAATACAAGATGGTTGGATGTATGATAAAAGATTGTGAAGAAATTAAAAATTGCATTGCTTGCGGAAGTGAGGACTTGGTTAGTGTCTTGGACTTGACTGAACAACCTTTGGCAAACTCCTATAAAAAAGTTCAGAATGAACCTGAGCCTTACTTTCCGCTTGCAATCAATCGCTGCGAACATTGTTTTCATGTACAATTGACGCATCGTGTAAATCCTGATTTGATGTTTAAGGATTACGCTTATGTTTCAGGCACTGCAAAAACACAATTAGAATACTTTGATTGGTTTGCAGAATTTGCAAAAGAAAAATTCGGAACTATGCCATCTACTGTTCTGGATATTGGTTGTAATGATGGTAGTCAACTTAACGCATTTCAAGATAGAGGAGCAGAAACCTATGGTGTGGACCCAGCAGAAAATTTGTTCGCTACTTCTTCCCAGCGACACAAAGTCGTTTGTGGATACTTCACTGGAAAAGAATGGTCAGGCAAATTCGACGTTATCACCTGCCAAAACGCATTCGCGCACAACTTCGACCAGCTTGAACTCCTACAAAACATCAGTAGGAACATGCACAACGAAAGTTTGTTATTTGCTACAACCTCGCAATGTGACATGATTTTGAATGGTGAGTTTGACACCATCTATCATGAACACCTGTCATTTTATAACATCAAATCTATTGATGCATTGTGTAAACGTGCGGGTTTGAATCTTATTGATGTTGTTAAATCGCCTGTGCATGGAATGAGTTACATTTTTATCATTTCAAAGCACAAGAAAGCACCAAAAACAATTCAAAATCTAATTGACCTTGAAACAAAAAAAGGTCTTTATGATGCCAGAACATATGAAACTTATGCAAAAAAATGTCAGGAAGTTGCAGTATATTTTTCAGGTGTGATAAAGAGATATCGTGAGCAAGGCATTCCTGTTGTTGGCTTCGGTGCACCAGCAAAAGGAAATACTCTCATGAATTTCGCAGGTATTGGTCCTGATTTTACCATCGATGAAAACCCATTGAAGCAAGGACTTTATTGTCCTGGTGTAGATGTTCCCATCTATGGCATTGAGAAGCTGAAGGAGTTGGACCCAACAAAGCCAGTTTGCTTCATCCCTCTAGCATGGAATTTCTACGATGAAATCGTGAAAAAGATTAAGTCTAATAGACAAGACAGTAATGATATTTTTGTTAGGTATTTCCCTTCTTTTGAAATTAAAGAAGAAATAATGTATCACCCAGTATGAAAATAGGTTTTGGTTTTTATGGTATCACACATGGCATAGATTCTAAAACTGGATATGCCAGAGATTTTCGTGATTGCTGGTTTAATATTCAAGAAAATTTGATACAGCCGTTTGTTGCACAGGGGCATGATGCAGTAACTTATGCTTCAACTTATCAATTTGATAATCCTGATATTGAAAAAGATTTCTGGAAACTGGTAAATCCTAAAAAGTTGGTGATTAATAAACTACAAGGCTCTGATGCATTTACGGCTAAATCTGCATTACATAATGCGTTTGACGGTGAAGATTTAGATTTAGTTGTTTTCACCAGATTTGATATTCTGTTTCATCAAAAGATGACAGATTTTCATATCGACTTTAATAAAGTAAATATTCTATTTCCAGAGGACCCGCAATGGTGGGCTAGTCACCGTTTTGTTTGTGATTGCTATTATGTTTGGAATCATCGTTACAGTGACCAAGTAAAGTGGGCAATGCGAGAAACATACGGTTGGCCGAGAGGTCGTGCATATCCAGATACTCATGGTATTTTAAATTTCTTGGTCCCTAGAATTGGCGAACAAAATATTCATTTTCTCTGTAAAGATAATCATATAAGTAATGTTAATGATTTTTATACATTGTGCAGACCGAATGTTCCTGAACATCCGAAAAAGCACCCTTTTGTGAAGAAAAAATATGGCTAATAATTTGATTGTTTGTCCAGTTGGTATGAGTATACCAACTGATTCGCGTTGGAAAGATAATGAACATTGGAGATGGACACATAATGAAAGAGACTATGAAACTCTTTTGATTGTGTATAATGACTTTGAACCTGAGCCAGGTTCTTATGACCATATCGTCAGAATCAAAGGCCACAAATGGCAGTTAATGCAGAAAGTAAAAGATGTAATTGATATCGAAAAGTATCGTTATATTGGTTGTGTTGATGATGACTTGATTACTGGTTATAAAGATTTCAATATTGGTTTAAAATATGCTCAGAGATTCAACTTCGGATACTGGCAGTTGTCTATGCCACATGATTCAAGTTTAATTTATAAACCTCTATTCAATGACCCATATTGCGATTTTTCAGAAACAAATTTCATTGAAATGGGCTCTTGCTTCTTTCGACTGGATTTGTTTAAATTCTTGATGGAGTTTATCAGTCATTGGGACTTAGAGATTGCTTGGGGTATTGATAAAACATTCTATGATTTGTTTCAGCAACCAGCATACGTTGTTCATTCAGGTATGATTCATCAGCCAATCCGTGATAGTTACTATGACAAAACTGCGGCAATGAATGAAATGAATGACTATCTTTTCAGACGATATCCTGATATACTAGAGAGATATTACGGAAGAAAATCTAATTTTGTTGATAGACAAGATACTCTTAGGAAGTTTAGAATAAATGATTGAGTTAATAATTCTTGATGTTGATGGTGTTATGACCGATGGTCGAAAATACTATGATAGAGATGGCACAGTAAGATTTAAAACTTTTTGTGACAGAGATTGGACTGCAATCAAAAGATTTCGTGCATTAGGAATCAAAGTCATTTTTTTGACTGGTGACCCATTCAATGTTGCTATTGGTGAAAACAGAAACATTGATGTTATAGTAAATCGACAAAACGGAACTCATACTGATAAGTCTAGTTACCTTGAGGAGATTTGTGCAACATATAGTGTAGTTCCAAAAAATATTGCTTTTGTTGGAGATGATATCTTCGATATCGGCTTAATGAAAAAGGTTGGTTACTCATTTTGCCCATACGATGCACCACTTGAAGTTCGGGACGTTTGCAATGTCTTGACAAAAAATTCGGGTGATAATGTTGTTGCAGATTTGTATGATTTTCTTTTGCTAACACCTGGCGGATTAAAGCCATACAATTTTGATGAACATCTAAATGATGTTTATGAGTTGGACTTGAAAGAGAAATTCTAATGTTTGATATTACACTGTACGGTCATCTAACTAATGACCATATCTTCGATGGTCAAGAAGAATCTATGTCTCTTGGTGGCATCGCCAATTGCTGGCGTGCTTTATGTGATTTAGATATTAGGATGAATATTGGTCTATCACCTTCAGCATTAGGTGAAGCAAATATTTACCTTGAGAGAAAACAATCTAAGAGAAATTCTATTGCAGAGTTGAATAAAGAAACGTTTGATGTAAAAGTCAAACCTTCTAAAATGTCTCATGTGTTGTATCTGAATGAACTGCATGACACCAGTTTTATTAAAGAATTGAGTGGCATTTTAAGTGCAGATTTGTGCAAAGGTGAAGAAGTTAAGTATGAATTACTGAAACATTTCGATTATGTTTTTGTTGCAAATGATGAGGACCATGATATTGAAAAGATTCGTTGGTACTCAAATATGGTCATTTTACATTCACCTGAAGGCAGTGTAATTTCTGTTGGTGAAATGATTCAGCCACCTTACATGGTGCATAAAATGCACGTAGTCGAAAACGCAAATGTTCTTGGTGCTGGAGATATGTTTGCATCTTGTTTTCTATACGCAATACATAATAAATGGTCACTCGACGGTGCAAGAGAGTTTGCACACATTAAGACTGCTGAATTGATTAGGAAATATAATGTCTAAAAAATATAATTTACTTTTGCCAATTGCGGGCAAAGCACAACGATTCCTTGACGCTGGCTATATGATGCCGAAGCCGCTGATTCGTGCAAAACACAAACATGTTATTGATTGGTCATTAGATTCTTTTGACTATCAAGATTGTAATTTAATTTTTATCGTTAGACTTGACCATATTTACAATTTTAGTATTGATAAAATTCTGAAGCAAAAGTTTGGTGAGGACATTAAAATTGTTATTGTGGACCAAGTAACCAGAGGTGCATTAGAGACATGTACTCTAGCAGAAGAATATATTGATAATGATTTGCCATTGTTCATCTACACACCAGATGTTTTCTTTGGACCTAAATTTGACCCAGAATATGTACCGAAAGATTCTGATGGTTTTTTATTGACTTTCTTAGCCAACAGTCCAGACCATAGTTATTCTTCCTTTGATGAAGATGGTTTAGTTTCTCGGGTTGTTGAAAAGGAAGTTATCAGCCAACATGCTAACGTTGGTCTATACTATTTCAAAACAGGCACTATGTTTTTGGAATATGCATGGCAAGCTATTGATGAAAATCTAATGGTTAAAGGTGAATTTTATATTGCACCAATTTATAATTATATGATTGACGACAATCTTAAAGTGACTGCATATGATACACCAAAAATGCACATTCTTGGTACACCAGATACATTTGAGTTTTTCTGTAAGCGTGTATTACCTAGATTCGGTGACAAACCAATCGCACTAGCTGCTGACCACTCTGGCTTTGATTTGAAAGAAGAATGTAAAGATTTGTTAATTGATTTGGGTCTAGATTATATTGACGTTGGCACTTATGTTGATAAGTCTTGCGATTACTTTGATTATGTCAGTCAGTCGGCAAAACTTGTTGAAGAAGGACATTGTGACCATGCAATTTCATTCTGTAGAAGTGGTCAAGGCGTAAATATCGCAGCAAATCATTGTGAGCCATTTATTTCTGCTTTGATTTTTGATGAATTCACCGCACAAATGTCTGTTGAACATAACTGTGCAAATCACTTCGCCGTTCCATCGAAGTACGTGGACAAAGATAAACTCTACAATATGCTTCTGACATTGATGACTTCAACTTTTGATGGTGGTCGTCATTTCACCCGTTTGAATAAGGTACTGAAATAATGTATTACGCACACAGAGGAAATCTTGAGGGAAGAATAGCCGAAAGAGAAAATCAACCAGAGTATATCGACGAAGCCATTGCTCAAGGCTTCGGTGCTGAAGTTGATTTGTGGAAAGTAGGTGATAGAATTTATCTTGGTCACGATGACGGTCAGTATGATATTGACCTGCAATGGTTGCAAGATAGAAAACAACATTTGCTTGTACACACCAAGAACAAAGAAGCTCTGGAATTTTGTTTGACCAATAAATTACATGCTTTCTGGCACACCGAAGAAGATTATGTCATAACAACTTGGGGGTATGTTGTAGGTTATCCAGGACGGGAATCTGTTGATGGTTGTTTGTTTATTCTCAGCGTTCCAGAAAGGGTCTGGCCAATTGAAGAAATTAAAAAACATATCACTCATGGACTAATATCTGACTATGTAAAAACGCTAAATAACAGATAAATCTAAACTAACTGCTGTAGAGGCGGGGACATGAATTTTAAAGATTATCTGGAAGAACAGAAAGAGAAGCATGCTGTCTTAGCGTTTGGACGCATGAATCCACCAACCACAGGACACGCCAAGCTGGTTGATAAAGTCAAAGAAGTTGCTAAATCCGTAGGTGGTTCCCATCACATTGTTTTATCACACTCCCAAGATGAGGCTAAAAACCCTCTAACCGCAGAGCAAAAAGTCAAACATGCAAAGAGATATTTCCCAGATACGAATATCTCAACCTCATCTAAAGAACATCCAAACTTCCTATCACAAGCATCGAAGTTACACCAATCTGGCGCTACACATTTGCACATGGTCGCTGGTTCTGATAGGACTGGTGAATATGAGAAAACTTTACACAAATATAATGGTGTAAAAGGTACTCACGGCTACTTCAAATTCAAAGATATTAAAGTACATTCTGCTGGTGAACGTGACCCCGATGCTGAAGGTGTGGAAGGCATGTCTGCATCTAAAATGCGCGAACATGCAAAAAAAGGCAACTTTAAAGAGTTTAAAAAGGGTATTCCTAGCCACGTTGCACATGAACATGCTAAAGATTTGTACAACGATGTTCGCAAAGGCATGAACATCAAAGAAGATTTTCATTCCCAACTACAAATGATTCTCGCTGAAGGTGTACATGATAAGGGCATCTTCAAGGCAGTGTTCCTATCTGGCGGTCCTGGTTCAGGTAAAGATTATGTTCTAGACAATACTTTGTCTGGTCACGGCATGGTCGAAATCAACTCCGACAAAGCACTAGAATTCTTGATGGACAAGAACAATCTTAGCAAGAAAATGCCTGAGAATGAAAAAGAACTGCGAGATGTTGTTCGTGGTCGTGCAAAAGATGTAACAGAACTTAAACAGAGACTTGCGTTGCTAGGTAGAAATGGTCTTATTATCAACGGCACTGGTGATGACCCACAAAAATACGCGAAAATCAAAAAGAACTTGGAGTCTATTGGCTACGAAACTTCTATGGTTGCGGTCGTAACTAAAGATGAAATCTCTGCACAAAGAAACATTGAGCGTGGCCAACGTGGCGGTAGAACAGTACCGGAAGATATTCGCAAACAGAAGTGGGATGCTGTTAACAATGCACGACCAGAAATGGCAAAATTGTTTGGTAAAAACTATATTGAATTTGACAACTCTGAAGATTTGAGAAACGCATCACCCGAAGTTGTTCAAGCTAAAAAAGAAGAAATGACAAACATCTTCAAGCAAATTCAAGATTTTGTCAAAAAACCACCTAAGAGCGAAGAAGCTAAACAGTGGGTTGCTGGTGAACTGGCTAAGAAAGATACTCTGCCAGTTAAAAAAGGTGGTGCAGAACAAGTTGCACCTAAGCATCATGAAGATGCGGGCATTGCAGATAAAGCAAGAGAACTCGGTCTACAATATTACGGTTTTGGTAGATATGGTAAGAATGGTAAGGTCACACACCACTCGGTGCATGGACAGTTAGTTGCAGACCCAACACATGTTGAACAACAAAAAGCTCAACAAAAAGCAGCTAAAGTAAAAGCTATGCAATCAAGTGGTTCACCAGTGAAAGAAGATGTTAACAAAGAGTTTACAAATCTTTTTGAAGCCGTTTCTGTTACTATCAAAGCAGATACACCAGAAGAACTGAAACAAGCAATGACTATGCTGACGGGCAATGGTGAGCAAGAAGAACCTGAAGAAGTCGAAGAACAAAAATCATTTTCAAGTGATGGTGCATTCAACGCATTGACTTTAGGCAAACCAATGATGGTCTTTGAAGATTTGCGTCAATGGTTCAGCAAGTCACACCCAGAAGGTGGTTGGAAAAGAATTAATAGTAAAGGTGAAGCTATAGGTCCTTGTGCTAGAGAACCGGGTGAGCCAAAGCCTAAGTGTATGTCGAATGAGAAACGCGCACAGTTAAGCAAAAAAGAAAGAGCGGCTGCTGTAGCAGCGAAGCGCAGACATGACCCAGAGGCCGATAGGTCAGGTAAAGGTGGTAAACCAGTTAATGTGTCAAACTTCGGTAAAGGTAAAATCAGTGAAGAAAAAGCTGAAATGTATACCGGACTAAAGAAAGTTAAACACACTGATGGCAATCATTATGTTGCATCTGCTGGGAAACCAAGATTATACATATTAAGAAATAATGCAGCCAAAGACGCACACAGAAACAATGGTGAAATTGTGAAGGTCGACAGAGGCTATATGGTTAAATTAAAGGAGAATAATGATGTTAAGATTTTTCAAGGCCTTGTTGAAGAAACCAATCAAAGAACCGGAATCACACCCTCTGGATGGACCGGTGAGAGCAGCACACGAAAAAATGCTGAAAGTGGAACAAACACCACCACCTCAACCGAAAGAGGAACAGTTGCCATTAGTGAAACTAGAACAACACGAAATGACGTTAACGGTGACGGAACCATCCTCAAAGAACACTGTGGAAGTCCTGAAGCCCACATCGGAGACGGTAGCGCCTACGACCCCACCAAAGCCGAAGAAACCAAAAGTATCAAAGGCAAAATCACTCTCAACAAAATCAAAGAAAACTTCAAACAAAAAGTAAAAGAATCTATTGATAAAGGCATCGAGCCAGGTATTTCTATGGCTGGCGCAGGTGAATCAATTGGTCGTGATATGGGTGAGAAGAACGATAAAAAAGGCAAAGTTACTGTTGTAAAAGAGCAAGGTATTAGCTTTTCAACATTTAAAAAGAAGAATTACCTATGAAAAGATACAAAGACTTTATATCAGAAGCTGGTCGTTGCTGGCCCGGACATAAACCGGTTCCTGGTAAAAAACCATTCACGCCAGGTTCTTGTGTAAAAGAAGAAATTGAACAAGTACAAGAAATTGCTCCAGTTGTTGCTGGTGTAGCAAGAGCAGTAGGACCTGCAATAGCTAGAACCGCAGCATCGGCAGTGGGAAATGTTGCTAAGAGAGTTGTTGCCAGTGGTGTTAGAGCCGTTGGTTCTTCCATTGCGGCAAAGGCAGCATCTTCTTTAGCTAAAAAAGATGATGAAGATAATATTAAAGAAGATTGGCAAAAAGTAAACAAGGCTGATAAAACTGATGGTCTTTCACAAAAAGCAGTGAATGCATATCGCCGTGAGAATCCAGGTTCTAAGTTAAAAACTGCTGTCACTGAAAAAAATCCAACTGGTAAGAGAGCATCACGCCGCAAATCTTTCTGTTCAAGAATGGGTGGTATGAAAAAGCGTTTGACCAATCCTGAAAATGCGAGAGACCCGGATAGCCCAATTAACAAGGCACTACGCCGCTGGAATTGCTAATACATGGCACAGTTTAGGACCGATAAAAACATAATAGATTCTGGGCAAGTATTCACTCGCTATGAAGTGAATATGTTGTCTGATAGTCTAACTCCATCTGGCGCTATGGTGGATGCATTTGGTCGCTTACGTTTATCACAACCATTTACACTTTTTGATAGTTCTCATAGATTTGCTGATAATGGTTTATGGGTTTCAGCAAATACAGCAGGTAATAGTTCAGTTGCTTTTGTGGAAAATCAAAGTACCATTGACATGACTGTTGGAACAACTGCAAACGCAGAAGTCATTCGTGAGACAACAAAGGTATTTTCATACCAGCCAGGTAAATCTTTGTTAGTTATGAATTCTGTTGCAATGAGTCAACCCAAAGCAAATCTTCGACAGAGAGTCGGTTATTTTGGTCAGAGTAATGGTATATACTTAGAAAATGATGGCACAACAAATTATCTTGTGTTAAGGTCAAATACTTCAAGCACAGTCACAGAAACAAGAGTGCCACAATCTAATTGGAATATTGACAAGTTTGATGGTACTGGTTACTCAACACAGATTGGTGGTGCAGACCACATTAATGGTTTAGATATAAGTAAAACAAATATTTTCTGGATGGACATTGAGTGGTTAGGTGTTGGTGATGTTCGTTGTGGTTTTGTTGTAGATGGAAAAATGACACCAGCACATGTATTTCACAATGACAATAGAAATGTATTACCTTACATGACTACTGCAACGTTGCCGTTAAGAATGGAAATAAAAAACACAGGTGTAACCACAAGTAATTCAACACTGAGTCAGATTTGTTCCACTGTAATTTCTGAAGGTGGATATGAATTGTATGGTGCCCAGCAAGGAATTCAGACACCAATTAATTCACCAATAGATTTGCCTACAGCAGGAACATATTATCCAATTATTTCTTTAAGATTGAAAACAACACCAAACAGATTAGATGCAATTGTTATTTTAACAGCACTATCAATTTTAGGTTTTTCGAATGGTTATTATAATTGGCAAGTTAGAGCAAGCGCAACAACTTCAGGTGGAACATGGGTATCTGCTGCCGATAATTCTGCTGTAGAATACAAAATAGGGGGTACAGGAATTACTGGTGGTAGAATATTAGCGTCTGGCTTTACTGGCTCAACTAATCAAGCTTCGTCACCAATTGATATTCTAAAAGAAGCATTATTCAAATTTCAACTTGAAAGAAATTCATTAACAAACACACCATATGAGCTAACTTTGGTTGCAACCGCAAGCGTTAACGGTGCAGACATATATGCATCTATGGATTGGGAAGAAATAACAAGATAAACAAAAAAAAGGAAAAAACATGTTCAACGATAAAATTTTAAAATCAGTTGCTGAAGCAGTTAAGCAAGTTCTTGCTACTGAGAAGCTACATCCCAACCAACAAAAGTTGGATGTACATGAACCAGAGAAAGACAAGCTAACTTCTAAAGACTTTGAAATGCTTCGTAAAGGAAAGAAAGCTGAAGTTAAAGAAGGTTGGGATGATATGCTGAAGGCAGTAAAAGACCGTAGCGGACCACAGCCATCTGGTGGTGCAGGTAAAAAAGAAGGTCACAGATATGGTGGCAGCAAACAAAAACCTGAAAAGGATGTTGAAGAAGAAAAGCCTAAAAAGAAAATGAAAGAAGAAGTTGAACTTGATGAAGCACAAAGCCATCAAGCTAAAACTACAATGAAACATGTTGCAAATCCAACCGCCGGTGAGAAAAAAGCAACAAAAGATATCAAGCCGGGAGTTGCTGGTTATCGTGATAGAATTGCAATGTTGAAATCTGCGGAAGCTCGTGGTGGCTTAAAAGAAGGCGCATCTCAAGAAGATTATTCAAAAGAGGTTGAAAAAGCTAAAAAAAAAGCTAATGGTGAAGGCAATCCAGACTTGACAAAAGGTGCAGTCACAGCAGTTAAACAAGAATCTGTTGAACAGATTGATGAATTGAAAAAGTCTACACTTGCATCATATGTTAAGAAAGCTTCACACGATGTTGCAGCAAAAGGTGCAATCACACGCCAGTTTGCAAATGACTCCGAAGCTGCACGTAAAGGTGAGGATTATTCTGAGGCTAGAAAGAAAATGAAGATGGCAGACAAAACATTTGCTAAGTCTTGGAAGCGCAGAGAAGGTATGGCAAAAGCAGTTGACAAACTAGCTAAGGAAGAAGTTGTGGTTGAGGGCTCAGGACCAAAGGAAAAACAAAAAACTCCATATAGAGATATAAACAGTCCTGAATACAGAGCCGCAGTGGAAAAGCAAAAACAAAGAATGGCTAAAGATAAAGCAGCAGAGCCTGGTAAGAAAATGCTGAAAAAAGAAGAAGTTGAACACATTGAAGAACGTTCAATGACTGAGCCAGAAATGAAGAAGCGTGAAAAAATTGTTAAGTCTATGAAAAAGGGTATGCAAGGTTTCAAAGACAGATATGGTGATAGAGCAAAAGATGTTATGTATGCAACAGCTACCAAACAAGCTATGAAGGACTAATATGAAAGAAGCGTCTGAAGTTTTCAAAAGCATTCGCTACGCTAAAGTCACTCAGCGTGACAAACCTCATAAATCTACCGACAATGAAGAACATGGCACTGTCGGTGAGAAAGAATATGAGGACCAGGTTAAGCACGTTAAGAAAATGGCGGGCGTAGCAGAAGAAGTAAAAGACAAGTACGATGAAGGAGAATATGACCGTGAAGGTGATATGGCCAAGTCTGACTTGCGTTCTATCATTGCAAATGCAAAAAGATTGCACGACATGATTGATGATGCCGATAATCTTCCTGAGTGGGTACAATCCAAGATTACAATTGCTGAAGATTACATTTCTACAGTTGCAAACTACATGACTGCCGAAGTGAATGAAGAAGTTGAGTACCTTGAAGAAAAGAATGCACCAACAAATCCTGCATTGTGGTCTAGAGCAAAAGCATTGGCTCGTTCCAAGTTTGATGTTTATCCATCTGCATATGCAAATGGTTGGGCTTCTAAGTGGTACAAGTCAAAAGGCGGCGGCTGGAAATCTGTCAGCGAAGAAGTTGAACAACTTGATGAAATGCCTGGTGCAAACATGGACACCCGCGCAGTTCATCAACATCTAAAGAAAAAGGGTTGGGCACTTTCTCGCACCTCAGGTAGCCATGATGTATTCACACACCCTGAAGCAAAGCACCATATTCCAGTTCCTCGTCACCGTCAGTTAAAGGCACCTTTAGTTAAAGGTATTCTGAAACAGGCTGAAGTGCGTGAAGAAGTTGAACAAGTAGAAGAAGGTCTTGGTAAATTTGTTGCTAAAGTTATAAACAAAGTAACTTCAGCTAATAAAGCTCCTTTGCCTCAAAAATCAGACCGCCGCGAGTTTGAAACACCAGGCAAACCTGTCAAGGTAAACGAATCAAGAGCAAAAGATATTGCAAAGATGGCAGCACGTAGAAATGCAGGCATCAAAGAGCAATCTGAGCCTGAAGATTCACCAGAAAAAACTGATACACCAGCAAAACGTAGCCTTTCTAAGACAGCAGGTATGGTGAAAGATTTGGCTAAAAATGCCAAAGAAACTAAGAAAGAAAAGCCAGACACTTTTCAACCAGAACCAGAACTATCTTCACAAATAGTTAAAGTTTAAATTCATAAATATAAAACAATAATAACAAGGAGACTTTAAATGTCACTATGGGCTCAATCAGATTCTAGCAATGCTGCACCAAAATTCAGTGGTGTAAGCACAGGTATTGCAGCAAACGCAAATGGTGCTGCACTTTTCGGTAACACACAAATTGGTGCATTCCAAACAACTCATAAAGGTACTGTGGGTATTTTTGGTGTAGATACAACTGAACAAAGTGTCTCTGCAACGTCAAATACACATCCACAACATGCAGGTTGGGTTGTTGTTACAAAAGGCACAGGTCCTATTGCAACAATTTCTGCTAATGCAAACTCTTACTCACCTGATGGTAATGTCTATTTGACGTTCACTGGTGGTGGTACAGGAACTACAGCAGCTAACGCACAAATCATCACGAATGGCGCAGGCTTAATCACCAGCATTTCATTGAATTCTGGTGGTAACTACGAACGCGCTCCTGTTGTTGGTACTGTTGCAAACTCTAACGTTGCAATTACTATCACAATGGGTGGTCGTGCAGGTCGTGTTCAGACAGAAACTCTTGTCGCTATGGGTACCATTGGTACACAAGGTGTTGCAGATGCTTCTGATGATGCAATTTTCCCTGACGCCTAATGAATTTTAAAGAATTTATTATTGAATCTGGTGAAAACCTACCGGCATCAGCGATGCCAGGACTACCAGAAGAAACACGCCAAAAACTCAATTTGTTTTTACTTATTGAGTTGGAGAAGCCTGTTTTAACTGTTGAAGGTGGGATATCCAGAATTCGTAAAATTCTTTATACGGAAGGTGTTGCATTCGAATCTTTTTCTGATTTAGATACTGAAGGTGATGAGATTGCAACACAATTAAATGATGTAGATTATCTTTATATCCTTTATTTTCCAACAGATGATGGTTACTATGATTTTTACGCTGAGGTGACAGACGAAAATGGTATTATTGAGGCAATGTCTGAAACCGAAGGGGAAGAAACCGCTTAAAAATGTCTTTTGATGATTTGACGAGTGAGAATATTCTTCTTTATGCAGTTAAAGCCTACGATAGGCCTAACATGCTAATGAGTGAATTCAAAGAAGATTTAAAGCGTTTTAATTATTTGAAAAGATTGTTTCGCAGATATAGGAAAGATGGTGAGATTCGTGAGAGACTTGTCATCAATCATTTAGTAATTTTATATAATGTCTTTGGTATTGAAGTAGCAACTAGATTGTTATTTTATAAAATGTCGAAGGATGATTACGTTGCACTGAAAACATTTTTGTTATTTTTAAATTACATGCCAGGAGTTGTGAAGGGTATTAGAGGGCAGGATATACTTTCATCGGATATTTCCGTTGATATGAAAATTGCAGAAATTTTAAGGCAAGTTAAATGAGTTCAAATTTAAAATCTGTGAAAGAAGATGTGCCTACTAATTCGGTAGGTGGTGGTGCAGTCGCTGGGCTTGGTGTACCACACCCGACACTACCAAATCAAGCAGAACCTGGTATAAAAAGGTTCGCTGGTTCAAGGGTATTTAAGGTACCAACAAAAAACTTTGTCATGGCTAAGATGCTCAAAAGAAAATTTGCTCGTTTTGAATCATATCTTGGTGACCCAGTTATTGCAAAAGAAATATCCGAATATGCAAGCAAAAACTGGAAAGAAGGTATTGTTCTTGAAGATGAACAAACTGGCGCAATGGTCTATTTACGATACGGTAGAGGCAGATAATGTGGATACTTCAATGGCTCCCTGACTGGATATTCTACGCAATACTTGCGATAGGTTTAATAGGTTTTTTAGTAACCTATTTGCTTAAGTTCATACCTATTCCCGGTCTATACATGTATAGAACACCGGTACAAATCATATCAGTGATTATGATTGTTGTGGGTGTTTACATGTCAGGTTCAATTGCAAATGAAAAAGCATGGCAGGCTAGAGTAAAAGAATTGGAAGCTAAATTGGCTGCCGCTGAAGCTGAAGCAGCAAAAGAAACAGTCAAGATAGTTGAAAAAGTTGTTACTCAACAAAAAGTAATAAAAGAAAAAGGTGCAGAAGTAATTAAATTTGTTGATAGAGAAGTTGTGAAATACGATACAAAATTTATTGCTGGTGGTGAGTGTGAATTACCAAAAGAATTCATAAAGGCTCTAAATGAAGCATCAAAAACACCAGAAGGTGGTGTATGGGGAACAAAGGAGAAAAAATGAAGTATATAATTATTCTCTCTGCAATTCTCTTGACTGGTTGCACGACAGTTTCAGTACCAATTAAAGCTAAATTTCCAGTAATGCCTGAAACATTATTGGTTAAATGTCCAGAATTAGAGAAAACACCTGAAGATGCTAAACTAAGTGACATTAGTAAAATTATTGCAAAGAATTATACAACTTATTATGAATGTGCATTGAAACATGATGGTATTATTGAATGGTATAATATTCAAAAAACGATTTATGAAAGTGCAAAATAATGGAATTAACAAAAGACCAACTTAAAAAGTTGCTACCAAAAAATCCATACATCGATTATTGGTACAATGCATTGTCTAAACTACTGCCTGATTATGAAATAAACACACCTCAACGTATTGCTGCATTCATTGCACAATGCGCCCACGAATCTGGTAACTTTATGGTTTTACAAGAAAACCTAAACTATAGACCAGCTACACTTAGAAAAATATTTCCAAAGTATTTTCCAACCGACGAAATGGCCAATGAATATTGTTCAAGGCCAAATAAACAAGAAGCAATTGCAAACAAGGTCTATGCAAATCGTATGGGTAACGGTGACGAAGCTTCGGGTGATGGCTATCGTTATCGTGGACGTGGACTTATTCAATTGACTGGTAAAGACAACTACACATTCTTTGCTGGTTCATTAGGTATTTCTGTAGAAGAAGCAGCAGAGTACATGGCAACTTTCGAAGGTGCTTGTCAGAGTGCATGTTTCTTTTGGGAAACCAACAAATTAAATCAATGGGCTGACAAAGGTGATATTGTAACATTAACAAAGCGTATCAATGGTGGCACCATTGGACTTGATGACCGTATTAAACATTATGAACACGCATTACATGTTCTAGGGGTTTAATATGATTAATGATAAAAAGTTATTCTTATCATTATTAGTTTTACTGATTTTGCCTGTTGGTCTTGCATTCTTTGGTGGTGATAGATTTAGATATCCATGTCAAGACCCCGCCAATTGGGATAAAGATTTTTGTAAAATGCCAATTTGTGATGTAACAAGAACATGCCCAGAACACATTTTCAAAGGGCAACGTGACCCGAGATTGGGACCACCACCAACAAGAACAGATGGAGCAATACAAAGCGCGGCGCCAGCACAATGCCCAACGCCAGCACAAGGAGCAAATTGTGGAAAATAATACATTCATTTATACAGAAGAACAGTTGATGGCTCGACTGAAATTTTTCATTGGTGTTTGTCTTGCACTTACACTAACAGGAATTGTTTTCGTCGTTCTATACTCAATCATATTTGTTACACAGCCATTGAATGCAATGTCACCAATCGACCAAAAGTTCTTTGAGTTGATTGTACCTATCGCTACATTCTTGACTGGTACATTATCTGGTATCATGCTTGCTGGTGCTAAAAAAGAGGACCAAGAAGCAATGCTTGCTGCACAGAAACAGGCTAATGAAAACTTCGCAGAGACAAAGAAAGCAATGACTGCGCCACCTAAAAAAGAGCCAGAATTTGATTTTTCTTTGCCTAAGTCATCTATGGGTGGTGGGCTTTCACCTGCACCAACACAAGAAGTTGCGCCACAAGTTACAACAGGATTTGGTGGTAAACCTGCACCTGCTCAAGCACCACAACCATTACTATGATGCTAAAAGGTTTTTTATCTGATAGTCATAACGGCACATTAAGCAGCAAGAGAGTTGTCACCTTTCTTGCTTTCTTAATGTGCGGTGTCGCTTTTATTGCCAATTTATTTTGGGGCTTTGAAGTTAAACAATTTATGTATGATAGTATGATATACTTAGCGATGGTTGGTCTTGGTGTGACAGCATCTGAAAAATTTGCACCAATAAATAAAGAATCAAAAACGAAAGGGTTACTATGAAATTCCTAGCTTCAATTATACTTGCAATTTCTTCAATTGCATTCACTGCTCCTGTTTTTGCTGAAGGTGAAATGAAAAAAGTTTGCGTTGATGTTAAAGACAAAGAAGGCAAACCAGTTAAAGATGCAAAAACAGGTAAAGTTAAACAAAATTGCAAAGAAGTAAAAGTTCACAAAAAACTTGAAGGCACAGAAGTTCCTGTGAAGAAATAAATGGCTACTACCGTCGAACGAATAAGTGTTGTAGAGATTAAAGTTGAAAATCTTAACGAAAAGATTGACGACTTGAAGGTTGATGTTAAAGAAATGCATGATTGCCTTGATAAAACAAGGGATGATTTGACATTGAAACTAGACCAGATGTATAATGCATCTTGTTCTCAACACGCAGAACTCGCTAAAGAATTATCTTCACTCAAGAAAGATAAAGATAGAGTTGTCTGGTTCGTCGGCGGCGCCATTGCTATCCTAGGTTGGTTATCAGGGCATTCGGAAAAAATTCTTTCTTTTTTTTCTTGATACTTGACAACTATGTGGAGATATTATATAATGAGAAACTATGAGCCTATCCACAGATACATCATTCGTTCACCGAATTTCACCTCGCTTTGAAAGGTTTCAGCGCAAGTCTGATTATCTTTTCAATGTCCGTTGCCCCTTGTGTGGCGACTCTCAAAAAAACAAATCAAAGATGCGTGGGTACATTTACCGCAAACTCAACGATTTGTTCTATAAATGCCACAATTGTAGCGCCGGCATGTCACTCGGCAACCTAATCAAGCAGTTAGATGGCACACTATACAAAGAATATCTTCTGGAAAAATATAAGTCTGGTGAGTTGAACGGTGCAAATACTCGCAGCACCATATTTCAAATACCGGCACCAAGATTTGGTAAAGTAGAAAATGCAGAATTTCAAAATGCAGAGAGATGTGATTTACTGCCGTCTACACATTTTTGCATCACCTACTTAAACAGTAGAAAAATACCCAAGAATCTATTCAATCGCCTATACTTCACGGCTAACTTCAAAAAGTTATGTGATGAAGTAAATCCAAATCACAATAAAGATATTACTGCCGATGCAAGGCTTGTAATTCCTTTTTATGATGATTATAATGCCCTTATTGGAATTTCTGGTCGTGCATTAACCACTGCTGATAGTAAACTTAGATATATTAAAATTAAGGCGAATGATAACGTTACTAAGCTAGTCTTTGGTTTAGAAAGGCTAGATAGAACCCAGACTGTAAAAATTGTAGAAGGTGAATTAGATTCGTTGTTTTTAAACAACTGTATTGCTTCGGGTGATTCAAGCCTATATCAAACGGCTGAAAATATTTCTACTGAAAAAATAGTTTTAATCTATGATAATGAGCCTCGCAATAAAGAGATTGTGAAGTTAATGGCAGATGCAATCAAATCAGGTCATAATGTTGTCATTTGGCCCAACACGATAGAACAAAAAGATATTAACGATATGGTCAAAGCAGGGCTTTCACCTAGCGAAATAGAAGATATCATAAGTAATAACACATTTAACGGACTAGAAGCACAGACTAAATTTATTTTTTGGAAGAAAGTATAATATGCAAGTGAAATTAATTAGTAGTAGTAAACCCTCTCGACAATTGGTCAGTGAGGGTCTTTATGACGCGCAAGAACTTATTGCTTTTTGTGCGAGAGTATCAAATCCCAGTAATCAAATGAATATGGAGACTGCTGACAAATTAATCAAGTATTTGATTAAACATAAGCATTGGTCGCCTCTTGAAATGGTTTCTGCATGTCTTGAAATTGAAACGACACGCGATATTGCAAGACAGATTTTGCGCCATCGTTCATTTAGCTTTCAAGAATTTAGCCAACGATATGCAGACCCAACAAAAGATTTAGATTTTGTTATTCGTGAGGCTCGATTACAAGATACTAAAAATAGACAAAACTCTATTGAATTGGATTATCAGAACGATACGCATAGACAGATTGCATATCAGTGGGAAAATCTACAGAGAGATTTGATTGAGAAAACAAGAGAAGTTTATGCTTGGGCTATTTCAAAAGGCATAGCAAAAGAACAGGCTAGAGCCATTCTTCCAGAGGGTAATACCGTTTCAAGAATTTATATGAACGGTACTTTGCGTTCGTGGGTACACTATATAGAACTCCGTAGCGATAATGGCACTCAGAAAGAACATAGAGACATTGCTGTTGAATGTGCCAAAGTTATTGCAGAGGTGTTTCCTCTTGCACAAGAATTAGTAACAAAATAATAAGAATACGGAGTTAAAATGGAAGATATTGTTCATGGTATTAGAGTAGATTACTCTAGAGACAAACTGTTTGATGAATTGGGAATTAAACGTTTAAAAGAAAGCTACATGAGAGAAGAAGAAACTTCTCCACAGGAGAGATTTGCATATGTTTCGAAAACGTTCGGCACAAATGAAGAACACGCGCAAAGACTTTATGAATACGCTTCTAAGCATTGGCTTTCATACTCTACTCCAATTTTGTCTTTTGGTCGCAGTCGTAGGGGTTTGCCTATTAGCTGCTTTCTTCCATATCTTCACGATAGTGCAGAGGGGCTGGTCAATTGTTTATCAGAAGTTAACTGGTTATCGATGCTAGGAGGCGGAATTGGTATTGGACTTGGCATTCGTTCTGCTGATGATAAGTCTACTGGCATCATGCCTCACCTTAGGACTTATGATGCATCAAGCCTCGCCTATCGCCAAGGCCGCACTCGCCGTGGTTCTTATGCCGCTTATCTTGATATTAGTCATCCAGATATTCTTTTATTTCTTGAAATGAGAAAACCAACGGGTGACCCCAATATGAGGGCACTCAATTTGCATCACGGTGTCAATATCACCGATGATTTCATGCAATTGATTGAAAAGTCAATGCTTGACCCAAATGCAGATGATACCTGGGAATTAAAAGACCCACACACAGGTGAAGTCAGAGATACTATTCCTGCTAGAGAACTATGGCAAAACATTCTTGAAATGCGTATGCATACTGGTGAGCCATACATTCATTTCATCGACACAAGCAATCGCGCAATGCCTGAGTTTCAAAAGAAACTTGGTCTGAGTATCAAACAATCTAATTTGTGTAGTGAAATTATTTTACCAACAGATAAAGATAGAACTGCTGTTTGTTGCCTATCTTCAGTTAATTTGGAGTATTATGATGCTTGGAAAGATGACGAACTTTTTCTTCGGGACATTGCTGAGATGCTTGATAACGTTTTACAGTATTTCATTGATAATGCTCCTGATAGCATATCAAGAGCAAGATACTCTGCTTCTATGGAACGCTCTATTGGTATTGGTGCCCTCGGTTATCATGCATATTTACAAAAGAAAAACGTTGCATTCGAAAGTGTAATTGCAAAGTCATTCAATAACCAGATGTTTAGAAACATCAAGACTAAATTAGATACTGCAAACTTGGCTCTTGGTTCAGAACGTGGTGAAGCACCTGATGCAGTAGGCACTGGTCGTAGATTCTCACATATGATGGCTATTGCACCAAATGCATCAAGCTCAATTATTATGGGAAATACATCGCCGAGTATTGAGCCTTACCGTGCAAATGCGTATCGTCAAGACACATTATCTGGTTCATTCTTGAATAAGAATAAGTACCTCGACAAAGTAATCAGAGAATATCTGTCACTACAAGAAGGAATGGATTCCGGAAAGTATGCAGACATTTGGTCATCAATCATTGCAAACGATGGTTCTGTTCAACATTTGGATTGGTTGGATGAACACACTAAAGAAGTGTTTAAGACTTCAATGGAGATTGACCAACGTTGGGTGATTGAACATGCAGCCGATAGACAGCAACATATTGACCAAGCACAATCGTTGAATGTATTCTTCCGTCCTGATGCACACATCAAGTATATTCATGCAGTGCATTTCTTGGCATGGAAAAAAGGTCTGAAAACTCTATACTACTGCCGTTCCGAAAAGTTGGCTAAGGCTGACAAAGTATCTAAACGTATTGAACGTGAAGTGATTAAAGAACTTGATATGTCTGCAATTGCACAAGGCAATGACTGCATTGCATGTGAGGGTTAAATGGCACACATAATTGCTAATCTACCAACGGTGAAATGCTTTGTTCGCAAAGAATTTCTGTATGACTTTCAAAAAGGTTTTGGTGAATTGGAGCCTTGTTGGTGGGTAAGTATTAAATCATTGAGAGGGCAAGCATTTCGTATTGAATCATATCTGAATCAGTATGGTGCATTGTATGATAAGTTGCCAATTAGTGCATATTGTTGGAAGCCAATTGAAGGTGAACCTTTGCCTCTCGATTACTTGCAACTATGGGATAGTTTGAGTTATGATATCACTGTATTGAAGAAGGCACAACTTCAATCGATGAAGTGTAAATTTAAATTGAAAGATGGTGGCTGGATGTATGGTGAATATATGTTTACTGTAGATTCTGCACACCCAGATTTTAATGTTATAGATACGGGGCTATCTGAAGATGTTGAGGACCATAAATCATATAACTTCATTAAATGTGATAACGGTCAGTTTGCATGTCAGCCCAATAATAGAATGATTGTGTTTGAGCCATCAAGTAATCCTCGTGAATTAAAATATCCAGATTTTAAAGTATCAACCAAAAGGTGGTCTGTAGAAACTGAAGCGAAGTGGGCTTTAGGTGATACTGATACCTTCATGTACGAAAGAACACAAAAATGAAAAAACTATTACTAACACTATTATTTGTACCTCTAATTGCATTCGCTCAAAAAGAAAAGCCCGGTGTCACATACGATGTAATCCTAACAAGGGTCATCGATGGTGACACCGTAGCATTTCAGGCTAATTGGTTGCCAGACCCTCTTAAAAAAGAGTTGTCAATCAGAGTCTTTGGCGTCGATACTCCAGAAAAAGGACACAGAGCTAAATGTCCCACAGAAGATGCAAGAGGTCAAGCAGCAACGGCATTCACTAAAGATGCAATTAATAAATCTCAAAAGCGACAAGTCATCCTCATGGATTGGGACAAATATGGTGGTCGTGTATTGGGTGATGTATTACTAGACGGAAAAAGTTTGAGAATAATGTTAATCACAAATGGTTTCGCCAGAGAATACTATGGTGAAGCAAAAACTTCATGGTGCTAATATGAAAGTAATTAGATTTACCGCATCATGGTGCCAACCATGTAAGACTATGAAGAATATGCTTGATGAAATTAAACCATCAGTACCATTTGAGGTTGTAGATATTGATGTTAACCCTGAAGTTGCTGCTGACTATGGCATTCGTTCCATTCCAACATTGATTATGTTAGATGAAAAAGGTGAAATTAAAAGACTTAGTGGAATTAAAACAAAAGAACAATTAACGGAGTGGCTCAATGCTTAAGAAAACAGAATTTAAATTAACAGATGAAAGAAATAGTTTCAAACCATTTAATTATCCATGGGCATACGATGCATGGATAAAACATGAGCAAAGTCATTGGTTGCATACTGAAGTGCCGATGCTTGAAGATGTTAAAGACTGGAAGAAAAGACTAACTAAAGAAGAAAAACAGTTTCTAACTCACATTTTTAGATTCTTTACTCAAGGTGATATTGACGTTGCAGGTGGCTATGTTAAAAACTATCTGCCATATTTTCCACAACCTGAAGTTCGTATGATGTTATTGGGCTTCGCAGCCAGGGAAGCTTTACACGTTGCTGCATATAGCCATTTGATTGAAACACTTGGTCTACCAGAAACCACATACAACCAATTCTTAGAGTATCAAGAAATGCGTGACAAGCATGATTATATTCTGGATATTTCTAGCAAGAATGGTGATAAACAATCTACAGCTACACATATTGCTACATTCTCTGCATTTACTGAGGGTATGCAATTGTTTAGTTCTTTCATTATGCTTTTAAACTTCCCACGAAACGGCAAAATGAAAGGTATGGGTCAAATCGTTACTTGGTCTATTGTTGATGAAACAATGCACACCGAGAATATGATTAAACTCTTTAAAGAATATGTTAAAGAAAATCCTGAAATCTGGAATGATGAACTTAAAGGAAAACTTTATACCATTGCTGAGAGAATGGTCGTACTCGAAGATAGGTTTATTGATTTGGCATTCAGCATGGGCCCTATGGCTAATTTGGACGCTAGTGACGTTAAACAGTATATCCGCTATATTGCTGACCGCCGCCTTATTAGCATGGGCCTTAAAGGAATTATGAAAGTGAAAAGAAATCCATTGCCATGGGTTGAAGAAATGATTAACGCACCAACACATACTAATTTCTTTGAGAATCGTGCAACAGACTATGCAAAAGGTGCTTTATCTGGCACATGGGATGATGTTTGGGGTAAGGCAGCGTAAGGTAATAATAAACTGGGAGTGTTTACAAACTCCCATTTTTATTTTATAATGAACAAAACTGGAGTTAAATTATGATGATTAATAAGAAGTTGGAAGATTTAGCCGTCGATGCAGGCTTTGCTTTTTGGGAAGATGAAGAATGGGGACCAGGTCCAGGTAATATCGATTGGTCAAGTAATTATGATGTGGAACTACAAGGGCTCTATGATAGAATGCTTGAAGAAGTATTGAAAACTATTGATGAATCATTTAAAAAATCTACACTTACAACATTTGATGCAGATTATCTGTCTAAAATTAAGAAACAATTGACTGAAGATATTCTAAATGAATTTGGTAAATAATGAGAATCGTTGATTTAATTAGACAACTAGAAGATTTATATTGCACATATGATGATGAATATAAACATCATATGGGTGAGCCAGAGATTATGATTGATATCTTTGGTGAAACGAATACCCCACACCAATTCGAATATAAAGGTTTCTCACCCTTTATTCATATTGATAAATCGGCTGATGGTGTATATGATATTATTCGTGCGTTTGAAACTAAAGAGGATAAAGAAGAATGGCTGAAGAAAAAGAAGTGAAACAAAACGAGAGCAAAGTAACAAAAAGAACAATGATTCAAATTAGCACCAGTACCACAAATACTGGTCAGATTATTGTCACGGGCCTTTGCAATGATGGCACTGTATGGTATAAAGTATTGTATGGTAATGACGAATGGAAAAAAGTAACTCCTCTATAAATCTAAACATAATTGCAATATTACTTTACAATCTATGTTTGGTAGCTGGTACTGCATATCTTGTTGCAGTCTATGATTGGTCGCCTTGGTGGTTTTTACTGACAGTAGTATTATTATCTAATTATATAAAAACAAATGGCAAAGATGACAAATAACTTTCTTGAAGATTTCAAGTTCGAATTTGAAGATTATGCCATTGGTGGTAAAATGATTACTGGTACATTTACTGTCACGGCTGAAATGATGGTACAAATTAGAAGTGATGCAGAGTTTGCACAATATGTAAAAATGCAAATGGCTAATCGGCTTGCTGAGGCCATGGTCGATAATAAACTTCTAGAATTCACCATGCAGGAAGATTATACTCACCAACAAAAACATGTTCGCGTTCGTGGTTTTATGACACCAAACGAACAGGTTAAGATACTTAGAATGCACAGGCCAAGCAAGCCGTATTAGAGTAGGTATTCTTCTATTTTATATTGCAGTGCAGCATAAATAAACATATGTCGTAGCCAATGTCGGGACGACAAACAATCGCTTTAAAAGGATAAAAAATGAACTATCAAGAACTAAATCAAAAATCTAAAGACTTCACACTTGCAATGATTGATGCAAATAAACAGGCTGCACACGCTACTATCGAGGCAATTAAGGGCTTTGTAGGTAAAGATTTTGCTACATATACCTATGGACTAACCTTTGTAGCGGATGAAATAGCAAACAATGCAAGAAAAATCGTTGAAAACTTCTCGGGACTTGCTAATGCAGGAGATAAGAAGTAATACAACACATTTTCAACCAGCCGTCAGAAACGGCTGGATTATAAAATTCTCCGTTTATAAAAATACTGAAATACTCTTGATGTTTGTTTCCAAGTATACGGGACAAACAATTGTCAGATACTTTTTGGAAGAAGATAATGCGGTAAAATATATAAATATGATTATCGCAAAAGATTCAACTGTCTTGCAAGACGTTTCAGAAATATAAGGACAATTTATGGCTATTACAATTAGTGGAACAACCGTTACATTTAATGACGCATCCACACAAACAAAAAATGTACCAAATTCAACTGCCGACTTGTCTGTTGGCGGTGTAGGAACCTATGCATTTTTGAATTATCCAGGTAATAATGCGGCTAGAAGTGCCGGTTTTACAATAGCTGGCAGTAGTTTAACTTATAGTGGTGTTACCCCAACTTTTGGCAGTGGCTCTCCTCCTGGTTCTTGGAGACTAATGGGTTCATTGAATGGATATACTGTACCAAAAGGTACAGCATATACAAGCTCATCTGTTTGGTTAAGATACGCATAAATTAATATGAAAAAGAAAATTATTGATTTGGGATGGATGATTGAATCCGTCAGAGATTTAAAATGGGTCAACGCAGAAAAGACTTTACTTGACTGTATCGTTAAATTTGATGCACATGATGAAGAATTTAATTTTACAATAGACCCAAACGACAATTACCAACACTCATTAGATTTGTGGGAAAAAGCAAATGCCGGTGAATATGGCGTTATTCCCGATTATGTACCTAAACCAAAAAATGATTTTGAGAAGGTAATGGAAAATTATAAGAATCAGTTTGGTGGTGATTTCTCACTAGACAAAATTTAAGGCAAACATTAAAACCCGGCTTGACCGGGTTTTCTTTTTGGTGTATACTCTTGCAATGATTTACACAAAACATTTCGAATGGTACCACGGTCCAATATTCAATTACTGGATAAAATGGTACTCACAAAAAAATCCCTACGATAACGACAAATACTGGCAATACGAAGAAATTTGGTATGTCAGTGTTCAGGTATTTCCTGAACTTTTCAAATGGTTTGAATATGATGAATTTTATTATGACGGTCACACAGCTAAATCAATCACAATTCTAGGCATTAGATTCACCAAAGGGTACGGTTATCAAGCAGAGCGAATTATTTAAATTATGTTTATATTTGATGTTGAAACGTTGGGCAAACAGTCCAACTCCGTGATTCTATCTTTTGCATGTATTCATTTCAATCCCGATGATACACCTAGCCATGCAGAACTAAAGCAAAGTGCATTTTTTGCAAAATTGAATGTAGCCGACCAAATTCAAAGGCTCAAACGCACCTCAGGTAAGTCCACTATTGAATGGTGGGCTAAACAATGTGAGAATGTAAGGGTCAAATCATTTAAACCATCACCCTCAGATGAAATATTTGAGGATGCATATGAACGCCTGCGGCAGTGGGTCAAAACAAAGAACGATAATAAATGTTGGGTATGGGCTAGAGGTAATCTAGACCAACTTGTCATGGATGATATTGAAGAACAATTAGGCATTGAGCCAGTATTCAAATATGAACGCTGGCGCGATGTAAGAACCGCGGTAGATTTTCTATATGGCACAACCAATGGTTATGTCAAAGTAAATGTACCACCGTGGGTAGAATCGTTTGATTCGTCCCTGCATATTACAAAGCATGACCCTATCGATGATTGTGTATTTGATGCTATGA